>Ga0306920_100002597_pt1 | contig 22857 bp, 23 predicted proteins | sample flu12Cox44000170_FD_204666 | JGI IMG/M metagenome (GOLD analysis project Ga0306920, IMG submission 204666) | Lab enrichment of tropical soil microbial communities from Luquillo Experimental Forest, Puerto Rico - flux4day.12C.oxic.44.000.170 (v2)... | ecosystem: Environmental > Terrestrial >...
CACGACGTTCGCGAGCTCATGGCGAGCGCGCGACAGAAGACTCCAGCTCGCAAGATTGCGCGCGCGCTCAAGAGAACGGAGGGCGCAACCAGGCAGAAGGCTTTCAGCCTGGGGATTTCCCTCGACTCGCGTTCTTAGAGCAGGATGGCCTTTCTTCACCTCATCATCCTGCTCTATCCGTCTGCTTGAGGATTTCCTTTTCGCGAAAACCGGTTTACCTCGCTGTCAAACGCGAGGGCAGGCTTTTGCGGGACATGCTCTACGCAGGAAGACCAGCGGTCAGAACCGCAGCCCTATCAGCGTCGTGGTATCCCCTTTCGGGCGCTGATTGGGGATCGAGCGGCCTTCTATCATGTAGTAGACCGTCTCTGCGATGTTGGTGGCGTGATCGCCGATGCGCTCGATGTTCTTGGCACAAAACATGAGGTGGATGCAGGAGCTGATGTTGCGCGGATCCTCCATCATGTAGGTCAGGAGCTCGCGGAAAATCGAAGTACACATGGCATCGATGTGCTCGTCACCGTTCCATACCGCAAGCGCCTTTTCGACGTCGCGGCCGGCATAGCTGTCGAGCACCTGCTTGAGTTGCGAGAGAACGAGTGCTCCCATGTGCTGTACCCCACGGATGACGGTGGGGGAGTGCAGGTCGAGGTCAAGCGCCAGCACGCGCTTGGCGATGTTCTTGGCCAGATCGCCGATGCGCTCGAGATCGTTGCTTAGGCGCAAAGCAGCCAGGATCTCGCGCAGATCGACCGCCATCGGCTGGCGACGCGCAATTGTCAGCACTGCCCTGTCCTCGATGTCCCGCTGCAGCGCGTCGATGCCCAGATCCGCTCGCACGATCTCTTCCGGGCGCTCCCGGTTGCGGCGAGCAAGCGCATCGACCGCATCCGCAATCTGCTTCTCGGTCAATCCGCCCATCTCAGCCACCAGGCGACTGAGCGCCTGCAGATCCACGTCGAAGGCCTTGGCGGTGTGCTCTGGTAAGGCCATGTCGGTCCTCAGGTGCTAAAGCTTCCTTGCTGAATGGCGGCCGGCTGCGAAGCCTCCTCTCGGCCTGCGAGCGGCAGATGCGCCGTGAAGGTTGCTCCCTGGCCCGGTACGCTCTCTATGATGAGCCTGCCGCCATGCCGGTTGAGGATATGCTTGACCAGCGCCAGCCCAAGCCCGGTGCCCCCCTGCGCGCGACTCTCGGCCACGTCCACGCGATAGAAACGCTCGGTAAGCCTCGGCAGGTGCTCGGGCGCGATCCCGGGACCGTGATCCTGCACGGCAATTCGCGCCTCGCGCTTTCCGCCCGCCAATTCGTTGCTCGTGAGTCCGATCTCGACCCGCTTGCCCGAAGCGGCATATTTCAGGGCATTTTCCACCAGGTTCTCGACGACGCGGATGAGCTCGTCACGTTCGCCCAGCACCAGCAGCGGGCTCGACGGCGCCGTGATCCGGATGTCAACCCCGCGGTCGTCGGCGAGCGTTTGCAGACCATCGGCCACCTGGCACAGAACAGCCACGAGATCGACCTCTTTTTCCGGCCGCAGGTGGGCGTTGAGCTCGATGCGCGAGAGCGACAGCAAATCGTCGATCAGCCGGGCCATGCGGCTGGCCTGCGTCTGCATGATGCCGAGGAATCGCTCGCGCGCCGCGCCATCATCGCGCGCCGGCCCCCGCAGCGTGTCGATGAAGCCGGAGAGGGCAGCAAGCGGGGTGCGCAGCTCGTGGCTGGCATTGGCGATGAAATCGGCGCGCATCTCCTCTATCTGCCGCAGCGGCGTGTGATCGTGGAAGGTGAGCAGCAGGAGCTCGCCTGCAGGCACACCGTCCAGCGAGGGTAGCGGAACCGCTGCAACGTCATACCAACGGTCGATCGGCACGCGCTGGAAGAACTCCACGCGCTGGGCGCTGCCGGTTGCGCGCGCCCGGCGTATGATCTCGAGAACCTCAGGGGCGCGCAGTCCGAGCGAGATCGGCTCGTTGCGGCGGAGCGCCGGGGCAAGCGCGCTGGCCTGGGCATTGACTGCGACGACGGTCTCGCCGCGATTGAGCACAATGACCGGATCGGGGAGGGCGGCCAGCACGGCCTCAAGCCATCCCTGGCTGGATGGTGCGGGCCGTTCGGTCGCGCGCTCCGCCGTGGGCAGAGGCGCGCGCGTGTCACGGTCAAGCAGTGAGGCGGCGGCGAGGAGCACAAATCCGGCGAGTGCCGGCCATGGGCCAACCGCGCCAAGCCCCCAGAGCAACAGGAAAACGAGCCCGGCAGCGATCGGCATCCGCATGCCCTTGAGACGCAGCCACCTGCCGCCGGCAATGCCGCGCTCGCTCTCCTCGCGCAGGCTCATGTCATGCCAGGCTCATCTCGCGCTCACTGGGCCGCCGGTACTGTTTCCTGCAGCGGGGCCCCCACCAGCGCCGCGGTGATCGGACCGCCCCCAAGCGCCTGGGCCAGCACCGAGCCGTCGAGGTCGAGCATGACCGGCTCAAGCTCGGAGCTCCGCTGCGAGACGATTCCGATCACGCTTGCCCCGGCATATCCGGCCTCGCGCAGGGCATCGACACACCCCGCAGCCCGCTCCAGCGGCAGCGCGGCAAGCAAGCCGCCGGCGGTCTGCGGATCAAACAAGATCGGATAGAGCGGGTGGCGCGCGACGGATTCGAGACGCCGGATGGCGCGCCGCAGGCGGACGTTCTGCGGTGCCAGCGACGAGAAAATGCCCATTGCTATGGTCTCGCGCGCACCTTCAAGCAGCGGAATGCGGTCCACTGCCAGCGTCACATCGACGTCGGACGGCCTTATCATTTCAACGAGATGTCCAATCAGGCCAAAGCCGGTCACATCGGTTGCCGCATGCGCGGCATGCTCGCGCAGGATTTCAGCAGCGCGGCGGCTCGAGGCGATCATATGAGCATAGGCCGCCATTATCCAACGCGCGCGCGCCTTGCCGCGCATGTCGGCCGCGAGCAGGGTGCCGGTGCCAACCGGCTTGGTCAGGATGAGGGCATCGCCGGGGCGCAACCCGGCCTTGCGCAGCGCGGCGCCGCGGTGCACCAGCCCGTTGACTGCAAAGCCAAGCGCCAGCTCGGCTCCTTCGCTGGTATGGCCTCCGACCAGCGCACAGCTGGCTGCGTGCAGGACCTCGTTCGCGCCCAGCAGCATTGCCGAGAGATCGGCCTCGATCTTGGATTCAAGTCCGAACGGGACGGTTGCGATCGCGAGCGCCGATTGCGGCTCCCCGCCCATCGCGTAGATATCGCCGAGCGCATGATTGGCGGCGATCTGGCCAAACAGGTAGGGGTCGTCGACCATCGCGCGGAAATAGTCGACGCTCTGCACCGAAAGCTTCTCGCCGCCGGTGTCGACCAGCGCCGCATCATCCGGCGCATCGAGTCCCGCAACCACGTCATCGCGTGCCGCCGGTACGAGCGCCGCCAGCGCGCGCGCCAGCACGTTGGCTCCGACCTTTGCGCCGCAGCCTCCGCAGCGCATGGCGAGGGCGGAAATCTCCTTGAGCGCCTCGCGGTCGGCAAGCGGTGTGGCCGGCAAGGCCGACTGCTGGGCCATTTCCGGCAGTTCGTTGAACCTGCGCATGAAGCGCCGGTCGATCCAGTCCTTCCAGCGCCAGACCCAGCCCCCTTTGAGCACCATGCCGTTGCGCGTGCCGATGGCATAGGCGTCTCCGGTGGAGACAAGATACAGCGCTTCCCGCTGCGGCCGGAACGGGCGCAGCGCAGCGCCGATGAGCGCGCGCCGGATGTTGTCGGCGAGCACGGGGCCGGCGCGCACCGCATACACCCCGGACTTGGGCAGGTCGCGGCACGGAAACGAGATGATGTCGCCGGCTGCAAAAACCTCCTCGCGCCCTTTTGCCTGCAGCGTCGGCTCGACCTCGATAAAGCCGCCCCCGTCGAGCGCAAGTCCGGTGCCTGCGATCCAGGCCGCCGGTCGCGCCTGCGTAGTCCAGAGAATCTCATCCGCCTCGACCTCGCTTCCGCCCTCGAGGGCCAGAGAGCCGGCATCAACTCCCCTCACTGGTGCCCCGGCCAGGACCGCAATGCCGCGCGCGGCAAGCACCTCGCGAAAAGCGGCACGGAACACCTGCGGGAAGCTCGGCAGGATGTCGGCGGCATCGGTGACCAGCACGAAGCGCAGTCGTGCCGGATCGAAACCTGCGGCTTGGACCTCATGGCGCAGCCGGTGCGCGACCGATAGCGAAAGCTCGACGCCGCCTGCTCCTGCGCCCACGACAGCGATGCAGGAGCGGCCCTTGCGTCTGATCACCCGCTCCTTCATCGCCATGAAGCGGGCGAGGAAGCCATCGATCGGCTTGACCGGGATGGCATGCTCGTTTGCGCCGGGCGTTTGCGCGGTGTTCGGCGTCGACCCGATGTTGATCGAGAGCAGATCATAGGGCACCGCCGGCCGCGAGCGGCAGAGCACGCGTCGATTGAGGAGGTCGAGATCGATCACCTCGTCCTGATAAAGCCGTGCGCCCGCAGCGCGCGCGAGCGGGCCGGTGTCGATGTGGGCCTCATCGAACCGGTAATGTCCGGCGATCAGGCCGGGCAGCATGCCGGAATAGGGGCTGTGCACCTCGCGGGTAATGAGCGTGAAACGGGTGCCCGGAAGCGGAGCCATGGCGAACATGCGCAAGACTGCCACGTGGGCGTGTCCGGCTCCGATCAGAACCACGTCCTTAAGGACGGGATGCGTCACCGGCTGCAAGCAACTCTCCGCCGAGACCAGGCGCCGCTAAAGTGCGCAGGTACGAAACCCGGCGATGACATCATTGCGCTCGGGCGTGAAGAAGTTTCGGTAGCCGGGCCGCGCGATCCGCTCGCTGCTGGCGAAGCTTCCTCCACGCAGCACCTTGCGGGTGTGAAACCACGGCTGTGAATAGTCCGCATATGGATCGGCGGCAAAACCCGCAAACGGCACGAAATCCGATGCCGTCCATTCCCACACATTGCCGGTCATCTGCCGGCAACCGAATGCACTGTCGCCCATGGCGCAGTCGCCGACATCGAGGGGCCCGTTGAATGCAAATCCGATATTGGCCCGTTCCGGGCTGACTGGCGCATCACCCCATGGCCACAGCCGCTTCCTCTCAGAGAGCCGGCAGCGGGCATGATCAGCCTCGCCGAGCGCGGCGGCCTCCCATTCGGCCTCGGTCGGCAAGCGCCGCTTGGCCCAGCAACACCAGGCTCGCGCCTCGTACCAGTTTACGAACGTCACCGGTGCATGAGGAGGAAGCGGCGCCGGATCGCCGTAGCGACGCCACATCCAGCTGTTGCCATCCTTCGCGAGCCAGTGAAGCGGCCGCTCCGCGCCTGTTCGCTCGCGCCAGGCGCGGCCTTCAGCGCACCACAGCTGGTCGCGGCGATAGCCGCCGTCCTCGACGAACTCCGCAAACTCGGCATTGGTCACCGGCGATCGCGCGATGCGGAACGGCACGACCGCAACCTCGTGCGCCCATTTCTCATTGTCGAAGACGAAGCCATCGTCGGACGAGGATCCGAGACGCCACGCGCCGCCCGGTATCTCGACGTCACCGCGCCATTGCCCCGCCCCCTGGGCGGCCGGGGCGCCGAGACTTTCGGGTCCCCCATAGCCGAGCGTTTGCCGCGTATAGGCCAGCGCCTCGGTATGCATGTCCTCATGGCGGATCGCAAGCTCATAAAAATAGTGCGCGGGCGCATCGATGCCGCGCTCGAGCCGCTCGAGCTGCCGCTCGAGCACGTCGCCCAAGTAGCGAAATACACCGTCTCGGTCGGGCAGGTCGAGCTGCCAACGCCGCGCGTGGGCGACCGTGCTCGAATTCCAGAGCAGGTCGGCGCGCTCGATAAGCGGTGTTTCGCCGTGGGCGTGGCGCAGCGTCCAGTATTCGTGAAACCAGCCAACATGCCCGATCTCCCACAGCACGGGATTGACGATCGGCAGCATCGGCCCCATCAACTGGCGCCCGGACAGGTCCTGCGTGAGACGTGACGTGAAAGAGCGGATATCGCAGAGCTGATGCGCCAGCTCCCCGTTGTTTGCGCCGCTCGTCGGCCGGGTGATGAGATTTTCCTCCATGCACATCGTCATTATCACACCGGTGCGCTCGTCGTCACGGTCGGGAAATGGCACCACGGCATTGCGCTGGGCGCGCATCCTGCGCGAACTCGGCCACCAGGTGCGCGTTCTCAACAAGTACGATGGAGCCCCCGCCGAGCTGATGATCGCTCTGCATGCCTGGCGCAGCGCCGAGAGCATCCGCCGCTTTCGTGAGCTGTTTGCGGACCGGCCGTTGATCGTGGCGCTCTCCGGTACCGACATCAACGAGTACCTCGAGCGCGACCCGGCGGCCACGCTGCGATCGCTCGGCTACGCCGATCGCCTGGTTGCCCTGCAGGAGCTTGCGTGCCGGCGCGTGCCACGACGGTTCCGAGCCAAGCTTCGCGTCCTGCATCAATCGGCGCCCGCGCTGCAAGCCGCCCCGCAAAGCGTGCGCGGTTTCGATGTGGCCGTGATCGGGCATTTGCGCGAGGTCAAGGATCCGATGCGCGCAGCGCTGGCGGCGCGCTCGCTGCCGAGGAGCTCGCGCATTCGCATCGTGCATCTCGGAGCCGCCGAGACGCCATCGTGGGCGGCGAGGGCCGACGCGGAGATGAGGCGCAATCCGCGCTATGTCTGGCGGGGGGAGCGCTCGCGCGCCGAGGTGCGCCGGCTGCTCGGCCGCGCGCGGGCGATGGTGCTCTCCTCGCTCAGCGAAGGCGGCGCGAACGTGATCTCCGAGGCGGTGGCGGCCGGCGTTCCGGTACTGGCCTCGCGCATCGATGGCTCGGTCGGGCTGCTGGGTCGCGACTATCCCGGCTATTTTCCCGTCCGCGGCACCTCGGCGCTCGCCCGCCTGCTGCACCGTATCGAGACCGAGCCGCCGTTCCTCGCCCGGCTGCGGCACGCAACTGAGCGGCGGAAGCGCCTGTTCCGACCGGAGCGCGAGAAAGCGGCGTGGAGAAAGCTCATTGGCGAGATCACCCAGCATGTTCCGGTGCGCACCGCGCAAGCTGCCACGCGCAGGCGCGCGCGCCCATAGAGGCCCCCGAAGCCGCGGCTACGGCCCCTTCGCCTCGTGCCCGTCCACGGTCCCGGTCATCACCTCCGTTGGGGCGATTGAGGGGATAGGCGCAATGGGGGGCGGCGGGGTGCCGCGCCAGGCAAGCCAGACTTCGCGTACGCCGAGAATCAGCAACGCGATCCCAAACGGCACGATGTAGTAGAGGAGCCGGAACAGGAGCAGACCCGCGAGCATGTCTTCCTTGTCGAACTGCCACAGCGCGACCAGCATGGCGGCGTCGAAGACGCCAATCCCGCCCGGCGCATGGCTGGCAAAGCCCAACAGCGTGGCGGAGACGAAAATCACTGCGAGCGTCACGAAGTTGATGTTGGGCTCCTCGGGCACCAGCATGTACATGGCAAGCGCGCAGAACCCGAGATCGACAATGCCAATGGCGATCTGCAGCAAGGTCAGTGGTCCCCCTGGAAGCTGCACTCTCCACCCGCTGCGCCCGACAATGCGCGGGCGCTGCCAAACCCATCCCACGTAGAAGGCGAGCAGAAGCAGTATCAGGAAGGCGCCGCTGCGGTTGAGCCAGACCGGCAGCTGATTGATGGCACTGGCGGCGTTCGGAACATAGGCAATACCGAGCCCCAGCACGGTGGCGTTGCCGAGCCAGAACGTCAGTCCGGCAATGAAGCAGAGCTTCGCGACGTCGACGGCGGTCAGGCCCCAGGCCGAGTAGATGCGGTAGCGCACCGCGCCTCCGGTGAGGACGCTCGCCCCCACATTGTGCCCGACCGCATAGCTGGTGAAGCCGGCAAGCGCGGCCGCCCAATAAGGCACGTCCTGCCTGCCGATCGAGCGCAGCGCAAACAGGTCATAGAACGTCAGGGTGAAATACCCTCCTGCCACATACAGCGCTGCAAGCGAGAAGTCGCGCCAGTCGGTCGTGGCCAGCGCATCCAGCACCTCGCCGGCATCGATGGTGCGCAGAATGCGATAGAGCACGACAGCTGCGGTCGCGATAATGGTCAGGCTGATCGCGATCCCGATCCTGTTCCAGCCGATGCGCGCGTCGCAGAAAACCGCGACCCGATGCAGTGCCTCAAGCACCCTGCGCTCGCGCGCGGTTTCCGGCTCCGGCGGTCGGTCCATCAGGCTCGCGTTCATCCCTCATTCCGGGCCGAGCCCGGAATCCATTAGATCCCGGCCTGTGGTTATGGATTCCGGCTCCGCCAGTGTCTGGCGCCGCGGAAGGACAGTGGGTGAATGAGGTGTGAGAGAGACAACACTAGGCTGCAATCTCCTTTGCCGTGATCACATACTTGAAGTTGTCTGGATCGAGCGAATCAAGCCGTTCGCCGGCTACCTCCGCCTGCGGATACATGAGAAAGCCGACCTTGGGGCCCGAGGAGCCGGGCAGCTCAACATCGTGGGCAAAGTTGTAGGCGAGCCAGTTCATCTCCCAGGCGCCGAACAGCGTTGTGCGCGCAGCCGCCACCTTGGGATCATTGAGCGCAAGCTGCCCCGGTGGCTCCTCCAGCACGACCTTGCGCACGTCGGCGGGGTCAACCGGGACCCAGCCGAATCCCGACAGGAACACCTCGGCCCGGCAATGCTGTGCCTTGCTCACGACATCGCTGTTGGCGCCGAGACTCTTGTATCCAAACCTGGAGGGGGCGATGCGGATGCCGTAGACGTCGCGCGCCGGCAGACCAACGGCTCGCGCGAGCCCGACATAGAGCGCATTGAGGTCGGCGCATTTGCCTCGGAGATTGCCGCTTTTGAGCAACGAGGCGATATCGCCGATGCCACAGCCGGGCGTTTCCGGATCGCGGAACGTGTTCTCGACAATCCACTCATAGATGCGGCGCGCCTTCTCGACATCGGTGAATGCCCAGCCCACGATGCGCTCCGCGGCCGTCTTGACGATACCGTCAATCGGTATCAGATCGGTTGCCCCGGTATAGAGCCTGCGCTCGGCATCGGACAGGACGGGGGTGATGCCTCGGCGCGAGAGATCGACGGCCCGGTTGCGCGTCGCAATCCGGCTCACGAGTTCGGCCGAGGGCGCCGGCTCGCCGTCCGCCCATTCGAGGTGCAGCATCTGCGCCCCATATTTCGCATCGCGCTCGATCCCTGCCGATGTCGCGTTGGTCTTCCATTCGTTGCCAAGCGGCTGTGTCCACGCCGGCTCCGCAACTGCTGGCAAGGGCAGCCACGCCTGCGTCTTGCCGGACGGATTGACCATCGTGACCCGCGTTGTAATTTCGAACTTGCGCCATGCATCGGGCTTGGGCGCGAACGGCGTGTCGGCAGAAACGGTGCGCGGCAGGATTGCAATGGCCGCCAAGGCTGCGCCGTTTCGCAACAACTCGCGTCTGAGCATGTCGGGCTCTCCTGTTCCTGTTCGCTAGACTTTCGCCTGTGAGGCGGCTCATCCCGGGGCGGCGACGAGCAGTTGTGCCAGCATGCTCATCACATCGGCCCGCATCCAGTTGACATCGCCTTCGGCCATGAACCTCGGCCTCAAGCTGGGATCAAGGACAACGGTCGAGGGCAGCGTATGGATGTTCCAGGCCCGTGCGACCGCGCGGTCGTGATCGAGCAGGATCGCAAAGGGGGGGCGATCGCTTGCAAAGAACCGGCGCACGGCCCCATCTGCCTCCGCGACGCTGACGGGAACGATCGCAAGCGCGCGGCCAGCGAACCGGGCCTGCAACTCCCTGAGACTCGCCATCTCGGCGCGGCAGGGCTCGCACCAGGTGGCGAAAAAATGCACGAGAACGACCTGGCCGCGCAGCCGTGCAAGCTCCTGGCTTGGCCCATCCAGGGCCGGCAGGACGAACAGCGAGCGGATCGGGGCGTCAATGGCGACGAGTCGTGTGCCCTCGGACGCCGTGCTGTTGTCGGCGGTGCCTTTGGCAGCGAGCATGCACAGCCCGAGAATGACGCATACCAGGACCGGCCAGCTCCGCCCGCGTCCAAGCCATGAGAAAACCCGGGGGCAAACTGCATCGTTCCCGATCATGGTGGTGGGCTGAGGCAGTCGTTGAAGCATCCTTGCTGTCATACCACCGGGGATCGGCAAGCGTCGAGTACGGCTCGCCCGCTTCCGAAGCGGATCGCTAGCGCACCCGCGAGCACACCGCTGTGTGCCGGTGGCACTTGCCGGCGAGAAGCTTGCTTTCAGCGCCGCTCGCGTGCGGCCGCTCGGCGCGAGAGCTCAATACCTGCGAAACCGGAACCAATCGAATTGGTATCTCGGTGCTCGTCTCTGGCGCGCAGGCGGGGGAGTATGCTCCGGTTCAGTGGGGGTCGCTTCCGTGGTCGGTTCCCCGGTCGCGGGCCGGGCCGAGGCTTCGGGCCCTGCCGTGGCGGCCATCTTCACTGCCAGCAACAGGTTGGTGTCACCAGGCCGCCAGCGGTAGCCGATGCCGAAGTCGATGGGGCGGCTCTTCCTGAAGAGCGCTGCATATTCGGATTGATACCTGCCGGGAAAGACGCCGATCGGGCCGTGATAGTGGCCGAACGGCTGCAGGTCCCACTTCTTATGGTCATAATAGCGCAGCGGGATGCCGGAATCGTCCTGCACCATGATCGCGCTGTTGGCGAGCAGGAAATCGCGTATCGTCGTAAACCCGCCGGAGTGCAGCAGGTAGGACGCGCTCTTGACCAGGCCGTCCCCGGGCGCAAGCGTCTCCAGGAACTTGAGGAGCTTGCTGCTCTTGACGCCGTCGTTGGCTAGATTGGTGCTGAAATAATAGAGCGTGCGCGCCTCGCCGTCGCTGCCAGCGAACACGATCTTCACGCCGTGCGTCGCGTTGCCGCGACCGCCACCGCCACCGGGATCCGGCTGTACCGCTCCCTCCTCGTCTAGCCGCACCGGAGTGACCTCCTGGATGGTCTTGCCCGAGCGCGCCAGAAACACATACAGGATCGGCAGCGTGCCATTGACGCGTCCCGCGCGCAGGTCCGATCGCATGCGATGTGTGATGAAGAAGCTGTAGGACAGGATCGAGCTGAGCGAGGCATGCAGCTGGTAGAGGTTACCGCTGAGCGAGCCGCGCAGCGTAGTCAGGTCCGGCACCGTGCCCACCGGCTCGAGGCCAGCCAGCACGTAAGTCGTCGCATTGGGGTAGAATGCGTCGGCGTAGAGGAAGTCCGGACCGCTGAACATGTAGTACACGGTCGGGTGCGTGGTGGTCAGATTGGCCTTCGACCAGGCGCGAATGCGTGCCAGCTGGCCGCTATCTAGCCGTCCGAAGGAGGCGTCGAAGCTGCGGGCGTGCTGCTGCCAGCTGCGATCCTTGGTCAGCGGCGCAAGCGGAGAGTCGTCGGCGACCGGCATGCCGGCGAGGAAGCGCGCGGTATCGTTCGGCGAGGCTGTCTCGACGGCACGCGCGGGCGCGGCGGCCGCGAGCAGCAGCGCCGCGCCGGCGGCAATGATTGTCCTGCGATCAAGCATGTTGCGGGCTCAGGTTGGCGTTGCAAGGCCCGGAGCAACCCGGGTGCGGGAGAGGTAGTAAACAGCGAGACCCGACGCCATCATCAGCACGCCGATCAGCGACTGCACCGGACGCTGGGTTATCAGGTAATACATCATGAATGCGGTAACGGTAAGGAAGATTAGCGGCGTAACCGGATAGCCCCAGGCACGGTAGGGTCGCGGCAGGTCGGGGCGCGTGATGCGCAGCTTGATGAGGCCGAGCACGGTGAGGAACGAGCAGGCCAGCAGGCTGAACTGGATGAAGTCGAGCACGGCTTCGAAGCTCTGGGTGAAGAGCATCAGGGTCGCCACGACGAGCTGGAAAAGCACCGCTGCAGTCGGCACCCCGCCCCGCGATCGGCGGGCAAAGATGCGCAGCATCGGCATATCCTCGCCCATCACGGTGGTGACCCGCGGCCCGATCCACATCATGGCGCTGATCGAGGAGACAAGTCCAATGCAGATCAGCGCGCCCACGACGCGGCCGCCGAGATCGCCGAACATGTGCTTGCCGGCAATCACGGCAACGTCGATCTGGCCGGCAAGCTTGTCGATCGGCGTGGCGTAGAGAAACAGCGCGTTGAGCGCCACATAGAGCACGATGACGATCGAGGTGCCGGCCAAGAGCGACCGCGGCAAGCTGCGCTGCGGATCGTGCATCTCGCCGACGATGTAGGTCGCAGCGTTCCAGCCCGAATACGAGTACATCACGAATACAAGGCTGATCGCAAAAGGCGCGCTGACGACGTAGGAGGCATCGACGGCCGAGGGCGCAAACGAGATCGCCTGCGGCGTTGCGAGCAGAAAGCCGGCGAGCAGGAAGGCAAGGATCAAGGCGACCTTGAGAATGGTCCAGGCCATCTGGAAAGCACTGCTGTGCCGGATGCCGCGCAGCCCGACCAGCGAGACGATCCAGACCACGCCAATGCCGAGCACAAGCGGCGGCGCGCCCGGCAGGATGGCCTTGCCATACTCGCCAAACGCCATGGCGGCGAGCGCCACGGGAGCCGCGAAGCCGACCGTCGCGGAGAGCCAGCCTGCGAGGAACCCCAGCGCCGGATGATAGGCGCGGCTGAGAAAATTGTACTCGCCGCTGGAACGGGGAAACATGGCGGCGAGCTCGCCATACGAAAAGACGCCGCACAGCGCCACCGCGCCGCCAACCACCCATAAGAGCAGCAGCGAGAAGCCAGAGGGAATGGCCTGGACCTGGAATCCGAGGCTCGTGAACACGCCGACGCCGACCATGTCGGCCACCACGATGGCGGTGGCGGTCAGCATGGAGACCGACAAGCGAATCTGCGGACGCCCGGCCAATCGAGCCGGGCTTGCAACCTCGACAATGGCCATGCGCGCCTTACCCCCTGCCATTCCCCGCCTTTCGAGCACGCCATTAAACATGCCGATTAAGGCGCAAGAACACTCATGTCAGCGTTAACGGTCAGTAAATTTGCACCGTAGTAAATACGTCACAGGTCGGGCGGGGTGATGGCGGTCGCGGGATGCCTCAGTTTTCGAGGTTCCGCAGCCGCGCGAAAGCGGCTCACAATGCCGACATAATGTAATGTTCTCACTGCGGTGGGGCAGGGGGAGTTCCAGCAAATGACGTGGCCGTCGCGCTTCGGTTGAGGCGCGCACGTCTGCGCGTCTGGCTTGGAGCTGTATGGGGATGATCTCAGCGGGATCGAACATCCCGAGCATTACCGAGAGGGGTGGTATCTGGCCGCGGCGCGGGGCAAACCTGCGGCGTTGGCAGGCCGCCATGCCGTCGGCCCTTGTCGTTTTGCCTTGCCTGCTGGTCGGCGGGTGCGGGAGTTCCGATACCAAGGCCGTTGCCACTGCGGAGCCCGCGCCGCCGCGGCCTGCTTATGCAAAGGCCGATATCCTCGTGCCGTTTCCCCCCCGGACAATCGCAACGGCGCGACCGACCGCCATTGACAGTTTTGCAGACCGTTATTTCGCGGATTCGTTCGACGACCGCTATTCCGCCGCGCACAGCTTCGGCCCGGAGCCCGCGCGCAGCACCGTTGCCGATCGGCGGGCGCCGGCTCCCCCGTCCTACAAGCTCGCTTCGCTGTCTCCGGACCTCCCCTATGTGCCTGTAATCAAGCACGAGCAGACTCAGCTGATCGGCTTTGAGAACTCCGCTTTCCCTTATTTCGGCAAGAACCCGCGCTCCGGAGATGGCGCCTACGCCGGCGGCCGTTACAGCGACAACCGCGTCCTCGTCCACGTGCCGGCGGGCTTCGATGCCCGCAAGCCGGGCGTCATCGTGGTCTTCTTCCACGGTCACGGGGCCACGCTCGCGCGCGACGTGCGCGACCGCCAGCTGCTGCCAAAGCAGATTACGGAATCCGGCGTCAACGCCGTGCTAGTGGCGCCGCAGCTCGCCTATGACGCCGCCGATTCGAGTGCCGGGAAGCTCTGGGAGCGCGGCGGGTTCAAGCGGTTCATGGCCGAGGCGGCCGAGCAGCTCGCACGCGTTTACGGTGACGCGCACGCGACCGCGGCATTTGCGAAAATGCCGGTCGTGATTGTTTCCTATAGCGGCGGCTTTGTCACTGCCGCCTACAGCCTGCAGGTCGGCGGCCTCGGCAGCCGCGTCAAAGGTGTGGTGTTGCTCGATTCGCTTTACGGCGAGATCGACAAGTATTCGTCCTGGATCGCGAGCAACCGCTCCGGCTTCTTCGTCAGCGCCTATACCCAGGGCGCCACTAAGCGTCACGACGACGAGCTCGCGCAAATCCTGCGCGAGAAGGGCATCAAGGTGAGCGACGAGCTCAACGGTACGCTCAAGCCGGGCACGGTTGCCTTGCTGCAGACTGGCGAAGGCATCCGGCACCGTGACTACGTGACGCTCGCCTGGACCGAGCACCCCGTCAAGGACATCCTGCAACGACTCCCGCGGCGCAACTGATTGGCCGTCAGGTCCCGTCGGTCTGCGCGAAGATGCGGTCGCCCTGCAGGTCGATGATCTGCTTGGCCTTGGCGATCGCAAATGCAACCGCGTCGTCCATGCTGTGATGGGTGTCGGCGCGCACGAAGCGGTGCGTCTTCTTGCCCTCGGGCGTATCCTTCTCGATCACTCCGGCGGTCTGGTAGAGCCCGTTCGACTTGTACGGGGCAGCCTGGATGCGATAGCCCTTGTATTCGACTGCTTCCGCGGCCGGGACGCCTGCTTCACGCGCTGCGTGCCCGGCAGTCAGGCGGCTCCAGGCCGCTTTGAGTTTTGAGAGCATTCCTCGGCACTCCGTAAATGGCCGGCGCCGGCGGCAGCATATCCGATTGCCTGCGTCTAAGGCAGGAATTTCCGGATTTTCGCCAATAGCTGGCGCGGGCTGTAGGGCTTCGGAACGAAATCGTCGCACCCCGCAGCGCGGGCCTTCTCCTCATCCCCGCTGAGCGCGTAGGAGGTCACTGCAATAATGGGGATCTCGCGCAGCGCCGGATCGGCCTTGATGCGGCGCGTCGCCTCGTAGCCGTCCATGACCGGCAGCTGAATGTCCATGAGGATCAGGTCAGGCCGCTGCCTCGCCACCGACGCAAGCGCCTCCTCGCCGTTCTCCGCTTCGGTGACCTCGTAATCAGTCGTGGTCAGGAGATCGCGCACGATGCGCCGGTTGTCCTCCTGATCCTCGACTACGAGGATTCTGTTGCTCATGGTCGCCTCGCCTGCTGTGTCACCGTGATCGGAAGCGTGAAGGAGAAGGTCGAGCCTCGTCCGGGAGCCGATTCTACCCGGATCCGTCCGCCGTGCATCTCGATAATTCGTTTGGAGATCGCAAGCCCGAGCCCGGTGCCACCCTTCTTCTTGGTGAGGGAATTATCGGCCTGCTGAAATTCCTGGAATAGCCTCGCCTGATCGGCGGGCGTAATACCAGGACCGGTATCGCGCACGCTCACGTGGAACGCTCGATTATCGCTGGCCGCGGCGATTGCCACCTCGCCCGAGTCGGTGAACTTGATGGCATTCCCCACGAGATTAAGCAGCACCTGGGTGAGCCGGCGCTCGTCGCCATGGCCGCCGGGCAGGTCAGCGGCCAGATCGACCGTCAACGCGAGCTTCTTCTCGGCGGCCAGCGGCTCGACCGCGCTGAAGACATTGCGCACCACCTCTGCCATCGAGTACTCGGCGAGCGTAAGCGTCAGCTGCCCCGCCTCGATCTTGGCGAGGTCGAGCACGTCGTTGATCAGGCCGAGCAGGTGCTTGCCATTGCTCTCGATGCGCTTGAGCACTCTGCGCATGGGTTCTGGGACGCCGCCGTAGATGTCGTCGAGGATGAGCTCGGTATAGCCGAGGATGGCGTTTAGCGGCGTGCGCAGCTCGTGGCTCATGTTGCCGAGAAACTGCGACCTGTGCGCAGTCGCTTCCGCAAGCGCGCGGCTCTTCTCCTGAAGCTCATTGCGCAGGCGCGTGTTCTCGCCAAGCACTGCATCAAGCTCGCGCTGGAGCTGCGTGGTTTTTGTATGCGGTCCGGCCGGCGAAGCACGTCGGGCGCGCGCCGGTGTGCTCTGCCGCTTGCGCTTGGTGCTTGTGCTCGGCCGCGATGCCCGCATTGCCCGACCGCTGGTTGCCTAATGCCCCCACAGCCTTTTTGTCGCGAGGTCAGCGCCCACCCGCATGCCCTTGAACTTCTCCCACACTACGGTGCGATCAGCTTGGGATCTCCACGATGTTGCTGGCATGGGTGATATCAGGTTCCTCCAGAGCACCTTATCAGGCGGGACGTTGATTCGCTCTACTCGTGCGATGGCATCGTAACCACCTGATCGCATGGCTCGCCGTTGGACTTCGTCGCAGGTCGAGCCGCTCCTGTGGGCGCGGCCGGCCTGCCGATATGGGTCGTCCGGATGCGATCGACGTTCTGTTGCAGCCTGCATCTCTCCTTTTCGGTTCAGTTCGGGCGTGCGATAGCTTCCAGGAGTGGCGCAAGCCGCGCCATGTCCTTGCGGATGTGCAGGTCGAAGTCATTGAGGCCCACGCTTTGCGGCCGCACGCCCTGCTGGCGAATCTTGTCCTGCAGACCCGTATCCTTGCCGACCTCGACGATGGCGTTGTGCAGGATCTCAAGCACAGCACGCGGCGCCCTGGCCGGGGCAAGGAACCCGTACCAGGTCGCAATCCGGTAATCGACCCCTTGCGAAAGCGCGGTGGGGACGAAGATCGGTGCGCGCATGGGCTCGTCGGCCGCGACCGCGAGGGCGCGCAACCTTCCGTCCTGGAGTAGGGGGAGCGTGAATGCTGCCGGTGCGAATGTCACGTGGATGCGCCCGCCGAGCAGATCCGCAATGATGGTCGAGCTCACGGTATAAGGCACATGCACGAGCTCGGTCCCGGTCTGCAGCCCGAAATAGGCTCCGGCAAGATGGGTGGCGGTGCCGATCCCTGCCGACCCGTAGTAGATGCCGCCGGGCTTCGTCTTGGCGAGCTCGATGAGATCGTTCAGTGTGCCGGCGCCAAGCGATGGCGCTACCGTGACCAGTGTCGGCGCATCCGCAATCAGGCTCACGCCGGCAAAGTCTGCGACCGGATCGAAAGGAAGGCTCTTGTTCAGTGTTCCCAGGATGGCATGTCCCGAATTGGCGAGCAGAAGGGTGTAGCCGTCGGCTGACGCGCTGGCAGCCGCCTGTGCACCGATGAGGCCGCCGGCGCCGGGACGATTCGCAATGACGACCTGCTGGCCGAACCGTTTCGATAATGCCTCGCCATAAAGCCGCGCCAGGATGTCGATGGTGGTGCCGGCGGTGATGGGAACCACCACCGTGATCGGTCGTGAGGGATAGTGCTCCTGAGCGGGTGCAAGCCCGGTCAGGGCAGGCAGGGCCGCGAGCGCGGCAAAGGCAAAGGCGACGCGAGGTGCCGGCGCGCGCATCATTGTCGAGCGTGAATATTGGCTTCGCCCAAGCTGCCCTGGTCGTCCACCGGCCTAATATCGAAGCTGTTGTCGATGATCTCCATCATGCTGGCATATTGTTTCCTCTGGGCTATTGCGTTTGAGAACCATAGCACACCCCGGCTTGACCTGCTGGTGCGCATGCTGGGCAAGGCTTCGGAACAGGCATGATGGAAACCAGACTCACCTGGCGGCTCTGGGCCTTGTCGCTCGCGCTGATTCTGACCGTTCTGCTGGCGCTGAGCTTCGTGCTCGACGTCGGCACGGTCGGCGCCACCGGCCGTTTCGCCTGGAACGCGCTGATTGCGGCGGTGCTGGTGAGCGCGCGCGGGCTCGACACCGTCGTGGCCTTTGTGCTGCGCCGGAGAATCTGGCGCCTTGCGTCCCTCTTCACCACCGTCGGGCTGGGCTATTCCGGCAACGTCATCCTCAGCCACGCCCAGCTCGAGCGCGCCAGGGGCTGGCGCGGGACATTCCGCAGGCATGTGACGGGGCTGCGCAATCGCTGGCATGCGCTCCCCACGGCATGGAAGTGCGTCATCGTCGCGCTCCTGATCGCAATGCAGGTCGGGCTGCTCCCGGTCGTCTCGGAGTACATCCTGCTGATCCCGATCGGGTTCATGATTCCGTTGGTGGCCAACGGTGGCCGGCGATTCTATGCATGGCTTGCCGATTCCATTTTTGCGGCCAGCTACCGGCGCTATCTCGGACCGAGGCACCGGGCGCTGCTGCGCAGGTTTAACACGCTCGCGCCGGTGGGGATGGCGCGTGGTGCCGTGCGGCTCGGTCGCATGCGCTATCTCACCGCGTGGCGGCTGTGGAAATATGATCCGCAGTATCGCGATCCTTCGGGGGAGCTCTGGGTGAGCTTCTTTGAGCCGCTGCGGTTGTGGAACGAGCGCAAGCTCGATCTCTACATCGGCCGTCCGCTGCTTGCGCGCAGGCCCACAGTGCCCGCCCCGAAGGGCGAGGGCGGTCTCGCGAAGCGAGATCGGGTCGGGGCTTACAGTGCGTCGCGCTGATAAGCGCCAGCAATCCCACCCCGCCGCTTTGGTTTCGCTCGGATCGCCACCGCTCCCCTTCGGCGATGGATGTTCGAAGGCATCAGCTTTTAAGAATCTCCACGCTCAGCGGCTTGAGCCTGTAATTGTTGCACGCGTTGAACAGAACCGGGCAGTTGGAAATGGCGACGATCTGCGGCATCAGCGCCTGCATCACGATGTAATCGCCCGGCTTTCCCTTGGGCGGTTGGATCTCCCATTTGCCGTCCTGGTCATAGGCGACGGTCATGAACACGTTGAAGCAGGCATCGACGTTGAAGCTGCGCCGGTCCATGCCGTAGCCGGCGACCGCCTTTTCCAGGTTCGACTGGCAATTCGGCGCGCCCGCGCCAACCGCGCCGTAACGCGCGACGTTGAGGTGCTCGCTGCAGAAGCCTCCGCCGCAATAGTTCTCGCGCGTGAGGTCCTCCTCGATCTGCCACATGGCGCGAGTGCGGTTGCTGTAGAGAACGTGCGGCGCCGTCAGCCGCCAGCTCAGGTTGACGGCGCGGCTTGAATGCATGGAAAGCAGCTCGCCGATGTCGTCGCGGTTGAATGATATGAAATCGGCCACCTGCTCGCCCTCGGGCTGGACCAGCCGCAGCCGCTCTCCGGCCTCGATCTCGAAGCTGATGTGTCCGCCCGGCGCAAGCGTGACTGCCACGCCCGGATTGAGAGCCGTGGTTGCACGCGTCATTTCTCTTTCTCTCCTTGCTGCATCCCTCGATGATGACTTTGGCCCGGGTGCAGGTGTCAAGGTGCAATAGTGAGCGGGACAAGTCGAATGGCCCGTTGCTGCGCTACCGCCATGCGGGCACTGCGCCTTTGTGGCCCTAACACCGACCCCTCGACGATCATACCCTCCCCCACTATTTTATTTGGCAGAGGCACCGGCCATGACCCATACCATCCGGGAGAAGTCCAAGCTGCTGGCGCGGGCGCGGCGCATCCGCGGTCAGGTGGAGGCGATCGAGCGCGCCGACGAGCTGATCGAGGTCGTGCGCACCTATCTGAGGTGAGCGAACGAAATGAGCGACACCTATTCGCGCCCTCACAGCCACGTCTTCCTCGGCGAGGCTCACGCGCAGAACGAGCGCCGCACCTGGACAGTGATCGCGCTCTGCAGTGCCATGATGGTCGCCGAGATCGTGGGCGGCATCCTGTTCGGCTCGATTGCCCTGGTGGCGGACGGGCTGCACATGTCGACCCATGCCAGCGCGCTGCTGCTGGCGGCGCTGGCGTACAGCTTCGCGCGGCGCTACGCGCACGATCAGCGGTTCAGCTTCGGGACCGGCAAGCTGGGCGATCTCGCAGGATTCACCAGTGCCATCGTGCTCGCCATGGTTGCGCTGCTCATCGGCTACGAGGCTATATCGCGCTTCATCTGGCCGGTTCCGATCGGCTTCGACGAGGCAATCCCCATCGCCTTCCTGGGACTCGCGGTCAATGTTGCAAGTGCGCTCTTGCTCGGCGCAGGAACCCACAGGCACACGCATGGGCACGAGCATTGCGCCGATGCGCATGAGGACGATCATGACGCGCATGAGCACGCGCATGGGTCCGCGCATCGTGACAACAACATGCGCGCCGCCGTTGTCCACGTCTTGGCGGATGCTGCCGTTTCCGTGCTGGTGATTGTCGGGCTGCTGCTCGGGCGCTTTCTCGGGTGGGCCTGGATGGACCCGGTTATAGGCCTGTGCGGCACCGTCGTCATTGCCGCCTGGTCCTACGGGCTCATCCGCGACACTGGCGCCATCCTGCTCGACATGAATCCTGATCGCGGAATGGCCGAGCGCATGCGGGCGGTGCTCGAGGCGGACGGCGACCGGCTCACCGATCTGCACCTGTGGCGTCTCGGTCCAGGCCATCTTGGCGCCATCCTCTCCATCGCCACGCGTCACCGGAGGGAAGCGCAGTACTATCAGTCGCTGCTCGGCCGGTTTCACGATCTGTCACACGTGACGGTCCAGGTCGAGCAGCAATGACGGGCCGGTCGGCTTGCCGAGCCGGCATAATGCGTGCAACACGATAGCCGCATGTCCATCGCGCAGCTGTTCAACGACGAGCCGGGCGACAAGGGCGCAAGAACGGTCAGCATCCATGCGACGCTGATCCTCGCGAACGTGCTCGCCTGGGCATGGGCGTTATGGTCATTGGCGGATCGCCCCGCACTGCTCGCGACTGCGTTTCTGGCCTACGCGTTCGGACTGCGACACGCGGTCGATGCCGACCACATCGCCGCTATCGACAACGTCGTGCGCAAGCTCATGCAGGAAGGCAAGCGGCCGCTGTCGGCGGGCTTTTTCTTCTCGCTCGGCCACTCGAGCGTGGTCGTACTGGCAAGCGTCGGCGTTGCAGTAGCGGCGGCGGCGCTGGAGAGCCGGTTTGCCCCATTCAAGGCGTTGGGCGGCGTGATCGGGTCGAGCGTGTCCGTGTTCTTTCTGCTGGCAATCGCTCTCGTCAATCTCACGATCCTGATCGGGGTGTGGCGCAGCTTTCGTGTAGTTCGCCGCGGCGGCCGGCTCGAGCCCGAGCATTTGGATGCGCTGCTTGGCGGGCGCGGGTTTCTCGCTCGCCTGTTCCGGGGACTATTCGCCATCATTTCCAGGAGCTGGCACATGTATCCGCTGGGCTTCCTGTTCGGCCTTGGATTCGACACCGCAACCGAGATTGGCCTCCTCGGCCTGTCCGCCGCGCAGGTCGCCCACGGCATGTCGCTCTGGTCGATGCTGATCTTTCCAGCACTGTTCACGGCGGGAATGGTGCTGGTCGATACGCTCGACGGCGTGCTCATGGTCGAAGCCTATGGCTGGGCGTTTGCCAATCCGATCCGGAAGCTCTGGTACAATCTGACCATCACTGCGGTATCGGTGCTGGTTGCTCTTCTGATCGGTAGCATCGAGGCGCTGGGGCTCATCGCCGGCAGGCTCGGGCCGCAGGACGGCTTCTGGGCGCGCATCGCCGGCTTGAATGACTCGCTCGGCGCATTCGGCCTGCTGGTAATCGGTGTCTTCGCAATCTGCTGGATCGTCTCGGCCCTGATCTATAACTGGAAGGGCTACGACGAGTTGAACCCGCGCCCGCTCGCGTAGCGAATGATCTTTTTGCAACAGCGCCAATAAAATCGGCGGCGCAAGATTGCGGCAGTGTTACATTGTAACTAAGTTGCATGCTCGGCATCCCTGCAAACGTGCAGGACCTGACGCCATGCAGTGGTTTCGTTCGCGTGTGAAACTGGGCTCGTGGGTTGCGCTGTTTGCGCTTGCCCTGCAGCTCGCGCTCACCTTCGGCCACGTGCATCTCGACGGCTTGCGCGGAGGTTCCTCGGCCAGGATCGAAGCCTCAGCGGGCGCGCCTGCGCCCACAGGTAACGATGGGCCCAATGCCGCCGACGATTATTGCGCGCTGTGCGCGCTCACTCATCTTGCCGGTACCTTGCTGCCGGCAAGCCCGGTGGTGCTTCCGCTACCGCCAGCCTTCACGCCATCGCGCTGTCCCGAACCGGGCCTTTGCTTTGTATTGCCGGCCCGGCGCTCCGCATCCTTCGCTGCCCGCGCTCCTCCGCTCGCCTGATTCTCAGCCTCGGCGCGCCTGCCGAAGCTGCAGTCCGAGCTGAGCCGAGGAAGGATCGTTTTCAGATGAAAACGAGCGGGTATGCAAGGTGTCCAGTCGTAGAAGGCAGTTGCTGCTGCTGAGCAGCTCTTCGCTGGTATTGCTGAGCTGCTGTGTCGGCGCTGCGGTATCGCAGGCGCAGGAGGCGCCGCCAAGCCCGGCTCCGGCCACCCCCGCGCCGTCGCCGGCTCCCGGTGCCGCGCCGTCGCCGGCGACCCCCACCACACCACCGACATCGCCGGACACGGTGGAAGTCCCCCCGGTGACGGTGACCCCGCCGGCGGCGCCGACTCCGCGCACGCCGGCGCCGGCCCGACCCGCGGCCGTAACCCCCGCCCCGACGGCGCCGGCCGCTCCGGCCCGCACCGCGCCGCCGCCCGCACCCACACCGTCCGCTGCGCCCCCGTCGCCGGCCGCTACGTTTGAGGTCCGGCGTGAAAACATCTTCACGCCCTTGGGCACGGCCCCAACCACCATCACCCGTGAGACCATCGATGCGCTGCCGCAGGGCGCCAACGCGCCGATCAGGGACGTGCTGCTGCAACTCCCCGGCGTCACGCAGGATTCCGCAGCGAGCGGCAACCTGCACGTCCGCAACGAGCATGCCAACGTGTCCTACCGCCTCAACGGCATCCTGTTGCCCGACGGGCTCGGCGGCTTCAGCCAGTTCCTCGACTCGAGCTTCGTCGGAAGCCTTACCCTGATCACCGGGGCCTTACCGGCGCAATACGGCCTGCGCACGGCGGGTATCGTCGACATCACGACCGCGACCTTCGACAATGTCGGAC
>Ga0306920_100002598_pt1 | contig 22850 bp, 25 predicted proteins | sample flu12Cox44000170_FD_204666 | JGI IMG/M metagenome (GOLD analysis project Ga0306920, IMG submission 204666) | Lab enrichment of tropical soil microbial communities from Luquillo Experimental Forest, Puerto Rico - flux4day.12C.oxic.44.000.170 (v2)... | ecosystem: Environmental > Terrestrial >...
AGAGGTTCAAGTGAGTTACTTTAGGCCAGAGAAGGCCAGAAAAACCGGCCCGAGGAGCGGCAGCAGCCTCCCAGATTCAACTCAGAAATTGTCTCGAAAAAGGGGTCGGGTCAAAAGCGGAAGCTGTGTCCAGAGAATTTGTGCCATCTTAGCGGTTCACCCCACAATCCAGTGAGCAATTTCGGCCCTTGCGGAAAGGGCATTTCCTGTTTGGGCGCGGCTCCTGCGATATGAAAGGCGGAATCGTCGCCATGCTCTATGCGATTTCCGTGCTGAAAGAAATCGGGGCAGACTTGAACGGAAGGATTGGATGCGCTGACAGCGGTGGAAGTATTGAAGCCCTAGCCTCAGGTGTGTCACTCAAGTGCTGGGGTGCTAAGAGCATGCTGTCCGGTTAAGCGAACCTTCACGCCGAACCACATTACCGTTGCCGTGCATGCCTTCGCCGCTTGGGTCCAGACCCACGTCCGCTGATTCACACGCACCGAGCGAACTGGTGTACGATTAGCTTCATTTTCAAAACTCAAAGGGGACTTCCCGTGAGAACCTATTTTTCGGCCGCGCTGCTGCTCGGATTTGCCGGCATCCTCTCCGCACAGAATGCTTCCGCGCCTGCGCCCATCCCCGTCCCTGTGGAGCAGGAGCCCCTCCATCATGTGGTCCTCAGAAACGATTCGATTATCGTTATGCACGTTGTCATTCCTCCCGGCGACCGCTCTCTCTTTCACATCCACTCGCACGATCGCGTGGCCATTGAGCTCACCACCAGCCCCATCACACAGCAAAACCTCAACGAACCGGAAGGCCCTGTCACTCCAACCCAGCCCGGCGAATTGTCCATTCGCACGCAAGCCGTCGCACCTTTGATCCACCGTGTCCACAACACCGGCACCGCACCGTTTGAGGTGCTCGATGTCGAGCTCCTCCAGCGTCCGCAAAACCCCTCTTCTGCCGTGGCCACGGCTGTGGCCGCGGAAAATCCCAGCGCGCGCGTTTACAAATGGATCCTCGCTCCCGGCGCCACTACGCCGATGCACACACACGAGCGGCCTTACTTGATCGTTTCCGTCACCACCTTGCAACTCAAAATGACCGGGCCCGATGGTAAATCCCTCAGCGACGAATTGAAGCCGGGTGATTTTCACTGGGTGGATACCAAGGTCACCCACTCTCTCTCCAACGAAGGCCCCGCCACTGGCCAGCTCTTCGAGATCGAATTGAAATAGACCTCCTGGTTTGGCCTGTCTAGCGGCGGATTTACGTTGCCTTCTTAGGTTTGCCATGGTAGTGGCCGGTCTTTAGACCGGTTCTTGTTATCTTTTCTTCCGAGCGCCAGCGGCGCACTACAATTAGCCCTGTGCGTCTGCGCAGGGTGTACACCACGCCCATCCCGCCTCCGCTAAGTCTTTCAATGATGCGGTCGTGAGAGACGGCCTGGCCAATAAGGTTCGAGGTCTCTATCATTCTGCGGCAATCCTAGGTTGTATGCCTTCGCTAGTTAACGAAAGTACGGCGTTCTCGCGTCTAATTCGACGCCCAATTCGTGAAATGCCAATATTCCTTGTGACCAGATTCATTTCGGCCTCCCTAGCCAGGAATACTGCCACGCGACAGAGACGCTTTGATAGTTGCCGCCAAAACGTACGTATGTTCCCGTGCTATAGCTAATCTTGATGGATTGATGTTTGCTCAACGGAAGCGAAGCGGTCGCTCCGATGCGCGAACTCGTCTGCCTGGTTTCGATATTAGGTACGCTGTTCAGACTGGTCCTCCCGCCAAACCAGAAATTTCCATCCAGCGAAGCCCAAAGGCGTTGCTTGCTGAAGTCGTAACTCAGGTGGCCCTCGAACGAGCCAATGGGTGCTTGCGTCTGCGGCTCAGGTTTGGGAACAGAGTAGGACGCGCTGTTCCTGGTGTAGAACCACACGCCTGCGTATCCATCGAGCAACCATTTGCCCCAGCGCTGGGAATACCCGAACTCCGGTTTGAACGCCCAGCGATTGATGCCCCAGTTGACGAGGCGCCTGGGATCATATTGACCGGTCGGAGCAATCACAATCAGGCTCGCTCCAAGCAGAGCCTTTTGTTTCCACTTGGCAAATTGCTGAGCCGACATCGCCGGCCCGCCCTTGAGGTTCACCGAAAAACGAAAGGCAGCGTCGAGAAGCCCAGAGCGGTAAATCTCACGCTCATTGCCTAGAACCGATCCTTGGAAGGTACCCACCCCATAAGGCAGAAAACCGGTAAAGTTAGCGGAACGTCGAAAGAAGCTGAAGGAATGATAGTAGCTGAAGGTTGGTACATGGTAGGTTCCCGTGGCGCCGGTGATGGGAATGGTCCCGTTAAAGTTCACTCCACCATCATAAAAAGACCAGGCCAGTGTGATTGCATTGGCGTGCACCGGCGTGATGACGTAGGCGCGCGGAGCAAGGCTCTGCGCTTGAAGCACTCCTGAAGGGGACATCGTTAGTACAAGCCATAATGCGAGCTTGGCGAGAATCCTCTTCTTGGGCTCCACGACGGCTACGATTTGTAGACCCTTCCCATCCGCAATAACCTAAGCTTAGATTGATTGCTTGCGGCGCAAAGACCAATGGAACCTCCAGGCTTTCCCTGCCGATGCCCTGAACCCTTTGTTCTCAACTGTCGTCACCTCGCAAACCTGCAGGCAACACTGGTAGTGGCGGAGATTGTGGCCCTTTCCGGAAGGACCCGTCACTGGCAAAAGTAACAGTAGGTGGGGAGACCCTTGATGACTCACAGCCCTATCGCAGACAAATGAACAGATTGCCTTAAGCGGTGAACTGACCGCCCTGTAACATTTAACAGTTCCGCTGGGGTAGGTGTAGGTATATTCCACTACTCAGTAGCGTCGAGTGTGGATTTGTGGCCTCCTTAGGACTATGAACTCGTGCACCGGTCGAAGTCAGGCACAGGATCTTCTGTAAGGAGTTTGAAAGGAAAAGGAGAAGAATGATGAGGCAAGAAAATCGAATTAGTTTGACAAAGTCTGCCATAGCCCTCGCGGTGTTACTGACTGCGTGCATGGCGACAATGGGACAGGATGTCCGGTACAACTACATGCCGGGCACAGATTTCAGCAAATACCACACATATAAGTGGGTAACGATCGAAGGCGGTGCACACCCCAACCAGATCGTTGACGCAGAAATCAAGCAAGCTGTGGATTCGCAACTGGCGTCAAAGGGCTTGACCAAGACGGATAGCGATAAGGCCGATCTCTACGTAGGCTATCAAATCGCTATCGATAAGGAGAAGCAGTGGAACGCCTATAGTATGGGTGGCCCCCGCTGGGGCGGCATGGGCTCCGCCACGAGTTCGACTATCAGCAATGGAACTCTCGTCCTCGATATGTACGACCCGACGACCAAGCAGCTTGTCTGGACGGGAAACGCGACCAAGACACTCGACCCCAGCGGCAACCAGGAAAAGAACCAGAAGAACCTCGATAAGGCGATGCAGAAGCTGTTGAAGAACTACCCACCTAAACAGAAGTAGGCGCGCCGACAGTTTCAGGAAGAGTGAGAAAGGAATTCTGAGAAACGCACCACAGCAAGGGTTGTGGATCACAATAGTGTTTTTGTCTGTTCTTTTGGCTGGCGTGGGATTCATTGGACCAGTTGCCGCGCAGAATCCGGAAATGCAGCAGAAAGTAGTGGACATCAAGCCATCGCGATGAACAAGCAAGCTCTGGCGCAATACACCTGGGTGGAGCAGCACACTATCCGCCTCAAGGGCGAGCAGAAAAAGCAGGAACATTTCCAGGGGCAAATGGGGCACGAGGGCAAACCCAAAAGACTTCCCTGGATCCGGCTACCTCTTCGGATAAAGGAGGGCACGAGGGCCGTCTAAAGAAACATATCATTGCGAAAAAGAAAGAAGAGTACGAAGGGTATGGGGGACCAAATTAAAGCCCTCATCCATCAGTACGTTCCACCAGACAAGGATTATCATCCAACAAGCCTACCAACAGGGAAGCATCATGCTGGTCCCGAGGGCGCACCGGGAGAGTTCCGCTGGTCATTTCCAATTATATCAAGCAGGGCGACAAGATGACGCTGGTAGTCGACAAGGCGCAGATGGGTTTGCTGAGCGTGTCGATCGCCACATACCTAAGTGACCCGAGTGATGCGGTGGATGTGTCAGTTCAGTTCGGCCGCATTCCGGGTGGGCCGAATCATGTATCCACGGAGACGATTAACGGGGTCAGCAAGAAATTGACCATCTTCATTCAGAACAGCAATTACCAGCATTTGTAAGATGCGCTATGACGTTTCCGCCCGGTTCACGTTTTCAGCGGCCTCTCATGCTGAAAATTTTAGCCGTTCGGGAACGAATATTGGCCAGTTCAATCCTCGTGTTATGGCAGCGCGATAGGAAAAGTACCGGGCGCTCTGATCTCCAACGCGCCGGATGGGCCTAAGTATGACTCCTGCGCAATACCGCTGGCTGAGGACAGTTTTTTTCTTTCTACCTCTTTACCTTCTGCCCTCCGGACCAGTCAGCGCCCAAACCTTTCAGTTCTTGCCCGAGGTCGATGTCTACTCCAAACTTGATCCTAATATCCGATTCACCTTCCAAGTCAAGGAGACCAGAGAAGCTGGCGACCCTACGCAAGTGGAAATTGGGCCTGGCTTTGATTTCTTCCTGAAGCCCGTCTTACGGCTAAAAGATATCTCAGCACTTGATCTGGATGACTCTAAGTCTCGGCCGCTGGTATTGTCTGCTGGCTTCCGCTATGTTCCTTCACCTGATAAACCACACACGGAACGCATGGAACTGGCCGCTACCTTTCACTGGCCGCTCATAGCGAAGATCCTGCTTTCCGACCGCAACCGCTCAGATCTGGATTGGTCCAACAACCAGTTCACCTGGCGGTATCGCAATCGGGTGAACCTAGAACGCAGAATCAAGATTGGCTCTTACCATCCAGCGCCCTATGCCAGTGCTGAGCTCTTTTACGAGAGCCGATACCAGAAATGGAGCACCACGGCACTTTACGCCGGCACACTCCTTCCGGTTAGCAAACATGTCCAGTTCGACGCTTACTATGAACACCAGAACAATACTGGCAAAAGCCCAAATCAGCAATTGAACCAATTCGGCCTAATACTCAATCTTTACTTCTAGCCGGAAGTGGAGCTATCGGAAATTATGTCTTGGTTCGGCCTGAAATGGAGGCGAGCTCAGCCCCGCAAAACTTGGGCGCGACTGGGCGCAAAACCCCTGTTTTTGATGGAGAAATTGATGCAGGCGGGAAAGAGGACAACTGATTCGGCGAGACTTAAGTGCTTTCATTGGTTTGCTGACTTGGACTCATAACCCGAAGGTCGTCAGTTCAAATCTGACCCCCGCAACCATTCAATTCGTTAATGCACAAGGGGTTGCCCACCAGTGGCAACCCCTTCTTCTTTCAACTTGGGCGCATTTGGGCGCAGAATCTCACCCAATCGCTCCGCAAATCGCACATCGTCTTCACTGACCACATGAGTGTAAACATCCAGCGTGAGAGACGCCTCGCTGTGCCCTACGCGTTGCTGCCGCAGCTTCAGAGGCACGCCAAGGCCCCTACGCCAGCTCGAAACCGCTGGCTACCCCCGTTAGTTCCGCGACAATCTCCAGCGCACGCCGAAAATCACACCCAGTCGCACACATCAAAAACGAAAACAGGTCGCCGCCCGCGCCACAGCCAAGGCACTTGAAAACTTGCTTGCCGGAATGCACGAAGAAAGATGCGTTCTGTTCAGAATGCAGAGGGCAAAGGCCGACAAGCTGGCGACCATACGGCCGAAGGCGAGTGAACCCCTTAACGACTTCAACTAGGTCCACACGTCGTTTGAGTTCGCCTGCAATTAGGAAGTGACGCGGACATGGAGGTCGTGGCAATCGGGGGCTAAAAATCTTTCTGCTTGTTTTTCGAGATGGTTGTTGCGACGATAATTGTGTCAATTTGTTTTATCCTTTCGGCCCCGCGTTTCCGGCGCGGGGCTTTCTGTTTCTAAGGGACTCTTGGGGTTACACCCGGTTTTGGCCCGCCACCTCGTCACGAAGGCGGTCAGCGAATCGCCTCATCGACTTTTTCAACCATCTAGGCGTCCGCCGAGACCGAAGCGCCTTTTCGATTCCGAGTAATTGTTGTTTTTTGCTGAGCCTGTGATCTTGCCTGCTGGTTGACATTTGATTGCGCCCTCCCTGCCCGCCAAAGGTCATAGAAACGAGAGAGCTGATTTTGCGCGGAGTTTTACAACTTCATTTTTCCTTCGGAAAGAGATAGAAGGGTCCCAGATAAGAAAACCGAACCTCCGGCAAGGAAGAATCGGCGAAGGCGCGCATTAGAGCGAGGGACAGCCGCCAAGCCATCACTGGCCGGCAAATCAGTTGTGAGCTCTGCCCCTTTTCGAGTGCGAAAACCTCGCACAATTAGCCCACTAACAAAATGACGAGCGCCCCAAGCACTAATAGCGCCAGCAAGAAGAGCCTCATTTTGCCTGAAGTCCATTTGTAGATGGCAGCACAAACACACCGAGGTGAATCATCTCTACTCCTAATTTATTCTTTTGCCCAAGAAACATAGACTTGTTCAATCGTGGAATATTTTGGAACTTCTGCACCGACCGGAGTTGTGAAAGTACGCCATGTTTTGCGGCAGAAAGGGAGTACCGGAAGATCCTCAAGCAAGATCCGCAAAGCAGTAGGGCACTTAACAACCTCGGATACATGCTGGCGGAGCGCAATTTCCGATTACAAGAGGCAGAGAAATTAATCAACGACGCGCTCAAGATGGAGCCCCAGAACGGTGATTATCTGGACAGTCTGGGCTTAGTGTACGAACGCTTGGGCAAACTCGACCAGGCCGAAACCTACTTGCTGCAAGCCTGGCAAAGCATTGCCGCAGGACCCATTCTGCCCGAGCACCTGGGCCTATATTTCAAACGCGGTAAGCTCAACGAGGCGATTGCGCGCTGGCAGGAGGCTCTTCGGGAAGGGGAGCTCTGTGCCCCAATCGACGTTGATCCTGCTCAGGTGATCAGAATCAAGAGGAAGCTAGACACGGCCTCCAGCATGGTGGCAAGGTAGTCCGCGGGATCAGGTCGGGACCAGGTCTCTCCCTACCCTCGTGGCTTCAGTCGTTCAGGCCAGATCATCGTCGTTTGACGCGAAGGAGACTGACCAGTCTTTCCGGATTCTTATGCCCATATCGCGATCTGGCCTATATGGGATCCGATGAGTTGCTCATTAATCTTAGACATTGGAGTTAGGTGATGAAACCCGGATCTAAGCCTTCCTCTTGGAATCTCGCGAATGTGAATTCTCCATTGCGTGCCGCGACTCTAGTGTGCTTCGTGGCCATCCTGTCGTATTGCGGAGCGCGAGTCGGAGCGATGTTGGCGATGGGCCCTCAGGCGGACTGGCCGCTTTGGCTCGGCAACGTGCTCCTCGTATCGATATTGTTACTGACGCCGCGAAAGACATGGCCAATGCTGATCGTCGCGGCATTGGCGGCATTTGCTGTCAATGACATACAAGCTGGCTTGACGATTCGGACCAGGGCACTACTCATTTTGTCTGACACACTCGATGTCTTCTTAGCCGTGTTCTGTCTGAGCTATGCCTTTGAAGGTGTGCCTCGCTTAAACAGCGTGAGAGCGCTGGCCAAGTTCTCGTTGTGTGCGGTAATCCTACCGCCTTTAATTGGAGCATCCTTTGTCGCGCTTGCCATCGGCAAGGGAAACTATTGGGTAAGTTGGAGGATTTCTTTTTTTTCGGAGGCGATTGTATACCTCACGCTCATGCCGGCCATTTTGGGCTGGTTTGGCATAGCGCCGGCACAGGCCGAAAAATCACGCGTTCACTATCTCGAAGCCGCCGTACTCATCGCGGGACTGGTGGCTTTCGGATATTTCGCATTCGCAGCGCCTCGGGGATACGGCTCTGAAACCACGCTTTATGCTCTGGTGCCCTTTCTGCTGTGGGCTGCTTTGCGATTCGGAACAACAGGAGCTAGCAGTGCAACGGTTGCAATCGCAGTTCTGGCGATTTGGGGCGCAACCCATGGCCGAGGTCCATTCATCGAATCCCGGACGCTCAATAACATCTCGTCCATTCAGCTATTCTTGTTCTTCACAGCGGCACCTTTCATGGTTCTGGCAGCCGTTGTGGAGGAAAACAAGCAGGCAAGCGAGCAGCTCTTCCGCTCTATCTTCGAGAATGCCCAAATTGGGATCAGCGTCTACAAGATTGATGCACAGGAAATTTTTCCAAACCGCGCGTTGCAGGAAATGTTGGGTCGCATCGAAAAAGAACTAAGCCGCCTGGAGAAATGGGACGAGATTACTTATCCGGATGACCGTGCGTCCTGCGCACAACGATATGCCGAACTCGTCCAGGGGAAGCGTGAAAAGGACCAATGGGAACAACGCTTAGTTCGCAAAGACGGCCGCATCGTCGTTACCAGTGTCAGATTCTCTTTGCTCCGGGATCCGGCGGGCAGACCACGGTATGTGGTCGCCTTGCAGGAGGATATTACGGAACGCAGGGCGGCAGAGGATCTTCTTCGGAAGCGTGAGGAAGAACTTCGCCGTGCCAACTTCCTCGCGGAGACTGCGCTGGAACTCACCAAAGCAGGTTACTGGCACGTCCCCCTGGACGGCTCCGGATGGTACAACTCCTCCCCCCGCAGGGTCGCAATTTTTGGAGACATTCTACGTTCGGATTATCGATACCGGCTCGAAGAGTTCTTCACCCACGCGGAAGAGGGTGATGAAGCCGCCGCCAAAGTCGCTCGGAAGGCATTCAGCGATGCTGTTGAGGGAAAGACTGACATCTACAACGCTGTCTTCGCGTATAAACGCCCAATCGATGGACGGATCGCTTGGGCTCATGCTCTGGGGCGAGTTGTAAAAGGTGCGGATGGGAAACCCGCTGATGTGTACGGAGTTTCCCAAGATATTACCGAATCCAAGGTGATGGAAGCAGAACTTGTAACCGCCAAGGAAGCGGCTGTCGCCGCCACCAAGGCAAAGTCTGAATTTCTCGCGAACATGAGCCACGAAATTCGTACGCCGATGAACGCCATCCTCGGTATGACGCATCTGGCCTTGAAGACTGAGTTGACGCCAAAGCAACGCGATTATCTGACTAAAACGAAAGCGGGCGCGCAATCTTTGCTCGGCATTATCAACGATATACTCGACTTCTCAAAAATCGAGGCTGGGAAACTGGACCTTGAGGACACGGAGTTCCAGCTCGATCAGGTGCTTGAAAACCTGTCCTCGATCGTTAGCCAGAGAGTTCAAGACAAAAATCTGGAGTTTCTTGTTGCCGTTCAACCGGGCCTGGCGCCTGTTCTGATTGGGGATCCTCTCCGCCTTGGCCAGGTGTTGATCAACCTCGTAAACAACGCTGTGAAATTTACGGAAGACGGTGAAATCATAGTGACGGTCAAGTCCGAAGAGATCGTGTCCGACCGGGTCAAACTGAAGTTTGCAGTCCGCGACAGTGGTATTGGAATGACTCCAGAACAAATCGCCCGCCTTTTTCAGGCTTTCAATCAGGCGGATACTTCCACAACTCGAAAGTACGGTGGGACGGGGCTCGGCCTCTCCATCTCCAAGCGCTTGGTGGAAATGATGGAAGGCAGCATCTGGATAGAAAGTGAATATGGGCACGGAAGCACCTTTTGCTTCACAAGCTGGTTTGGGGTTGGGACAGCATTGAAAGCGCAGAAGAGCTTGATTCCTGGCTTAACTGCAGTCCGGGTGTTAGTGGTGGATGACAATGCCTCGGCGAGAGAAATTCTGAGTAACATGCTCACACAGTTCGCTATCCGAACTGTGTGTGTTTCCTCCGGCAACGATGCATTGCAGGAATTACTTGCGGCCGATTCGCAGGACCCTTACGGACTTGTCTTGATGGATTGGCAAATGCCAGGGATGGACGGACTGGAAACGAGTCGAGCCATCAAGCGCGGCAGCGGCCTGCGCAACGTTCCGAAGATCATCATCATTACAGCATTTGGTGGGGAGGAGATCCGGTCGCAAGCGGAGGGAATCGGCATCGAAGGATTCTTGCAAAAATCAGTCACCCCTTCTGTTCTTCTTGATACGTTGATGAACCTGTTCAGTAGCGCCGGAATTGAGAAGACCCCTCCCACCGCGGAGAAAGGTGAACGCGCTGTTCCCCTAGCCAGCGGCACCCGGGTTTTGCTCGTGGAAGACAACGAAGTGAACCAACAGATAGCGGCGGAACTATTGGAGAGCGAGGGCGCAAAGGTTGTTCTCGCTTCGAACGGCGCTGAAGCAGTGAGGGTCCTCACCGAAGGGGATCAGCCGCCACCCTTCGACGTGGTGTTTATGGATTTGCAGATGCCTGAAATGGACGGCGTTACCGCGACGAGGCTGGTGCGCGCTCAGCCCCATCTGCAGAAGCTCCCCATCATCGCTATGACCGCTCACGTGATGGCGGATGAGGTCCAACGTTGCTTTGAAGCCGGAATGAATGACCACGTCGGGAAACCTATCGATCCTGAAGCGTTCTTTGCCACACTGGCACGTTGGACCCGCGCGCACCCGGGGGAGGCTCCCAATCTGCCGTCCAGAGCTACGAGTGCTGGGGACGAAATTATTCTCCCCGAGCTTGCCGGCGTAGATGTCGCAGCTGGCCTCGAAAGAACGGCTGGAAATAAACGATTGTACCGGGACTTGCTGGCTCAGTTTGCAGCGAGACACGAGTCCACGGGAAGCAGAATCAAGGAAGCTCTTGAATCTGGGGACCATAACCAGGCAGAGCGTCTCGCACATTCCTTGAAGGGTGTCGCGGGGAATCTAGGAATCAACCAGATCTTCGTTTTGGCCGGGAATTTGGAGAGGGCGATAAGCGTGTCACACGCAGGCACCGCGGCCATGATCGAAGATCTCACGTCGGCGCTGGATGGTCAAATTCGGATCTTCCGGGCGGTTTTGTTGACTGACTCCGTCGACGAAGGTAAGCGGCTCAACGCGCGACCCACGGAGCGCGGGGTAGCTTTGGCGGCCATCGCCCGACTGAGGGAACGGCTCGAAGCGAGCGCCGCGGACACGCCCCGGTTGTTTGTCGAGGTGGCCAAAATTCTGCGAGGTACGGTTGCGGCTCGGCAGCTCGATGCCCTTGGCGCATCTGTAAAAGCTTTCGATTTCGACGCTGCTCTTTCCAAGCTAGAGGAAATATGCGAGCTGTACCGCTCGGGTCAGGGCTAGGGTAGGTTCAGCCATGAATAAAATTGCGGATAAGCATGTTTTGCTCCTGGTGGACGACGATCCGGAAAATATCGAAATCGTGAATTCGATACTAGGCGATAAGTACGAGGTCCGTGTGGCAATGAATGGAGTTAAGGCGCTGGAACTTGCGAACATGGAGCCAACGCCCGGGCTTATCCTGCTTGACGTGATCATGCCCCACATGGACGGTTATGAAGCTTGCAAGCACTTGAAAGGAGACCCAAAGACACGCGACATCCCCGTTATTTTCCTGACGGGGAAGACCGATGTTGCCGATGAAACCCGCGGTTTCGAGGTCGGCGCCGTCGATTACATTCACAAGCCCTTCTCTCCCCCTATCGTGACAGCGAGAGTCCGAACTCACCTGATGCTCCGCGAGGCGCACGAGACCGTCGCCCGGCAGTTGGAGACCCTGAATAGCGAACTGGAAATGGCTCGCCAAGTTCAGTCCTCCATTCTGCCCAGGGAGACCCCGGATGTACCGGGCTTGGAAATCGTAGCTCGCTACCTTCCCATGCGCTCCGTAGCCGGCGACTTCTATGACTTCCTTGTGATGGACGAGAAACACTTGGGTATCCTGATCGCGGATGTTTCCGGCCATGGGCTACCGTCCGCGTTGATCGCCTCTATGCTCCAAAGCGCTCTTGCTTGGCAGAGTCCCTACGCTTCTGATCCTGGTCAGGTCATGTCGGGATTGAATCGGTCAATTAATGGCAAATTCGAAAGACACTTTGTAACCGCGGCCTATCTTTTCGTGGATATGGAAAACGGCGTATTGAAATATGCGGGTGCGGCTCACCCTCCACTGCTTCTGTGGCAAGCTAAACTCGGGCGTGCCACCGAATATGTCGAGAACGGCTTAATGCTTGGCCCGTTCGCAAATTCGAGTTATTCGTCAGTTAGCCTTCCAATAGAGCATGGTAACCGAGTTGTTCTCTATACGGACGGACTCGTTGAGGCCAAAAATTCGTCTGGGAAGGAGTTCGGTGTCGAGCGCGTGAGACAAGTTCTGGAATCAAAACATGATCTGCGCCCGGGTCGATTCGTTGATGCCTTGCTCTATAGGCTCTCGGACTGGTCCGCGGATGCGATTGGGTCGAGCCAGTCAGACGACATCACGCTTCTTGTCATTGATTTTAACCTGAATCCTGCGTGAAACGATTGCGGTTATGCACAAATTGGTCCCAACGGAGCGGCTTCGGATGACGTTTGGTCGTTGCGAGGAACCCTATCCCAGCCGCCGTCGGGTCTGGTGCATGAGGGGACCGTCCCGTTCTGGACCGGGCCGCGACATTGAGAGGGCCAGAAAGGTCCTAGCAGGCATCAAGCCTGGAGGGAAAAAGAAAGCATAAGAAGCGGGACGCGCCGGTGCAGCGAACAGCGACACGCCCCTGACCAAAGCAACGCAGGCCATTCGCTGTTCCCCGCACCGTTGGCCGTGAGTTCTGCCTCCAATGCTTTAAGATTCCTCGGCGGAAGGTCCTGTCTAAATACCATTTCTATTCGAATGGTGTTTGGAGTAAGCTGAGGGCTCCAGAGTGCAGGCCGGAGGAAGTCAATGCGGCCCATCCACTCAAATCTACGTAGAAACCTTGATCGCAAGGTGGCTGAGATATTCCGGTTATGGGTTCTGTGCCTTCTCGCTGTATCGGTCGGGTCCGTTTCACTGAATGCACAAACCCGAACTTTGGCCTACGTCACGAATGACAGCGGCGGCGTAGGCCAGGGTACCCTCTCTGTAATCGACACCGCAACAAACTCTGTCGTGGGATCGCCTATTGCGGTGGGGGCATCGAGTCCAATAGCTATAGCGATCACGCCGGACGGTACCCGGGCCGTTGTCGCAAACTTCGACTCGGACTCCGTCTCGGTGATCAACACCGCAACCAATACCCTAATCGGCGCTCCCCTGATTGTAGGAGCTAGACCGCGCGGTGTGGCGATCACGCCGGACGGTACCCGCGCCTATATCGCAGACTACGGCGGGGGTCCTGGTCCTGGCGGCGGGGTTGCTGGCATCTCGGTTATTGACATCGCCACCGTTGCGGTGGTGGGATCTCCGATTGACCCCGGGGTTCGTCCCTTTAATATAGCAATCACGCCCGATGGTACCCACGCCTATGTCACCTGTGCTTGTGCGGGGGGGCCCTCCTTTGGCGTCGGTGTGCTGGACACCTCAACTAACACCGTAGTCGGCTCGCCTATCCCCATCCCGCTCTCCTACAGTGTGGCAATCGCGCCCGACGGTACTCGCGCCTATGTAACAGGTGAGATTAACAACGGCACCGTCAATGTCGTCTTTGTCATCGATACCGCAACTGACACTGTAATCGGCGCTCCCATCCCTTTGCCAGGGGAAATCGGGGTGGCTGTGGCAATCACGCCCGACGGCACTCGCGCCTATGTCGCAGCTGAGTCCGTGTCCGCCTCTTCCGTCACTGTAATCGACACCGCGACGAACATGATCGTGGGATTACCTATCGCGGCGGGAAAAGCACTGGCAGGTTTGGCGATCACGCCGGACGGCACTCGCGCCTATTTCACCGATTTCAGCACGAACGCCGTCTCGTCCTCCTCTGCGTGAATCGCGGCCTTGCCCTCGATCGCTTCGCGGACCTCACGCGTCGCGGCAATGTCGCCTTCAAGGGCAGCCTGAAACGTCCGCAATGCGATGGGATCGCCATAGGTTGCACCTGGCCCGAGCTTCAGCTTTTTTCGGATATTCTCGGGCAGCTTCTCTTCGGCAATATGGGCGTAGCGGTCAGAGATCGGCTGCATGCGCGGCCGGCCTGACGGGTTACCACTCCGTCCGGGTTTCCACGGTATGAGGCCCTTTGTGTTGGGATTGCGGTTAGCCATTCAGTGTTTCTTTCACTGTTAGCGCTGATATCCCGAGCTTCGTATTAGAACAACATGTGCTCCGGACCAGCGACAGGACATGGCTATCCCTGCCAAGATCAGAGTTGAAATGTTCCTTTAGACAAAGCCACCGTGGTCTTTCTGGTGGGGAAGACCATGCTGGTTTCTTGTTTTGATTTTCAGCAATCAAAGTTGTTTCTGGGCACCGCAGGGTTTCTCGCCAGTCTACTCAAGTGAATCTCCAGGGCTACTGCCATGCCTGAACGTAGCCGGCGGCCAACGGATGTAGATGATCCATAACTACCTGTAGTCGGTCATTTCGAGAAACAGTCAAAGCTCAGCTTATTCGAGATAAACTCGGTTTGTTAATCTCACTTCTCTTGGAGTTCCATGCTAGAACAAGGGGTCTGGGCCGAGGTGATCGTTGGCAAGGAACATCTTCCATTGAACTGGAAGAAATCGCGCTCAGTGTAGGTGAGTTGCGTAATTTGCTTTGCCTATTCCCAGGTTGCTTCCCGGCAACCTGGTACTTAAAACTGGCTGCAAGACAAACAAGAAAACCTATAATGAGAGTGCCACAGCCACGGAAAGACTACAGCCATGGGCGAGAAACGTGGCAACCCAGCCACAATTTTGGTCCTTGCGCTAACTTACTTTGCCGCGGCAAAGCTTGGGCTCAAGTTTGCCTTTGTCAACCCCAGCGCCACCCTCGTGTGGCTGCCTACCGGGATTAGCCTGACCGCGTTCCTTATTTTGGGCTATCGTGTCTGGCCAGCAATCTTCCTCGGCGCATTCCTGGCCAACCTGACGACGGCTGGCTCCGCGCTGACTTCGATCGGTATCAGTATAGGAAATACCCTAGAGGGAGTGTTGGGCTGTTATCTGGTAAACCGCTTTGCGGCGAGTCGGCGCTTTTTTGAAAGGGCACAGGATATTTTCAGATTTGCCTTCCTGGCAGGGATGGTCAGCACAGCCGTGAGCGCTACAGTCGGCGTCACTGCCTTGGCATTGGGGGGATTCGCAAGCTGGTCGATGTACTGGACTATTTGGTGCACGTGGTGGTTAGGAGATGGCGTCGGCGCGATCGTTGTCACTCCTTTGGTGCTCTTATGGCGAGAGAATCCCAGCTTGAAGTGGTCTCGCAAACAGGCCATTGAGCTTGCTTTCTTGTTTGTGGGACTGTTCTTTACTGCTTATTTTGTTTTTGGCGGCCGTTTCCATTCCGTGGTGAAGAATTATCCTCTCGAATATCTCTGCATTCCGTTTCTCATCTGGGCCGCGTTCCGATTTGGCCGCCGAAAGGTGGCCACTGCCACTTTTTTCTTGGCAGTGATCGCAACCTGGGGCACCTTGCATGGCTTTGGTCCTTTTTCGAGACAGTCACAAAACACGTCATTGCTTCTGTTGCAGGCGTTTATGGGAATCGTGGCCATAACAAGTCTGGCCCTGGCTGCAGAAACCACCGGACACAAGCGGGCAGAGGAGCACGTGCGCCAGTTGGCGATTACCGATCCGCTGACGGGGCTTGCCAACTATCGTCGGCTGCTCAGCGCGCTCGAGCTGGAAATCAAGAGGTACGGACGAACCGGCCGATCGTTTGCGATCTTGTTGCTTGATTTGGACGGCCTCAAGAAAATCAATGATAGCCATGGGCACATCGTGGGGGGTCGCGCACTGTGCAGGTTGGGCGAGGTTCTGCGGGCTCATTGCCGTAGGGTAGACACACCCGCGCGTTATGGTGGCGATGAGTTTGCTGTGGTTCTGCCAGAGACGACTGCCAAAGGTGCTGGGCAGATTGCTGCGAGAATCCGTGAGCGAGTCGCAAAGGACGAGGAAATACCGGCAATTTCAGTGAGCATCGGAATTGCCGTATTCCCCGAAGATGGGGAGACCATCGAGACACTCCTTTCTCAGGCGGATCGCTCTCTCTATGACATGAAGCGACAGTTGCATGAGAGCTTGCCTGCGCAGGCGAAGCGTGCTTCTCGCTGAAATGTCAGCCGAGCAGCCACAATGCAGGAGGAACATCCGTACCAAGTGCCCTGCAAACGATCGATATTTTGATCAACACTGGCCGTGTGACCAGTGGACTTCACACGAAAAACCTGTGTAAATTCGAGGGAACTCACAACCAAAGGACCACCATGAACGTCGGATCTGTAGCGACGCAAGAGGTCGACCCTATGGTCGAGTTCCGAGAAGGAATCAAGCTACTCAAGAATGAGTATCCCCAAGAAGCTCTCGTGAGATTCAAGCGTGCCTTTGAAAGTGATAAGCACAATGCTTATTACATCTCATTTCTCGGATTGGCGATCGCGCGTGCGCAAAGGAACAAGGAAGTGGGACCACGCCTCGGCTCTTTGCGAAACAGCTGTGCAAGTAAATCCTAAAGAAATCCAGTTCCACCTAAATCTGGGAGAGGTGTACGCATTAGCGGAAAGGCGTGAAAAAGCCTTAGACAAGTTGGAATGCGCATTGCGATTGTTCGGTGACGACGCCCGGTTGGTGCAAGCCAGGAGCAAAGTCGAGAAGCGGCGCGCCCCAGTTTTGCCATTCTTCGGCCGCGGCCATTTCTTGAATCGAGAACTTGGCAAACTACGTCACCGGATATTGAAGAGTTTCGACAAATGAACGGCGATCCGACTCGATCAACGGGCGGGCTGATGCCCGCCCGCTTGTCCAGCAATCGTTCGTCGCTGACGACTTGCGGACCGCCGTTAGGCGCAAACCGCAGGTTGGGCCCTTTCTAACATTTCTATCAATTGGAATGGAGTGCGGCTGGTAAAGCCTTCCGTCAGTGAGACTTAGAAGTGGGGGATGCAATTTCGATCCCCACCGCACCAAGACTAGGCAGCAACTTCACGATCGGAATCTCGAACTTGATGGTGGGTGCTATCGGGAGGTTGCGCACCCCTGCAATGAACTGCGCAAACGGCTCCTTCGGCGGCAAGAAGGAAACCAGATGCCGCCTCCATTCTTTGACTACCCAATAAACCACGGGCTCATATTGACGGCTTTAGGAACCGAGACAGGCTTCGACCGATATTCATATTGATTTTGGACAAGTCCCCAGTCGCCTCAAAGTACGGGATCCGGATTGCCATCCGGAAGTCATGAGGTAATCGGAAATGGTAGTAGAGCGGTGAGGTAGACTTCTAATTTGGCCGATGCCGACTAACTGGGATTTGGTCGTATGCTATGGCCATGCCGAATAAGGTTTTCGCCACCGCTACGGTCTTGATGCTGACCGCGTTCGCTGCTGCCCAAGACACAACTTCCAATGCGCGCCGCCGCGCCGCCGACTTGGGGCTGAAGGTCGGTATCCTGCCGACCGGACCGCTCGATGCGATCACCGATGTTGCCGGTGTCGAAGTCGGGCAGACGACAATTTTTCGCGGCGACAACATTCGAACCGGGGTGACCGCCGTGTTGCCCCATTCCGGCAATCTCTATCGCGAGAAAGTGCCTGGCGCGATTTTCGTGAGCAATGGTTTCGGAAAACTGGCAGGCTTCACGCAAGTAAATGAAATGGGGGACATCGAAACGCCCATCCTGCTGACGTCAACTACCAGCGTGCCGCGCGTGGCGGACGCGCTGATCAGCTACATGTTGGCACTGCCGGGCAACGAGGAGGTGCTGTCTATCAACCCGGTAGTCGGGGAAACCAATGACGGATACCTAAGCGACATTCGCGGCCGCCACATCACACCCGACGACGTGTTCGCGGCAGTTAAGAACGCAAGAGGCGGCCCGGTCGAGGAGGGCAATGTCGGCGCGGGCACCGGGACGGTGGTCTTCGGCTGGAAAGGCGGCATCGGGAACTCATCGCGCCGCCTGCCCGCCAATCTCGGCGGATACACGGTGGGCGTCCTTGTGCAGACGAATTTCGGAGGCGTGCTCACGATTGCTGGCGCTCCCGTGGGGCAGGAACTGGGCCAGTACTACCTGCGTAAGGAACTACAACAGGCCGGCGGCGGCAAAGACAAGGCAGACGGATCTTGCATGATCGTCGTCGCCACCGACGCGCCGCTGGACGCGCGCAACCTGAAACGGCTCGCAGCGAGGGCGCTGCTGGGCATGGCGCGCACGGGAGGTTCGGCATCGAACGGCAGCGGAGACTACGCGATCGCATTCTCGACGGCGCCGCAGGTGCGGATCCATGCCAATGACAAAGCGCCGACGCGGAACGTGGAAGTTATAACCAACGACGCGATGTCGCCGCTGTTTCTAGCCGCGATCGAAGCAACGGAGGAAGCAGTCTACAACTCGATGTTTAAGGCAACGACGATGACAGGCAACGGACACACGATCGAGGCTCTGCCGATTGAAAAGACGGTGGAGATACTCAAAGCACATGGAGTGATCAAGTAAGGAATCGTTCGCGTTGTTTCCGGATAGCTGACGACCCGCGACTTATCTCGCGTTACAGCTCAAAGCGGGATGCCAAAGGCGAGCACTTCTACGGATGGCGCGTTTTTTCGTCCGGTGGATGCGGTGGCCTTTTGTCTTGCTATGATGCTGCCTCTTCGAGTGTTTGTGCATACGGAATGTTCTTTGAGGCAAAATGCGGGCCATGTTCCAGCGGTTGACCGAACGCAAGGAATGGCAGTTCTTCAGCGTGCTACCCAAGGCAGCGCCGGGGCTCGCCTCGGCATGGTGGTTCGTCCTGGTACTACGAGGCGTGCTTCCCGCGGCGTTTGCCATTGCGATGGGGGTCCTTGTGGGGGCGGTGCAACGCGGCACTCCCCTTGCGGGTCCGCTGGCCCTTGTCGGCGCAATTTTTGGACTGCTGCAAGTGCTCAGCCCGATTCATCAAGCGGTGAGCGCCAACCTGGGAGACCGCGCGGCAGCATGGCTCTATGACCGGCTTACGGAAGCTTGCGTACGCCCGCCTGGCATGGGTCACCTGGAAGATCCGAACCTGACCAGCGACTTGACGGTGGCGCGCGACTTCGATCTCGGAATGACCGGGCCACCACTGACAATCTCCATGGACTTTATTGCGACCGGAATGGTGGAGATGGTGGGCGGGATCGCGTGTGCCGCGATCCTTGTGCGATACGCCTGGTGGGCGCCGGTGGTGCTGCTGGGGGCGTGGGTGGCGACGCATTGGCTATTGCGCGAGAGCGCGGTGTGGTGGGATCGCAACACCGAAGAAGTGCGCAGGGCGCAGAGAGAAGCGGACTACGCCTACCGGCTTGCGGTGGATCCTCCGGCAAGCAAAGAACTACGACTGTTTGGGTTAGTAGATTGGACGATGGAGCGCTTCATCGCGCGGCGGAGGCGTTTGCACGAGCTGCAATACGTCGCCACACGATTGCGAGAGCGCCCGCTCATCTGGAGCTTGCTGCTGGTGGTCAGCGCGAACATTGCGGTGTTCTGGGCACTCGCAAGCAGTGCGGCGAGCGGACAAATCAGCCTCGGCGAAGCGGTGGCATACATGCAAAGCGCCCTCGGCGTTTCGATGATCGCCTTCGGCGGATTCAGCTGGGCGCTGGACGGAGCCGCAGCACCCGTGGCGGCGGTGCTGCGGCTGGAGCCGAGAATGCGGGCTGCCGGCACGCTACCGTCCGGCAATCGCGGGGCGGCCACGAACCGCGCGCACGAGATTCGGCTACGCGACGTGAGTTTCGCTTACCCATCGGGAGGTGGCGCGGCCGTTCTGGATCATTTTGATCTGACAATTCCTGCTCGGTCGTCGCTTGCCATCGTGGGTCAGAACGGTGCGGGCAAGACGACCATCGCAAAACTGCTGTGCCGGCTGTACGATCCGCAGTCTGGTGGCATTGAGATCGATGGCACGGACATTCGTGAATTCGATCTGGCGTCGTGGCGTTCGCGCATCGCGGCGGTGTTCCAGGACTTCATCCGGCTGGAGCTGTCGCTGAGGGACAATGTGGCGCCATCCGGCGCGCCCGACTATGTCGTGCAAGCAGCGCTTGAGTCCGCGGGGGCTTCGAACCTGGCGCGACTCGACACCGTTCTTGCCCGCGGGTATGACGGCGGCACGGACCTGTCTGGTGGACAATGGCAGCGGGTGGCGTTGGCGCGCGCGCTGGCAGCGGTGAAGCTCGGCGCGGGTGTGGTGTTGCTCGACGAGCCCACGGCACAGCTCGACGTGCGGGGTGAAGCTGAGATTTTCGACCGCCTGCTGGCGGCGACGCGGCACTGCACGACCATCCTGATTTCGCACCGGTTTTCCACGGTCCGGCATGCGGACCGCATCTGCGTGCTGGAACACGGACGGGTGGTTGAACTCGGCACGCACGAAGAACTGGTGGCCTTGGGCGGGCGCTATCGAACCATGTTCGATCTGCAAGCGGAACGATTCAACGTTCCGACAGACGAGGAGGGCACGAGTTATGACGTCCTCTCCTAATCGAGAACACGCGATCGAGCCTCTGCCGCCCGCACTGTCATCCATGTGGCGGTTGTGCAAGCTCGGGTACCGGCACGAGCCGCGGCTGATGTTAGAGTCGCTGGTGCTGTCGCAGCTCGCCGCATTGCCCGATACGCTTCTGGCGTTGTGGCTGATGCTGCTGGGGAAAGGAGTGCTGGAGCACCGGGCTGGGCTGGTTGAGGGAGCGGCAGTTGGCCTTGCCATATCGGCGGTGGCAACCTGGTTTCTTCGCACCGTCAGCACGCGAGTGCAGCGGCGGTTTCGTGACAAGGTGACCATCGCGCTGGAGGCACACGTAGCGAGGCTGCAGGCGTCCATCGCCACCATCGCGCATCAGGAACGCCCGGAGTATCTCGACCGGTTGTCCATGCTGCGCAACCAGGTCTTCGTCCTTGACCACATGTACATGGCGGTGTTTTCCATGCTTGGGTGGATTCTGCGCCTGGGCGTGACGCTGGCGCTGCTGGCATCCATTCACCCGGTACTCCTCCTGCTTGCTGTGTTTGCAGTGCCAACGGTTTGGACATCCACATGGCGGCCGGAAGTCGAGAGATCCGCCCAGGAGAGTGGAGCCCAAGCGAATCGACTGGCACGGCATTTGTTCAACGTTGCGACGACGGCTTCTCCCGGAAAAGAAGTGCGGGTCACCGGTATTGGAAGCCACCTGGCGACGGAGCGGAGGGGGGCCTGGGAACGCTGGTACGGAGGCGTGGCGTCTGCACGGTGGAGGTCGGCGTTCTGGCACGCATTGGCGTGGGCCGTTTTCGGGTCTGCGTATGTCGGCGCGGTCGTGTTCGTATCGTCGGTGCTTCGCGCATCCGCAAGCCAAGTGCTGCTGGTGCTCGCGGCGGGCGCGCGGCTTTCGGCGTATATCGGAGCAACTGTGGGAGAGCTCGCGTTCCTACGAGGATTCTGGATGGACGGATCGCGGCGGCTGGCGTGGCTGGAGGATTATGCTTCCGCCGTCGCCGCAGCAGGGGATCGTCCGGTTCCGAGCGAATTGCGACAAGGTATTCGAGTGGAGCATGTATCGTTCACATACCCAGGGACTTCGCATGTGGTGCTGGAAGATGTTTCGGTAAAGCTTCCTGCCGGGGCGGTGGTGGCGATTGTCGGCGAGAATGGCGCGGGCAAAACGACGTTGGTCAAACTGCTGGCAAAGATGTACGAACCGACGTCAGGTGCAATCTTCCTGGACGAAACACTACTGGCACGTGTGCCTGCCAGCGAATGGCGCAAGTGCCTTGCGGGGGCGTTCCAGGACTTTTTCCGGTTCGAATTCCGTGCACAGCAGACCGTCGGTTTGGGCGATGTTCCGCGACTGGAAGACGCGCCCGCCGTTTCCGCGGCAGTTGATCGGGCTGGCGCCGGAGATGTAGTCACGCGTTTGACGGCGGGCCTGGAAACACAACTTGGCCCGACATGGCCCGGCGGAGTGGAACTATCGTTCGGGCAATGGCAGAAACTGGCGCTGGCGAGGGGGTTCATGCGCGATGAGCCGCTGCTCCTCATCCTGGATGAGCCGACTGCGGCGTTGGATGCCGAGACAGAACATGCCCTGTTCGAGCGTTACGCGGCTGCGGCACGCGGCAGCGCCGAGAAGCAGAATGGGCGAATCACCATACTCGTATCACACCGCTTTTCGACGGTGCGCATGGCCGACCTGATCATCGTGCTGAATGGCGCACGCCTGGTGGAGGTGGGCACGCACGAAGAACTCATGGGTAGGAAAGGGCACTACGCGGAGCTGTACGGTATCCAGGCGGCTGCGTATCGCTAGCCACTCCTTGCGGATCGCGGGCTCGCTGAAATCCAAAGGCCATTGCGAAACATCGCTGGATTGCGCCTGAGTCACTGGCAATCCGGAAGTTATGGCCAAGACCCTAGCAGGCGAGACCGGTAACTTGAACTACTAGGCTCAACATGGAAGATTTCCGGGTAGCAGCATCGCGGAATCAGATGATCGGCAACACGCAAACCGACAGCGATCACCATGAGCCTCTCGCGTCTTGTCACCACCGGCGTCTTGGAATCGTGAAGGCGATGTCCGCCGATCGCGGCCGCGAGCTGAGCTCGAGGTAGCGTATGTACTTCTGCGCGTTGCCGGTGATCTTCTCGCGTCCACTCTCCACTGACACTCAGAACGAATTGAAGCGGTTACGACTGCGCGGCCGCAGGCAGAAGAGGTCTGTGTACGCATTCTGGCCTCTAACGTCTTTTCATTCCGTGGTTCTCTCTTCATGCTCAACGCCCAAAGCTGGAAACAAATGGAGTGAACCCTTGAAGTGGCACACAGAATTGGGCACAGTTTCCGG
>Ga0306920_100002600_pt1 | contig 22839 bp, 17 predicted proteins | sample flu12Cox44000170_FD_204666 | JGI IMG/M metagenome (GOLD analysis project Ga0306920, IMG submission 204666) | Lab enrichment of tropical soil microbial communities from Luquillo Experimental Forest, Puerto Rico - flux4day.12C.oxic.44.000.170 (v2)... | ecosystem: Environmental > Terrestrial >...
GCGCACTCCGGCCTCGACCTCGTAGCGGCCGTAATTACCTATTTCTCGGTTCGCGTCTCTGACAGGCCGCCCGATGCCACCCACCAATATGGACATGGCAAGGTAGAGAACTTCTCCGCCTTCATCGAGACGGCGCTGCTACTGGCCACCTGCATCTGGATCGTGTATGAAGCCGCAAAGCGCCTGTTTTTTCATTCGGTTGAGATCGAACCCAACGTCTGGGCCTTCGTAGTCATGGGAATATCGATCATCACCGACATATGGCGTTCCCGGCGCCTGCGACGGGTTGCTGAGAAATACGACAGTCAGGCGCTGCTGGCCGACGCCCTTCACTTCAGCACGGATATCTGGTCAAGCTCTGTTGTGGTTCTCGGGCTGGCGCTGGTGCTGGCTGGCCGCAGGTTTTCCATTCCATGGCTGTCCAAAGCTGATCCGATCGCCGCCCTTATCGTCGCGTGCATCGTGGTCTACGTCAGCTGGAGATTAGCGCGGCAAACAATTGACGCGCTGCTGGACGCTGCGCCGGCAGGAATTCGCGTCAGGATCATCAGCCAGGTATCGCGTCTCGATGGCGTACTTGCCGTCGACCGTGTGCGCATCCGGCGCGGTGGAAATAAGTATTTCGCCGACATCTCGGTCGCGATGCCGAGGAACGTAACCTTCCAGAAATCCGAGCAGGTGGCCAATGACGCTGCCCGAGTGGTTCGCACACTTTTGCCGGGAACCGATGTGGTGGTCAATGCAACCGCGCGGGCCAGCTACAGCGAGAGTTTGTTCGACCGCATCCGCGCGGTGGCCACACGCAACAACCTGAATGTTCACGACATCAGCGTGCAGGATGTGAACGGCGCAATTCATGTAGAGCAGCATGTCGAACTCGATGAGGCAATGCGGCTAAAAGACGCGCATGACCGCGTCACCCGGCTGGAAAGCGAGATGCGAGCGGAAATTCCCGAAATTGCAAGCATCCTGACTCATATTGAAAGCGAGCCTGCGACTATTGAAACCAGCGATGGCCCGGTCGAGGCGGACACCCTGGAGCGGCACATTCAGAGGGTCAGCCGGAGCTTTCTCGAAGTCATCGATACGCACGATTTGATGTTTAAGCGCGTGTCTGGGCGGCTCTACCTATCCCTGCATTGCACGTTCCAAGATGATCTTCCCCTGGCGCGTGTGCACGACATCCAGACTGCTATGGAGAGCAAATTCCGCCAAGAGGTGCCGGCCCTCTTTCGCGTGTTGATTCACCCCGAGCCGCAGACCGACAATCGTCGCTAGCAGGCGCTTAGAGCCGCTTGCGCAGGTCACGCCGCAAGATCTTTCCCGAAGGGGTTCGCGGGATGCTCTGCACATAGCGAACCTGGCGGGGCATCTTGTAGTTGCACAGCCGTTCTCCTACGAATTCCCGAAGGCTGGTGCTGGTCTCTTCCGTTTCGAGAAATCCGTCACGCAACACCACAAACGCGCAGGGAATCTCTTCACCTTCGCGATCGACCTGCGAGACAACGCCGCAATCGCGCACAGCGGGATGTTCCAGGAGAACTCCTTCGACCTCGGCGGGGGCGATGGAAAACCCCCTGTACTTCATCATCTCCTTCCGGCGATCGACCACGTAGTACAGGCCCTGTTCGTCGACGCGCACCACATCGCCGGACCAATACCATCCATCGCGCAGCACGGCATCGGTTGCCTCGGGCGATTTCCAATATCCCAACATGATTTGCGGGCCGCGCATCACTAACTCTCCCAGGTCCCCCATCGGCACCTCGTTCGAATTCTCGTCCAGGACCTTGCACTCGGTTAGTGCCACCGGCCCCCCGATGGATTCGGCGCGGTAGTACTCCGGATCGAGATATCCCATGTGCGTGACCGGCGAGGCTTCCGTCATTCCGTAGCCTTGTCGGATCGGAATCCCAGTATTCTCCATGAAGTGCCGGGCCAGTTCAGCGCCGAGCGGCGCGGCTCCGCATTTCGCCCAACGCATATGATGATCGCGGGGGAACTTACCCTGTTCGGCCGCATGGCAATAGGCCTGCAGCGCTGGAGGCACACAAAGGTTGACCGTAACGCCTTCCTCGACTGCAATCCGCAGCGATGATTCGCAATCGAATCGCGGCATGAACACAAGTGTGCATCCGCACATCAGTGCAACGTTGAGCCCGACTGTGAGCCCGTAGATGTGGTACATCGGCAGAAAGCAAAGGATGGTGTCGTTCACGCCAATGCAGCCGGTCTCCCCAGACGTTAACGTCTGGTACACGTTGGTGACGATATTGTGGTGCGACAGCATTACCCCCTTCGGTAGACCAGTCGTGCCGCTCGAGAACGGCAACGCAGCCACCGTCAAGCACGGGTCGCGCTCGGGCTGCGGGAGCGAGGCTATGCCTTGGTACGTGTAAAGGTTGCTGAGCGGTTCCGAGCCGGCGCAGCGTGCGTCCCGAACGGCATACACTTTACGCAACGCGGGCAGGCCCGACAGATTGGTTCCTTGGAGCAGCGTCCCATCGCTGACTAGCGCCACTGCCTCCGAGATTTCCATCTGGTAGTGCACCTCGCGGTCCCGGTAAGTCGGGTTCATCGTTGTGGGAGTTGCACCTGCGAGCATGGCGCCGTGAAATGCCACGCCGAACTCCCAGCAGTTTGGCAGGTAAATTCCAATCATGTCGCCTGGGCGAACTCCGGCGGCAACGAATCCGCGAGCCGTTCGCTCGACCAGATCGCCATATTCCGCATAGGTGACGCGGCGGTATGGCGTGCACGAGGTGTCGACGATTACGGTCTTCTCCCCATGTTTGCGGCATTCGTCGAGAACAACGTTGTGGACGAACTTGCCTTCAGGATCGGCGTAGAGACGCGTGCGAGCTGGCGTAATGGGCAATGTCATAGGAACCGCCGGAGAGTGTAGCAGCTCATGCAGCACACGATACAACCATTTTGCGCTCTGCGCTGCGGGTTATGTGCGAACATGGGTTATGTGCGAATAGACTGAACTGGCATGCACCTGGTCGGGCTAATCGCGGGCGCAGCCTGCCTCGCCATCTGGGCTTACTTACTGCTTCTGCGCGGCGGCTTCTGGCGAGTCTGGCGCCTGCAAGCTCCCATGTCGCTGCCGACCACAGCCGACGGCGCGCTAGCCGTTGTCATCCCGGCTCGTGACGAAGCCGATAACATCGCCGCGGCGGTTCGATCGTTGCTGGATCAGCAATTCGTCAAGCAGGTCCACGTCTTTGTTGTCGACGATCACAGCTCCGACGGAACAGCTCAAGTGGCGCGCCAGTCTGCCCGAGGCTGCGACCGCCAGGACTCGCTAAGCGTCATCCCTGGCAGCGCGCTGCCCGCGGGATGGACCGGCAAGCTCTGGGCAGTGCAACAGGGAATTCACGAGGCACTAAAACTCAACCCTCAATTCCTGCTGGTGACCGATGCCGACATCGTCCACTCTCCGGATACCATCGCCACCCTCGTCTCCATCGCGCAGACTGGAAACTACGACCTCGCGTCCTTTATGGTCAAGCTGCACTGCCTCAGCATCCCAGAGCGACTGCTTATTCCACCATTCGTGTTCTTCTTCTTTCTGCTCTACCCACCCAACTGGATTCGCGATCCCAAGCGCAGCACGGCGGGTGCTGCAGGGGGCTGCATGCTGATCCGACCTGCAGCGTTGGAGCGTGCTGGAGGCATTGCGTCTATTCGAAGCGAGATTATTGACGATTGCGCCCTCGCGAGGGCCGTGAAGCGTTCTGGTGGAAGGGTCTGGCTTGGCCTTACTCGCACCACACGCAGTGCTCGCGCCTATGGCGGTTTCGCTGAAATCGAACGCATGATCGTCCGCACCGCCTTCAATCAGCTCCGCCACTCAGCGTTGCTCCTAATCGGAGCCATCCTCGGCCTGATCGTTACTTACTTTGTTCCTTTGTTGCTCGCGTTGAGTGGAAATAAGCCGCTGGCCGCTCTAGGACTAGTGAGCTGGCTTATGATGGCCGTGGCATACCTCCCCATGGTACGTTTCTACGAACTGAACCCGCTGAGGTCCCTCACACTGCCGCTCGGGGCATGCTTCTACATGGCGGCGACGATTCACTCGGCACTTAAGTTCTGGGCTGGCCGCGGCGGCGAGTGGAAGGGCCGAGCTCAGGACACGGTTTCGTCCGATCTCACAACACCTTCTTCACGTCAAGTTTGATCTACGATCTAGCGAGGAACTCTGACACCCTTTCGGATCTGCTTGACGATCTCATCTACACTTGTGTCGACGTCGACCACAAGCGCGTCCCGCGGCTCCTCCAGCGTAGCGAATTGACTGGACAACAAATTGGGATCCATGTAGTGCCCGTGCCGCTCTCTAAGCCGCGCCGTAATCAGCTGGCTGCTGCCTCGAAGGTATACCAGTCGCACATCCGGACTCACCACGACCTCATCCCGATAGGCCTGCTTCAGCGCCGAGCACGCTAATACAACGTTGGCTTCTGAGCTCAGCCATCCCACAATGTGAGTTCGTAATGCCGCCAGCCATGGCGCTCGGTCCGCATCGTCCAGAGGAATTCCCGCTCGCATCTTGGCAACGTTGGATGGAGGATGGAAATCGTCGGCGTCGATGAATTGCCAACGCAGCGATTCTGCCAGGGCTCGTCCAACAGTGGTTTTGCCGGAACCGGTCACACCCATCAGGAGTATGACCATCGCTCAGTCGGCAGCCACATGTTGTGCCGCGATACGAAGCACGAAGTGGTCCATAGCGTAGGCGAAACCGTTCTCCTCGTTGGTTTTTGTGACGAACTTGGCTTGCGCCTTCACGTCCTCGAGGGCGTTGCCCATAGCGATGCTCACGCCACTCTTGCGGAACATGAATGTGTCGGTCGTCATATCGCCGATTGTGGCAATCTGCTCGGTAGGAATCTCTAACATCTCCGAGATCCGCAGTACGACTTCGCCCTTGTTCGCCCTGGCGTCGGTTACATCCAGATAGTACGGACTGGATCGCGTGCCCGAGATCGTTCGACTGCCGTTGTTGGCCAGGTATGCTTCGGCTTTGGCCAGCGCGTCATGGTTGTCGCTGACGCCGACCAGTTTCAGCACACGGAAATGCGACATATCGCGGGTCGTGAGTGGCGTCGCCTTCCGGCCCATCTGCATCTCGTGACCGGCGACGTGCGGCCCGCTTGGGTTGCTGACGAACCAGTCGGAGTCAGTCCACACCCACAGGTCGAAGCCCTGCTGAAAAATGAAATCGGCCACTTGTTGTGCGTCCTGGGGCGACATTTGTATTTCCTGCAAAACAGTTCCGTCAGGGCTGATGAAAAGTGCTCCGTTAAAGCACGCCAGAGGTTCTCGTACGTGGAGTTTGCTTACGAGCTCACGCACCATGCGTGGCGGCCGTGCGCTGGCAATCGTGAACCGTATCCCTGCTTGATAGAGACGGTCGACCGCTTCGGGCGCCCCCGAAGTGAGCTCCTTGTTGTTGTCGAGCAACGTGCCGTCGACATCTGAAATCACTAAAGTGATTCGGTTCTCTGCCGGCGAATCGCTCATAGGTTCCAGCCATTCTCCCGCTTCAGCAGGCGCCAGCGTTTGCGGTCGCATTGAATCAGTGAATCAGCGTTCGCCGGACCTTCGCTGCCGGCAGCATAATTCGGAAAATCTGGCGGCGGGAGCTGCCCCCACCCCTCCTCAATCGGCGTAATGATCCGCCACTCGGCCTCGACTTCGTCGCGGCGTGTGAACAGCGTTGCATCGCCACGCATTGCGTCCAGCAACAACGTTTCGTAGGCCACCGGGGTCGCCGTCCCGAAGGCATCGCGATAGGAAAAGTCCATATTCACGCGGCTGGCGCGCATGTGAGACCCCGGCGTTTTCGCTCCGAAGTTAATCGCGATGCCTTCATTCGGCTGAATCCGCATCGTGATGACGTTGTGATGTACGTCGCCGGGATTCCGGGCAAACAGCGCCTGCGGCGTGCGCTTGAAGTGGACCGCAATTTCCGTAAGTTGGTTTGCCAGCCGCTTGCCGGCACGCACATAGAAGGGAACTCCCGCCCACCGCCAGTTATCGACGTGGAACTCCACCGCGACATACGTTTCGGTGTTGGATCGTGGGTTCACACCCGGCTCCTGGCGATAGCCGGGAACTTCCACACCATTGATTTTGCCCGGCCCGTATTGCCCGCGAACGGTCCGCTTGGCAACCTCCTCTACCGTCATCGGCCGAATCGCGCGCAGTACTTGCACTTTTAACTCTCGCACCGAGTCAGCGTCGAACGCCACTGGAGGCTCCATGGCTGTCAGCGTCAAGAGCTGCAACAGATGATTGGCGACCATGTCGCGCAGCGCACCTGTCTCTTCGTAAAACGCTGCACGATTCTCCACACCCAAAGTCTCAGCCGCAGAGATCTCGATGTAGTCGATGTAATTGCGGTTCCAGATCGGCTCGAACATGGAGTTGCCAAAACGAAACACCATGATGTTCTGGACCGTCTCTTTGCCGAGATAGTGGTCGATGCGATAAACCGCACCTTCGGGAAAGACATGAGACACGATGTCGTTCAGTTCTTGCGCGCTCTTGAAATCATGACCAAACGGCTTTTCCAGAACGATTCGCCTCCAGCCTTCGCCGTTCCTGGCCAGACCTGCGTTGCCCAACCCTTCAACGATGGGGGGAGCCAGCGACGCCGGCGTCGACACATAGAACAGCACATTCTTGCTGGCCCCGTGTTTCTGCATCTCCGCAATCTTCGCCTTCAACAGCGGATAGAAATCGGGATGGTTGGCATCGCCGATGAGGTAGTGCAGTCGCTTGGCGAAACCTGTCCACGCCTCCTCGCTGTAATTGCGGGCATCCTTCGAATTGGCTGTGCCCTCGTGCATTCGCTCCTGGAACTGCTCATCGGTAAGTTGCGTGCGGCCAATACCTAACACGTCGAAAGTCGGGTTGGTGCAGCCGATGCACGCCAGGTCATAAAGCGCAGGGATCAGCTTGCGCCGCGTCAGATCTCCCGTTCCGCCGAAAATTACCAGGAGGCAGGAACCTGCCTTTGGTAGCGTAGGTTGCAAAATCTTGATCGGTTCAGTTGCGACTGCTGTACTCACTTGTTACCTCCAGCCGGGGGGGCGGACTTCTGCGCCAGCCCAGCCCAATCTGTGTGAACGAATCCCGCGTTCGGACGGTCGGTCCGCTGATAGGTGTGGGATCCAAAATAGTCACGCTGAGCTTGCGTGAGGTTCTGTGGGAGTTGCGCGCTGCGATAGCTATCGAAGTACGCGAGCGAGGCCGACATCGCCGGAACCGCGATGCCCATCTGGACCGCGTTCGCAATCACCCAGCGCCACGACCGCTCGGCCTTCCGCATCCAGCTCACGAAGTCATAGTCGAGCATCAGATTCGGCAGATCGGGCTGTCGCTCGAACGCCCGCATGATCGAGTCGAGGAAACGCGCGCGTATGATGCATCCGCCTTTCCAGATACGCGCCAGCTCCCGCAGGTTGATGTTCCACTGCCACTCCTGCGACCCCGCGCGAATCAGGCTCATGCCTTGCGCATAGGAACAGATCTTTGAGGCATACAGCGCGTCGTGTAGCGCCTGAATCAGCTCCCGCTTGTCGCGCTCGTACTTTTCTGCCCTTGGAGAAAAGAGAAGCTGGCTGGCGATCACTCGCTCGTCCTGCATGCTGGAAAGCGCACGCGCATCGATCGCGGCAGTGATCGTTGGGATGGGCACGCCAAGATCAAGCGCCTCCTGGGCCGTCCACTTTCCGGTTCCTTTCTGTCCGGCCTTATCGAGGACCATATCAACTAGCGGACTGCCGGTCTCCGGATCGGTCGTCCGGAAGATTCGCGCTGTGATTCCGACCAGGTACGACTCGAGCAGCCCACGGTTCCACTCATCGAACACATCTGCCAGCTCGCTGGCCTCCAGGTTCAAAACCTTACGCAGGACCTCGTACGCCTCGGCGATCAGCTGCATGTCGCCGTACTCAATGCCGTTGTGGACCATTTTCACGAAATGGCCCGATCCGTCCGGTCCGATGTAGGAGACGCACGGACCAGAGTCGCTTTTCGCAGCGATCGATTGCAGTATCGGTGCCAGGTGATCGTACGAATCCCGCGAACCTCCGGGCATCAGCGAAGGACCGTGCCGTGCGCCTTCCTCGCCGCCCGACACGCCCATCCCGAAGAAACTGACCATCGACTGGCGCAGGTTGAGCTCACGGCGTACGGTGTCTTTGAAGTACGAGTTGCCGCCGTCAATGACGATGTCGCCCGGAGCGAGGTAAGGAGTGAGCTTTTGCAGTGTCTGATCGACAGGATCGCCCGCCTTGATCATCATCAGGATGCGCCGTGGCCGTTCCAGCGAGCGGCAGAATTCCTGCAACGACTTCTTCCCGATAAGATGTTGGCTCGGATGCTCCCTTAGTACCCGGTCGACCCAGTCGGTTTCGAGATTCCAAACCGCCACGGAATGACCGTGGTCTGCAACGTTCAGCGCGAGATTCGCGCCCATTACGCCGAGACCGATCACGCCGAACTGCGCCGTCTTGATTTCGGTAATCGCTGGCATGAGTTTCCCGTTTAGATGCGTTCAATCCCGCGGCGGCGCGTCGCGTATCGTGACCCCTATGACTTCGCTTTGCTCATCGCCAGGCGCGCCTTAGCAAGCACATTGTCGACCGTGAATCCGAAGTGGAACATGATGTCCTTAAGCGGAGCCGACGCCCCAAAGTCATCGTGGCCGACCACTTCGCCTAGTTCGCCGACCCAGCGGCTCCAGCCGAACGTCGTGCCGGCCTCGACAGCGACACGCGCCCGTACCGCTGGCGGCAATACTTCAGTTTGATACTCTGGCGATTGTTTTTCGAACAGATTCCACGATGGCATCGACACCACGCGCGCCTTTATGCCATCGGCGGTCAGCTTTTCATATGCTCCGATGCATAGCTGCACTTCGGATCCCGAACCGATTAGGATGACCTGCGGCGTCCCGCCCGAATCCGCTAGCACATAGGCGCCCTTCGCGACGCCGGCAGCCGGCGCACACTTTGTGCGGTCGAATGTCGGCAATGCTTGGCGAGTGAGCGCCAACAGTACCGGTTCATGCGTCAGCGTCATGATGTAGCGCCACGTTTCCGCTACCTCATTCGCATCCGCCGGACGGAACACCATCAGCCGCGGTACCGCACGCAGCCCCATTAACTGCTCGATGGGCTGATGCGTCGGGCCATCCTCACCCAGACCGATTGAGTCGTGCGTGTATATGAGGATCACCGGCAAATCCATGATTGCTGCCAGCCGGATCGGAGGCCGCATATAGTCGGTGAAGATCAGGAATGACGATCCATATGGCCTGATATACGACAGCGACATGCCGTTCAGAATTGCGCCCATCGCGTGCTCGCGAATGCCGAAGTGGAAGTTGCGGCCGTCATAGCCATCGCGCTCGAAGTCCGGCGCATCCTTGATCAGTGTCTTGGTCGAAGGCGCCAGGTCCGCCGCACCGCCAATCAGCCACGGCACATTCTTGGCAACCGCGTTCAGCACCTTGGAATTCGACTCGCGTGTTGCCATCCCTTTCGCATCGGCAGGAAACGTCGGAATATCCTTGTCCCAACCCTGCGGCAGCCCGCGCTTCGCCATCAACTCCCATTCCTTCGCCAGATCGGGAAATGCCGCAGCCCAGGCCTTATAGCGATTGTTCCAGTCGTTCTCCCATACCGCCCCGCGCTCAACGGCTTTGCCCATGTACGCTTTCACGTCATCCGGCACAAGGAATTGTGCGTCCGGCGGCCAGCCGTAGTTGATCTTCGTCAGCCGAACTTCCTCGGCGCCTAGCGGCTCGCCATGTGCTTCCGCCGTATCCTGCTTGTGCGGAGCCCCATACCCGATGTGGCTGTTCGTAATAATTAAGGACGGCCGCTGCGTCTCCTGCCGTGCCTCACGGATCGCACGGTCCAACTCCGCCAGATCATTTACGTCACTAACGTGCTGTACATTCCAGTGCCACCCGAGAAAGCGGGTACCCACATCATCCGAGAACGCCAGCTTGGTGTTGCCCTCGATCGTGATGTGATTGTTGTCGTAGAACCAGATCAGGTTCGATAGTCCAAGATGTCCGGCAATCGACGCCGCCTCGTTCGACACGCCTTCCATCAAGTCGCCATCACCGCAAATCGCATAAATGCGATAGTCAAAAAGGTCGTGTCCGTCCTTGTTAAATTGTGACGCCAGCCAACGCTGCGAGATCGCCATCCCGACTGAGTTACCCACGCCCTGACCCAATGGTCCCGTCGTCGTCTCCACGCCCGGTGTCAGACCGTACTCCGGATGCCCTGGCGTCTTCGAACCCCACTGCCGGAATTGCTTAATGTCATCGAGCGTCAAATCGAAGCCAGTCAAAAACAACATCGAGTACAACAGCATCGACGCGTGGCCGTTCGACAGAATAAAGCGGTCACGCCCCTCCCAATGCGGATCGCGCGGATTGAATCGCAAAAACCGGTCCCAGAGCACAAACGCCAGCGGGGCCAATGCCATCGGTGTTCCCGGATGCCCGCTGTTGGCCTTCTGCACCGCATCCATCGACAGTGTTCGGACCGTGTTGATGCACAACTGCTCAAGCTGTCGTTGCGTCTTAGCGGCGTTCTGCTGCTCGTTTTCCTGCGTAGGGGCTTGCACTTGGGTACTCACTGGCGGCTACCTTTCACTCGTAAAGTTTGAGCTTATGGAGTCACATCGACCAGGTAATTCCTGCCTTGCCATTCCGACTGTTGTGGCCAGTAAAAAGTGAATCGTATGGGAGCGATTTGCGTTTTGGCAACCTGGATATCTACATATTCCAAGCCGATGGACGTCGGCGTCGATGCCGTGTCATGGACGTTCGTCCATTCGTTGTCACTCCAGTGTAATGAAAATGGTGTTGAAGCCATGAGGCGCAGCAACGCTCCGGCTGGGACGCACTGCACTTGGCGATTCACCTTCCACACTTCGATGCTCGGACGCGGCTTGTCGTTGCGGTATCGCTCTCGAACCGGGTCAATCAAATCGAAAATCTTCTTGTCTGCGATCGAACGTAATAATTTCACATAATCTGCGTGCGCCCACATCAGCGGATCGGCCGACCCCGTAGCCCGGCCAAAATACATGTGTTCCTGCAGCAAATCGGGCTTGTCCCATATCTGCTCGGGAATCAGCCCAACACCTGTGGTGAAATTCTTCACCGCCTCGAGATACGGTTCAACATCGCGACCGCATGCCAGCTCGTACATGGCGCGCTCCAACGTCAATAGCGGCCACGGTCGGCCCACACCCCATCCGTCGAACGAAGTTCCGTCGTCGCGCTGCCCATAACCGTCATGGTTATACCGCTTCCAGCAGGGTCCGCACGGTGTCTCCACCTTTAGGACGGCGTCAATGACCTTCAGCGACTGCTCCACTAGCGGATCGTTCGGCTGGCGCACTCCAACTCGCACCAGTTCAAGGAATCCGGCGTCCACGATGTCTTTTGCCGGATATTGATAAGGACTGCCCGGCTTTTGGTTGGCCAGCACGAGGATTCCCCGGTCCGGATCCTCGTCCCCGCACGAGCCTTCCGCGCTGCTCGCCGGATTAATCCGAATGTAATGTCGCGTGATTCCCGGAACCAGCGACCCGCGGCTCGTGACCGTCCACTTTTCCACATGCGATTCGAGAAAGTCTGCGTGCGTTCGCACAAAGTCGGCCGTATGCTTGTCGCCGCGTGCTTCGATGAACTCGGCAGCGCAAATTAGCCCGGCTATGTTCGAAGCCAGCGTAGAAGGTGAATATCCTCCTGCTTCCTCCCATCGGTCCTGCGCCGTCGCCGGACCCTTCCGAATCAGAAAATTGCAGGCCTTCTGAATCGTGATATACGGATCGAACTTCTCCAGCGCGCCCGCCTTCCACAACCGCCACGCAAGAATGATCGGAAACGAAACCTCGTCCAGTTGCAGTCCGGTCCAATAAGGCCTTCCGTCGATCCAGAAGTTCTGGTAGAAGCCGCCATCGTCGCGTTGCGCAATGGCCAGGTAAATCATTCCGCGCAGTGCAGTCAGCGTATCGCCGACTGCCAACAGACCAGTCGCGCCCTGCACCAAGTCCCGCGTCCATACCAGATGATAGCCGCCGAGGCCGTCAGCATCGCCCTTATCCTCGCCCCACGGAATACTCAGGCTGGCAATCATCGCTCCTGGATACATTTTGTCTTCGTGCGCCAGCAGCAAATTCACGCTTCGCTCGAATAGTGTAGAGTCGTGCTGAGAAATTTCTGGCAACAACCCGAAGCGCTTACTCGTCCTGTCCCACTGATCAGTGAAGCTGTGCAAGTGCATCTCAAACGGAATATACAGCGACTGAAAGACCATCGAGCCTGAGTTATGCGGCGTGTGCCCGAATCCGACGCCAAGAGTGAACTCCGTTCCGCGCGACAGGTCGATCTCACCCGTCAAGGCAATGTTGCCGTCAAACGCTGCGTCGTATTGCCAGTCCATTTTGAAGTTGTGCGAGAGGTCAGTCCACCCGTCATTTACTCCAACATATCCACATGACAGCTTCCCGAACGGGCGATCGGCAGCAACGGTCATGAAGACAGCTTCGCGGTACGCCATCAGAAACTTGAGTCCTTGCCTCTCGATTACCGCGCCGTTGTTGTGCATCCCTCCAATCTGCAGATGCGGCGCGCATAACACATAAATCCGCAACTTGCCTTGCCACTCCGGAGCGACATTGAACTTGGTATGCACTAGCAGGCAGCTTAGATGTGGGTCGCCGATGATCTGCTTCTCGATGCTGTATCGCCCGTCTTTGTCGAAATTAGTCACCTTGAAGCCCAGTGCCGCTGTGGTGACGCAGTCAATCTCCGTCCGCATATGCCGGCGCTCGTCATGAAAGAACGTCTCGCCGTCGGTTACCAGGTATTGCAGGTCGCGCATCTGCGGTGTGTCGATCGTGGGGTAATACACTTCAGTGATAACACCGTTGGCGACGGTGAACCAAATGCGGCTCGAGACGGAGTAGGCTGTTCCGACGCCGTCTTTGGCGCCGCGCGTCCATCGCGGTGGAATGCCCGGACCACCCGGTGCCGGGTTGGTCGCCAGCGATCGCAGTGTCGTCGCTGAATACGTGGCATTCGAATAGCGATCGCGCGCTTCGTCTTCGAAGTCAAGAGAAACAGGAATGCTCATCGATTCGACCGGGGTCGATTTGGGATACAGCGCCCTAGTGTAACTCGACTTATGTGGCCGCGCTGATCCGAGGTAACGGAGTAAACTTCAATGGTCATCCTGAGCGAGGTCGCGCCGAACTGCGCGACCGAGTTGAAGGGCCTCTATTTTCGCCAATCACCGACAGGGATTGTCATCACGAGGCGGCGCAGTGGGCCCCCGCGAAACACCAGGTTTGCGCTTCGCGGGTGTTAGAGCGGGCGCGGGATCTGCTTTTTCCTAGCTCTCCTACCTCTGCGACGTCGCCGGCTTCATCGCTTTCGACTTGCCTGCCGCCGCCGTTCCAGTCAACTCATCTGCCAATCGATCCGCGTGATAGATCTTCCGCAACGCCTCAAGGATGGCCCTTGAATCGGTCGAAATCGAACGCCCCACGATATCGTCGTACACGAAATTCCACGGCAGCGATTCAATGTTGCCGTCGAAGATGATCCCCACGACTTCCGCATTCTTGTTGATCAGCGGGCTGCCCGAGTTTCCGCCGATAATGTCAGGCGTCGACACCGTGTTAAACGGAGTCTTCAGGTCAAGCGACGACTTCGCCTTGATCCAACTTGCCGGCAGCTCATACGGAGGCTTGCTGCCATGCGCCGCTGCGTGATCGTACGCGCCGCCCATCGTCGTATACCACGGCACGCGCTTGCCGTTTAGCTCGTAGCCCTTGATCGCGCCATAGCTCAGCCGCAGCGTGAAAGTAGCGTCTGGCGGAACACTGAACCCACCCTGGGCAAACCGCAGCTTCGCAATGTCGCCGGCATTCTTCCGCAGCACCGGATCAACTTCGTCGTCATAACGCTTGCGCACCGCTCGCGCATACGGGTCGACCTTTCGCATCATGACAATCAGCGGATCGGTACTCGCCTCTACCGCCGCTTTGCCACCCTCGTACAACCGTTTGCGCACAGCGACATCCTGCAATTGCGTCCCCTCGATCACTTCCTTGGCGCGCTCTGTAGGTGGCTCGCCCGCCAATGCCGCTTTCACGGCTTCATTGTCAGCTCCGAGCACCTGCTGCATTTCGGTCAAACTCTGTGCGAGCTGCGCGATCTGCAGTGGCTTGTAAACCGGAGCCGTCGAAAACAGCCGCTGCTCCAGGGACGGCAGCCCTGAGTCCTGGTAGCCCCGCAGGCGCTCGCCGTTCGGCTTCTGCTTCTCTTCGGTCACACGAACCAGCAGCCGCGCGTCCACCGCCAGCGAGCTCCGGAACCCACCCATTGCCGATGCCGCGTTAGCATCGTTGTCTGCTCCGCCTTGCAGGTAAAACAGCGGTTTGTAAATCTGCTTCTGGACTTCGACAGCCTTACTGATCTCCGCCCACGGATCGCCGAATTCCCGCTGCCGCTTAGGATCCGCATTGACGTAGGCCTTGAGGCTATTCTCGTCGGCCGTCTTCTTGTCCATCAGGCTGTTGTCGTGCAGTCCGGCGTTGTAGCCGTTGTAAGCCTTGGCCGAGTTCTGCGTGCCGAACAAATCGCTTTCGGCTTCGCGTGCTCTTTCGAGTGACTCCCCGCCATACCTTTGCAGCATTGCCACCCGGTTCGCCAAAGCGGCCATCAACATCGGGTACTGATAGTCACGCAGAAACATTAACTGGTTCACGGTTAGCAGGCGGTTCGTTCTGCCCGGATGTCCCGACACGAAGACGAGATCGCCGTCTTTGATTCCGGTTGGCGACCACTTTAGATAATTGTCCGTCTTGGCTGGCTCGTCGTTCTCATAAGCGCGGAAGAACGAAATATCGAGGTCGTAGCGCGGATATTCGAAGTTGTCGGAATCGCCACCGAAGAACGCCATGTCGAACTCGGGCGCCATTACCAGCCGGATATCGTTGTACTCCTTGTATTTGTAGAGGTGATAGAGCGCACCCGAATACAAAGTGACTACATCGCACCGCAGTCCATTTACCGAGCAGTCCTTTTCCAGCGCCGACATCGCCTCGCGTTGCGCCTTGCCCGCATTTGCCGACGACATGCCAGGCTGGGCCGCTGCGTTCACTTTGTTGGTCACATCCTCGATTCCTTCCAGGACGACAAACTGCACTCCTGGGCACTTCGTTTCCTCGGCGGCCGTCGCCGCGTAAAAGCCAACCTTCATGTAATCCTTGTCGCCTGTTGAAAGATCATGAATGCAACCCTGCGCAATGTGATGGTTGGTGAAGATCAGTCCATCGGGTGAGACAAACGACGACGATCCATTCGGGGCCCGCGCTGACGAGAGCCGCACATGATCAAGCCACTCCTGCGATGGCGAGAACCCATACTTGGCTTTGACCTTGTTTCCCGGGAAGGCATCAAAAAGCCACATGCCTTCATCGGCCACAGCCCGATTCGAAATGATCAACGAGATAAGAAGAATCAAAAGAAGAAGGAACGAACCGCGCTTAATCATGATGCTGCATCGCCGCCCTGTGAATCTCTCAGTCTTGAGAAATGAACTTGCGGGCCTGCAAACCTTCCAATATATTCGCCACCAGCACCTGAGGCAATTGCGACCACGATCGACATTTACTTCCCGGATGGCCATCCCGAGCCCCTCCCTTGGGCGACGAGCGATCGGCTTTCGTTCGTGTCGCCAGCGCTTTAGAGTCTGGGATACTGTTTCCCTCACGAGTGCATCCTGTCAGGTCACGACTCCAGCCTCTGCGGCAAGCTGAAAAACTCGTTCTCACGTTGGTTTTGTATCAGGGCACTGCGGGGGACGTGCGGTTCCGTACGCCTCTCTGTGGACGGTTTCGAGTTAGCAACCCCCGCGTATCACTCACCCGGGATTCACACGTCCCAGCTTTGAAAACGGCGGAAGCACCACGCTTTTTAGCGCGGTGAAAGCGATGAGATTGCCCTGAACGGGCTCTAGCCCGGCCGGGGCATAGTAGCGACGGTATTGTTGTCACACACCTCGGTGATGCTCTTGGAAAAAATATGCGCTAACTTAAATGTTTTCTGCAACTCTAGCCAGGTCTCGTCGCTAAGTCCTTGATTTCAAATATACGACGACTAATTGCAACCGAATAAGTCATTTGTTTCTAAGACTTTACTCATTTATTTGTGCGACATTGCACGGAATTTTGTGATCACTGATTGATTCTGCTGACTGGAGGGGAAGGGGTAGACTCTGGTCGCATCAAGGATTCCGAGTGTTGAATTCCGAAACTGCTCTAGAATCTTAAAAAGGCGAACCATAGTTCCAAATTTTAGCCGAGGTACTCATGACCTCCGTTAGCCATGCGCCAAGAGGCCTGGAAGGCGTCACTGCTACCAACTCAAGCATTTGCTACATCGATGGCGATCAGGGTGTACTCGCTTATCGCGGCATCGACATCCACGAGCTCGCCGAGCGTTCGACCTTTGAGGAATGTTGCTACCTGCTATGGTTCGCTCGTCTGCCCAACCGCGGCGAACTGCAGGAGCTCAAGCTCAATCTGGCCCGCGAGCGCAAACTCGACGCTTCTATCATCAGCCTCCTGCGCCAGGCGCCGAAACACGCCCTTCCCATGGATGTGTTGCGCACGGTTGTCTCGGCGCTCTCGTTCTACGATCCCGAAGAAAAGGTAAACGATGCCGAAGCCAACGTGCGCAAGTCCATCCGTCTGACGTCGCAGATCGCCTACGTCGTTGCTGCTTATGACCGCATCCGGAAGGGCAAGTCGGTCATCGACCCGGACCGCTCGCTGTCTCACGCCGCCAACTTCCTCTACCAGTTGACCGGGCAAATCCCAAGCGCAACCGCCGAGCGGGCATTGGACATCGCGTTAATTCTTCATGCCGATCACGAGCTCAACGCCTCGACGTTCGCCGCCCGGGTGGTGGCTGCAACCTTGAGCGACATGCACTCGGCAATCGCCGCCGCCATTGGTGCCCTGAAAGGACCATTGCATGGCGGAGCAAATGAAGCGGTGTTTCGTATTCTCGAATCGATCGATGCCTCCGGTGCTGATCCCGTCGACTTTGTGAAGGGAATGTTGGCGCAGAAAAATAAAATTCCCGGCTTTGGACATCGCGTCTATCGCACCGAGGATCCGCGAGCCACACACTTGCGGACGATGTCCCGCGATTTGGGCAATTCCAGCGGCGTTCCCAAATGGTTCGAGATGTCCCGCCGGATCGAAGAATTCGTAGTCGACGATCGCAAGCTCAACGCCAACGTGGATTTCTACTCGGCCTCGACCTATCACACGCTGGGAATCGACATCGACCTGTTCACGCCCGTCTTCGCCGTCTCCCGCATCTCCGGCTGGAGCGCGCATGTTATGGAGCAACTAAACGACAACCGCCTCATCCGTCCGCGTGCCGAATACCAAGGCCCGATTTATCCCAACAAGTACGTCCCAGTCGAACAGCGACGGTAGGATTTTCACCGCAGCGACACGGAGCACACGGAAAAAGAACGAAATCTTGCTCACTGTCCTCCGTGCCGCCGCAATTAGATCGTCTTTTCCAGAAGTTGCGGCGAATCGCGGCGCTCTCATCCTGAATCTAACTAACACGATAAAATAGGCTTAACGATGCGCAGGGTTTACCTCGACAACAACGCGACGAGCCCGCTTCTGCCAGAAGTGTTCGATGCTATGCGTCCGTACTTCCTGGAGAAGTTTGGCAACGCCTCGTCCATCCATCAGCAGGGCCAGCAGGCGCGCGCTGCGGTCGAGAATGCGCGCGAACACCTGGCTGCCTTACTGAACTGCCGGGCCGCGGAAATCGTCTTCACCAGCGGCGGCACCGAAGGCGACAACCTCGCGTTGTTTGGGCTGGTGAATTCCGGCGATCATGTCATCACCTCATCCATTGAGCACCATGCGGTGTTGAACGCTGGCAAGCGCCTGGAATCGTTGGGCTGCGACGTAACTTATCTGCCGGTTGATGGGCAGGCTTTGGTCGATCCGGACGACGTGAAGCGCGCGGTCCGATCGAACACGAAGCTGATTAGCATCATCTTCGGCAACAACGAGACCGGCGTTCTGCAAGATGTAAGAGAGATCGCAAAGATCGCGGCAGAGGCTGATGTTTACTTTCATAGCGACGCTGTTCAAGCAGCAGGCAAGGTTCCGATCGACGTGAAGGAAATTGGTTGCGATCTGCTCACGCTGACCGCGCACAAGATGCACGGACCGATCGGCGCCGGAGCTCTGTTCGTTCGCAAGGGAACGCTGCTGCAACCCATGATGTATGGCGGTCGCCATGAGCGCTCGCGCCGAGCCGGAACCGAAAATCTGCCAGGCATTGTCGGATTAGGCAAAGCAGCGGAAATCGCGCGGAATGGCTTCAGCGATGGAAGCGTTGACCGACTGGCATCGCTCCGAAACCACGTGGAGAAGACGATCGTAGAGACACTCGATCAGGTGAGCGTGAATAGCTTCGGCGCGCCGCGCGTGCCTAACACTACGAATATCGTCTTCGACTGCCTGGAAGGCGAAGCGATGGTGATTGCTCTCGATTTGAAAGGTCTGTCGGTTTCAACTGGCGCCGCCTGCTCGTCGGGCGCAATTGAGCCGTCTCACGTGCTGACTGCGATGGGACTCTCGCCGGACCGCGCCCGGGCAAGTATTCGCTTCAGCCTGGGCAAGCAGAACACGGCCGATGACATCGAGTTTGCGCTGCAGTTGATTCCCGAAGTCGTCACTCGGCTGCGCGAACTGAGCCCCGTGTACAAGAGAGCTGTCAGTTCCCGAGCATAAGCTGTCGCGAAGCGAATCAGAGAATAGTTTTGCAAACCAAGGACCAGACCGTTGCCGTAGCCATGTCGGGCGGAGTCGACTCTTCGACCGTCGCGGCCATGCTGTGCGAGCGCGGCTACAACGTGATCGGCCTGACTTTGCAGCTCTGGAACCAGCGCCGCCTCGCGCGTCACGAAGGAGTGCCCGAGGCAGTTCAGGGACGCTGCTGCTCGCTCGACGATGTGTACGACGCGCGCTCTGTCGCCGAGAAGCTGGGAATTCCGTATTACGTCGTCAATCAGGAGTCGCGCTTCGAGCACGATGTCGTGCGGCCGTTCGTCGAGGATTATTTGTCTGGCCGAACCCCAATTCCGTGCAGCCTGTGCAACAACCACCTGAAGTTCGATCAGCTGCTGATCACGGCTCGCCAAATCGGTGCTGATCTGCTAGCGACCGGACACTACGCTCGCAACCAATACGACAAGCACGCTAACCGTTGGATTCTGAAACGGCCTGCCGATTTTTCGAAGGACCAGACGTATTTTCTTTTCGGCCTGACACAAGAGCAACTCAGCCGCACGCTGTTTCCCTTGGGTGAGATGCGAAAGCTCGAGGTCAGGGAAGAGGCGCGCCGCACCGGCTTGCGACTCTTCGAGAAGCCTGATTCGCAGGAGATCTGCTTCATTCCCGGCGGCGATTACAAGCTTTTCCTCGATGCCTACCTGGAAGAGCAAGGCGAAGCGATTCCTGACACCGCGGGCGAGTTAGTGACCACGACCGGCGAAGTTATCGGAAGACATGATGGCATTCACAACTTCACCGTCGGCCAGCGCAAGGGTTTGGGGATCGCAACCGGCTCGCCGCTCTACGTGCTGGAAATACGCGGTGATAAGCGACGGGTCGTGGTTGGAGGCGCAGACGAGCTGCTTTCGCGCACGCTTCGTGCCAAGCGCCTGAACTGGGTCGCGATCGACGATCTGCGCGAGCCCACCAGAGTAAGCGTGAAGATCCGTCATCGTCATGAGGCTGCGCCAGCCCTTGTGGAAAAAGTCAGCGATGACGAGGTTCTTGTGACCTTTGACACTCCGCAGCGCGCAATCACGCCCGGACAAGCTGCGGTGTTCTACGACGGGGATGTCGTGGTTGGCGGCGGTTGGATCCTTTAGCGAGAATTTCAGCGCAATAAGAGTTGAGGCAGCGTCGTGGCGCTGCCTTCGTCTTTCTTGCCTTCAACGGAGTTAGATGAACATCTCGTCGGAAGGGCCGGTGTTGCGCGGGCGCTTCTGACTAAAGTACGTGCCAAGTCCTGTACTGATTCCTTGCATGATTCCATTCGCGTGCTTGATCGGTGAGGTCACAGAGTGAGCCACCTTATCGGTGGTTTCTTCTACCGAGTCCATAGCGCGTGTAACCATCTCGTCAGCGCGGATGATCTGTAATCGCGTGCGGTCGAGCAAGTCATTCACCGTACTCTCCACGCGTCCGACTCCGGCATGGGCGGTTGTGCTGATTGCCGCCGCATTGTCCAGCAGCAGCTCAAACTTGGGTGCAGAGGTTTCCACGATTCGTTTCACGTCTGCCTGCAGTGTTTTGGTGCCTTGGAGTAGCGGAAGCGCTTCTGTCTTGACTTCGTCCACGACGCTCGTGAGATGTAAGCTCAGTTTGCGGACGGTGAAGAACATTCCGGCCAGAATAAGCATCTGCAACACCACGGCTGCTGTGATCGCAATCAAGACAAAGGTCAGCTTATCGTCCATAGTTATCCCCGACCGTGGAGCATCGTTGCCGCGGAGGACTACGCTTGGCTACAAGTTGGTAGCCGCAGTTTCGCCTTCGTCGGTCGTAGCCTCATGGTAGGCCTGTCGTCCCGCTTCGTACGCTGAACGGATTTGTTCCTTTTGGCTGTTGAGGTATTCGCGCCCCTTGTCGGCCCAAGTCCCGGCCTGATCACGGGCCTGGCGGGCGCGCTCGCGCATCGCATCCCGGCCCTGTTCGGCGGCGTCGCGAAGCTGCTGCCGTGTCTCCTCGCCGGTCTTGGGTGCGTACAAGATTCCGAGCGCGGCACCGATGCCGACCCCCGCCAAAAACCAAAGCATTCCACCACCGTCATTATCCGCCATGAGATCCTCCTGATGACAGCTGCGCAAAACCGGATGGTAGCACCCGCACTGCGGAATTACAAACGAGTAACCACCTTATTTCGGGGCCACAACCTTCCTTAGAAGCGCGATTTGTCCGGCATGATAGAGGTTGTGCTGGATGACGCCGTGCACCTCCACATACTCCGATTTATCTCGTCCTGGAAGTGCGTGGTCAAGCTTCGCATCGTCAAGCTCGGCGACGGCGGAGCGAAAGTCATCATTCGATTGGCGAAAATCTCGAAGCGTTTTGTTCCAATTTTCGGCGGTGACCTCCGGAGTGGCGGGGAAGTTCAGTTTGGCGGGCGATCTTGCCGGTAGATGCTTCAGGCGACGATACACCTCAGTCTCCCAGAACGTCATGTGCGAGACCAGCTCCCAGATGTTATGAGCGTTGGCGCGGGCATACATCGCGGCCTCCTCGGGCGTGAGGTCTTCCAGGATCTTCCAAACCGGGTCACCGTGCCAGGCGTCTCCGTTCATGGCGCGGTCATACTGGTCGAGAATGCGATAGACTTCAGACATTGCTCCTCCTAACCGCCAAACATTGTAATACAGGTTAGGCCGGAAGCTGCGGAGTCATGGTCTTTGCGTAGGACGCAGGAGCACCTCGCTCGCGAAAGACTGTGCCCGCTGCGTGACCAGCATGGCGACGACGTGGCCAACGTCTTCGGGACGAAGCATGCGGTCGGGGCTCTTGCCGGTGTGTGGGCTGAATTCGGTATCGACTGATCCTGGACACACGACGCTCACACGAATGTTGTGCCCGCGCAGCTCTTCGGCCAGGGAATACGAGAGTCCATTGAGCGCCCACTTGGATGCGGAATAAGCTGCACCGCGGGGTAGAGGGTTCTTACCGGCTAGTGAGGAGATGTTGATGATATGTCCAGAGCCGCTTGCGATCATCAGCGGCACGAAGGCGCGCACCATGTAAAACACACCACGAACATTGGTGTCGAATATGTCGTCCCAGTTCTCGGGCGCGAGATCATGAAGCAGGGAAGCTGGGCCGCCGATCCCCGCGTTATTGACCAGAATGTCGACGCGCCCATACTTGTGGCGAACATGGGTTGCCAGTGCCTCGACCGCGGACAAACGAGTGACATCGCAAGCCCTCCCTTCACAAGCCGGGCCATGCGCCGAGAGTTCGAGCGCAGCGGCGACCAAGCGCTCCGCATTTTTGGCCGTGATCACGACGTTGGCACCGAGCTTGGCGAGTGCGGTTGCGATTCCGTAACCAATTCCACGGCTGCCGCCGGTTACTACTGCGACGGAACCGGCAAGGGACGGCTTTGTTCCTGAGGTCATCAGCGCTTCCTTCAATTCCTTCCGTAGGGCATTTCGCAAACGGTTGCCGGCAGCATATAATCAAGCGACCCCGGAGTTCGTTCATCAGCATCAGCGGACATGATGAGTTGCCTGGTTTGTAAGTATCTTGCCTTGCGCAGGATACCTACTTATAATCCCCTCTCCGCACTCTCGCGATCAAACCCGCCGCGTTGGAAGGGATGCGGAGGAAGGCAGCCCCATCAGCGCTTCCGGATGGGGAGCAACGCGAGACATCATGCGTGGCTGGGCGAATATCGTTGTCAGTTGCCAAGACTCTAAGGAGCCAATCGAATGAAGAAGTTGTTAGTTGTCACGTTTTTGGTATTCGCACTGGCGGGGGCCGCTGTCCCACCAGCGGCGGCCCAAGCTGCAGCTCAACCTGCGGCCCAGCAACCTGCGGCCCAACCTGCGAAGCCGCAGATCAAAGATCCTGCTGAATACAACGCCTACGTGAGCGCAGTACAGCAGTCCGATCCGGCCGCCAAGGCACAGGCCATAG
>Ga0306920_100002601_pt1 | contig 22831 bp, 28 predicted proteins | sample flu12Cox44000170_FD_204666 | JGI IMG/M metagenome (GOLD analysis project Ga0306920, IMG submission 204666) | Lab enrichment of tropical soil microbial communities from Luquillo Experimental Forest, Puerto Rico - flux4day.12C.oxic.44.000.170 (v2)... | ecosystem: Environmental > Terrestrial >...
GTCCAGGACTGGCGCATGACCGTGTTCGGCACCATCCTTGTGGCGATGGCGGTTTGGCGTCCGGACGGATTGTTGCCGGCACTGCGCGCACGGGGCGCATGAGCGCTCTTCTCAGCGTCGTCGGTGTGAGCCGCCGCTTCGGGGGATATCTTGCTCTGAACGACATTTCCTGCGGCGTCGCCGCGGGGCATGTTCATGCACTGATCGGTCCCAACGGCGCCGGCAAGACCACGCTGTTCAACATTCTCAGCGGCACGCTTCGAGCAACGAGCGGCCGCATCGCTTTCGACGGCCACGACTACACCGGCCAGCGACCCGATCATGTTTTGAAGATGGGCATCGCCCGGAACTTCCAGCATGTCCGGTTGATACGCGGCTTATCGATCGTGGAGAACGTGATGGTCGGCTGTCACGCGTGGATCGATCGAGGGATCGTCGGAAACGCGGCAGCGCTGTTTGGCCTCTCCAGCGGCGAGCGGGCTGCCGCCGAGAAGGCGCGGGAGCTCCTCGAGTTTGTCGGCGTGGCCGCCAAGCGACACGTGGAACCTCCGGAACTCACCCTTGCCGATCAACGTCGTGTCGAGATTGCCCGTGCGCTCGCGAGCCGGCCACGGCTTTTGCTTCTTGACGAGCCCGCCGCCGGCATGAATCCCGCTGAGGTCAACGAGTTGAGGAGCCTGATCCAACGGATCCGCGACCGGGAGATCACCATCCTGCTGGTGGAACATCACGTCCGGCTGATCATGGAGATTGCCGATAACATCACTGTGCTGAGCGCTGGCAGCATCATCACTACCGGGCCACCGAGCGTCATCCAGCGCGATCCTGCGGTCATCGCGGCGTACCTGGGAAAAAGCGATGAGCCTGCTTTCGGTGCGTGACGTCACGGCGTCTTACGGAAAGGTGATGGCCCTCCATGGCGTGACCCTGAACGTCGGACGCGGGGAGCTGGTGTGCATGGTCGGAGCCAACGGCGCCGGCAAGACCACCTTGATGAAGGTCATTATGGGTCTGGTGCCGGCCGCGACCGGGAGCGTCGAATTCGAGGGCCGATCGCTGCTCGGCATGCGGACCCATGACATTGCTCAGCTCGGCATTGCCTATGTTCCGGAAGGACGCGGCACGCTTAGTGAGCTGAGCGTTCGAGAAAATCTGCGGCTTGGAGCGTTTTCCCGACGCTGGAACGCGGAGACCCGCGGCGATCTTGAGCGGGTGCTTGAACGCTTTCCCATCCTGGTCGAGCGCATCGATCAAACTGCGGGAACGCTCTCGGGTGGCGAGCAGCAGATGCTCGTCATTGCGCGCGCGCTCATGTCGCGTCCGCGACTCATGCTGCTCGACGAGCCTTCGCTCGGTCTGGCGCCGCTGATCGCAGCGCGAATCTTCGAGATCATCACGGCCTTGAACGAGCAGGGCGTTGCGGTCTTGCTGGTCGAACAGAATGCCCACGCGGCCTTGAGGCTCGCCAAACGCGGCTATGTGATTGAGCTCGGCTGTACAGTTCTGGAAGGCGAGAATTTGTCCGAGAACGAGGGCGTCCTCGATGCCTATCTCGGCGGCTCCCTCGCGGTGCGGTGAACGCACTCGGCAGCAAACGCAACAGGTTCCTGGTTTTCCTATCTCATTCCAAAGGGTGCCGTCCCCAGCCGGCGACCGTCTGTCGGCGAGGTCCTGGCCGTGTCAACCAACGCGCATGACCGCGGCTGCTTCTGCGGGCGCGCCTGCTGCCCTATCCCCATCATCGGCATGATGTCGGAGCCCGGCCTTTTCCATTCGCGGGAAAACCTCCTGAATAAAGTAGGGCAGCTCGTCGCCATAGTTCAGAAATACGAGTGTGGATCCCGCGATACCGAGAGCGGCCAATCTTTCGATTTCCGCAATGACATCGTCAGGACTTCCCACTATGGGATACATCGCAGGAAACAAACCTGGATATTCGGCCTTCTGCAATCCTGACAGCTTTGCGACGACAGCCTTGTCAGCGGCCGTTGCGCGCGACTTTGTGCTCGTGGATGCAGTGCTGGTTTTCTGTCGCGCGAAGTATTCGAGCGCGGCGGGATCGGCCATCTCCACGGCGTAGTAGTGCGCGTACTCCTCGGCTTCCCTGCGCGAGGGCCGGCACACGAACTGCGTGGTGACGTAGATGTCGCAGGCACGGCCAAACTCGGCGGCGGAGCTCTGTGCTCGTCTGGTCGTCTCCGCGACCTGCTTGAAACTGTACATGGCAGTGAACAGAATGTCTGCGACCTGGGCTGCAAAGAGCTGTCCGTCGCCCGACTGGGCCGCCGACATCACCGGCGGACGCGGCCGCTGAACCGGCAGAGGATCGGTCGTGAGCCCCCGCATGTCGAACGTGCCGCTGGTCCAGTCGAATGGCGGACCTCCGTCCAGCAACTTGTCGTAAATTCTGTACCATTCGAGCCCGCGGCTGTAGCGATCACCTCCTTCCAGCGAGATACCGTGCAACCTGAACTCGTCCGGATTCCAGCCGCACACGATGTTCAGGCCTGCCCGCCCTTGCGTCACATGGTCGATCGTTGCGACCGCCTTGGCCGCGAAAGCGGGAGTGATCAGCGAGATGTGTGCCGTGACAAAAACCCCGACCCGCCGGGTAAGCGCACCAAGCGCCGCTGCCTGCGTGAAGGTCTCGAAGGAGCGACCCCACATGTTCGCCTCGCCGCCAAGCCCGCGCCACTTGGCGATAGGAAGGAGAAACTCGACGCCTGCCTCGTCAGCCACTTGCGCGACCTTGACGATGTCCTTCCAATCCGCGCGCCAGCGCTCGGGAGCCCGGCTTGGCGTCATGCCGCCCGAACAGTTCAATCCGAAAAGGCCAAACTTGAAGCGATTGGACCCGAAAAACCGTCCCACCCTCCACCTCCACCGATGGGCCGCGCGCTGCTCTCCGGCTATCGCTGCGCCGGCGCTCCGGCCGGCAGCTCGAAAAGGCCGGCCGGCAACGTCTCGATGTAGCTTATCACTTCAGCCGTGCCGATGACGTCGGCATATTTCGCATTCATGTCGCACAGATTGATCGCGTGCGACGCGTGCGATCGATCGAAGCAGCACTCCTCCGCGACGATAACGCGAAAGTTTTGGCTGAAGGCATCGATTACGGATGCGCGCACGCATCCGGACGTCGTTGTGCCGGTAACGATGACGCTGTCGCAATTAAGAAACGTCAAATAGCTCTGCAGCCGCGTGCCGTGAAAAGCACTTGGCATCTGCTTGAGCACAAGAATGTCGCTCGGGCCCGGCGCGATCTCCGCAACGATGGCATCGCCATCGAGGTTGGTGGCGGCGGTCCCGGATGACCATTCCTGCACGCGGGCGTTTTTCGAACGAAAGATTCCCAAATCCCATCGATCGGGCCGGTAGGCGTTCGTCGTATAGATAATAGGCAGTCCCTTGATCCGAGCAGCTTCAATCAGTCTGCGGATCGCGGCGACACCGAGCCATGCGCGGTCGCCGCAGGAGTTGGGCCACCGCTTGATCGATTCCAGTATCGGCTCAGGACGATCACCGCAAAAATTATAGCTGACATCGATCACGAGAATCGCCGGACGCTTGCCAAACCCTCCCGGTGCTCCGTACCCGGAAGCCGCGAACACCGCTTTGTCTTCCGCGGTAAGGAACTTGTCCCAGATGCGCTCGGTCATGGCGAACCCTCTCTTGCGCTCCAACGCTGTCCGCTGGCAGATCTGTTGAGTATCTTTTGCCAATGGTACGGGTCCAAAAATGAGCGCGCAATCAGCCAACCCTCGCTACCTCACCATCGAGCGACTCTCGAGCGAGATTGAGAGCGGCCGTCTCTCGCCTGTCGAGCTGGTGGACTCCCTGCTGGATTGCATCGCGAAGCAGAACCCCAAGCTGCATGCTTTCGTTGCAGTCTACCGCGACGAGGCTCGCCTGGCGGCGGAAGCCGCTGACAAGGCAGTCCGTGCGGGACACTCTGCAGGCCCGTTACATGGCATCCCGATTGCGCTGAAGGATATTGTGGAAATCGAAGGTCGCGTGACCACCGGTGGCTCGAAAGTCTGGCACGACCGCGTCTCGCCGACGACCGCCACGCTCGCCCGCAAGGCCAAGGCGGCCGGCATGATCATCATCGGCAAGACGCATTCCGTCGAGTTCGCCATGGGCGGCTGGGGCACCAACCAACACATGGGCACCCCGTGGAACCCCTGGGATCGCGAGACGCCACGCACACCCGGAGGATCGAGCAGCGGATCGGGCGTGGCTGTCGCCGCCCGCCTGGTGCCTTGCGCCATCGGAACCGACACCGGCGGCTCGGTTCGTTTGCCCGCCTCCTGGTGCGGCATTGTCGGGCTCAAGACAACGGTCGGTCGGATCAGCACGCATGGAATTCTGCCGCTCGCGCCGACCCTCGACACGCCTGGACCGATGACCCGCTGCGTAGAAGACGCCGCACTGCTCTTCAACGTCTTGCAAGGTTTCGATCCACTCGATGCCCGGACGTTGTGCTGCCCGCTCACCGATCCAATGCCGACTCTGCGGCGGGGCGTTGCAGGGTTGCGACTAGCCGTTCTGCCGCAGGCGGAGCGAACCGAAGTTGATGAGGAAGTGCTTGCAGCCTACGAGGCCTCCCTCGAAGTGCTGCGCGAACTGGGCGCGCAAATCATCAACCTCGCTCTACCGTGCGGGTTCGGTGATTTCGCCGCACTCACCGGGCAGATCATTGGTGCGGAGGGCTATAGCATTGTCGGCGATCTTGTCGATCGCCTGGATTTGCCGGTGGACGAAGCGGTCAGGCCGCGCATCTGGATCGGCAAGTCAATGTCGGCGCGCGACTATCTTGGCGCGCTGTCGGAGCGTGAAAAGCTCAAGCGGCAATTTGGCGGAGTTCTTGGCGATGTCGATGCGCTGCTGACCCCGACGACTGCGACGGCGGCCATTCCGTTGGCTGAAGTCGATCAGACCCGTACGCCGGCTGTCTTCACGCGTATCGTCAACCTTCTTGACCTCTGTGCCCTGTCGGTTCCCAATGGCTTTACCGCCGTCGGGCTTCCGACCTCCCTGCAGATTATCTGCAAGGGATATGACGAGGCTTTGGCGCTTCGCATCGGCTGGGCTTATGAGCAGGCGACGAGCTGGCTCGCGCGGCTCCCGCCCATGGTCTAGTTGTGCTGCACAGTGATTTTGACTGCTTGAGCACCGTGTTTGGCGTCGGCTGGAACTCAGACAAGTCAGCAAGCTCCATCCCTCCCGGGGGAGGGTGGCCTCGCGAAGCGAGGCCGGGTGGGGGGTAACGATGTTGCCGTATCTCCAGTCAAACCCCACCCGACCGCGTCGCTTTGCTCCGCGGTCGACCTCCCCTTTCAGGGGAGGTATAGGGAGCTGGTTGCACCGAAAGTCGTAACAATCAAAATCGCTGTACCGAACCACTAGCGCTTCTTCCGCACGATCCCGGCGATCCCCTGCGGCAAAAAAAGAACGAACAGCATCAGCACCGCTCCGATGGCAATTTGATCATAGACCGTGCCGGCGATCTGCAGCATTTCGGTGACGAAATGAATGATAATCGCGGCGACGGCGGGACCAATGATGGTGCCGACGCCGCCGATCGTCGCCATCGCTATGATCAGGATAGTGAGGCTGGAGGCGATTTCATTCGGGGTCACGAGCTGGATAAAATGCGCATAGAGCGCGCCCGCGACGCCTGCGAAGAAGCCGCTTATCGAGAACGCCAGGAGCTTCATCCTGAAAACATTGATGCCTAAGGCCTGCGCGCGAATATCGTCCGCAGCCACGGCACGCAGCACCAGACCCAGCCGGCTGCGTGCTGCGATGACATACATGATGCTCGTGCTGAGGGCCGCGCCTACAAAGATCGTATAATAGTGAGCGGTGGGCGTATGCGGGATGTTCGGAAATCCAGGGTGCAGGTTGAAGCCGAGAGTGCCGCGCGTGACAGTAACCCAGTTTGTCACCACAATCCGCAGCATCTCCGAGCAGGCGAGCGTCGCAAGCGCAAGATAAACGCCTCGCAATCGCAAGGACGGAAACCCGACGAGGAAACCGAAAAGGGATGCCGCCGCGCCGCCGGCGAAAACGCCCAGCCAGGGCGACAGTCCGGCGTAATAGGAGAGCAGCGCCGAAGCATAGGCACCCATGCCGAAGAATGCGGCATGACCGAAGCTTACCTGACCGGCAAACCCGAAGAGCAGGTCCCAGCTCGCCGCCAGGATGGCAAATATCATTGACATCGTGAGCGCGTGCAGCACGAAATTGTTGGTCACTACGGCCGGCAACATGGCCACGAGCAGCGTGCACACAAGCAGAGGAACCGCTTTCGCGCGGCGTACTATCGGAGAATCCGCCCTCATGCACGCGCTATCCGTTGCCCCAGCAGTCCTTGCGGACGCAACACCAGCATGAGCAGCATGAGCGCCGGGCCGACCATTGCGTTGTAACCGGTCGTGAGCCAGATGACGGATACCGATTCCGCAATTCCGAGAAGAAAACCGGCAAGGACCGCGCCCCAGACGCTTCCCAGCCCGCCGATGATGATGGTGATAAAGGCGTAGAGCGTGTAGCTGAAACCCATGGCAGGAAAAGCATAAGTGACCGGCGTGATCAGCGCGCCGGCGGCGCCCGCGAGCGCCGATCCGAGCGCGAAGGTAATAAGATGGATCCGGCGCACGCTCACGCCATTTGCCTGCGCCGCCTCCGGATTTTCTCCGACCGCGCGGATTGCGAGGCCAAGCCGCGTGAAGCGAAGAAACAGCATCAGCGCCGCAGCGAGAACAAGGCTGCCCATGAGGATGATGAGTCGCTGCCCTTCAATCACCAGATCGCCAATCTCGATGGCGCCGCGCGCCATGAGCCCCGGGACGCGCTGGTAATCCGGGCCGAACGTTGCCAGAACCGCGTTCGACAGGAAGAGTGACAACCCCAGAGTCATCACCATGCCGCGCTGCTCGTGAACCCGACCTTCGACGGTCAGAGGCCGGATCAAGACACGCGCGATGATGAGGCCGACGAAGGTCACCACGAGTATCGCCGCCGCAACCGGCACCAGGACTCCGCCGAGCCCGACGGCACCGAGCATCACCGCGGTATAGGCGCCAAGAGTGAGCATCTCGCCATGTGCGACATTGATGACCCGCATCACGCCAAAGATCAGGGTAAGGCTCAGACCGAGCAGGGCATATAGACCGCCCGTCATGACGCCGAGGACGATAAAGATCACGAGGTCGATGATCATATGGCCCCCGCGCCGAGATACAGTCCCGCAAGCACACCACGAGCTGACAAAGCCTGCGGTGTACCCCCGAATCGGTTGCCGCCGTTCTCAAGCGCGTAGACGAAATCCGCTACCGACAGCAGCTTGCGCACATTCTGCTCGACGATGAGGAGGGTGGTACCGCTCGCGGCAAGCTCGCGCAGATGCCCGTAAACCGTGTCGACCAGGCCGGATGACAATCCGATTGACGGCTCATCGAGAATGATGAGGCGTGGCGACGTCATGAGTGCGCGGCCGATCTCAAGCACGCGCAACTGTCCGCCGGACAGCAGAGCCGCCGGTTGGCGGCGCCGCTCAGCGAGAATGGGAAAGCGCTGAAAGACCTCACTCTGGCGCTGGGCTCGCAGGCTGCGGCTGCGGACCAGATAAGCGCCCATGCGAAGGTTCTCTTGCACGCTCTGGCTTGGAAAGTGGCTCCGCGTTTGTGCGATGTAGGCGATGCCCCGGCGAATGCGCTCATGAGTCGGCAGGCGCGTTATATCGTCACCATCGAGGCGCACCAATCCATTGCGCGGAAGGATGTAGCCCATGATGGCCTTGAGGAGCGTCGATTTTCCCGCACCATTGGGGCCGATGACGCCGGTGATGCGCCCGGGCGTCACGCTCAGCGACACCCCGTTCAGGATGGTAGACCCGCCATAGCCGGCGGTGAGTTCAGCGGCTTCAAGCTGCGCCAAGGAAGGCCTCCAGCACCCGAGGGTCGCGCTGAATATCGGCCGCTTCGCCGCGCATCAGAACTCCCCCATTCGCCATCACAATGATGTCGGCGCACATCGACGCGACGAATGGCAGGTTGTGTTCCACTATGAGCAGCGTCAGGCCGCGGCCAACAAGCTCCCGCAGAAGCCTTGCGATCTCCGTGATCATCATAGGGTTTACCCCGGCCACGGGCTCATCGAGCAGAATGAGAAGCGGATCGGCAATCAGGACCATCCCCAGCTCGGCAAGCTTTCGTTGTCCGTAGGAGAGACTGCCGGCAATCGAATCGCCCTGCTGCGTCAATCCAACGAAGTCGAGGATTTCCGCCGCGTGCTCTTCGAAAGCGCGGTCGTACGCTCTGCGTCCACACATGTGAGCTACCCGCAGGTTCTCGCGCACGCTCATGCTGGTGAACACGCGAACGCTCTGGAAGGTCCGGCCGATGCCGAGCCGCGCGATGTTGTGCGGCAAGGCACGCCCGATCGCATGACCTCCAAAACGGATCCTCCCGCTATCGCAGGTCTCGAATCCGGACAACAGATTAAAGAGCGTAGTTTTTCCGGCGCCATTGGGACCGATGACGCCGACTGCGTTTCCCGACGCGACATTGAATGATACCTGGTCGACGGCAACAACGCCGCCGAACCGCTTGGAAACTCCTTCTACCTCGAGGATCGGCGAGGTCGTCATAGCGTCGGCACGCCGACGCCCCCGGAGGCGCCGGAAGTCTATTTCCGTGGATCGATGAATTGACCAGCCTGCTCGAGCGGCCACACGATTACAGTCTTATTGCCGGGCTGATATTGCGTGATGATCTTCCTGATTGGCACCACCCGGCCGGTTTCCAGCGAGGAGAACCAGAGGCTTCCACGAGCGCCCGTTACCGGGTGCTGTTCGTCGATTGAGGCGAGGCCATCGCGGATTGCGGTGCGATCCGCAACAAGGTCATCCGTGAGCTTCGCGCGACGAATGGCATCGAGCAGCATCAACGCCCCGTCATAAGTCTGTACCGCATAAAACGGTGGATAGAACCCCCAACGGGCCTTGTAGCCATCAAAGAATGGCAGCGTAAGCTCGCTGAACTCGCGGCGCTCAGTGATCGCATTCGCCATATGGAAATCCACGCTGCCGTCAACCTTGCTGCGGAACTGCTCGGAACCGTAAATCGAATCGCCAAGCACCAGCATTTTCTTGCTGAGCCCGCTGGCAGCAAACTGGTCGACGAACTGATAGGTCTGCGCGCCAGTCACGAAAACGAACAGAAATTGAGGATCGAAGCGGCGCATCTGCAGCAGCTCCGGTTGCAGATCCATCTTCGTTCCTTCAACGAACAGGCTTCTGACTTCCAGGCCAGGGATCATTTTTGGCCACTGTGCTTCGGCCTTGCTCGTGTATTCACGGGCAAAATCAGTGTTAAGGGCGAGCATCACGGCGCGCTGGGGATTGGCGTAGTGCTTCATCAGCTCGCCATGCGTTCCGACAAAATCGCGATTCGTCGGGCTGAGCTGAAACAGATAATCCATCCTTCTTTCTGCAATTCGCTCAGGAATCGAATCCGCTCGGCCGCTTGTGTCGATCGAGGGCACTTTCGAATCCTGCAGCAAAGGCATGGACGCAAGAAAGTCCGTGGCGAGCGCATAGCCGATAATGGCATGCACATGGTCGATCTCGATGAGCCGCCTTGCAGCGGAGATCGCGCGCTCCGCAGAACCCTCGGTATCGCCGACGACATATTTGAGGGTATATGTCTTGGCCCCGACCTTGAGCCCGCCGGCGGCATTGACGGCATCGATCGCATACTGACCGCCGTTGCGCATTGCGGTACCGAGCTCGGCAAAGTTGCCGGTCACCGGTGACACGAATCCGATGGTCAATTCACCGTCGGCAGCTTGCGCGGCAGCGCCGAGTCCCAGCAGCGCAAGCAGAGACACCCAGCAGGCATTACGCAAGGACATGTCCTCCTCCTCTTGCCAGCGTCCGTCTCTCCGCTCATGGCGAGCAGAACATGGGACGTTTGGTGCGTCAAGCCAACGAGATGCTGCGGCATTCTTGGTGCGGGCAGCAATTTCGGTGCGGCTTGAACCAAGGGCACCAATGGCCTGCGACGGTCCGTATTGCTGCACGACGGATTGCCAGCAACAACAATGAAAAGCAACAATGCGACACTGCATCATGGCAGCAGTGGCAGCGAATAAGGTCGGACTTGTTGGGAGCGTGTTGCTTTTGTTGTCGCAGAATCCTTCGCGCAAGCGAGGGATGTTAGCCGAATTGATCAATTTCGCGTATGAAGTTCTGCCGGCGGAAGCCATCGGTTCGGGTCGGGATCGAGCCGAGAGCAATGTTGCCTTTTACATCGAATCTGGAAAACGCACTGCAGTCGATGCCACGTTGGCAGACGGCAGCTCACGTCGGCAGCCTTGAAATGCACTACCCCCGGAGCGCCGGATCTCGACTCGAACCAGCGCTGCCAAGCATTCGGTTGCGTCATCGAGGATGAGCGGGGGCCCCGGCGGGAGCGTAGTGTTTCCCGCCGAGGCCTACTCAGCGGCCCGAAATCGCAGGGAGGGGCAATTTCGCGGGTCGCTGGCAGCAACCTACCGCAGCCGCTCGCCGGCCAATGTGACCGGCATCACAAAAAGGCGCTTTCCCTATGCGCTGCTCCGGCAAGGGTCGAAAGGAGTGCCTTCACTTCCTGGCCCGGATCCGCAGCGCGCATGACGCCGCCCATGACTGCAATGCCGACCGGCAGGGCTGCCAGGAGTTCGGCGGCCCGGGTTGCATTAAGCCCGCCGATGGCGAGAACCGGCACGGATGCCGCTCGGGCAATCTCGGCAAGGCCTTTTTGGCCGATCGCGGGACCATAGCCAGGCTTGCTCGGCGTCTCGAAGGCGGGCCCCGCGATCGCGTAGTCGACGACGTTGGGATCGATTGCCCTGGCCTCGCTGACGGTGTGGAGCGATACGCCGAGCAGCTTTCCGGGACCCAACAATGCGCGACTTGCGATTGCATCGCTGTCGGCCGGCAGGTGAACGCCATCGGCGTCGCAGGCCTTTGCCAGCGCAGCATCGCCATGCAGCGTCAGGAAGGCACCGTGGCGGCGCGCTATCGAGCGCAGCGTTCCTGCGAGCGCTACCTGATCGGCTTCCGATAAATCCTTCTCTCGCATGCTCACCCAGCGACAGCCCCCCACAAGAGCTGCTTCCACTACATCCGTGAGCGGCAAGCGTGCCTGCCGCCGGTCGGTGATGAGCACGAGCGGCGGGTCCGGAAGCCTCATGTTCCGACGAGACCGAATTGCGGGCTCGACGGCTCCGCATGGGTGAGCTTTGGTATGCGCCCGGCGAGACGCGCCAGCCGGCCAGCTTCCACTGCCGCGCACATGCTTTTGGCCATCATCACCGGATCCCGCGCCTTCGACACTGCCGTGTTGAGCAGCACCGCTGCGCAGCCAAGCTCCATCGCAAGGGTGGCATCGGAGGCGGTGCCAATGCCGGCATCCAGCACGACCGGCACCGGCGAGCGGGCGCAGATCATCTCGATGAGGCGCGGATTGCAGATGCCGAGCCCCGACCCGATCGGCGAGCCGAGCGGCATGACAGCTGCCGCGCCTGCGTCCGCGAGCTTGCGGCAGACCACCGGGTCGTCGGTGCAGTAAGGCAGCACGATGAAGCCCTTCGCGACCAGTGTCTCGGTGCCGCGCACGAGCTCTTCAGTGTCAGGGTAGAGCAGCTCGCGATCGCCGATTACTTCGAGCTTTATCCAGTTGGTTTCGAGCGCCTCGCGCGCGAGCTCGGCGGTCAGTACCGCGTCTTTCATGGTCTGGCAGCCCGCCGTATTTGGAAGGAAACGGATATGCCTGGGGATAAGATCGACCAGGCTTTCGTCCTCGCCGGCAAGACTGATGCGCCGGATCGAAGCTGTCACCATCTCGGTCCCGCTCGCGGCGATGGCGTCGAGCATGAGCATCCGGTTCGGATAACCGGCGGTGCCAAGAAAGAGACGCGAGCCGAACTCGTGACCGGCGATGATCAAGGGATCGAGCATTGCTAATGGCTCCTCATCCACCCTGCAGGACGCGCACGATCTCGATGCTGTCGCCTGGGTGAAGGGCGGTCCGCGACCAGGCGGCGCGCGGGACGATTGCTCCATTGAGAGCGACCGCAATCCCGCGTCGGCCGGTGTCGACCGCCTTTTCCTGCAGCAACGCTGCGAGGGTCACGACGGCAAGCCGCTCGTCCCGGCCATTGACCCGGATGCTGGTCGGCACTTCGGCTTGCGTCATGGCAGTCTCCTTCATTCTGCAGCGGCCCGCATCGAAGTTGCAAAACGCTCGATCCCGAATGCGCGAATCGACGTCTCGATGACGCCGTCGAGAACAAACCGTGCGATAGCGTCAGCGGTGACCGGCGCAAGCAGAATGCCATTGCGGTGGTGTCCGGTGGCGTAGACGAGCCCATCGCGCGGCCCGGGGCCCAGGATCGGCGCATCATCCCGGCTGCCGGGTCGATGGCCGACCCACATTTCCTCGATCGGGAGCTCCTCGACGGCAGGGACTGTCCGCCAGGCCGCTTCCAGCAGCGCAAGCATGCCACCCGCGGTTAGTGACATGTCGTAACCTTTTTCTTCAACGGTCGCGCCCACCAGCAAACGGCCATCCCGACGCGGCACCAGGTAGACCCCCGGCGCCCAGATTACGTGGCTCAATAGCGGAGCGGCCCGATCCATGCGAAGCGCAAGCATCTGGCCTTTGATCGGGCGCACCGGAGGTCGCATTTCTGGCTCGAGGCCATCAATGCTTCGAGACCAGGCGCCCGCTGCAAGCACGACCACATCGGCAGCAACCTTGCTCCCATCGCTGAGCATTACGCCGTCGACGCGTCCGCCGGTGGATGAGATCGCGCGCACCGGCCGATGCTCGCTGATGCGCACCCCGGCGGCTTCACCAGCGATGCGCAAGGCGGCAACGAGCTTGCGATTATCGACCTGGTGGTCCTCGGGGCTGAACACGGCGCCGCTGAGCTTGCCGGCAAGATGGGGCTCCCGTCGTCGCGCCTCCGCCGCCGAAATCCATCGCAGTGGCAGTCCGAGCTTCTGCGCAAAGGCGAGCTGATGGAGAAGCCGCTCCTGGTCGTCCCCGGTCAATGCGACGACCAGCGTCCCTTCCGGCCGCAGTTCTACGTCCATGCCGGATGCCTGTTGCAGTTCCGCGGCGAAAGCAGGCCAGCGCGCCTGGCTCTCGCGTCCAAGCGCGACCAGCGCCTCTTCGCTTGGCTCAGCTTCCGCGCAGGCCGCCAGCATGCCCGCGGCAGCATGGCTGGCACCGGCACCAGCTGCGCCGCGATCGAACACGGCAACCGACGCATTGCGCGCCACCAGACGCCAGGCGATGCCGAGACCGATCACTCCGGCGCCGATGATGACGACCTTGACCTTGCTGGCATTGACTGAGAGGCGATCCGGCAACCGGCGGCTCCCTTCGCTGGAATGACCCAGACAGAACGGCCCCCATTATGTGGGACCAATGGGTTGGGCTGTCAAAGCACCCCCCAGGCGCACATTGAGGTCATTGGTGGATTTAGCCGCGCTGTCAGAGCACGCGAACCGCTGCTGGGCGGCGACCGATTGCGCCGGCACAAGCCGCGCCGCCGCTCACATCACCGAACAGCAAAGGAAAGGCCCAGCGTGGGCGCGCCGGGCCAGTGCAGCCATGAGAAGAACCTATCCCATCAACCACGAAAGGAAAGGTTGCGTGATGACTGATACGCCATTCCCCCAAAAAATCAAGACCGTCGGGGACATGGCAAGAGACCACACAACTGGTGAGAACGTTGAACCGCACGTTGCGCGGATGGGCGAACCGCGCGGCCCCAGCAAGCCGCCATTTCGTTCTGTAAGCAGTGCGTTCAAGTCCTCACAAACAGGGAGAATGAACGATGCGAGTCACCACCGACTTCAGTGCTGAAGCAATGGACTCACTTCTGACTGAGTTCACAAAGAGCATTCAAGCAAACTATGAGTACACCAACACCGAGATCGTTTATGCGTGTCTCAATACTATAGCTTCCGTTCTAATCAACATCGAGTGTCCTGATTGCCGGAAGCTTACACTGGCACACATCGAGGAAAAATTGCCTCGCATGATGGCTGACGCGATGGAACAAGCCGCTTCCATCCATACCACATCATCACTTCATAAGCATTGAGCCGGAGGGGGCCGCTGCCACAAACAATTCGAGCAACCAGGAGGGAGTTCCATGGCACGCAAGAGGTATGAGGAGCACCGGGAGTATTGGCGCAAGCGCAAGGCTAAGGAGGCCAGGGAACCGAATTCACCACAGAAGCGGGAGGAGGATCGGCGCAAATATGCCGAAGAAATGGAGGCAAGGCGCAAGCGTGAGGAAGCCGCAAAGATGGAGCCCGCCCCCTTTCACAACGCTACTGCTCTCATTCATGAAGATGACGAATTCTACAGCTTGGAAATTAAGCTAGCGAATGATTTCTCCGTTGAGCTCACATTTTGCAATGATGGCTCGCCACCGTATGTCGCAATGCGTTGGGGCGCCGACAGTATGGGCCTTTTTGATGAGGAAGGTTTGAGCCTCAAACTGTTCAAAGAGTTTGCCGAAGTCGCCACCGGAAACAGAGTGCCGTTTCCTTGTGATGGTTGCGGCAAGAGCTTCTCTCAAGGAGAAGTTCATTACGCCCCAATGCTTCGCGACGATGTTTGGCTCAAGCTTGCCGATCAACGTGAAGTCTTGTGCGTGAGTTGCATGTTGGCTCGCGCACGCAAACGCGGGTTTAAACTGACCACCGCGAACCTGCTGCCATGTGAAGCAAATCTTTGGGGAGATCATGGTTTGACAGAGACCTGACATGGCAATTGAGGTAACCAACATGCCAACCGAGCAAGAACGCGAAATCCGCTACCTTCGGGAGCAGGTGGACGACATTCTCGGCGAGTTCAGGGCCCGTGTTGACGGCATAGACGAAAGTTTTCGCAGGCTCGCCGATGCTATCGAGATATCCGTCAATTCCAATCGTGAATTCATCAGCATCCTGAGAGATATCGCCGACACCCTCAAAGGCGCAAAGGCTCCAGCGGCGGCCTCCAGTCCGTTCGATGAGGTGTTAAAAGATACCTTCAACGCCATGGCGAAGAAGAAACCGCCGCGCAAGCCGACGAAGCCCAAACTTGCAGTTGTCAGCACTCCGCCTGATAAGGACGGACCGGGGGCCGCATGACCGCCGTCCGCAGGCCTTCCATCTATAAATTGCGCCTGCAGTCCGTCGCCGCCGACGACCGCGATGAATACCATCGCCTGCGAGCGATGTTGAAATTGATGCTGCGCCGCTTCGGCTATCGCTGTGTTGAGATTGTGCGCGAGCACCCGTCGACAACAATTCAGAAGGAGAAACAATCATGAAGACATATATGCAGTACACATCAGCGGCAGACTGCATCATAAACATACTTGCTGACCAAGATGAGAAGGACGCCATCGCCCTCTTCACTGAGGTGGCCGCAGCAAGGTTTGACAAAGCCAGCCTTGCCAAAATCATTGCAGACCTCAGCGACCTGCATGGTTATCTCACTTGCAACGAGATCGTGACTCAAGCACCCGCAAACTCCCCGTAGGAGGGATTGTCATGAGTAGTCGCAATATCAATCCAGACTTCCATCCGAAGCACATCCACCGAGATATTCCCTCTTTCGGAGAGACCATCATCACCGCAGTCGATGCCCTGCGCGACTACCGCCGCTGGCTGGAGAACTTCGAGGGCGAAGTCGCCGGCGCCGGGCGCCCCAAGCTGGAGGCCACGATAAAGGAGCGCATCGCTCGCGCCGACCTCTGCCTGCACGACGTTCTCAAGTGGGAAATCGACCCATGGCTCGGTGGACTGATCGAGAAAGACCCCAGACGAATTCCGATGGACTAATCCAAATGATCACACCCGACAACACCGACGACGACCTCGCCCCCTTCTGGCTGTTGCCGGGACTGCGCAACATCGTCCTGACAAAAGACCTGAAAGCCGTAACCGCCGCAGCCAAAACAGCGGCACCATACGTGCTGCGTGGCGAGGTTTTACGTGTCGATGTGGTCAATCACATATACAGATACGCAGGCAATTGCGGAATGGTCGATGCTCACGGCGAGGACACCATCCTCAAGACAATCGGGGCAGAATTGCCGGAAGCCCCGCCGCCAGAACCCAAGAAGGAAACCGAGCTCGAGCGCCAAATCAAAGCCACGGCCGCGCAACAACGATGGGCAGCAATGCAACGGCAACTGCCCCGTTCATTGCTCGGCGGCGACAACATCTACCCGGGATCAGACGACTATCTGATCCACGGCTTCCAATCGCCAGAGCTGGAAATCGCCGATCTGACGGATGCGGCGGCCAGCCTGACGGCCAAGGACCGCGATGCGCTTGACGTCGCCTCGAAGCCAAAGCCCTTGGCGCGGCTGCCCAAAGATGACCCGTTCGGCCTCTCCCCAAAGCCAAAGCCAACGAAATCCCAGACCAAGGCATCCCAACCCAAGATATCCGGCATCGAAATCGTCGACCACTACCAGACCAAACGCCACCCCTCCGGCCTCGCGCCAAGTCTCGAAAACACCCTGCGCGCTATCCTCGAATTCGGCATCGTCCCCCGCCACAACGTCTTTCACAATAAAATTCTATTCAACGAACATGCCGACCTCCTCGACGGGGAATTCGAAAACGCTTGCCTGGTCATCAAGCACAGGATCGCTCACCAGCGAGGCTTCGAACCTTCGAAAGATATCGTCATCGAAGCCGTCACCCGCATCGCCATGGCCAACAGGTTCAATCCTATCATCGACTACTTCGATAGCCTGCGATGGGACAACCATGAACGCCTAGACCGCTGGCTCACTACCTACTGCGGCGCCGCAGACAACAAGTTAAACCAGGCAATCGGACGCAAGTTCTTTATCGCCCTCGTACGCCGGGTCAACCAACCCGGATGCAAGTTCGACAGCATCATGGTCCTTGAATCCCCGCAAGGCTTCCTGAAATCGACCTTCGCCCGCGCGCTGGCCGGTGACGGCAATTTCGCGGACGCCGAAATCCTACAAAGCAACAAGCGCGAGCAACAAGAACTGTGCGAAGGCGTCTGGGTCTACGAAATCCCAGAACTCAGCGGCCTGCACAAAAGCGACGTCGAGCGCGTCAAGGCCTTCGCCTCACGGCAGGAAGATAAAGCTCGCCCCGCCTACGCCCGAACCGTGCAGTCCCGCCCCCGCACCTGCGTCTTCCTCGGCACCACCAACGACCGCGAATACCTCATGGACTCGACCGGCAACCGCCGCTTCTGGTCCGTCCCAATCGACAAAATCGACATCGATGCATTCCAACGCGACCGCGATCAGCTCTTCGCCGAAGCCATCGCAGCCGAAAGCTCCGGCGAACCCCTGTTCCTCCCCGAAGCCCTCTGGCCCGACGCCCAAGTCCGCCAGCACAGCCGTATGATCCCAGACCCCTGGATCGATCTCCTCGCCATGTTCCGCGATAACGATGCTACCGCCAATTACGCCCCCGAATTCAAAGCCAGCTTCGGTACCGAAAACCCCCACTTCGCACTGCGCACTAATGAGTCAAATCTCAGCTACTGGCGCGTCTCTAGCGAATTCATCCTCACCTCTATCCTGAAAATTCCCCCAGATCGCCAAACCAATGCGCAAGCCAAGAAACTCGCAACCACCATGCGAAACTTCGGATGGCAAACCAAGGACTTCAAATTCGGCAGCAAAACCGGCAAGGGATACTGGAAACTAAACCAGGAGGACTCATGAGCGACCGCAAACAACCAAACCGCCACCTCGAAAAGGTCATCACGCGCGATATCCGCGTGCCGCTATCTGCCGACGATCCCGAAATGGAAAGCGGCTGGCAGTGCATCCCAATCCCCCCATCCAACGACCAGCGATGGTTCATCCTCGAAGACCGCGATCGCAAAACAGTCTGGGGCCGATGGCTTTAATCGCCCACCCCAACGCCCCAACTCGCAAGCCCCCAGCAAGTGGCTAGCCCTGCGCTAAACCAAAAGGCAACACTCCCGCTGAAGCTAAAAAAGGGGAATGCAACAGGAGAATGGTTGCGGCGGTTGCGGGTTGCGGGGCAACTTCCAATACTTCCCTAATACCCCCTTTCAGCCCTACAGAGAGAGAGGAGCAACTGCAGCAACTGCAGCAACTATATAAGGAGGCCAATGGCTTATTGGTTGCGGGAGTTGCGGCAGTTTCGGCAAAAATGCCCATGTTTGATTTGAGCTTTGGCAATTCTGCCGCAACCAGGGAGGCCAAATCATGTTGGATGAGGCCCGCAAAATCTTCTTGAACGCGGACACCCCCCTGCATCAGCGCATTGATGCGGCCAGCCTGGTGCTGCAGCACGACGCGCCTGAGCCTGGCCTTGTCGAAGATGCGGCCGAGTTCCTGACCGCCATCTCCAAGTCCGAGACCGTGGCCGTCGGGTATCGGTTGGATGCCATCAAGGCATTGGCCAAGCGCACGGTGCCGAAGGCCGCAGCTCCGGGCGTTGGAGCGGGCGGGATCGATTTCAGGCGGCTGCGTTGGCGGCAGATTGCCTCCCATGAGCGGCAGCTCGCATTGATGAGGGCTGGCGAGTGGCCACCGGCGCCGGCGGAGGAGGAGAGTTGGGATGCCGACCTAATGGCGGACGATTGGATTTGCCCTGAAGGCTTCCCGCCTAGTTGGGAGGAGGATGGGCCAGAACATGGGCCAGAACATGGGGGTTGTGATTACCTCCGGGCGGGCCGGAAGCTGGCGCATGGGAATGTGATGGCGCTGACAGAGGAGGAGCTTGTGCGGATGCGAGAGCGCCAGCGGGAGATGAATGCGATAAAGGATGCGGAGTCGGAGAGGGAGGAGAAGGAGCGGTACGCCGCTCGCCGACCGTCGAACCTGCCGGACGGACATCGCTTAGATCACCGGGGGAAAAAATCCCCCCAGTGATCCAGCCTAAGCTCTCACAGCCTCGATATGGTCGAGTGGCTGACGCCGAACGATCGGCCGATATCGGCGAGCGATTCGCCATTCGTTTTCCGCGCCAGCGCCTCGGCAACCTGAAATGGCGACAGTTTCGGCTTCCTTCCGAACCTGACGCCGCGATCCATTGCCCGCCGTCGACCGTCTGCGGTCCTCGCGCAGATCATGCTGCGCTCGAATTCCGCCAAGGCTCCGAGCACAGCCAGAATCAGCCTGCCGTGAGGGCTAGTCGTATCGAGCATGGGATCCGCGAGCGAGCGGAACCCTGCACCGCGTTCAGACACCGTCGCCAAGACGTTCAGGAGGTCACGGGTTGAGCGGGCCAGCCTATCCAATCGAGTGACCAGCAGAACATCACCAGCCTGCAGGGCCGCGATTGCCTTGGCCAAGGCCTTGCGGTCCGTCACCGTGCCGCTGACCTTCTCGGCGAAGATACGTTCTGCGCCTGCGGCCTTCAGGGCCACTTGTTGTGCTTCTAACGATTGCCCGTCGGTCGAGACGCGGGCATAACCGATGATCATTTCAGAGCTCCATTTGGGGATGACATTTGCACAAAAAATTCCGAGGCTTTTCAGGGCCTCGGGGTCTGTGCATCAGTTTCAAGATTTGCACGCTTCCAGCCCGCCGCTTGGGCCTTTGCGAGCCATTCGACCTTGGCCGCCTGATCCTTCGGGTAGCAGACGAAAACGTCATCGCGCCCCGGAATCTCGAAAGCCAACCGCAAGCCGACTTGCTGCCGCCTCGCGATGATCTGCTCCACAATGGTCATGAGCGGGCCTCCGCGTAGGCCAGCACCACGGGCTTGCCGTCCTTCACGCCGAACCAGACAAGGCGAGCGGCGTCTATTCGCTCGCGGGTCTCGCGGGCTTGGAAATGGTCTGCGCGGTAGGGGCAGTAGGTGACGGCGACCGAGCCGTTCATCGGCTTATCGGCTGCTACGATTTCGCCGCGCACCACGGCATGAACGCGCTTGACGCGCTCACGCACCGTCCGTTCCCATCCCCCGCGCTGCGCGGCGAAGCGAGCATCGCGCAGGACGATGTGGTCAACGTGGGCGATGACACGCCCACGCTCCCGTACCGAGTACCCGCCTTGTGCAGGTTCCAATACACGTCAGTCATCGGTCGCCCCCTCAGCCGAACACGATGACGTCGATCAGGTCGACAAGCTTGCCACTGCGGCCGTGGCTCATATGGGGAAATAGCCCACGGATGCCTATCTCTTCGCACCCGCGCTGATCGCGGATCATTTCGAGCGTGGTGATGGCGGCCCGTACCCGTGAGCCTTCCGGGCTTGCGGTGTCGGTTTCGGCCGCACGCAGATGCAAGGCTTCAATGGCCTCACACAGCGCGTCAAATGTTGCTAGAGTGTCGTTAGCCATAGCATTGGTCCTTTCAGTGCTTTGGTTAGAGCCCCGAGGCGATTGCACTCGCCTTTGGGGCTCGCTCGTTCATGCGAGCATCATCAGATTATCAGAGCATCAAATAAATTGCAATAAACATTTGCACGTTGTTTGTTTGATGTTTGTTTGTTCGCCATTCCGTGTTGCCGACGCCACAGTCAGCGGCACTGCCGTCAGCCATTGCCGGGGGTTGCCCGACCATCGCCATCGCTGAGCCGAAGGCCTGGGGGCGGGGGCCAAAAAGTCGAGCTCGGGCCGGGTCCACAGTCCCCAAAAATTTTGTACCAACTTTTTAAGCGGTTTCCCTCCAAAAATTTTACTGCCCGACATTGCCGGCGTCGTCGCCTGAACCCTTCAACGACCGACCGTTGAAAGTCGCCCTCTCACGGCGAAAACAGGGGTTCGGGTCCCCTAGGGAGCGCCAATGATTTCAATGAATTAGCTTGTTATTGGCCCGGCTAGGATCGGGACGTACGGCAAAAATACGGCATACAGGGGCGCAAGAACCGGGATGTTCGTGACCTCCCCCATCATCGGACAATGCTGATCGGCACCGGCAACCGGCCATATAAGCCAGGTGAGCTTGACCTATGCCATCGCGGGAGCCGGCCCGGGTCGCTAGCGACCCACATAACAAGCCATCCGGGGTCCACGCGGGCTCACATTCGGCGTAGCTGCTATTTGACCTGCTCGGCTGAATTGATCTCAAGCTGTTGGCCGATCTTCCGCTCGCTTTCCGCCGCGTGGTAGCGATGTCGACGCGCGTCGGCGGCAGCTGCAAAGCCCATCTATAGATGATGATCTGCGCTTGCCGGGATGATGTACCAGGGGCGCCAGGATTGCTCAGCCGTCACCGTTCCGGCTTCGGCTTCCACTCCCCCACCAGCCTCTGAGCTTTCGCGATCTGTGCCGAGGTCATCTCCGCGGCCACCGTATTTCGCATGTCTTCCGCGTTTTTTGCCCCTCTCGCGGCCGCCAAGCTGAGCCATTCGTACGCGGTGACATTGTCCTTTGGCACGCCCTGGCCCAAAAAGTACATGGCCGCGAGAACAACCTGAGAATTGGCGTTTCCTTGGTCAGCGGCTCTCTGATACCAGATCAGTGCAGCTGCATAATCCTGTGCGACACCGTCGCCTTTGTAGTACAGGCTCGCGAGACCGTGTTGAGCATCGGCGTTGCCTTGGTCGGCGGCCTTTCGATACCAGCTCATTGCAGCTGCATAATCCTGCGCGACACCTTGGCCTTTGTAGTACAGGTCCCCGAGAACGGATTGAGCGTCGGCGTTGCCTTGGTTAGCTGCTTTTTGAAACCAGCTGGCAGCCACCGTATAATCCTGCGGCACACCTTGGCCGGTGGCGTACATGGCCGCGAGGAGCGCCTGAGCGCCGGCATGGCCCTGGTCCGCCGCTTTGCGCGTCCACTCTGTTCCCTGAGTTTCGTCCTGCGGCACACCCCGACCTGAGACGTACATACGCCCGAGTTCGTATTGTGAGGAGGCGTCACCTTGGTCTGCCGCCTTTCGAAACCAGCTCACAGCCGCGGCATAATCTTGCGGCGTACCCCAGCCGTGCTGGTACATCTCACCCAGAAGGAACTGAAAACGGGCGTCGCCTTTGTCGGCAAGAGGACGTGAAATCCGCATTGCCGCTCCATAATCACCGCGCCGGAAAGCGGCCTCCGCATCCTCAAGCAGTCCCGCAACTGCGCCGGTAACGCTGACGGCTAGGATGAGCGCGGAGATGGCTGCTTTGAGCGCAACCTCCGCTCGACGTATCAACATGATTGTCCCAACGTGCGCGCCCCGCCCGGACGCGGTAGTAGCGGAAAGGATATTGTCGCCTTTAATTGTGGCGATCAAGCAGAAGCCCCGCCTACTGGGCTTAGAAGCCAAACGCGCGCAGATCGTGAAGAGCGATTTTGCGCTCAACGAAGAGGTGCAGTTCATTCCAACGCCGGGCCACACGATCGATCATTACTCGGTGCTGATCGGTCGTCCCGGCGAGGACGTGCTCATCACCGGCGACATGATCCACTCGCCGATCCAGGGACGCTATCCCGAGCTCGGCATGCGTGCCGATTACGACTCCCCGCAGGTGGGAAAGACGCGGCGTCAGGTGTTCGACCGACTTTGCGAGGAACCTACCTTGATGTGCGTGACGCACTTCCCCGTGAGCTGGGAATGGGTGGAGAGTACCAAAATTTCCACCCCCGTCCTGTCCGCCCCCGGGTTTTCCTGCCCCTCCCCTCGTCCGCCATCATCGGATAAGGAAGAAGCTCACTTTCTCGAAGCCTCCTCATGGCGACGATCCCAGACGCTCTCGACATCGCCAACGCGCTTGAAGACCTGGCTGCGGGGCTGCGGCTCGATCCCGACGCCGTTGGCATCGATCGGCTCTGGCTGTGCGTCCTCTCCGACGTGGCGAGCGG
>Ga0306920_100002602_pt1 | contig 22829 bp, 19 predicted proteins | sample flu12Cox44000170_FD_204666 | JGI IMG/M metagenome (GOLD analysis project Ga0306920, IMG submission 204666) | Lab enrichment of tropical soil microbial communities from Luquillo Experimental Forest, Puerto Rico - flux4day.12C.oxic.44.000.170 (v2)... | ecosystem: Environmental > Terrestrial >...
GCCTTCGCGGAGGAGGATGGCGGGCGGGGAGTTGCGGTTGGGGACGACGGAGATGTACATGCGAACGTAATATCACAACAGCCAGCCCATGTCAAGCACAATTATATATACTACATGGGAACATTTTCACAGCCCCAAACTCGGCTTCCGATCAAATAAATCAGAGACTTATCTCAAAATTCAGGCTGATTTTTTCTCGAACTTCGGCCTAGTGCTTTGCCGACCTTCTTTTTGGCTCGCGAAAGAATTGGCATAACGATTAGAGAGACGCAAGCGAGCACTATCCCGGGGATGCTGTGCTCCGGCGCGGACTTCCTTGTTAAGTCTGACAAACCTTCATAAGTGATATAAGCGGCCAGGGCAAGAAAGCACCCCCCTACAATCCTCAGACTCAGCCTTTCGTTTCGTTCACGCCTCTCGATATCCGGGTCTACCGACATTCGCCAGAGGAGCGTCGCGCCGGATGTCACCTCAATCAAGCTGTCGACTCCAAAACCAACAAGAGAGATGCTGCCGGCAAACACTCCCGCTGCAATGCCTACCAAGCCTTCGAGAGTATTCCAGCCTATGGTGAAGTACTCCAGCCGCTTTCCACGACGAGCGATCGCCTCGCGTGCAATGGTCTGGTTGCTGGTCATCTTTCTTGGCTGCGTGAATCACGACGTGATCACCAACCGGGCCGGTGGTTTGTACCTGCTCGATCTGGGTAGGTAGACGATGCCCGCAGTGCTGGCACTGCTCGGGCAGGACGTGGCGAATCTCGTCGACTCGTTCCGCGGGTACTAAGCCACGATGCGCTCCCCGGTGGCCAGGCTGTCCCCCCGGATTCCGCCGGCTTTGCTTTCTGCGGCCGCGCCGGCGAGGCTCACCGCTAATCCATCGGAAGACGGCGGCTTGGAGGAGTTGGTGGAGTTGGTGGAGTTCTGTTTCCGCAGCGCCAGTTGCCGCTCCAAATCAGCAATCTGTTTCTCCTGCTCACCAATCTGTTTCTCCTGCTCTCCAACCTGTTTTTCCAGCTCGGCAAGTCGTTGGTCGCGCTTCTTAACCTCTTTCCCGTAAGCGTTCCAACTCCCCTTGCTGGCCCTTAGCATTGGATTCCGGCTGACGAGGCTTATGCGAGAATCGACGAGAGCTAGAGCTGCTAACTTTCTTGGCAATTGGTCTGGCGATTCTCGCAATCATCCACCATAGCCTGGCTGATCCATCCCAATTTGTCCAGCACTAAGTGAGGGGGTGCCTGAACTGTTACACTGGCGAGTAGTAATCGCTGGAGAAGCGGCCATGGCAACCAACGAGTGGGGGATCAATAACCCGAGCAAGCAGCAGTTAGCACCAGTACCCCGTCGAAGATTTGTCGAAGTGCTTTTGGGCACCGGATTTCTGGCGACCGCTGCTGCGTTCATTTATCCCGTCTTCCGCTACCTAGTCCCACCGAAAACCTCTGATCTCGGAAGCGATGCTGTCGTCGCCGGAAAAGTCGGAGAGCTGAAGCCGAATAGCGGAAAGATTTTCCGGTTTGGTAGTCGCCCTGGCTTGCTGATTCACACCTCCGACGGGGCATACCGCGCCATGTCGGCCACCTGCACGCACCTGTCCTGCACCGTTCAGTATCGAGAAGATCTGCGCGAGGTCTGGTGCGCTTGTCACAACGGCAAGTACAACCTCGATGGCCGGAATATTTCTGGCCCTCCGCCGCGTCCTTTGGAAGCCTTCGATGTGCAGGTCCGCGGCGACGAGATCTTCGTAAGGCGTCGGCGGGAGTCTTGAAATGAGTTGCTTACGCAACGCGAGAAATTGGCTCGACGAGCGGCTCGGGTGGGACGACCTGATTGCTCCCTTGCGCGAGAAAACTGTCCCTCTCCACCGGCTCTCTTATTGGTACTTCCTGGGCGGCATCACTCTCTTCCTGTTTGTCATCCAGGTGCTGACCGGGATCCTTCTCCTTCTTTATTACCGGCCGGGAGCGAACGAAGCGTTTGAGAGCGTGCAGTACATCATGACCCAGGTGCAGTTTGGCTGGCTGATCCGTTCCATCCATTCCTGGTCGGCCAATCTGATGATCTTTACCGCCTTTGCGCACATGTTCAGCGTACTGTTCCTAAAGGCCTACCGGAAACCGCGCGAGCTGACATGGGTAACGGGAATGATTCTCCTATTCCTAGTCATGGGCTTCGGTTTCAGCGGTTACTTACTGCCTTGGAACACTTTGGCCTTCTTTGCAACCAAGGTTGGCACGGAGATTACCGGGCAAGTTCCGATCCTCGGCAAACCCCTGATGGTCTTTCTTCGCGGCGGTGAGGAGGTGACCGGCGCCACGTTGACCCGGTTCTTTGGATTCCACGTTGCGGTCCTGCCCGGACTGGCGACGGTGTTCATTGTTTTACACCTCTTGCTGGTGCAGCGCTGCGGGATCAGCGTACCTCCCAAGCTGGAGTTGGAGTGGAGCGCGAATCCTTCCGCTAGACGGGAAATGAAATTCTTTCCGAACTTCGCACTGCGTGAACTGATGGCTTGGTACGTCGCACTGGGAGTTCTGGGTGCGTTAGCTGCAATCTTCCCGTGGAACCTCGGGATCAAGGCTGATCCATTTACCCCAGCGCCAGCGGGGATCAAGCCGGAGTGGTACTTCCTCTTCATGTTCCAGACTCTCAAGCTCATCCCATCGAAAGTCTGGTTGATTGACGGGGAGGTTCTGGGGGTACTGGCTTTCGGACTGGTTGCTTTGGTGTGGCTTCTACTGCCGTTTTTTGAGAGTGATCACCCGTTGCGTACGAAAAGGTGGATTACTGCCCTTGCCGTCTTTGCTCTCGCGTACATAACAGGTATGAGTGTTTATGGCCATCTTGCAAAATGAGATTCGGCGATTAGCAACGGCCCGTAGTCTGATCCGGTTGGGTTTGATCGTGTTTGCTGCATATCTAAGCTATGGCCAAACTAAGAACTCCTGCCTGGATTGTCACTCCGCCCTGCCTGATCCCCTGGGCATAACACAGGCGAAATTCAGCCAAGACATCCACGCCCAAAAGGGCTTGACTTGCGCCAACTGTCACGGTGGAGATCCAACCAGCGACGATCCAGATAAAGCAATGAGCCGTAAAGCAGGTTGGAAGGGCAAGATCGACCGCAAGCAAATCCCTCCACTTTGTGGAAGTTGCCATTCCGATCCGGCATACATGCGGCAGTTCAACCCCAGCCTGCGGACGGACCAGTTAGCTCAATATCACACCAGCGTGCACGGCAGGCGCTGGGTGGCTGGCGATGCCAAGGTTGCAGTGTGTACGGACTGCCACAGCGTCCACGATCTCAAAGCCCCTAGCGACCCGCAGTCGACGGTTAACCCGGTCAATGTCGCAAATACTTGTGCTCGTTGCCATGCCGATGCGAACTACATGAAGGGATATTCCATTCCCACCGATCAGTTCGCAAAGTACAGCACTAGTGTCCACCGCGAGGCGCTCGCCGTGCGAGGAGATCTGAGCGCGCCGACTTGTTCAACCTGTCATGGAAACCACGGCGCTGCGCCGCCGGGCGTAGACAAGGTACAGAATGTCTGCTCAAACTGTCATGTGTTCCAAGCCCAAATGTACGAAAAGAGCTCACATAAAGACGCGTTCCAAGCGGCTGCTCTTCCGGGATGCGTCGTGTGTCACAGCAACCATGGGATTACTCATCCGACGGACGCCAAGCTTGGAACCGGCCCCGAGGCCGTCTGCACGCAGTGTCACACTCCAGGTGATGCCTGCGATCAGGCAAGGGCGGAGCTTCTAACTGACTTGGGTCGATTAGACCAGGCCATCAAAAGGACAGACCAAGTACTCGCTGTGGCAGAGTCTTCGGGCATGGAGGTGAGCGAGGCTCGCTTGGCACAGAGCCAGGCGCGAGATTCACTGACTAAGGCACGCGTTACCATCCACAGCTTCCGTAAGGACCTAGTGGATCAGGATATCGAAGCTGGCCTGAATATTACGGCTAAGAATCTGCGAGCCGGCCAGAAAGCCATGGCCGAGCGCAACTATCGTCGTGTTGGGCTGGGAATGTCTCTGGTTGCGATCGGCGTCATGCTGGTTGGGCTTCATCTCTACATCAAGAAGATTGAAAGATGAGAGTGAGCGATGTCATTTGTATGAACGATAGTTGTGCTTCGTCAGAACTAAACGCAGTCTTTTTGCTGGTTTCAATTACGCGTTCCTCAGACCGAAGCGTCTGGCCGTAACGAGGTCTTCGACCGCGGGGACCATTCAAGGAACGGGCGCAGAGATTGCCTGCCGAGATCGATGCCTAGATCTACCGATCTACCTGCGGCCCTGCAGCGAACGACTTTGGTTCACAGCTTGATGGGGCTAAGCTGCGACAGCATAGCGATGATGCAAGCCGCCCAGTCGCGGCAGCGAGATAACCCTGTTCCCGTTGGGAGGTGTTGACTCGGCAATTCGACCGAGGGGAGTATCCTTCCCTAGCAGCCCGAGATGGGTCCTGTCGGCGTGATGATCGGGGACGTACTCGTGCAGCAACCGTCTCAGATGTCGCTGATTCAACACGATCACATGATCCAAGAGGTCGCGCCGTACGCTGCCCACCCAACGCTCTGCAATTCCGTTTTGCCATGGGCTGCGGAATCCGGTGCGAAGCGGTTGGCTGCCCATCGCTTTCACGCTGGAGACGACATCGGAACTGAACTTCGAGTCCCGATCAAAAAGCAGGAATCGTTGCGGCGACTTGCCCTCCTCCCACGTTTCGCACAACTGTACCACAACCCAAAACGCCTGCGGGTTAGGAGTCACGTTGCAGGGAAGGATTCGACGGCGATCGTGTGCGATCACCAAGAAGCAGTACAGGATGTCGAACGTGAGGGTTGGTACCGTAAGGAAATCCATGGCCGCGATGGCCTCGCGATGGTTACGCAAGAAGGTTAGCCAGCGATGAGCCAGTTGCAGCGATCTCGGCGCTCGTCGCATCCATCGTGAAACGGTTGCCTCCGCTATCTTGAAGCCCAACATCAGCAATTCGCCGTGAATGCGCGGCGATCCCCACGTCGGATTCTCGGCCACCATCTGAAAGATCAAGGCTCGAATCTCTTGGCTTACAGGCTTTCGACCTCCCCTAGATCGGATTCGGGAAAGCCATTTCCAGTACAGCCGAAAGCCAGCACGATGCCAGTCGACAACGGTCCGTGGTGTAACCAGTATGAGCGGCCGCTTCCATCCGTCCCAGACTTTCCGGAACAGAACCCAGAACAGCTTGTGAGGAGCGGTGAATCGCCGACGAGGTCGTTGAGCATGCAAGACCAGCAGTTGCTGACGAAGGGCGAGGTTTTCCAGGATTAGATCTTGGCGGGAATGGAAGGCGCTAACCAGCCAACCCAGCAGATGACGGAGCCAGACGATCATGACGAGAATCATATTCGAACTGCTGCCTGTCGCCCGTTGCTAAATCATTGTATTTCCAGATGCACAATGTTTTGAGGACCCACAAGTACGACTTGTACTTGCCTTCGTATTTAAAAAAGAAGCTGAGATTCTTGGCTGGAAGAATGTAGTTGAGCTGACCGCCGACTGGGTGGACTGAATAGGAGGGCAGTATGCTCGTGAGCGGGATAACATCACCGATTGAGTTCGTGCCACCGTTGGCGGTGACTTGCCACCGGCCGAAGAGCCAATCACGGCCACTTGCAGAAGTTGGCTCAGGTTCATCGGTAGAATGTTGTACGTCGTAGTCCCCTGGATGCGGCGATATTCGTTGCAGTTGCTATCGTTCTGATTTTTGTTGCCGCACTTTCCTGCCTTGAACCAGCCTGACCCGCATCGCGTCTCGATCCCATACACGCACTGCGCGCGAAGTAACCTCAACGCTTGCGGCCGCGCTTCGATGGTGATTTTTTACCGCGTGTCGATGCAGGCTGATGGCGCCGTTTAGGCGTGGCCGTCCGTTTTTTGGGCGGCGCAGGTTTCTTCTTTCGCGCTCCGCTAGGCTTGTGACCGTGTTGGGGCGGTTTGGGCAATTTTGGCGCGGGGGCCGAAGCGGAGGTTGGTGATGGACTCGTTGTTGTCGCCGCCGCGAACGCTTGCAGAAGCGCGGTGCCGTTGGGACTGCCCCAGCCACTGCACGCGTCCCAGCCAGGACCGGCACTGAAGTCGCCGTTATTCCCCGAGGTGATGTCGCGGAACGTCCCCTGCTGGGTGGCGATACTCTGATACAGATTCGGATTTACGTATCCCGCGGCTTGTATCAACGATTGGTTAAACAGCGCCACCAAGCCGGCCCATAACGGCGCTACTGCACTCGTACCACCGACAGCAATGCTCGAACCGTCCACCTGAACGTCGTAGCCAGTCGCGGGATCGGCATCTCCGGCAACATCGGGAAGCCCGCGACCGTTGAAGTTGCCCCTCGGCGGAACATTGACATTCGCTTGCCAGAAAGGAATCGCGAACGTGTTGCTGACGCCGCCACCCGTCGCTCCGTCGCCTGCAGCCAGGCCGTTCCACACAACCTCGCTCGAGATCTTCCCGCCGGAAATCTGGAGAGTGGTTCCGCCGCACGCCAGCGAGTACGGACTCGATGCCGGAAAGTCTACGTGGTCCTGGCCATCGCTGACCCCATCGTCGGAACCGCTGTCTCCGCATGCTACGCAAACCGTGACACCCATCGCCGAAGCCGACTGCAATGCGTTGTTGTACGACTGCAGCGATTGTGCTGTCCATGACGATTCGGGTCCGCCCCAACTGATGGAAATTACCGACGGTCTGTTGACGGTATCCATCGCCGCCTGATTGATAGCGTCGAGGAAGCCGGCATCGGTGTTGGGCGCAAAGTAGACCACGATGGCCGCGCCCGGTGCGATTGCACCCGCCACTTCAATGTCGAGCATGACTTCGGTGTCGGGACCGCTCGTGTCCCCGGTCGGCTGGTTTTGCGCACCGTCCACCGAAACCGCGGTAACCGTTGGTGCAGGAGAGATGTTGATGTCGCTGAAATAGGTGTTGAGGTCCGACTGAGTGAAGCCGCCGCCGAGCTCAATGATTCCAATGCCTTGGCCTGCGCCATTCACCGTCGTGGGAAAATTGTATGCCTGCGCGACTGCGAGCGCCGTGTAGGAAACATTCGCCGCAGTGGCATCGGCCCCCGGATCAGGGGCGATGCGGAAATGGGCTTGCGCCTGCGGACGGTCGTCAAGGCCGTGCACGCTCTGTACGATCTTGCTCAGTTCTTTGGGGACACTGATGGATCCGGTGCGGCCGCGATACGTGCCTCCAGCATGCTGATAGCTCGAGAGTTCCACGCGAAATGCGGTGGCGAAGTCACCCGTCTTGCCGGTGAGAATCACCGTCCGGGCAGCGAGATTGGTTTGGGCAATGGCTAAACCGTTGACCGAGGCGAATGCGGCGACCTTACGAACGTCGGCCGGGTCGGCTCCGCAACGGGTTGCATATTCTTCGCGGGTAATGTGTTGACCGCTGGCAATAAGCTTGTCGAGCGAGGGAAGGTTTCGGCCTAGACTTCGCGGACGCAGGATGAGCGTGGCTTGCATGATTGCGTTGCCATCGACCGGACCGGATTGGGTTGCGCCAGGAAGCGGCGAGCGCGAACTTCCGGGCAGCGTCACGTACTTGGTAAATGGCATGAATTTTCCTCAGGATTCCGCGAAGCAGCGATTGCGGATTATCGACCCTTGCTCTGGGGAAAGCAAGGCACGGCGGGAAGCATTTCAGGCAGAAGAACGATTATCCCTTTGGGATAAATGGCTGTTTCGAGGCTACGTTCCGTCCTCTTAGTCTGGAACATCGATTTATGATTTGACCCCTTCCCAAAACAAGCTCCGACTTGCCTTAAAATCCGAGAAAATGTTGAAAGCAAAGGGGGAAATTCTTAGATTTAAGTGCAGTGCGACAGCCGTCCTTTTCTTCCAGCCACCAGTAGTTGTTCAGACGCCAGAGATACCCGTGACCCTGGCCAACCGCGAGTTCTGGACTGTCGGGTTGGTCCGGGTGTTCTAACTCGGCAATCTGGAGGGAGGACGACATTCTGGTCGGTGAAACATTGGGATACGCAACCGGCACATACACATCCGACCATGCACGACAATAGTAAGAACAGACGTATCCTTGTTGAGAGACTTGCAGTTTGGGCTTCATCTTCTTATCCTTACCTATGGCCGTGCGAAGACTGTTCGAAGTTGTGCTGGCTGCGACCCTCGCGGTTTCATTCCTGTTTCCGCTCATCGAGTTTTTCGACACATGGGACAGCACGCCCATGCCGAGCAGTGACACGGAATTGTACATTCTCTGCTTCATAGTAGGCGTTGGCATTGTCTTTGCACTTCGCTCGTTGCTGCGTTTTCTTCCACAGTTGCTCGCCGGGCATTCGCAATTCGTACGCCGCGCAAACCTATGTAGACCAGCCGCATCGTCAACGCCCCTCTGCGTAAGTTTGAATGCTTCGCCGCCTCTCCCTCTGAGAATCTGATTCTTCTTTCCCGTAAGCGTGCGTTCTGGTGCCACGTTCTGACCTTTGTCCGGGGTGACACTGCCGTAATCACGTTCTCAGAAAGAAGTGTTCTCGATGGGTTCTCTGCGTTTTCTTCGCATTGTTATTTCATTTGTTCTCTGTTTTTCCTCGATATCGCAGGCCCAAGTGTCACGCACGGGAGGGGAGCTACTTGGAACGGTTGTTGATCAGGCAGGGCTCAGAGTTGGCGGCGCGACGGTGGAAATACGAAATTCGGGAACGAACCAGGAGAGAGTTGTCAAGACTGACGACAATGGAGAGTTCCGCCTGGGGAACTTGCCAAGCGCTACCTATGTCATGACTGTTGAGAAGCAAGGATTTGGCACTTACACGAATCGCTCCGTCTCGATTTCCGTAGGCAGTGTTTCCCAATTGACGGTCCGTCTCAAGCCAGGAGAGGTTCGGCAAGAGCTGACTGTAACGGAACAGCCGGCTGGAGTCGATGTCACACAGGCAACGGTCGCAACTACGATCGATCCGGAACGTATCGAAGAGCTGCCCGTTCGAAGCCGTAACTATTTGAGCTTCGCGCTGCTCGTTCCCGGAGTCAGTGCCACGAACTCGACTGCTGCGACACCTCTTTTCCTGAATGATAGTGGTTTCAGCTTCGGAGGCTTGCGACCTCGCAGCAATTCCGTATTCATCGACGGCGTTAGCAACAACGACGAATACACGGGCAGCATTCGAACGGAGCTATCGCTGGAAACCGTACGCGAATTCCAGGTAGTGAACCATGGTCTATACGCCGGGTCTGGCGGCGCCGCGGGAGGATCGATCGATGTTGTGACGAAACCGGGGCAGAATATCTACCATGGTGATGCCTTTATCTTTGCCGAGAACGGCGCCCTGGATGCGCGTCCGGCCCTGGAGAACGCACCGGGTAAACCTGATCTGAACCGCTACCGCGTAGGGCTGTCATTGGGTGGACCGATCGTGCGAGACCGTATGTTTTTCTATGCTGGATTCGAACAGGAGCACAGCCGCGGGCAAGCGGCCTCTGACGTCTCGCCTCAGCTGGCATCGACGATCAACGATTATCTCCTGGGCAATCCTTCTGTGCCTTTTCCTAGGGTCACGTACGGATATTTCCCGACTTCCCGCGCCGAGACTGAGTTGTCGGGCCGTTTCGACGAAAATATCAATCAGAACAACGCGCTTATGCTCCGCTATTCATTCACCAACAACCGGGAGGTGAACGACGCATTCCCTCAGAGTGAGCTTGTCGATGCGAGCGCAAGAGGCAGCGCATTTGTGGAGGACAACGCGCTAATGGGCGGCCTTACCAACGTATTCGAATCAACGCTTGTCAATGACCTTAGGTTTCAACTGGCCTGGCGTCGGGTAACGACGAAGACGGTCGATCAGACCGGGCCGGGAGCAGAAATTCCCGGATTGATTGCTTTCGGACGTCCTTATTCCGACAATGACGCTCGGCAAGAAAACTACTCTGAGCTCAGCGATTCTGTTTCGATTCAGAAAGGACGGCATCTTTTTAAGTTGGGTGCAGGCATTGAGCGGATCCACATATCGGCAAACTCGCCGGATGGCTTTGGTGGCTGGTTTATCTTTCCTGCGCTCGCTAGCTTTTTGGCAGGACAGCCCGCGTATTATCAGCAGGGTCTTGGCGACCCAAACACCGAATGGGTAGCCGCGCGAATGGGCGGTTTCGTCCAGGACCACTGGACGGTAAGCTCGAACCTCACGCTGGACCTTGGGGTTCGATACGACTTTGAGCACCTGCCGGACGTGTTCACTGAGGACACGAACAACGTAGCTCCTCGCGTGGGATTCGCCTTGCAGCTATCGCCACGTTCGGTACTGCGCGGCGGTTTTGGAATCTTCTACGACCGCTATGTGCTGGCGTTCCTTAATCAGGCACTGCAGAAGAATGGTCAAAACGGTTTCGATCAGATCGCGGAGGGCGATGTGGCAGCGCACATTTATCGGGCTCCTTTGCCTTCGGGCACAGTTCTGCCGGGTATCGCACCTAGCGTATTTCGGCCACAACCAAATTTGCGGACACCCTACAGTCAGGTCGCAACTCTGGGCGTTCAACACGAACTCTCCCCAATGCTGACGGTCGGCGCAACTTACAATTTCGTGCGCGGACTCAAGCTGCCGCGCACCCTCAACGCCAACCTTCCGCCTCCGGTGCTGCTTACTCCGGAGAATGCAGGCTCTCTAGGCATCACGAATCCGTATCCGCAACAGCTCGGCAGGTATGTTTTTGGACCGCAGCGGCTTGACCCGGCGTATGACGGTACCTACCAGCTGCAGAACGCAGCCAGCTCTACGTACAATGGAATTTCCTTCACTTTGAACCGCAGATTAGCAAATGAATTTGAGCTGCTGGCGAGTTACACCTTTTCCAAGACGATCGATGATGCTTCCGATTTCAACGAATCGCCTCAGAATCCTTACGACCTGAGAGCAGAACGCGCCTTGTCTCTTAATAATCAGGCCCACAGGTTCGCGGTCAGCGCCTTGTTTGACTTGCCAATTGGAGAGGCGCAGCTGGGGAGCTCTCGGAACGCGCTCACCCGTATCTTCTCGAATATCGAGGCGGCTCCGATCTTAGTCGTCGGGAGCGGGCGTCCAGCCGACGCGCTGACCGGACTGGATTCCAGCGGTACACACACGTATCCTCTTGCTTCACGTCCTCTTGGCTACGGACGCAACATGCTGCTGACACCTGCGACTGTCTCGCTTGACTTACGCGTGTTGAAGGCGGTCAAGCTTGGCGCTCACGGCAAGCTGGATATCGTTGCTGAATCGTTCAACCTACTGAATCATACAAATATCACGCAGGCGAACCCATTCTTTGGCACCCAGTCACAGCCGATCAGCACATTTGCCCAACCAGTGGCAGCGTCGAATCCTCGGCAGCTTCAGTTTTCTCTCGACTACGAGTTCTAAATTCAAATCTCCTGACATGATCATCTACGAAGGGCCTCAACAGGAGTGGTGTCCAGAGTTGTCAACATAGCCAGCTCACGGTTGATCGTTTCCTGAATCCCGATTCTGCGGCTGTAGATTTCGCGTGTCCAAATAAAATTCGCCGTCACTTAGACTGCAACCAAACCCGCATCTGGCTTGGCCTTGCACGGAGTAGGGGTGCGAACCAAAACCTGTCCGCTTTTCTATACGACCATCAGTATGCTGCTTTGTCATGCACGCCACTTCCGCGCAAAGCCCACTATTTCCCGAGCTCTCGCTCGCTGCCTCCAGCGTCTTGGTCAATGATCGAGTTTCTGTTCAAACCGAGGGCGACCAACGGGTCATTTATGTCCAGGGCGTGATCTTCGCCCACTACTCGCGAGAGGATCGATGCGCTGAAGCTTATGCTCTGGTTAAGCTGTACGAATCCAGATACGCCGATCAGAACGATCTGGCCCGCTGCTTCGGTTATTCCACTCGCACACTACGCCGCTATCAGCAACGACTGGAGTCCGGCGGTCTGAGCGCCCTGGTTCGCCCCGGGGGACGTCCGGCGGGCGGTTCGGCGGGATCTGCTCCGCTCTCGGAGCGCCATCGAACCATCCTCCGTCTCAAGACCCAAGACATGAGCAATCGCTGGATCGGAGCACGTTTGGGCCTCAGCGAAACTGCGGTGCGAAAAATTCTCCAGCGCCTCGGTTGGAAAGCTCCTTCCCAGCTCACGCCTGCCCTTTCCCGGAAACGGATGTGTCCCCATCCCCAGGCGCGGTTGCTAACGGCTCTTCGCATTCCCATCACGATGCCCTCACGGTATCGTGCCCGCCGATGCGCGAAGCGGAGCCAGGATGCATCGCTAAAGAAGGGACCGCGCAAAGTCTCGATCGCAACCCGCTGGACCGCTCCATGGACCGTCTCATGGCGGCTTTAGGATTGCTGGAGGATGCCCTTCCCCTGTTCGCGCCGGTGCGCAATCTACCGCGCGCCGGGGTTCTGTTAGCCGTTCCCGCCCTTCTCACCGCGGGATTGCTGCCCGCTGTGGAAAAGATCTACAGCAGTCTCGGTCCCTCCTTCTACGGCCTGCGCACTACCATGATGGCCTATGTGCTGTTGGCCCTACTGCGCATCCCTCGCCCCGAAGCACTCAAAGAACACTCGCCGAGCGCCCTGGGCCGCATCGTGGGTTTGGACCGCATGCCGGAGTGTAAAACTCTGCGCCGCAAACTGACTCAGCTGGCTGCGGCCCGGAAAAGCTATCACTTAGGCCAGGAGATCGCGCGCCGACGCATCCAGCAACGCGGGCGAGTGATGGGATTCCTCTATATCGACGGCCATGTCCGCGCTTATCATGGCAAGCACACCATTCCGAAAGCGTACGTCACGCGGGCACGACTGGCCGCCCCGGCAACCACCGATTATTGGGTGAACGACAAGTGCGGCGATCCCTTGTTTGTGGTCACCGCTGAGGCCAATGCCTCCCTGACCCGCATGCTGCCCATCGTGCTCGGGGAGGTGCGTCAACTGGTGGGACGAAAACGGCGGGTGACGATGGTTTTCGACCGCGGCGGCTGGAGTCCCAAACTGTTTCGCGAGTTGCTGGCCGCCAACTTCGATGTGATGACCTACCGCAAGTGGCGCACGCGGCGGATCAGCGAAACCCGCTTCCGCTGCCATCAAGCCAAGCTCGACGGCCGCAAGGTCGAATATCTCCTACACGACCAGCAGTCCGCTTTCTCAAACGAAAGCTACGCCCTGCGCCAAATCACACGCTTGGGCGCGCATGGCCATCAAACGCCGATTATCACCAGCCGCTGGGACTTGCCAGCAGTAGCGAACCTACCGCATATTTGAACGCTGGCGACAGGAGAATTTTTTTAAGTACATCAAAGCGGAGTACTTGATTGATGCCCTAGCCGATTATCAAATCGAACCCGACGATCCCAATCGTTCGGTTCCGAACCCCGCCCGCAAAGCCCTGGAGAAGGAGTGTCGCACTGTACTTTAAATCGTGAATTTGGGGGCCGAAGACCGTTTTCCTGCTCTAAAATCGTACACAGCCGCGACCTCACTGTACTTAAATCGTGTACAGAAATTTTTGTGCCTCGATACGGAGTGTGGGGCCAGCGTCGTTGGGTGCGGTAGCGCAAAGCCGATGTGAGCTGGAAACGCGGCCGCGTTTCCACGCAAGAAGAGAGGAAGTCTGCGGCCGCTGCCGGTATCGGTGGAGCAGGCGGTAGAGGGTGCCTCGACTGAGCCTCAGCTGTTGTGCCGCCTGGTCAACCGAAGCTCTTGTCAGTCGGGTCTGCTCGGCCAGGAAGCGAATCACAGCTTCCTGCTCCAAGGCAAGGTTCCAGTCGCTATCCGATGCGGTCTGCCACTCTCGCCACTTCTGCATTTAAATCCGAGACCAAACCAGAGTGAATTTTTGTCTTCATTTAAGTGCAGCAGTCTCATATTTAAGTGCAGTGAACACTGCCTTAAAATCCGAGAAAATGTTGAAAGCAAAGGGGGACAATTCTCAGATTTAAGTGCAGCGCGACAGTGGCTGTGCCGCTCTGGGTGAAGCAGGGCATGGATGAGTCTCTCCGATGACGCGTGGACGAATGGCCAAGCAGTTCCGATGGCAATGCCTTCGACGCGTTGAGCCTGTGACCGAATGGCGATCATGTAACCCTTGCACTTTGACGACGGCACCGAGTCGGCGGGGCCGAACACAAGGCCGTGCAAAAACAGAAGGACACAGTTCTTCGCGGCCCTTTTTCATGTTGTAGAACCGAAACTCCGGTTGGCGACCTTGAAGCGCGTAACAGCAAGACAATTGCGTCGCTAGCTCGAAGTCAGAAGACTGGTACGTATAATGCGGGGATTAGCCGCGTGGTGCTGAATCACCCTCCGGCAGGAACACTGCCCACATGGCTGGACAAACCAATGGGTTACGGTGGCAGTATAAGTTTCTCGCTTTGCTGACTGCAGGCTTGATCGCGTCTGGACTGTTGTTGCTCATTCTGAGTGAATTCCACGAGGAGATAACGCAGCCGTTGCTTTCAACCCTTGATCAACGTGCGATGAGTGGGGTTCATGCCTGGACGGCCCCTGGATTGACGCGCGTGATGCTGATCTGCGCGTTTATAGGTGGTTGGAGGTTTGTTACAACGATGGTGGCGCTACTGGTCGTGGTCATGCTGCTCAGACGCGCTGAACGAGACGCGGGCGTCCTTGCCCTGTCGGTCGCAGGATCTGCTGTGTTAAATGTCGGCTTAAAGCTCTTCTTCCATCGTACACGCCCCACAGTCGCATGGGCTTTGGCCCACGAACTGAGTTTTTCGTTTCCAAGCGGGCACGCCGTGGCCGCATTTTGCTTCTATGCAACTATGGCGTGTCTGCTTGCACGCGAACGACGAGGCAGCACACGCACGATTTTGATCGTACTCGCAGTCGGCATCATATTCGGTGTGGGAGTGAGTCGAGTCTATTTAGGTGTTCATTACCCGAGTGACATCGCTGCAGGTTAATTGGTAGGGGTTCTTTGGGTAAGCTATGTAATGCTAGCCTGAAATTACTTGGAGCATCGGGCTTAGTGTCGGTTGAAGCGGCAACCTAAAGCAAAGTTGTTCCGGGTAGTCACAGGATCTGCCTTGTGCTCGTGTTGAGTTCTCAGATTATTGATGGCTTTGGCAAGGGTCCACATCGAAAAGAGCAATGCGAGTAGCCGAATGGATCCAGTTAATTTTTTCATCTCTGCTGGCTGTGGCGGCCTGGTTCTGGCCGCTGCCTTTGCAGCGGCGGATCAAAGTTAGCCTGTGGGCTTTGGTAGTAATTTCAGCAATTGGAATGGCTCGGTTTGCAGTCAGCTTCCTCCCGTGGCTAGCCTCCTCCGTGCTTCGTGATTGGCTCACCGCAGCCTTACTGTTGGTGCCTTACTGGCAAGCCGGTCAGTTCTTTGTGGCTCCCGACGAAAAGCTGCAACAGAGACTGTCTGCGTTCGATCGAAGGCTCTTGCAGAGACTTTCGCCCGACAAGGCTGTTACGCCTTGGAACAAGGCCCTCGCCCTATATGTCGAGATTGCGTATCTGGCTGTTTATCCTCTCGTGCCGCTTGGTTTGGCTGTTCTGTATTTGCTGCACCTGCGTCAGGATGCGGACTACTATTGGACCGTGGTGTTGGCAGCCATGTACCTTTGCTACGCAACTACACCCTTTGTCCAGGCCCTGCCGCCCCGAGTCCTTTCCCAAACGACGCGGGCTATTCCAGAATCGAAGCTCAGAAGACTGAATCTTCAGATCCTCCGCCAAGCAAGCATTCAAGCCGTCACCTTCCCGAGTGCCCATGTAGCGGCAGCGGTAGCAGTAGCGCTGGTCTTGCTCCGGTTGACCCCGGTAGCGGGACTTGGTTTCGCCTTGGCAGCGCTCAGCATTGGAGTGGCCGCCGTGGCGGGCCGTTATCACTACGCCGCCGATGTCCTCTGGGGCGCGCTCCTAAGTTTGGCGGTCTTTGTCAGTACGTACTGGGCAGCTCCGGGGTGAGGTCGGCAGCCCAACCGCTTTCAGGCAGTGTCCCCTGTTCCGCGATGCCCTGCGACACTTAGAATAGCCGAAGGTGTAATCGCGGCTCGGCACGGCAGTCCGCTGCTGAATCGGTCATGTCCGGTCTGAATCCAATTCGCCTCAAACGAAGGATCCTTACCTTTGATCGGCGAATTCGTGAGGCGCGGATGGTCGCGAAGGCGCTGAAATCTCGACACCATCCGATCCTGGCCCATGTTATCCCGATGCGCCGCTGTAATCTCTCCTGCACCTACTGCAACGAATACGACGACTTCTCCAAACCAGTACCTGCGGCTCTGATGAAGCACAGGATCGAGCTCCTGGGCGCCCTCGGCACGAGCACGGTAACTCTCAGCGGTGGTGAGCCGTTACTTCATCCGCAACTCGACGAGATTATTCACTGTATCCGGGGCCAGGGGATGCTCGCGGATTTGATCACAAACGGCTATCTGCTCACTCCGGAACGTATCCTTAAGCTGAATCATGCCGGCCTCGACCATCTCCAGATCAGCATTGACAATGTGCTACCGGACGAGGTCTCGAAGAAAAGCCTTAGGGTTCTTGACAGGAAACTGCAATGGCTTGCGGAATACGCCGAATTCGACGTAAATGTCAATTCCGTGCTCGGCAGCACCATCCGCAATCCAGACGATGCGCTCACGATCGCTTGTCGGGCCCGAGAAATCGGATTTCAAAGCACCGTCGGTCTAATTCACGATGGCTCGGGACAGCTACGACAACTGGACGAGCATCAGCGAACGATCTTCCGGGCTATCTCAAATCTCCCCACGCCCTTTTATAACTCGGTGCTGTATAGGCGCTTTTATGAAAATCTGGCCCAAGGGCGGCCCAATGACTGGCATTGTCGCGCGGGGAGCCGCTACCTCTACATTTGTGAGGACGGCCTCGTGCACTATTGCTCTCAACAGCGCGGTTATCCCGGCATTCCACTGGAAGAATACACACGGGTGAATCTGGACCACGAATACCACACGGTGAAGTCGTGCGCTCCCTATTGCACTATTCCCTGTGTGCAGCGGGTGGCTATGGTGGATGAATTTCGGGAGAGACCAAGAGAAGCTCTCGTGCGGTTCTTCCCGGTATACGAGCGCGGTGAAAAGACATCTTCTGATTTGCCAACAGCTATACGCCTTCTCACCTGGTTGTTTCTACCGCCCAACCAGCACAATTGGCGACACCGTCTGACCGGCATCTTCACGCGCGCGGCGTTGTTGTGTCTGAGGATCAAGTAGCTTGGTTCGATCTGAGGGTGCCAGGCCCCGCCGCGTGGCGTTGAGAAGGTTTGCCACGCTCTGATGCGAGACGCGCTGTATGAGCGGATTTACGAACCAAGCGAACATCGCAGGAATGTCCCGGCTTAGGGCGATAGTTTCGACTTGCATATAAACGCCGCCGTCCTTTTCTTCCAGCCGCCAGTAGTTGTTCAGACGCCAGAGATACCCGTGACCCTGGCCAACCGCGAGTTCCGGACTGTCGGGTTGGTCCGGGTGTTCCAACTCGGCAATCCGGAGGGAGGAGGAGCGACTAATCACGTGCATATGATCAAGCGCGGTGTAATGAACTTCGAACACCGTATTGAACGAAACGTGGCGGGGGGACTCTCTGTAAAACTGCAGATAGATCTTGAACGTGTTGTCGGTGTGTTCGAGCAGCTTCGAGCGGCGCACGTCGGGCGCGTAGGTGCGCCAGTGGTTGTCGTAGTCCTGCAAGAAAGAAACGGCCCGTTGCAACGAAATGCCGGGCACGAACCCAACGCCAACCCAGTGATGAATCAGCCCGTCGGGAACTTCAATAGGCTTGCCCTTCTCTTCTGTCTTTTCCTGGCGTATCTCAGTCTGCCCCAGGCGCACTCGCTCGTAAAGCTGTTTTCTGCTGGGTACAGGCAAGGTATCGAGCCAAAGGAACGGACCGTCGGGACGAAGTTCAGCCTCCATTCGGGCGTCGGTGACGCGCACGTAGTAGTCGAAAGCTTCGATCGTCTTCTGTTTCAGTTCCGCAGCCGCACAACCTATCACAAGAGGAAATTCCAGGAGGACGAAAAGTGTGGAAACAGTGATGCAACGTCGCAGACCCATGCATTTCATTCTGGTCTTGCAACCCGCGCTACGGAATTTGCGCGCGCTCTCATTGGTGGTGGATTCTCGATAGAGGTGACAGCCACAAGCCGCTAGTGCTCCGCCAAATAGATGCCGTACATATCCAATCGTTGCGCCCATGGTGGAAGGTGATCACCAACATCGCCCGCTAGGATGTCCGCGGGGCAACACTTTTTACCGGGAAACATGAGAGGCTGACGGTGGTCGCCAGCGAATACGCTCTCCACCTGAGCCAGTACTTATTTTGGATAACGGTGCCCGATCACGGCCGCAAAGGCGAAGCTGGTGGCGGACGGGAAAGACCTTTCGGCGCCCAGAACTTGCCTGTGCTATCCGGAGTGTAAGCAAACCGGCGATCGAACGTGAGCTGGAGAACGTCCACGGTACCAGCCGCTCCCATCGCAGCGAGGGCCGTGAATCCGGAATCGCGCAAATAAGAGTGGTGCTTGCCGCACCCTGCACCATAAGGGAGCATCCGATCCGATCTCCAGGCCAAGACCCACGTTCGACCACTGCCCGACCGTTTGCTGAATGGATTTGGATTGAATGTGATGGGCAGAGGGCCCGCCTACTTTTCCGATCACGCCTGCAATGGCTACAGACCAGAATTCGGAGGACAGTTTGAGAATCTTGAACGCGCCCGCAATCGACTGGAAATTGTCGTTCCGATTTCCTTGTTCTTGATCTTCCTGTTCCTCTTCGCCAGCTTCAACTCCTTGCGCCAAGCCATGTTGGTGTTTACCGGTGTTCCGCTGGCGGCTATCGGCGGAGTGTGGTCGCTGTTACTGCGAGGCATGCCCTTCAGCATCTCTGCGGGAGTGGGATTTATTGCGCTATTCGGCGTTGCTGTTCTCAATGGCCTTGTCATGGTCTCGTACATCAATGGCCTGCGGGAAAGCGGCAAATCGATCAGTGATGCCGTTTGGCAGGGTGCAATGACCAGACTACGGCCTGTGCTCATGACCGCCTTGGTAGCAAGCCTTGGATTCATCCCCATGGCGGTGTCTAGAGGCTCGGGAGCCGAGGTACAGCGCCCGCTCGCTACGGTTGTCATTGGCGGACTCCTTTCCAGCACGCTACTGGACCCTGGTCGTGTTGCCCGTCCTCTACGACATGTTCGAAGTCCGCGCACGTCAGGAACACTTGGTATGAACAGAGGCTCCAGCATCGAGAAGCAAGTTGTTTCCCTTCAATTTGTCACGATTGTCTGGATGTGTATTGAGGCCGCGGTTTCAATATTCGCAGCCATTCGTGCACATAGTGTGGCACTACTAGGATTCGGAGGGGACAGCGGTATTGAGCTTGTGTCCGCGCTTGTCGTATTCGCGCGCTTCCAGAAGAGAGCCTATATAAGCGAAGCAAATGCCGCCAGAATCACTGGACTTCTCCTGTTCGCGTTGGCCGCGTTCATTCTCAGCAGCTCGATTCTGGTAGTTGCAAATCCACGTTTCCGGCCACAGCCAAGCTACGTGGGTACTGCGTTGCTGATTGCGGCTGCCGTCATCCTGCCTCGGCTGGCAGCTCGAAGGAGACTGCTAGCGGCCAAGACCGGCAGTGGCTCACTAAAGGCTGATGCCGTCCAGAGTTCGATATGCGCATATTTGGCGTGGATTGCATTAAGCGGCCTCATCTTGAATGCGCTGTTCAGAATCTCCTGGGCAGATCCCGCCGCCGCTGTCCTCTTACTTCCGATTATCATTCGTGAGGGCCGGGACGCAATCCGAGGAAATGTTTGCCGTGATTGCGCCTGCCCCGAGCCTATAAACAGGAATCGTTCGTAAAAACGAGTTCAACCGATAACCTTGCATTGAGGAATGACATCTGCTGAAGACATACGGCGTCGCGTTCAAGTGTTGGGCAAAATGAACAGGCTGTTCTCCCGGCATGGATCGAGCAAAGCGCGAAAAGCTACTAAGAACGGAGGTCGAGCAATGGACAACTTGACACACGATGTCCACATGCAAGCGACAGGTTCGCATGCGGGTCACAAAATGCCAGAGGCCCACGGAGATCATGACCGCCACGCCGGACATTCGGTAGCGATGTTTCGAGACAAGTTCTGGTTGAGCCTCATTCTCACCATGCCTGTCATCTTCTGGTCGGCGGACGTCCAACACTGGCTCGGGTACAAGGCGCCCTCATTTCGCGGCTCGAACCTAATCGCTCCCATTCTCGGAACCTTCATATTTGTTTACGGTGGGCTGGTCTTCATCCGTGCTGCGTGGAGCGAACTCGCGGACCACAAGCCAGGGATGATGACGCTCATCAGCTTGGCAATCACAGTTGCCTTTGGCACGTCGCTCGCTGCAACCCTCGGCCTTTTCGAAGTAGAGGTCTGGTGGGAGCTCGCGTCTCTCATCACAGTCATGCTTCTGGGCCACTGGCTCGAAATGCGAGCTGTTTCCCAGGCTCGTGGTGCGCTCAATGCGCTCGCCGCGTTGCTGCCGGACACTGCTGAACGCGTGAACGGTTCCGAGATCCAAACCGTACCGCTGTCTGAGTTGCACCTGGACGACGTTGTCCTGGTCCGGCCCGGAGCTCGAGTCCCGGCCGATGGCACGGTCGTCGAGGGCAACGCCGATGTTGATGAGTCCATGATTACAGGCGAATCCCGGACGATCCCAAAGGGACCTGGCGCCACCGTCATCGCGGGAACGGTTGCCAGTGGTGGAAGCCTCCGAGTCCGCATTACGGCAGTGGGGGAGCAGACCGCCCTCGCGGGCATCATGCGGCTGGTTGCCGCTGCGCAAGCTTCCGGGTCTCCCACACAAGCACTCGCAGACCGAGCCGCTGCACTCCTTTTCTATATTGCTGTAGCGTCTGGCGCAATCACTGCCGCATTCTGGTGGTTTTCAGGGGACAAAGAGCATGCCCTGATCAGGACAGCCACCGTCCTTATCATTGCTTGTCCCCACGCCCTCGGATTGGCGATTCCACTGGTGATCGCAATCTCAACATCGCTTGGGGCGCAAAACGGTCTCCTTGTCAAAGACAGACTTGCCCTCGAACGGGCTCGCGGCTTGGATACGGTGATTTTCGACAAGACCGGAACTCTCACACGTGGGTCGCCGGCATTGTCGGGAATCACGGCTGCACATGGCGCCAACGAGAATGAGTTGCTTGCCAACGCTGCCGCGGTTGAAACCAACTCCGAACATCCGCTTGCCAAAGCAATCGTGGCCGAAGCGAGACACCGAAACCTGTCGATACTGCAAGCTTCCGACTTCGAAGCATTGCCGGGTAGAGGGGCACGAGCACTCGTGGACGGCAAGAAAATCGCAATCGGTGGACCGCGTCTGCTGAGCGAAGGCAAGATAACAATACCGCCGGAGGTCCAAGCAGTAACAACCTCCTGGGCGTCCGAAGGAAAGATAGTTCTGTATGCCGCTGAGGACGGACAACTACTCGGCGGTCTTGCACTGGAAGATGAGATCAGGCCCGAGTCCAACGAAGCCGTCGCGGAACTTCATCGGCTTGGTATCCGGGTCGCAATGATCACGGGAGATTCCAAGACGGTGGCAAACTCGGTCGCCCGGCGAATCGGGATCGACGAGGTCGCGGCCGAGGTTCTTCCTGCCGACAAGGCATCGGCAGTCGAGCGCTTCCAGGCGGGAGGCAAACAAGTCGCAATGGTTGGTGATGGTGTGAACGATGCCCCTGCGCTCGTTACCGCAGATGTCGGAATCGCGATTGGCGCCGGGACCGATGTAGCAATTGAGTCGGCTGGCATCGTGCTTGTACGCAGTGATCCGCGCGACGTTGTCGGAGCGATCGAACTATCCCGCGCCACCTACCATAAGATGGTCCAAAACCTCGTTTGGGCCACCGGCTATAACCTTGTCGCTATCCCGGTTGCGGCAGGTCTGTTCGTTCGGTGGGGTTTTGATCTGCCCATGAGTGTAGGGGCACTCGCGATGAGCCTCTCCACCATCATCGTAGCGATTAACGCGCAGATGCTGCGACGTTTGCGGCTGCAGCACCTTTGACTTAAAGGCGCTGATTACGATCTGATAAAACTCCTTCGATATTGCTTGTACGAAAATTGCCGGTCGTCCAACCGGAGTTCTGTCCGGCCGGCCACGTACTCAATATCGCGGGTATGGAAAGTCCGCGTCGGGAAAAAGTGCTTGCTCGCTTTGAAGTAGCCGCAACTCAGAAGAAAGCAAAGCCGATTAGCGCCGGAGCCCCCGCCTGCCAGCCGGGTTTTCCTGCTCTTTGCAACTGTCCAAGCCGATCTTGCATGATCCAGTCTAGGGCCGTGCTGGTACTCCTCTCTCGATCACTTCTCGCCGCCCGAATGATAGTGGCGAAGGTCAGCGGCTACATCTGGCAGGAAGATCCGGCGGATCTTCCCAAAACATGACAGCCGAAGTTTGCCGGTTTGCTCGCCAGTGTTGCCGACCGCATCCACAGGCGGAAGCTCGTTCGATTGAAAGGCTGGTCCCCCACGAATCAGCCCTTCACTCCCCACTTGTTCAGTTAGGTAGCAGTCAGTTTGGTAGCAATTTGGTAGCAAATTGCGCAATTTACGCCGATTTTGCCGGTCTATCCGGCTATTAACTTCTTTAGAATCGATGGCCGGCCGGTATGCATCTACCTTGACACTTCTGCCCTATTCAATACTTTCAATGCATTATAAGAGGGCGCCCCGCTTCAGAAGGCGGAAGCTGCTTGTGTCGGCAGCTCTGCTCCGTCTGGCTGCATAGCAATCAAAAAACTGAGCGTTGC
>Ga0306920_100002603_pt1 | contig 22827 bp, 19 predicted proteins | sample flu12Cox44000170_FD_204666 | JGI IMG/M metagenome (GOLD analysis project Ga0306920, IMG submission 204666) | Lab enrichment of tropical soil microbial communities from Luquillo Experimental Forest, Puerto Rico - flux4day.12C.oxic.44.000.170 (v2)... | ecosystem: Environmental > Terrestrial >...
CAACGCCGATCGCAGGCGCCCCGCGCACGATCATGGTGCGGATAGCCTCGGCAACCTCTTGGGAATTTTTGCAGGTGACGTACACCTCTTCCGTAGGCAGCTTCGTCTGATCGATGAAGCGCACGCCTGCCTCTGTCCATTCCAGTGTTTTGATCATGAATCTCGTTTAGTACGGGCTTAGCCCTGTCCTTGCGCCATCATTCGTGCCCGAGATGAACGGTCATTTTCGATAGCGGTGTGTTCCGCGCGAACGTCGTTAGCCGTGAACAGTGCCACGAACCGCGCCGGCGCTGCGGCGATTTCCACGTTCGCGCGACCGCCGGCTTCTTCGCGCTCGACCAGGCAAAGCACTCCGGAGATGTGAAACCCGAACTCCCGGGCAGCTTCAATCGCCTGAATGGTGGAAGCGCCAGTGGTACACACATCGTCCACGATAACGACGTGCGCGCCCTTTTCGCCGAAGCCTTCGATGCGCTGGCCGGTGCCGTGAGTCTTCTCTGATTTGCGGACCAGAAAGCCGTTGATCGGTGTGCCTAGCTGCGCGCTGATCACCGAGGTTGCGACCACGATGGGGTCGGCGCCCATCGTCAGGCCACCGATGGCGTCGGCCTGCCACTTGCGGCCATGGATTTCTTCCAGTACGAGCTCGCCGGTGGCGACGGCTCCGGCGGCATCCAACGTGGTGAGCCGGCAATCGATGTAGTAATCGCTCGTGCCGCCACTGGAAAGCGTAAAGTTTCCCAGCCGGAAGGACTTCTCGGCCAGCAGTCTCAGGAGTCGTGCGCGGGCATTTCGCATGATGTTCAACGATAACACCTCAATTCATTGCCTTCTCGAGATGAAGGAAGCCGTCACTGGCTACCCACAACGAACCAAACAAAGCAAGGTTGTAACCGCAGTGCATCAGGAAAGAAGCCGCCACGGAGCCTGTGCGTTCGCGCACCAGCGTAAACACCAAACCCACGACGAAGATGCTCACGAGCGGCGCCCACGCATAATCTAATTGACCGCCATGGATGAAGGCGAACGTGGTGGCAGTGACCAGCACCGCGGCGGTAACACCGGCGGCACGACGCACCAGAGGATAGAGCATTCCGCGAAAGAAGAGCTCTTCGAGCAGCGGCGCGAGGGTGATGCCGAAAACGGCCATCAGGTAGGCGCCGAGCCTGTCAGTGAAAAACTTGTCGACCGGTAACGATTTGGGAATGGGCAGATAACGCGAGGCCAACTCAACCACAAAAGCGAACCCCACACCTGCGAGCAAGAATACAATGGCGCGGGCCTTGGGCCAGTTCCATTGGATGGTTCGCCAGAAATCCAGGCGCGATTTGTTGCGCACCAGAAACATCATGAACGCAATCACCAGCGGGTACGCAGCGACCTGCGATCCGATTACCACGATTGGACTGGAGGCAAGATCGCCGAGGGGAACGTGCCGCTTGCCAGTGAGCAGATGCGCCGCTCCCAGGGCGAGTGCGGTGAAGAGCACGATGCTGGCAACGGTGAAGGCAAGTACCGCGGCCACATCCCAGGCCGACCACGGGGGAAAGACGGCCCTGGGGAGTTGGGCGACGGGCGCGTCTACTGCAGGAGAGGTCTTGTACCCAGGCGGGGACGATCCCGGCGAAGGTTGTTCGGACCACTCGAGTGGATTGTGTTCAGGCTCGATCACAGTATTCGTTGTGCTGCCCTAAAACTCTACCGCATTAGATGCAACGTGCAGCAATTTCGCCAATGCCTGGCCGGTATGAGACTTCTTGACGCCGGCGACCTGCTCGGGAGTACCCTGGGCCACGATGCGGCCGCCGTCCTCGCCGCCTTCCGGGCCAAGGTCGATGATCCAGTCGGCGTTGCGGATAACGTCCATGTTGTGCTCGATGATAATGATGCTATTGCCAAGATCGGTGAGCCGGTGCAGCACCTCGAGCAGTTTGCTGACATCTTCGAAATGCAGTCCAGTGGTGGGCTCGTCGAGCAGGTACAGGGTCTTGCCGGTCTGTCGTTTGCTCAACTCGCGCGCCAACTTAATGCGCTGTGCCTCGCCGCCGCTCAGCGTCACCGCCGACTGCCCAAGATGGATGTAGCCCAGGCCGACATCTACCAGCGTCTGCAGCTTTTGGCGAATCTGAGGGATGTTTTCCAGCAGCGGGAGGGCGTCAGCAACCGGCGTTTCCAGCAGGTCGGCAATAGAGTAGCCCTTGTATTTCACAGCGAGCGTCTCGTGGTTATAGCGCTTGCCGCCGCAAACTTCGCACTGCACGTAGACGTCGGGGAGGAAGTTCATTTCGATGCGACGTTGTCCGTCGCCCTGGCAGGCTTCACAGCGCCCGCCGGCGACGTTGAAGGAGAATCGTCCAGCCTTGTAGCCACGCTCGCGCGATTCGGGCAGCATCGCGTATAGATCGCGAATCTGCGTGAACACGCCCGTGTAAGTTGCCGGGTTCGAGCGCGGGGTGCGCCCAATCGGCGACTGGTCGATGCGGATGACCTTGTCGATGAATTCCGTACCGGAAATGTTTTTGTGCGCCCCGGGTTCTTCGCGGGAACCGTAAATCGCCTTGGCCAGCGCGCGGTAGAGAATGTCATTGACCAGCGTCGATTTTCCCGAGCCTGAGACTCCGGTCACCACAGTCATCACACCCAGGGGGATCGTCACATCAAGGTGTTTCAGGTTATGCTCGCGCGCACCCAGTATTGTGATGGCGTTGCCGTTGGGGTGCCTGCGGTCGTAACGGTACAGCACCCGTTTGGCGCCCGAGATGTATTGGCCCGTCAGCGACCGCGGAAAGCTCTCAATTTCGCGCGGCGTGCCACTCGCCACGACTTCCCCGCCGTGGCGTCCTGCGCCGGGGCCAAGGTCAATGACGTAGTCGGAGCGGCGAATGGTGTCCTCATCGTGCTCGACGACCAGGACCGTGTTGCCCAAGTCGCGCAGCGACTCCAGCGCTGCGAGCAAGCGCTCGTTGTCGCGGTGATGCAAACCAATTGAGGGCTCATCCAGGACATAGAGTACGCCGCGCAGCTTAGAGCCGATTTGCGTCGCCAGTCGGATGCGCTGTCCTTCGCCGCCGCTTAGCGTCATGGCTGAGCGGTCGAGCGAGATGTAGCCGAGACCAACCGCATTGAGGAACTGCAATCTCTCGATGACTTCGCGCAAGATGCGGCCCGCAATCTTCTGCTCGCGTTCGTTGAGCTTGATTTTGGCTGCTGCTCCTTCCGCGCGCGAGACCGGCAACGCTGTGAAGTCGGCAATGGATATGCCGTTCACCTTGACGGCCAGGCTTTCGGGGCGCAGACGCTTGCCGTCGCACGCCGGGCATCGTGAAGCCGACATATGGTCGAGCAGCCACTGGCGATAGGTCTCTGAGCTGCTTTCTTCCATCGCCTGTCGCAGATAGGCGAAGACGCCGAGGAAGCCTCCACGCTTTTTCTCGCCCGGCTCGGGTCCATACAAGATGAGGTTTTGCGTCTTGCGAGGAAGCCGCTCGAAAGACTTGGACAGATCGAAGCCGTATGCGGCGGCAGCTAGATGCAACGTGTGTATCAGATTTTGCGAGGCTGATCCCGGACCAAGTCCGCCTTCCAGCAGCGGCTTCGACCAGTCAGTGATGACCTTGGCTGGATCGAAGTCGTACTTACTGCCCAGCCCATTGCACTCCGGGCAAGCGCCGTAAACGCTGTTGAAGGAGAAAGATCGCGGCTCGAGCACCGGGACGTTGATGCCGCACTCCGGGCAAGCGAGCTTGGAGGAATACAGCCTTTCCTCGCCATCCACGACAGCCACCAACACCAGGCCATCAGCCATCTTCATCGCGTCTTCCACCGCAGTGGCCAGCCGCCGTTCGATCCCGGGCTTTACCAGCAGACGGTCAATCACGACTTCGATCGTGTGGTTCTTGCGCCTGTCGAGCTTCACCTCTTCGTCGGTAATTTGGCGGAGCTCGCCGTCGATGCGAGCCCGGCTGCGGCCCTGCTGCACAAGCTTATCTAGCTCCTTTTTGAACTCGCCCTTGCGCCCGCGAACGATCGGGGCCAGGATCATGACCCGCTCTTCCGGCTGGAGTTCCATCACCCGCTGCACAATCTGGTCGGCTGATTGACGCGAAATCTCGCGGCCGCAATGGGGGCAGTGTGGGACTCCGATCGAGCTATAAAGGAGCCGCAGGTAATCGTAGATTTCCGTGATGGTGCCGACCGTGGAGCGCGGGCTGCGGCTGGTCGTTTTCTGCTCGATGGCAATCGATGGGCTAAGGCCATCGATGCTGTCCACGTCGGGACGCTCCATCTGGTCGAGGAACTGCCGAGCGTAGGCGGAGAGCGTTTCGACGTACCGCCGCTGCCCTTCCGCGTAAATAGTGTCGAAGGCCAAAGAAGACTTGCCCGATCCGCTGAGCCCGGTGATCACCGTCAGGCTGTTCCGGGGAATTTCGACGTTGATGTTTTTCAGGTTATGCTGCCGAGCACCCCTGACTGTGATGTTGGTAAGACCCATTGCCTTGAACTATGAGTGTGGATCCTGGGTGCCCCATCCTTTCCCCGCCTTTGGGAAAGGGTGGGAACAAGAGTTCACAGCTTGCTCTAGTGAGTTCAAAGGATGGAAAACGCAGCTCTACTCTCGTATCTTATTTGCCACTCGCCAGCAGCGTCAATTCCACATTAGAGTGACTGCGCGCTTCGGCGTTAAGCCGTAGAATAGAAAACACATGACGCCAGTCTTGATGTCGTTTTTGCTGCTGTTTACCATCGTAGTTTGTTTCGTTTTAGGCATTGCCCTTGGTTATTGGGCGGTTTGTGGGATCCTGAACTTCTTCAACCCCTCACGACCTCGCAAGACCCGCACCCCACGCCCAACCTTCGCACCCTCACCAAGTGGCGATTAGATCTCACTTTTTAGGGCTACGACCGATGGGTTCGCATGGCGGCAACCGTTTTGCTGCATTTCGCCGTAGCGTTTATACACAGAGCCATAAGGCTGTGGGCACCTGTCTGCTGCAGCTTTTCCCAGTCTGACCGATCCCGATGCGAAATGCATCACCGCATTCCGTGACGAGCGTCACAGAAGTGCTTCATCCTCTGTAACAGACTGAACCTGCGGCCGGAGAAATCCGGCTGCGCGGATCGGGCGTCAATGGGTCATACCTTAAGAATCATGGTTAATGACCACGGCCCGGTAGGTTGGTTCCGCGTGGCACTCTCTGAGAGAGGAAGTAATGAAAAGAGTCATTTTTGCAGTGCTACTTACGGCGCTGGCGCTGTTCCTGATCCTCCCGAACTTGTCGTGGGGGTTCTAAAGTAGCTCCGCCTGCAGAGACGGGACAGCCAGCCAAGCGGTTGCCGCTCGTTCTGCGATATTACTGAGGGCTCTGCGCAATGTGTGGTTCTGGCCGTTGTCGTCACGCGGTTTGGATGACGGCGGCAGGATAGTGCGTGTCCTTCGAAAGCAAGTCCCGGGCCCCGCAGTTTTCTTCGCCTGTCACTTTCGTGCGAAGTTCGGGGAAGTGCCGTATCAGTTTCCGGGTCGTCATTGTGCGACCGGGCTTCTTTCATTCATTCTGTGCCCGGAGTTCCGCAGCATTCTTATTTAATACGTTGGCCCAGGAGGTTCCTCGCCGCGGGTTGAATGCCAAGCCCGGACGGGCCCACCTTCGCCCTTTCCTGCGACGCCCGCCGGCACACTGGTACCTTCTTAGCCGCCTCGCCGAATACCGTTCGGGCGCGCCCGGAGTCCACCATGAGCTTCGGAATTCTCTACGATGCCACAATGTGCATCGGCTGCAAACAGTGCGAGCAGGCCTGCGCCAGTGAAAACGGCCTGCCGTACGACAACGCGATAGCCGGCCAGAACTACATGTCGGCCTACAAATACACCACAGTCCTAATGAAGGCTGACAAGTTCATGCGCAAGCTGTGCATGAACTGCGAGGATCCTGCTTGTGCTTCGGTGTGTCCGGTCGGAGCGTTGAAAAAGACTGCACTCGGCCCGGTGACCTACGACAAGCACAAGTGCATGGGATGCCGGTACTGCATGGCGGCCTGCCCGTTCAGCGTTCCTAAGTACGAGTGGGGCAAGGCAATTCCCGGCGTCCGCAAGTGCATTATGTGCGCTTCGCGGGTCGCGTCCGGCAAACCAACCGCCTGCGCGGAAATATGCCCTACCGGTGCCACCAAGTTTGGCGATCGGGAAGAGTTGCTGAAAGAAGCTCGCAAGCGTGTCCAGGACAATCCCGGCACGTACCTGCACCACATCTACGGCGAGATGGAAGTCGGCGGAACATCGGTTTTGCTGCTCTCGTCGCTAGACTTCCAGCAGTTTGGCTACCGTGAAGACCTCACCGAGCGCGCTCTGCCCATGTACACCTACCAAGTCTTGTCGCGCATTCCCGACTTCGTGCCGATCTTCGGAGTTCTGCTCGGCGGCGTGTACTGGATTACGCATCGCCGCGAAGACGTTGCTGAAGCCGAAGCTCAGGAAAAACATCCAGAGGAACAGGGCGGTGTGCAATGACAGCTCCCAAAGTACGGTTCACATTCTGGAAGGCAGTGTTTCTCGTCATCATGGTCGCCGGGGTTTACGCCACATGGGTGCGGTTTCGTCATGGCCTCGGGGCATCTACGAATCTCAGCGACCAGTTTCCCTGGGGCCTATGGATCGGCTTCGACGTGATGTGCGGTGTGATGCTGGCCGCCGGCGGGTTCACCCTTACCGCCGCCGTCGAAATCCTGAACATCAAGCGCTGGCACTCCATCCTGCGGCCCACGATTCTGACTGCCTTCATGGGGTACGTGCTGGTCTGCGCGGCGCTGATGTACGACCTCGGGCTGCCGTGGAACATCTGGCACCCACTCGCCATGCGCAACCCACACTCGGTGATGTTTGAGGTGGCCTGGTGCGTGATGTTGTACACCACCGTGCTCGCGCTGGAGTTCTCTCCCATCGTGCTTGAGCGTCTTGGCTGGAAATGGGCCTTGCGGGCCGTGCGTAGGCTGATGATTGTCTTCGTCATTCTGGGCGTCATTCTCTCGACGTTGCACCAGTCGTCGCTAGGCACGTTGTACATGATCATGCCCAACAAACTGCACCCGTTCTGGTACAGCCCGCTGCTACCGGTGTTCTTCTACATCTCCTCGATTGCTGTTGGCCTGGCGATGATCATCTTCGAGTCTTCAATGAGCTCGAAGTATTTTTATCGCGAACTCGAACTGCCCATCCTGCGTGATATCGGACGCGTGCTCTACATCGTGCTCGTGATCTACGCGATGCTCAAATTTGAGGATTTCTATCATCGTGGCGTGCTCGCGCAGATTTTCCAATCCAGCTACGAGCAGCGCTTCTTCCTGCTGGAAATCTTTCTCTCGGTCATTCTTCCTCTGGTGCTGCTTTCGTTCCGAAAGATTCGCAACAGCGCCCACGGGCTTTACCTCGCGGCGGTGATTTGTCTGCTCGGGTTTGTCACCAACCGCCTGAACGTGACGATCACAGGCGTCGAGAACGCGGTTGGCGGACGCTATTCTCCGAAATGGACCGAAGTCGTCATCACCGCCATGTTCGTCGCGTTTGGCTTTGCCATCTTCGCGGTCGCGGCACACCATTTCCCCATCTTCCCTGAGGAGAAAGCGCACAAGCCGACGCTGCGGAACCGGGCAAACGTACGCGCTCTGACTCCAGAAATGCTGCATGCCGAAAATTGACCAATCCAACGGCTTCAACGAGGAAGCCATATGGCTGGAAGGCCCGGGACGAAGCATCATCGCTAAGGTGATGATTTCGATCCTGCTGGCGGGACTGGCGATCTTCGCCCTGCTGGGGTACTTCGGTTTCCGCCTGCAGCGCAGAAGCCTGGAAGCCGCCGCCCTGCTTAGCGCCGAGCAGCAGAGCGAGGTGCTGCGCCGCAGCGCCTCGCACTACATGCTCAACAACGACCGCAACGGCCTGTACGAAATGATGGCCAATATGGCCGACCAGCCGGGTTTTGTGCGTGTCCGGATTCTGAATTCGGAGGGGGTCATCAGTTATTCGACACTACCCACTGAAGTTGGCGGCACCGTAAACAAAGACGCCGAAGCCTGCTATGCGTGCCACGAGCAATCCAAGCCATTGGCGCGGCTGCAGCGCTCCGATCGATTCCGTGTTTACCGTGCCAACGGGACGCGCGTGCTGGGCGTTATTACTCCCATCGAGAACCAGTCCGCGTGCTCGAACGCGGCCTGTCATGCACATCCAGACAATGTGCGGATTCTGGGCGTGCTCGACACCAACGTTTCGCTCGAAAAGGTCGATGTCAGCCTCACACAGGAGCGCAACAACATGCTGAGCTACACGGGAGTGGCCCTGCTGCTGGTCGTGGTGCTCAGCGGCCTTTTCATCTGGATTGAAGTCAGTAACCCTTTGCGTAGCCTCAAGGCCGGCACCCAACGCGTCGCTAAGGGCGAACTCGGCTTTCAGATTCCTGTCAGGTCGAATGATGAAATCGGTGATCTGGCGCAGTCGTTCAATGCCATGAGTAGCCGTCTTGAATTGGCGCAGCACGAAATCACCTCCTGGGCCCACACGCTGGAAGCGCGCGTGGAGGAAAAGACGCGCGAACTCAAGCAAGCGCACCAGCACATGCTTCAGGTCGAAAAGATGGCCACCATAGGCAAGATGGCGGCCGTCGTGGCACACGAAATCAACAACCCGCTCTCTGGAATTCTCACCTACTCGCGGGTAGTGAAGCGCTGGATCCTGAAGAACTTCTCCTCGGCTCCCCGTTGCGCAGAGATGACCGACTCGCTCGACCTGATTGCCGGCGAAAGCAAGCGCTGCGGCGAGCTGGTGAAGAATCTGCTCTCGTTCTCGCGCGTCGCACCTATGAACTTGGAGTGGTGTGAGCTCAACCAGGTCATTCACACCTGCATTCGTCTGGTGCAGCACAAGATGCACCTAACCAGCATCCAGCTCAATCATGCGCTCGGCGACGGCCTTCCCAACGTGCGTTGCGATCCCAATCACATTGAGCAAGTCGTGCTTGCGATGGTCATCAACGCCATCGACGCTATGCCGCAAGGTGGCAATCTCTGGATTACCACGCGACAGAGTTCTGCGAGCACCGTCGAGCTGATTATTCGCGATGATGGCATCGGCATTTCGGACGAGCATCTCCCGCACATTTTCGAGCCCTTCTACACCACCAAGGAGTCCGGTGGTTCGGGAGTCGGGCTTTCCATCAGCCAGACCATTGTCGAGCGCCACGGCGGCAGCATTGCCGTTAAGTCGAAGGTTGGGCAAGGAACCACATTCACCATCACCCTGCCGGTGGACAGCCAGCGCACTGTGCTAGCCAGCGCCGAAGAGCGCATCCCTGCCCATGCGCAGTCATAAGAGGTAATGTCATGAATAAAGGAAGGCTCCTGATTGTTGACGATGAACTGAGCGTTCGTGATTCTCTGGCCAAGTGGTTCAGTGAGGAAGGCTATGATGTTGCAGCCGCCGAGAGCGCCAGCGAGGCGCTGACGCGCGTTGCCGAGCAGACTTTCGATGTCGCGTTGGTCGATATCAAAATGCGCGGCACCGATGGAATCGAACTTCAACGCCGTTTGCACGAGATTTATCCCGACATGCTCGTCATCATCATGACCGGTTACGCCTCGGTCGAGACAGCTATTGCAGCGCTCAAGAACGGGGCCTATGACTATGTGAACAAGCCTCTCGATCCTGATGAAATTGCCCATCTTGTGGCCAAGGCGATGTCGCATCGGCAGACCCAGCAGGAGAATGTGCGGCTAAAGGAGAACATTGCCGACCTCACACCCCCCACTGACATCATCGGGCAAGGTGCAGCGATGAAACACATCTTCGAGGCCATCGAAACTGTAGCTCCGACCGATGCGACCGTTCTCATTACCGGCGAAAGCGGCACGGGCAAGGAACTGGTGGCACGGGCCATTCACGCAGCCAGCAATCGCCGCTATCATCCCATGGTCGTTATTCACTGCGGCGCGCTGACCGAGACGCTGCTGGAGAGCGAGCTCTTCGGCCACGAGAAAGGCGCTTTCACTGGAGCGCAGTACCGCAAGAAGGGCAAGTTCGAAATCGCCGAAGGCGGCACCGTGTTTCTTGATGAAATCGGCGACATCTCGCTGAAGACCCAGACCGACCTGCTGCGGGTTTTGCAGGAGCGCGAGATTGTGCGCGTTGGCGGCAACCAGACGATCAAAGTCGATTTCCGCATTGTCGCCGCTACGAATAAGGACCTAGAGAAGCTCATCGAGGAAGGGAAGTTCCGCCCCGATCTTTACTACCGGCTCAACGTCTTCCACATCGAGCTGCCGCCGCTGCGCGAGCGCCGCGAAGACATTCCGCCGCTGGTCGATCACTTTGTGCGCAAGTTCAACAAGGAGATGAACAAAAAGATCACGCGCATTACCACCGGAGCCATGAATATGCTGCAGCAGTATCCCTGGCCGGGCAACGTGCGCGAGTTGGAGAACGCCCTCGAGCGAGCCATGGTGGTTGCGCAAGAACCCGACATCCGCGAGCAGGATTTCACGCTCAAATCCCGCAACGGAGTTAGCGTTAATGGTCAGCGCAGCCTTGATGACGTAGAAAAGGATCATATTCTGCGCGTGCTTGAAGACTGCGGAGGCAACCAGACGCGCGCCGCCGAGGTGCTCGGTATCGACCGGGTTACGTTGCATCACAAGCTGAAGAAGTACGGCTGGAGCCGCAAAGACAAAGAGCTGGCCGGCGCCGAAAGTCGATGAAGAAGCTACAACTGCTGGCGGTGGGGAATCCGGATGCCCGCCTGCTCGAATGGCTGCGGCAGGCGCTGGCCGACAAGTTTCGTGTGCCTGCCGAAGTTCTCGCATCGACACTGAACCCAGCGTTTGCACTACACGCCGAGCGACAGCAGTTTCACTCATCCGAGATCCTGGGCGCGGTCCAGGCCCACATCAATCAGGATACCTGGCGGCTGCTCGCCATCACGGAGCGCGACCTCTACATCCCGGTTCTGACTTTTGTTTTTGGCGAGGCGCAGATGGATGGACCAGCTGCGGTGGTTTCGTATCACCGGCTCAGGCAAGAGTTCTATGGATTGCCTGCAGACCTCGACCTGCTGGCCAACAGGCTGCTCATCGAGTCGGTGCACGAACTCGGACACACCTTGCACCTGGCCCATTGCCACGAATATCGCTGCGCCATGGCGGCCTCGCACGCGGTGGAGTGGATCGATATTAAGGACAGCGGCCTCTGTGGCGACTGCCTGGCGAAGGCGGATGCAGGTGGTGTGACAGGCACCTGGACGAACAGGAGCCCTACGCAGCAGGCCGTTAAATCAATTAATGGCACGATACCAGTCCGGTGGCCCGACTAGCCGCCCACTTACCGCTAACGCCGCATAAAATTCCGCCGCCTCTGCTACTCCGTCGTACAACGAGAGGAGATTGGGTGGAACCGACCGAACTACTTTACTTTCATCGGCTTTGGCTGATCGGCCCAATGCCAGCTGAACAGGTGCCCCTTGTGCTCGGTGGCCATGGCGCTGAACAGAATCACGCCCATAACCAGGAAGATCAGGAAGAATACAACAGCAATAATGAGAACCGGCATACCTCACCTCTGCCGTCATTCTGAAACCAGCTTAGCTGATCTGCTGTGATTGTAATCACTGCTCGACGTGAGCAGTGAACCACGAAGCAGAATCGCAGCTAAAAGCAATGGCGGCCAAACCTGGCCGCCATTCTTTTACCTAAACCCTCCAAAAGTCTGTGGGTTACGCCGCCGGTCTCAACTTGGCGATCTGCTCGTCCAGATCGGCGAGCGCGTGTCGCAGCATCTCGGAGTAGCGCTCGTTGGTACTTTGTTCCAGTTGCTCGGCGACATGATGCCGCGAAAGCATCAGTTCGGCACGCTTATGTTCGCGCAGCAGCTCCTCCGTAGAGAACACGCGTCTCTTTGCGGCCGTTGGCGCGAATGATTCTTCTGCTTGTGCTTCCACAGATTTGCTCTCCCAACCTCTCGCCATGTGGGGGATTGTACTCCTTAAGTGAGCCGTGCGGCCCAGCGCTTAGCTTTCGTCCGAATCTCTTCAAATGTTAGACCATCAGAAAAACGGACTAGTTGCCTTCGGTGCGCCGCATCCGAAGTATGAAACCGACAGACAAGAGGACGGGCGGCCCCGGATTTCGACCAGGTCGACCCATCCGGGGCCTCGCGGAGGAGAGAGACTACGGGAGGGTATGCGGAGCGTGTCCCTTTGCGGGACGACCACACGTGCCACCAGGCCGCTGACGGTGAACGGCTTTTGGATATTGTGTCTGAGAAATGCCAAGTGGTGCTAAACGCAACATCTCACTGTCGGCATAGCCGGTCATATAGAGCATGCAGCTCCGGCTGTGGCTGTTGCGGCAGCCCCGCCAGCTCGGGACCGTTCATGCCAGCATGACGACGTCGGTTAGGAGCAATCGAGGGGGCCATCTGATCATGTGCGCTGCGGCCAATGGGCCGTTGGCCTCGAGCCCGTGAGAATCACGCAATCCCAGCGCTTCGCGGGTTACGACGGGAACTGCACGCTCTTCTTCAACCAGCAGGATGGGTGGAGAGCTGTAACCTCCGTTAGGACTCTCTTCCGTTTCGGGTTCCGCTCTCAGCATCTATGCTCATCATGGCCCCGCTTTTGCGCTATGTGTTTGCGGCGTCTGCCTCCTTAGAAGCACGTTTTGAGGCATTTACGCGGAATATCTGCTGAGTCACATATCTCAAGCGAAACCCGCCGAATACGAATAAAAAGCGAAGCGTTTAGGGTAGTGCCACATTTCCCGCAGCAGAATTCTTCCCGTCTTGTGCGTTCCGACTTGGGAAAATCGCTGGGGCGAGATGGGCCAGCTCTAATCTATAGCCCGACACTTAAGCAACTACCTAAGTGTTCGGCTAAACACTTAAGCGATTGCTTAAGTGTTTTTTAGCCACTTGAGTAGCGGTCGGTGTGCAGTATTCGGCTCCGCCGCCCTAATCAAGCACATCCCTAAAGAGTCAATTTCGGCAGTGGTATCCTTTTCCATTAGTTCTCTTCGCGCGGACCACCGCGCTACATAAGGACTCAAACGGACATGTCTTGCACATCCCGCAGCGCAGGCTTGCGCTTTGTCGCCGGCCTGGTTGCGCTGCTCTCCTCCCTGCCACTCGAAGTCTTTGCCGCCACTCCAGCTGTTCCCAGCAACGAAACCGTGAATTGGGAGATCATGACGGAGATTCGCAATGAGGGCTTCCGCAACTCGAAGGTGATGGAGATTGAGGAGCAGCTCACGGACGTGATCGGCCCGAGGCTGACTGGATCCCCCAACATGAAGCGCGCGAATGAGTGGACGCGCGACAAGTTCACGGAGTGGGGACTGGTCAACTCACATTTGGAGAGCTTTCTGTTCGGCCGCGGCTGGACGAACGAATACACCGAAGTCCGCATGGTTGTGCCGCAAGCGGCGACGCTGCTGGCGTACCCCAAGGCATGGACAGTCAGTACGAACGGCGTGCTACGGGCGCCGGTGGTAAAAGCCAAGCTCTCTACCCAGGCTGACCTCGACAAATACAAAGGACAGCTTGCGGGCAAGATCGTGCTCGATGGCGACATGCGGGAGATCAAGCCGCAGGAGAAACCTGCTCTCGAGCGCTACGACGAGAAGAAGCTTGCCGAGATGGCGCAGTATGAAGCTCCCAACGAGAAACCTCGATTGAATCGCGAAGAAATTGCACAGCGGATTGCATTCCAGAAGACGCTCAATCAGTACCTGATGGACGAGAAGGTTCTCGCCATCATCGATCCCAGCCGACACGGCGAAGCGGGGCTGGTGTTCGTGCAGAGCGGGGCCAGCTACGAGCCGAACACTCCGGCGGGCGTTCCGTCGCTGGTGATGGCGATCGAGAACTACGGCCGTATCACCCGTTTGCTGGAGAAGAACATTGCTGTCGAACTTGAGCTCGAAGTGCGCAACACGTTCTACGACGCCGATCTTAACGCATATGACACGATCGCGGAGATTCCTGGCTCGGACAAGAAAGATGAGGTTGTGATGCTCGGGGCGCACCTGGACTCCTGGCATGCCGGAACCGGTGCCACAGATAATGCTGCGGGCAGCGCAATCGTGATGGAAGCGGTTCGGATTCTGAAGGCCATCGGGGTTCAGCCACGCCGCACGATTCGGGTGGGGTTGTGGAGCGGCGAAGAAGAGGGACTGCTGGGGTCACGCGCTTACGTGAAAGAGCACTTCGGGTTGCACGTCCCGCCGACCGACCCCAAGGAGCTGGCGATGCCAGAGTGGCTGCGCAAAGAAGACACGCCACTCACGCTGAAGCCAGAGCAGGCTAAGGTCTCGGCCTACTTCAACATCGATAATGGAACAGGCAGGGTCCGTGGCGTTTATATGCAGGAGAACGAAGCGGTTGCGCCGATTTTCAGCTCATGGATGCAGCCGTTTACCGACTTGGGAATGACGACATTAACCGCGCGCAATACCGGCGGCACCGACCATCTGTCGTTCGATTCGGTGGGAATCCCCGGTTTCCAATTCATTCAGGACCCGGTTGAATATGAGTCGCGCACGCACCACTCCAATGCCGACACGTACGAGCGCATCCAGCGGGACGACATGGTGCAGGCAGCGGTCATCATGGCCGCGTATGTGTATGACGCGGCGATGCGCGACAAAATGCTGCCGCGCAAGCCTCTGCCAATACCTGGCCAGGCGACCCCACCCAAGCCGGAGAGCAAGCCGGACTCGAAGCCGGAAGCAGCGCCGCTAAAAGGGTAGGGAGCAGAATCGAGAGTGTGTTGAGGAATTGCGCAGCTCTGGTCCCGGGTCGCCTCAGGCTGCCTGAGAGCCAGGGTGGACGACGAATGGTTCGCTGATTGCCGGATTGAGTTCACCAAACTGAAAGGCAATCTTGGGAGGCGTCTCGGGCGTGATTCCAAGCAGACGGGCAACTGGGTTCCTCGAATTCGAACGCATAAATTCGGCGAGCATCGCAGCAGCTTCTTCGGCAAACGCTCTCTTCGTTCCTTCCGTCAAGTCATGACCTATCACTTCCACCATCAAATCTGGTCTGGGCGCAGTCGAAAGTCCGTTCGTAGTACAGGCTCGAAATCTAGAAATAAACTCGACCGATATGCGGTAACGGTCTTCAGGACGCAAATGAAACGTTCGCAGGGTGATCTCGATGAGCGTCTGTGCCATGGAACGCTGTTGCTTGATCGATGCCTTTGGCACATACACCCTTATATAGGGCATTCGATACCCCCACTCCTAGGCTGTTACGTGGCAAACCGGATGCCAAAAAGCCGAATGGCAAAGAGCGAGAGAAATCACAAAGCTATCAAATTGTTTGATCTATCAGGCCTGGGTAGAAATCACCAACCATGAATTTTTTTCCAGTGCCTGAGACCATTCTCGCAAAGAAAAGTCCACCGCCATGTTTCGCCAAGTACCAGAGCAAGGGCGTGACACCCGTGGTGTCATGACACAAGATGTCGGCTACGCGAAGCCGGTGGGGCAATCGGTAAACCAGTGCTGGCCTAGCCTTTTAGGGGTAAAATCTCGTTACTTTCCTGTTAACCCGCTGACTCGGGGACCTGCTGCTGATCGGACAGGAAACAAGCCGACCAATTGTTGAGCTGTTTCATCGCTCAGACGTGCAAGTACACGAAGCGGAAACATTGCTGCAGGCGGATGCTCCTGCAACGCAGCCCAGCACATTAGCCGGCAGCGCAATTGATGCCATGATCAGCGATGGCCGTCCGTTAGTGCTACGCAATTTTGAGCGGCTGCCGGACGATCCAGAAAAGCTCGCCAAGGCAACTCCGGCAATCGTCCGGCTGCTCACTTCACTGGGTAACAGTGTGATCCTCGTCTCCAGCCTCGACCCGGTGTTGGTACCTTCCATTGAGACCAATGATCGATGGCGAGACCTGCTGCATTCTTTTGTTCGCATCGATTTGAGCGCGACTCCTCCGCGACGGCTCGGCGAGGACGATGCCGACTATCAGAGTCGTATTTCCGCGGAGCCTTACTTCCACTGGCTTTTCGCCGGTCTGCCCAAGATCAACAAGCTGGTGATGCTCCAGTTGGCGCAGGAGAAAGTCGTCAACCCAAACAGCGGGGAGATCGTGGATGAGCTAGTGGAACAGGGAATGGTTGAGTGGAAATGGGGACTGCTGTCAGTGAAAGATGAGGGCTTTGCGAAGTTCTTGAAACACGCTCTCCCACACCTCACTGTCCGGAATTGGGAGAGACAGATTGCCGGGACGCGGCCGTTCTCACTGCAAACGCCGCCGATGATCGTCGGTGTTGGAGTCGTCGCATTCTTGCTGTACACACAGGGTGAAGTATTCAATACCTGGGTCACCTATGCTACCGGAGTCGCTTCGGCTGTACCGAAGGCATTGCAATTCTTCGAGAACTTCCGCCCGAAAGCGACAGCAACAGCGGCTTCGTGAGGTGTGATGAGGGATGGGCTGTGAGCGAGAATCACAGGCTCGCGTGCCCTATAATGATGTCCACCGACGTTGCACGTCTGGAGGTTGCGTGTTGCCCGCTTCCGATCTAATCGCCATTCGCCTGCCGCGAACCTATGACGTTGAGCTGCTGCAGCGCGACGTGCAGACCTTGCAGGCAGCTCGCCGCGCTCCGCAGCCGGGCCCGTACCACAAGGGCGAGTGGACGGGTATCGCACTGTATTCGATGGGCGGGAGGCAGTCGACATTCCCCAGCGCCGCAGGAACAGACCACTATCAGGAAACGGAAGAGTTGCAGCAGGCGCCCTACTTCCGCCAGATTTTGCGCGAGCTGGAGTGCCCGAAAGAGGTGGTACGCATTCTGTTTCTCCCACCCGAAGGCCATATCAAGGACCATTTCGACTTCCACACCAGCTTCCAGTTCGGTTTACTGCGCCTGCATATTCCCATCGTGACGCATCCGGAAGTCGCTTTCCTCATTGACGGACAGCTCATGGATTGGAAGCCTGGCGAGCTTTGGTATGGCGACTTCTCCAAGGTGCACTCGGTTAAGAACAACAGCCAGGTTGTGCGGGTGCACATGGTGATTGACGTGCAGATCAACGACTTCGTGCTGAGCCTCTTTCCCCCGGATTTTGTGGAGCGGCGCCGGGCTGAGGGGATTTCGATTACGACGGAACCGATTCCCGCTTCGGAGGCGGAGTTGCGATGTTTCGCCTGTGACTTTCGCATTCCGGGAGAGTTCATGCCGATGTTTGTGATCGGCAAGCCGCTGACCACTCTGGTCAAGGGAGCGAACGCCTCGGTAAGGTTGCTCGATGGCAAACTCAACGTGCTGATCGATAAGGTGCCTGCTTTTCGGCTGGAACGGCTGACCGACGACATCTTCGGCATCTCGGGATTGCCTCCGGGAATGACCCTTCAGCTCAAGCGCCAGAACCAGGTCGTAAGCGACGTTGTCCTGCAATTGAAAGGCCTGCCCCAAGATCTTTACTCGGCGCGGCTGGGGATTCTACGCGGCCCGGTGATTACCGAGCGGAGCGTCTCGCTGCCGGTTATCGAGCAGACGGTCGATGCAGCCGGATCGATGAGCTAAGGCCTGACGTGTCCCCAATCCAGATGCCACCGCAGGCGGTTGAAGTCAATCCAGCTGGCGCCAAGGCGGTCTTTTTGGCGCGGTCGGCCGTAGCGGCATTGTGTCTCACGCTGTTGATTGGCATTGGAGTCGTCCGCATCGTCTCGACTTATCGCGTCTTCAATCACACCATTGACGAGCCGTCTCATCTGGCCTGCGGTCTGGAGTGGTGGGAAAAGGGCGTTTATCGGATTGAGACGAAACACCCGCCGCTAGCGCGAATATCGATCGCCGCCCTTCCGTACATGTCTGGTCTACGTGCGCCGGCGGAGTTCAAGAGCTGGCAGGAGACGTACCCGGTGTTGTCAGCCGATGGCCACTACTGGCGCAACCTTTGGCTCGCGCGCATCGGTGTGCTGCCGTATTACGTTATCTGCACACTTGTGGTGTTTTTCTGGACGCGGCGACTATTCGGCACCACTGCGGGACTGCTGGCGGCAGCGGTCTTCAGCATGGTACCGCCGGTTCTGGCGCATTCCGCGGTGGCCACTACCGATGTTCCCCTGGCGGCGATGTTCTGCTGGGCGTTGTATGCGTTCACGTTGTGGCTGGAACGGCCTGATTGGAGGAGGGCAGCGGCGTTGGGCATCGCCTCCGGGTTAGCTGTGGCAACTAAATTCTCGACGCTGCTGTTTCTGCCTGCGTGTGCCGCGGCGATTCTTGCGCTGTACCTGGTGGGCGGCGGGCAGCGCAACTGGCGAGTGCTCTTGCGCACCGCAGTTCTAGCAGCGCTGTGCGCCTTGCTGTCCATCTGGGCGGTATATCGCTTTTCACATTCGCCGCTGGCACAAGTCACGGCGGTGCCGGATCGCCTCGCAGCCCGTGCTTTTGGATCATCATCCCCGATGACAGCCACGGTGCATAAGATCGCGGCGATTGTGCCTATTCCCGCCCCGGAGTTGATTGATGGCGTCCGCGTCCTACGTCAGCAGAACAACGAGGGAACGCGGTCTTATCTGCTCGGCCGAATCAAGGAAGGCGGCTGCTGGTATTTCTTCGTCGTCGCTCTGGCTCTGAAGACGCCCTTGGCTGCGTTGATACTCGGAGCATTGGGAGCCGTCGTGGCTCTGGGCCGTTATTCGCGTGACCACGCTGACTGGCAAGTCGCGGCGCCGCTGGCTTCCGCCATCATGATTCTGGTCATAACGGCGCCCGCTGGAATGAACAGTGGCGTGCGTCACGTGCTGCCGGAGTACGTTTTCCTCAGCATCTACGCTGGCTTGGGAATGGTCGCGCTGTGGCGGCGAAGCGTTCACGCCACACTCTATCGTGCTCTAGCAGTGATGCTCTTTTCGTGGATGACCTTGTCATCTGCGATCGCGCATCCTGACTACCTGGCATATTTCAACGAATTCGGCGGCAGCGATCCTTCCCGCCTGCTGGTGATCAGCGACCTGGATTGGGGGCAAGACCTTACACGACTGGCGAAATACCTGCGCGAAAACCATATCGATCACATCAGCATCGCATATGAGGGCTTTTATGATCCAGCATCACTGGACTTACCTGAGACAGTGAAGCTCAAATGTGGGGACATGCCGACAGGCTGGGTTGCCGTGGCCGCGCGGCGTGCGCGACGATCGCCCGAATGCGAACCCTGGCTGCAAGGTCAGCAGCGCGTCACAATCGTCGGGAAAACAATGTGGATCTATAACATTCCCGCTAATGCACAAGGAGCTAACCTGGCGCATCCTATCCAGTGATCTGCTTCGACGGGGCCGATTTCGGCTGTCGCGCGAGATAAACCGGCCGCCGCTTCACCTCCTCAAAGATCATGCCAATGTAGATGCCCAGGATGCCGATGAGAAACATGGAAGTGCCGCTGCTGATCGTGAGCACCACCATGAGCGAACTCCATCCCGGCACAAGGCTTGAGGTGTCGCCGCGTATCCAGAAACTGAGTACGTAAATGATTTCTGCTACGGCCAGGAGGATGAATACTCCACCGACAAAAAAGCCCAGGCGAAGCGGCGCCTGAGAGAACGAAAACATGCCGTCCTTCGCCAACCCAAGCATTTTGCCTAGCGAGTACTTCGACCGGCCTTCGATTCGCGGTGCGGGAGTGTAGGGAAGCACCACTATGCGGAAGCCTATCCAGTGCACCATGGCGCGGTAGAATCGGTGGTACTCGCGGAGCCTGCGGAGGGCGTCGCCGGCCTCGCGCGACAGCAGGCGAAAATCGGCAGCGCCGGAAACCACGTTGGTTTCGCCGAGATGGTTGATCAGGCCATAGAACATCGCACTGGTGACGCGCTTGAGGAAGAATCCTTTACGATGGGCGTCGATGCGTTGCGTCTGCACCACGTCATACCCGGACTCAAACAGACGAATCATCTCTGGTACGAGCGCAGGTGGATGTTCTCCGTCGCCGTCCATCATGATGACGGCGTCGGCGTCGAAGCTGTCGAGCCCGGCGCTGATGGCAGCTTGATGTCCAAAGTTTCGGCTTAGTTCGATGGGCACGGTCCTCGGGTCGGATTGGCTCATACGGTCGAGGACCTGGGCGGTATCGTCAGACGAGCCGTCGTTCACATACAGGAATCGAAAAGTGTGCTCGCGCAGGTCATCGAGGGCCGAGATCAGCGAGGCGTGAAAACGCTCCAGCGCAGGCCCTTCGTTGTACACGGGAATGATGAAATCGATGCGCGCCATGGACTCGCAATGCGATTGACTTGGTGCCGGAATTCTACGTAGTGTAGCGCATGCCGCAGCAGGGATTACATCTATCTCGCCTGAGCGGTATCAGGTTCAGCAAACGCTAAGACACTTTCGATTGGCCCCGCACAATCAGCAGCGGGCAACGAGCAGGGTGGACGACTGCATAGACAACCGACCGACAACACCAATAACGGCCGCCACCTGTGGCTTGCTCCACAGGTTCACATCGTCGGGGACTATATCTCTTACAGCCGCTTGCGGTGTTCGGCCAGAAGTTCTTTGGCATAGTGCGTGCCTACAAGTGGGCGGTGATTTACTGCACACCATGGACGTGGTCGGACTCCCCCGCGTACGAACCGAACTTTTTCAATTGCTCGTAATTCCATTCCTTACGCCATATCCAGAACAAGCAAACGGCGAGTTTGCGCGCCATCGCCACCTTGGCGATTCGACGTTCCCGTCGCATTGCCAGGTGCATGAATCGACGTCGCCAGTCGGGATTGGAACGGGCAGCAGCTTGTGCGGCTTCTACCAGTAAGAAACGCAACAGGGAGTTGCCTTGCTTGGTGATGTGCCCTAAGCGCTGATGGCCTGCGCTAGAGTCCTCGCAAGGAATCAATCCCAGATAACTGGCAATCTGTTTGCCGCACTGGAAACGCCGCGGAGTCCCAATGATGAGCACGAACGCCAGCGCAGTAAGCTCGCCCACTCCAGGATGGGTCATCAACCGCAGCACCTCGGGCATTTTCTCGGCCTCTTTCTTTACCGCTGTGGTTAACTCCTCGATCGTGGGGTTCAATCGATCCATCAGCTCGAGCAGATCTTGTCGGCGTTGCGCGGCCCAAGGAGCCAGAGAAAACGACTCCAGTTGCGCTCGTCCTGCATTGCTCCACAATCCCTGCTTACGTCGTACTCCTTCGTTCATCGCCACTGCTTGCAACTGGTTCATGATGCGGGTGCGCATCTGTACCAGTCGATGCCGATGCCACAGCAGTTGGCGGAGATCACGATTATCCGCTCCTGGTACCCATATCCGCGGAAAACGATCCTCCCTAAGTAATGAGCCTTCTTTGGACGGAACCTGGCTGAAAAGCACAATTTTGCAGTTCCAGTTCAATTTTGGGAGTGTGTTCTACTAACAGCTGGCAGACGCGCGAATGTGACGCGTTCTGCCAGCTAAATCTTGCCAAATCAAGTCACTGCAGCGATTCAGCTCTGCTTAGATGTTTCGGGTTTATCGGTCTTTTACGGTCTAGGGTGGGTACAAATTTAGATACAGTTTCTTCGAGTCGAGAGCGCCCGGCTGCTCGAAGCATGCTGCACGCACGCCCAAGCCAGAAGCCTAAAAATCGACCCACGTGCCTTAGGAACGCTAATCGACGACTGTACCGCCACGATTCTTCGCAATTCCGCAAACAGAACGCGCCATCGACGACGCGTCACCCTCTCCTGAAGTTCGGCGATCGCCATGCGGCTGATGGGTCATAATCCACGATTGCCTTTCCAATCCCGGTGAAAAATCAACAAACAAGATCCAATGCTCTCCGGCCTCCAGTTTGGTAGACGCGTGTTGAGCTTGCTCTGACGTCTCGTTATTGGGGCCAACAACCAGCAATACCAAACCAGTGCAGGTCGGATCGGACTGGAATGCCGCTGAGAACTTGCGGAGAAATTCGGCTTCTTCCTTTTTTGCATCGTCTTGGCAAATCCGGAGCGCACCTTCTGGTCGACCATCATTGCATCTCACCCATGCTCCATTGGCCGCGAAATCGCTCGACCAGTGTTCGTTGTACACAATCGTCGACGGCACGGAGCTTCGATAGCATCCGGGCGACAAGAGGAATGCGACTAATAGAACGACAACGCAGTAGGCTGCGCACAATCTGCTCATGGTATTAGTGTGGAGCACGGTGCCAACACTATGAATACCGCCTTCGTGGGACTGGGCTGCTCAGCGCCCCTTCTTCTTGCTTCATTTCTGCTTGCCTCAGTCGCTCGACAATGCACTAGCTGAACTTGGTGCCGCGCGAGCCCCAGGAATCAGCTGCCGCCGGTGGGATTTTCCTTACTTGGGCTTGGAGGGTTAATTTTGTCCAAAACTTCCTTAAGATCTTTCAGTCGATCAAGTTTCATCTTTTCAGTCGCTTGTATCGCATCGATTAGCTCTTTGTACTTATCGTAGTCGCCTGTCAGCTTCAGTTGTGCTACGGCCAGGACGTCGGTCGCCTGAGAGTAGAGTTGCCAATACTCCCGCGGTTGAAAAATCGAATCTACCGCAACGGTAACGGCAACAGCTATAGCGATGGCCGTGGCCATTCGTGGGTGGTTCGCGACTACAAAGGGCAACAGCGCCGAACCGACCCCGGCGATTGTTCTGCTAGCGTAGTACAGAAAAGCAAATATTCGAGCGTAGTTCAGATATCTTCGGTGCTGATAGGCAATCCACTGCTTGACGGGACCCTGCCCGACCGGCGGCAACGACAGGCTATATACTCGCAGGGTCTCCTCCAACGAGGGCAATGAGTGTTTCTTAATGTGCAGTTTAGGCTACCA
>Ga0306920_100002604_pt1 | contig 22810 bp, 25 predicted proteins | sample flu12Cox44000170_FD_204666 | JGI IMG/M metagenome (GOLD analysis project Ga0306920, IMG submission 204666) | Lab enrichment of tropical soil microbial communities from Luquillo Experimental Forest, Puerto Rico - flux4day.12C.oxic.44.000.170 (v2)... | ecosystem: Environmental > Terrestrial >...
TCCTCTATTCGTTGTCTGGTGTCGCGTCACGGGGGGATTGCTCCAGCCCTCCGGCGGCGTGCGCTCCTCGCGGGCTGGCTTCCGGTTCGTCCATCCGTGAGATTGTGGTCTGCGCAGAAGCAAGTCCGGTTACCCCGCGTCCCCTTGCCCGTCATTCCGCGCATCAGCCGTCTGTTAGCAGATTGTGTCGTAGACGCTTAACGCCGAAGTCGACACTCGGAATCTTCGCCTAGACTTGAGTGGATGAGCCTCCAAAACCGTGACCGACTGATTTGGATAGGGCTGGTTGTGGCGTGGGTTCTCTGGTGGATCCGCTATCCGGTTAGCTCCAATTTGAAATGGAAGTTCCTGTCATGGTTACTCGTAATCGTTATTGGCGTGGTTTGCTCCAATATCCTAGGCAGAAGGTCCCTACGACTATTTCGAACCGCATTGGCCACCGAAGACATTCCGACAGCACAACGCGAGCATGCGAATCTCGCAGGTTTTTGGAAACGCAGAGCGCGAGAAACCACTAAGGCGTTCGGCATCAACATCCTGTTGCTGGAGGAGAAGTATCAGGATGCACTGACGCAACTAGAGGCCCTCGACCGAAGAAAGCTGCCGAAGAACGCGGGTCCGATAATCGACAATCAAATTGCCTGGTGCCTGGTACAACTTGGAGAACCAGAGAAAGGCATGCGGATCGCTCAATCTGCTCTTCCGCAACTTGAGACCATGGGGCGTGATTACGGAGCGAGTGCCCACGAAGTCGTAGGCGCAGGAAATGTCCTCGTCGGCAATGCCTCCGAAGCTGTTCCGCATCTGGAACAGGCGGACGCGAGTTCAAAATTACCCGCTATAAAGGCATCTGCCGCTTTTTACCTGGGCGAGGCATTTTCCGCGCTTAACAAGACTGATGAAGCACGGGGAGCATATCGACGCGCCTGCGAAGCCCTACCGAATGAGAATTCCCCGCGCTCTTGAGCGCTCTTTGACTTCCCTAGTCTGCTTGCTGTAGTTTGTGGAGAGCTTCCCTTTCACGGGCGGACCCTAATCGATTCGCAAAAAGGAGTGCTGCATGGAAAGACACATCCTTCTCTGGAGCTACTGGCTGGGACTCGCCTGTTTGATTATCGCGGTAGTATGGAGAGTATCGAATGTATTCGGGCTAGCTGTAGGCAACTCCATTTCTCCGTCGACGTTTTACAAGGGGAGCCTGTTACTGCTTGTCGCCGCCATCGCCTCGGCGAGTTACGCCGGTTTCAAGTCGCAGAGGCCGTAAAACGTGCCCGCGTCACGCCAATTTAAATCGCCAGCGGTGAGCTTTCCTCCGGGCAGGGGCTCGGGTCAGCGAGGCGTGATTCGAGTGCCACTCACGCAAACGGGCCTTTGTTCGCACACCTCGCGCAGAAATCGTTACGCGGATTTTCGGTGCGCTTCGACGGTCTGGATCGATGTATCGATGGAACGCGAGAACGTTGTGTCGGTAGAAAAAATGAAGTAGGGGCCGGGTTTTTCCGCGGCTAGTTGTTCCATTCTTTCGTTTGCGGTTCCAAGTCCTTCAACCGACTCTAGCCACAACGGGTCTTTCTCCCGAGATCCTGAGAAAACGTGGTAGTGGGGAACTCTCATGATTCGCTCCCTTTCCCATTGATCTTCATAGGCTCGCCGACCAATTTCAAAGCAGTCGAGTCTCCAAAGGCTGCCTCCCTAACTTATTCATAACCAAGGCGATTCTTGTTTCCGTTTTAAGAGGGCTCAGCAACAACTCTACACTTGAGAAATTTGAGGGTACCAGAACCCTCAAGGCACATTGGTAGCGAAAAGCGACTAAGCAAGCGCCACCCACTGCCCGCTGTTGATGGATGCAGGTAACCGTGTATTGGGCGACCGTAGTGTAGGCCATCCCGTTCCGTGTCCAACGACGACGGCCCGCGTCCCTAATGTCTGGTGGACTGGCCAGTTGATGTGTCCTGAATCTTGCGAGTTAGCCGCGTGACGCCAATCAAATAGCCAGCGGTGAGCATGGCTTTGGGGAGGGAAAGCGGGGCCTAAGAACTGCATTGGATTGTGCAATCGCATTTTGCCATACGGCCAGAAGATAGATGATCCCGGTCACCGGCGAGACGTGGATGTAGTAAACCAGCGAGCCGTCCACCACTTCGTAGAAGTTTTTTCGCTTTGGATCGGGCCTGACATTCACGTCACCCGCCAAAGGAAGAGCCAAAGTTGTTACCGTCGCGGGAGTATGGCTACCCAAGTCCCGAATCTCGAATGCCTCACCGAAGTGCATTTGCGTCGGCACAAGGTGTTGGCTCGCGGGTAGGTGGGTAAGTTCCTGCTTGGCGGTGTTAGAAACCACTTCCGGCGATTTGCTGATTGTGTCGCTTGTGGTGCAGCGGGATATATAGCAGCCACTGGTAGGCGTTCAACGTACCAAAAACGGGGAACGGATGCTCGCGGGTATGTGCCTTCAGAGGTAGCTGCGTGGTCTCCGCGAAATGGAGCGTTTGCGACCGTAACTGCTTGAACTGGCGGATCACTTCCTCTTTGGGTAGGCCTTTGGGATGTACAGGTTCGGGCGCTATGGCCTTTCGGCTGCGATCTGGCATCAAGCGTTCCAAGAGATCGCTCTTGCCCGCTGTTTTGTTCTGCCATTCCGGATCCGGGGGCGACTGAAGCGCCCTCTGAATTACCCCAAAGAGAAAGGCTTCGTTCAACATAATGTGTTCCGCTGTCTCGCCGATCGACCAGCGACCGGGTACAGATTTCCAGTTCCACTGTTCTTCGCTGACGCTCTCAACGTGAGAAAGGTACTCAGTCAGCGAGTCCTTCAACAACTGAGTCACGTAGGCTCGTTCTTCCGAGGTCATAGTGGGATCCGGGTCGGCCACAGATTGCGTAACCACGACACCCTCCTCATTAGCCTCTCAATGATTAAGTCGAATGACGTGCGCCGAAATCGACATCCTGCGTGAATAGCTTCGGGTCGCCCTAATGTCTCGAACCTCTCGGTCCAACCGTGTCGCGCCAACTAGAAGTGTTTGTTAGACGTGGCTGGGTATCTTTGGTCAATTTCCTTCATGATCTTATCTGCGATCCGAATCGCTTCAGAGATTGCAGCAATATGTCGAGGCATTGGTGCCGCTCCATCCCAATCACTCAATCGACGCGCAGCCAGGATCGACGCGGCTATCAACATTGTTCGCTTTCGACCTTCATCCACGGTCGGGAGTGGTATCATCTTCGCTTTGTGTTCGCCATGTGGCTTGACGATGTGATGGCGGCGTTGGGTTTGATTGCCTTACTGACTCTCACAGCGACAGCAGATACATTCGTCTACAACGTGGTATCCGATTTCCAGCACATCGATGTGACGTTCGAGTTACCGCGAGCTTTGAGGAAGCTGCCTTGAGTGTTGGTAGTGGAAGCAGCCCCGCTTTCACTGGCCCAAGCACGTTCACGAACACAGGGAACATCACGACGACCGTCACCATAACGGACGTGCCCAGCGCCACACCAGAGCCAAGTTCACTCGCCCTGCTCCCCATTAGACTGGTCATCCTGCTGCTGCCAGCTTAGCGCCAGGAACGGCGGCGACACTAACAGCGGCCTCCTGCTGCGCTTCAACAGCAAAAAGCCCAAGCGCAGAGGTAGGGACCGTATACCATGCGGAAATTTGCCAAGTACCATTGGTCAAAAACACCTCTTCGAAGGTAGCATTTTCGAGTGGTGGACATGATTTCCTCCCCTGGGGCGGGGCCAAAAAGCATCGCATACGCCGATGCGATCATCGTTCCATCGGAATTGCACGAGGTGCAATTTACGGCGGTCCCAAAGCTGTCGCGGCAGTTCGTCTGTGTCATAGTCCCGTTTGAATTGTACGAATTGCAGTTCACCGTGTTGCCGAGGCCGTCTTGGCAGTGCGTCTGCTTCAATGTACCGTCTGAATTGTAAGTGTTGCAGATCAAGCGGCTGTCTTCCGTATGGCAATATGTCTGCGACGACTGCGCCTTTGCGACAGTCGGCAAAACCGCCATCGCGAGAAGCACGAATAGGATACCCAGTTGGGGGCTCCGGCACGGCATCCCTATACCACCGCCCCTCTAACGTCCCTTAAAGGAAAAATCGCCGAGCGGTTTCGTCAGGATCGTCGAACGAAGCGCGGGCCGACAACTGACCAGGCGAAAAATATGCACATTGATCCCACATCGCGATGGCCGATTTGCCTTTTGTTCTACGCACTTACTTGCCATGCTAGGAGTAAGCAGGGTTCATGCCGCGGTGCGTGTGCCTAAAGAGCGGCAATCATGTTCGTGTATCCAGCGGATCGCCTTGGGCAAAGTATATAGCCGCAAATCTCGCTGATCCGCCGCTGGCCCGTCAAATAGATGTAGGGATTTATTTGCTTTCCACGAATACTTCTGTACGCGCCGCGTGCGCGGCTTCCTAATGCTCTCGAATGCCAAGAGGCTTTCGGCGATCGATTCAGCGGGGGGATTAGCGATGATGGCCGCGAGCGTGACGGCATCCTCAATGGTCTGATTGGCGCCTTGGCCCTGGTGAGGGACCATGCCATGCGCGGCGTCTCCGATGAGAACGATCGGACCGTTGCTCCACCGGCGAAGAGGACGGACTGCGAACATTCCCCAACCTTCGCGCGGCACTACCGCTTCGGACAATTCGGTCGCTGCTGGATGCCATTCAGCGAACCGGCGGGTTACGTCCTCGCCGAATATGTCGTCCCTCCAGCGTTCGCTATTGGGCCAGCACTGCGGTCCCTCGACGACCGCCAAGATATTGATAAGTTCGGCCTTGTTCCCAACACCGTAATGAAGAAGATGCGCCCCGGGCCCTGAGCCGCTGGCGATTTGATTGGGTTGACTCGAAAAGATTCAGGACACGCGACAAACGGCGACAGAAAGTTCGACCAGTGTGACTACTTTGGATTGGTGCAAACGCCAGGCGGCCACAGGGTTCAATCTGGGCGCTCGTTGAACCCTCGGCCGCTCAAGATCATCGGGACACACCTCTCCGCCCGCGACGCACGCGTCTTCGCCTGCTTCGCACCCGAGACATGAAAGATGTACGACTTCCTCCGTCCCGGCGTGAGCGCTTCGAATGCCGCTCGCAGCTCCGGAGCTGCATCCAGCCTGGCCTGCAACTCTTCAGGAATCGCATACTCTGAAACCTTCTTGAGGGTAACCTTCTTCCCCGACTCCTCGACCTCGATGGCTTCGTAGATGTAGTTCCTCAGAATCGATTGCATAGCCGTAATTTCTTTGAGAGAGGTGAACTTAATCCAGCGGCCCGCCTGCGCCTGACCGATCTTTTGGAGGATGTGCTTCGGGTCGTTGAGCAGCGCGCCTTTGAAGAACGAGAGCGCACACGCGTCCTTCAGCGGGATGACGATTGCCACGTTCTTTTTCTGGTAGGTGAAGCAGGGCTTGCCCCACTTCATCTCCTCGGTCACGTCACAGTCGAGCACAATCTTCCTCAGCTTGTCTGCTTCCTTCTGCCACTTTTTCGCGTAAGGTACTTTCACCGCCCACCCTGTGCACTACATCCGATCTAGTCGTCTATCTTACGTTACCGGAAGATGGCACGCATCCACTATTGGGATGACGTTCCGGGCGAACATGCACGGAAACGCCGCGACACCAAATGGCAGGATGTTACCAACTGGTCTGATAAATCAACTCCAGCTTTGGCGGATGCAAGTTATCGCGGAAGCGGGGGTACAGGACCCGAGGAAGCCAATTCCGAGTGAGGGGAAGTTTGAGTCGCTTGCGCTAGAGTGGCTTGAACAAAACCTTCCGCGCTATAAGAGGTCGTTTCGGAGAACGGTCGCGATGTTCGCATATCGTTACCTTATCCCCGCGTTTGGGGCAATGCCGATTGAGGAAATCACTGGGCCGGTGGTTATTCGGGTCATTCGCAGCACCCTGGCGTCGTATCCGGCTGCGAGGTGCAAATACCTGTGCATGATTTTCTCGCTTCCGTGTCCGTGACTGAGTCGTAGTTCATCAAAGGACATCCCGTGACGGACGCAACGAGACACTGTAATGGCGGAACGAATGCATTCCGAACCGCAGCAGACCGAGACTCTTTTGGATCGGATGTAGATGCCGGTATAGGTGTTCTCGTAATGTAGCGGTGTGCTAGCTTCCGACCAGAGCAATACACCCGTTTCTCTCTCTCCTTTGTACTGCCGGATCATTTTCTACTAAGTGCGGGTTGATGGTGATATTGCGGTGCGGGTTTTCCGTTTTCCGAGACTGCATGTCGTCACGATAAAACGATTGACGCACGAGAATACAACCGCGCTCGAAATCAGCATCTTCGATAGGGAGTCCGTATAGTTCACCTGCTCGCGTCCCAACTGAGGCAGCCGTCGCGATCGTGTAGGGACGGGCGGATCTACATTTAGGATTGGCTCAGGGCTACAAAGGTTTGGGGACAACCACTAAATAACAGATACGAAGCGTGGCTCAGATTGGTGAGGCACCGGATGATTCATGTCTATAGAGACCGGCCCGGGCCAATGAGAGTGGTGCTGACTATCTGGTGACCAGGAACAGGCTGTGATGTTTCATTTTTGCAACGCAGTCATTTCCATCACCCGCCGGTAGTACTCCTGGTGTTTCAGCTTCGAGGCCGCTTGCTCGTCGATAACAAAGGTGACATCAGGATGAAGCTGAAGGGAAGAAGCGGTGACGGAGGCGGAAATAGGGCCTTCGATCGAGTGCGCGACAGCATCAGCTTTTGATTTGCCGGCGGCCAGGATCAGAATTCGCCGCGCATCCAGAATCGTTCCAATACCCATGGTGATGGCACACTCGGGGATTTCTTCGCCGGGGATGAAGGACTCGCGATTGTCTTCGATAGTCTCTCTGCTGAGAACTTTGAGCCTCGTTCTCGAAGCAAGACTCGACATCGGTTCGTTGAATCCAATGTGGCCATTACGTCCAATACCGAGGATCTGCAAGTCGATGCCACCCGCTGCCCGGATTTCCTGCTCGTAAAGAGAACAATATTCTTCGTAGTTGCCGGTAATCATTCCATCGGGAATGTGAGTTCTCGTCGGGTGGACGTTGATATGGCGGAAGAAATTCTCACGCATGAAAAAGTGAAGGCTTCGCGGGTGATCCGGCGCCATCCCGAGGTACTCATCGAGATTAAAAGTAGTTACGTGTGAGAAGTCGAGAGACTCCTCGCGGTAGATACGGATGACTTCGGCGTACATCCCGAGAGTGGTGCTTCCGGTGGCGAGCCCCAAATTGAGAGAAGGATTGCTCTTCACCGCGCCGACGACAATCCGCGCGGCTTCGCGGCTCAGCGCAGCAAAGTCTGGTTCAAGTAATACAAGCATGGTATTTATTCTTTTGGGCGCACTAACGGAACCGGCGAATCAACAGAGTGTGGCGACCCGATCGGTATAGACCCAAAACGTAGATTACGGCTTTACCTTTGTTTGTATAAATGAGTTGACGCATGCGAAGAAGCGGCGATCCTCGGGGGACCGCCAGCAGCTCGGCGGTTTTAGGATCTGCTGCCGTGGCGTCAATCTCTTCATCCGCGTAAGCAAGTTCTACACCATATCGGTTTTCAAGCGTGCTAAAGAGCGAGCCGCGTTCCAGCGATGCGGCAACTAAACCGGGGAATTCCTGAGCGGAAAGATAGCAACTTTCCAGCGCGAGGGGCTCATCGCCAGCTTTTCGCACGCGCTCTATCATAGTCAAGTGAGTGGTCGCGGAAAGTGAAAGACGCGCCGCAATGTCGGGCTCATCGTCGAGCACGCCCGAGGACACAAGCTTGGACTGAGCCATTAAACCGCGGCTGGACATTTGCTCCGTGTAACTCATTAACTTATTGAAATGAATTTTCGGCGGGGCGACGAACGTTCCCGCGCCTCGCCTCCGCTCAACGATTCCCTCGCGTGCAAGATCTACCAGGGCATGGCGGGCAGTCATCAGGCTGACTTTGTGCAGCATGGCGAGTTCTCGCTCGGAATCAACTACGTCCCCGGGCTTCAGCTGCCCGGTTTCAATCCGCTGTCGAATCACATTCTGTATTCGCTTGTAAGCTGGTTGTCCGTCTCGACCAGTAGGTCTCATGAAGGCTCCGCCAATTTCCTGCGAGTCTGTCGTTCTAAGATTTCTGCCTGATTAATTTCGGATCGATCGCCACGCGGGCCACGAAAACGCTCCTAGATCAAGCGCCTCAGTCCGCTATAGAGCATCTGTGACCGCTATCGAGCGGCTATCTTAGACTCTGCCAAATACTTATACTATGAATCTTTTTCTCTTGACAACAGATACTTTGAGCTATATAGCTCTTTGCCACGTACGAGGGTGAGCGACGTGGGCGATAGATTCGGGTCTCTCCTTGCAATCAATTCGTCAGGAGGCTTCGATGAAACTGCATTTTAGGTCCACCGGTCTTGCGGGTCTGCTCTCAGTGTGCTTAATCACTCTATTGTCGGCTGTGGCGCCGTGCGCCGAGGGTCAGGGAGTGACGGCGGCCATTACCGGAACGATTACCGATCCGAGCGGTGCGGCCATTGCAGACGCTGAGGTCACCGCCACGGATACTGCGCGCGGTACTGCTTATAAAACGGAGACCAATTCCGAGGGAGCGTACTACCTCACTCATGTCCCGGTCGGAACTTATGAACTGAAGGTAGAAGCGAAGGGGTTCCAAACGGCGGTGCGCTCGGCCTTTGAGCTCGTCCTGGGCCAGGTTGCGCGAGTCGATGTGCAGATGACCGTAGGCGCCATGGCGCAGAGCGTCGAAGTAACTGGCGCGACCCCTCTGCTTCAAACGGACACCACCGACATTGGCACTCATATCGATAACATCGTCACGGAAAACGTTCCGTTGATCACTGGAAACTACAATAAGCTCACTCTTCTCACGCCCGGGGCCGTAAGCACGAATCCAGGGGCGTTTACTTCGGGTCAAAACACGTTTCAAGTTGGTCGCCCCTATATCAACGGTAATCGGGAGCAGACAAACAACTACATCCTGGACGGGATCGACAACAATCAGAGCGACAACAATGAAGTCGCCTACTCGCCGAGTGTCGAGGCCATCCAAGAGTTCAATTTGATCACCGACACTCCTTCGGCGGAGTTTGGGAATTTTCTGGGTGGTATCGTCAATACGACAATCAAGTCGGGCACGAATTCGTACCATGGCAGTGCCTTTGAATTCTTCCGAAATGACGCATTGAATGCCAATGAGTGGAGCAACAATCTGACGGGTGTTCCAAGACCGGCTCTTCGGTACAACCGATTCGGAGGCGCTTTTGGCGGGCCCATAATCAGACAACGGCTGTTTTTCTTCGTGGACTACCAGGGACAGCGCATGGACTCTCCCTCCACACAATCAGTGCAGGTGATGACTGCGGCAGAGCGCGCGGGAAATTTCGGTGAGCTGTGCCCAGCGGGTTTTGACGCGGTTGGCATGTGCACGAGCACAAGCGGCGCGAATATTCAATTGTATATGCCCCAGTCAGGTGTGAGTCCGGCGAGCAGAACCTTTATTCCGCGTAACAACCTGACAGCAGCGGGTCTCACTTTGAGTCCGGCCGCCGTAAAGATCGTCAATTCGCCGCTATATCCGTTGGCTAACAGTCCCGGCAATCGCTTGCAATATGCGCAACGCATCCTAAACAACGCCGACCAGGGCGACGTTAAGATTGACTGGACACCTTCGGAAAAGGACCGCATCTTTGGGCGTTATTCGCAACAATCCGTTCGGAATCCGACCACCGCATCATTCGTGTTGGCCCCGAATGGCATTACGAACTTCCAATATCCTCTGCAGAATGGGGTCATCGGTTGGACGCGGACCATTGCCCCGACCCTCGTCAATGACTTCCGGGCAGGCGTTAGTTATTTCCCCGTTAGCCAGGGTTATAGCAATCCAACCGGGCAAAATCTCCCAGAGGTCTTTGGTATTCCTGGTTCGCCGAGCACCTTTCTTCCGAGAATGACAGGCTTATTCGGCGGTGTTACCGAGCTCGCGAATCCGCTTGCACAGTTCAATACATTCGCTGACACGGTGATTCAAATTGGCGACTCAATTGTAAAAACGCACGGGAATCATGAGTTTCACGTAGGACTGCAGTTCAAAAACTACCGGGACAATTTTCTCTATCCGGGTAATGAAGGACTGGCCGGCTTTTTCAATTTCAACGGGCAGTATACCGGCAACGCTGGCTCGTCCCAAGGTTCCGGGCTTGCAGATTTCATGCTCGGTTTTCCCAACAACCTAGGCATTGGCGAGGGGGTTGGCAATCGGCATGTGCGAAATAATCTTTGGTCCCTGTACGGGCAAGACAATTGGCGGCTCAAGCGTAACCTCACGTTGAACCTCGGTCTACGTTGGGAACTCAATACACCCCGCTTCGCCGCGGATGGAAACGCGGTCAATTACGAGTTATTTGGGGGGGACCTGATCACCCCTCAAATCAATAACCACGGTCTGGGCAAAGCTCTCTATAAGCAATATAACGGGATCACAAACTTCCAGCCGCGCATCGGCGTGGCTTGGCAGCCAGGATGGAATTGGGCAAAGAATACCGTAGTTCGTGCCGCTTACGGAGTCTCCAACTTCATGGAAAGCAATGGAGTAAACAACCTGCTGACCGCAAACCCGCCATTTGAGGTGGCGCATAACGTCACTTTCGCGCCCACCACCGCACTGCCCGCCAGCACTTTGGACCAGGGGTTCGTCGGTTTTCCTTCGGGATGTACTCTCGACTTGGCGCTTGTCTTCGATCCGGTCTGTTTTAAAGGCGTGAACATTCACGCTTTTAACGTAAACCTACGCCCGACGGTCCAGCAGGAATGGAACTTGAATATTCAAAAGCAATTCGGAAATTCGACAACCGTTCAAGTTGGCTATGTGGGTGAGAATGATCAACACCTAAGCAACATTGTTATGTTGCAACAGAAGAAATTGAACGCTGACGGTTCGATTTCTCCCAGCCCGTTCCTCAATCCAACTTTACTCGGTGAAATCGGACAGGGAAGATTCACAACCTCAAATGGCATTGGCAACTACAATGCGTTGCAGATTATCTTTCAGCAACGCTTTAGTCACGGCTTGCAAGCACAATTGAATTACACGTGGTCCAAATGCTTGAGCGATACGCCCGGGTTCTTCGGCCAGTTCGGCGACAATGTGACCACCGAGGCGCAGACAATTGCAGGTTGGGCTTTCCCGCAGAATCCCTATAACCAAATCGGTGACTACGGCCGGTGCCCGCAAAATAATGCGAACCTGTTCAACGGGTATGTGGTTTACGAGCTCCCGTTCGGGCACGGTCGACAGTTTGGGAACAACGTTAACAACTTCGTAAACATTGTAGCCGGAGGGTGGCGCGTGAGTTCGAGCTTCATCTTCCACTCCGGACTTGCTCAAACCATTTTTGCTAGTAGTGATACATCGGGGACCGGAGGATTTTCAACTCGCGCGGACTGCGTTCCTGGCGTCCCTGCACACGTCCCGATGGTGTTCAATCCCGCAAACAACGGAGTCAGCTTCTTGAATCCCGCTGCCGTAACGACGCCGGCGCTTGGAACTTTCGGCAATTGCCGGGTGGGCGCCTTCGATGGTCCCGGATACAAGTCTGCTGACCTCAGCTTGGCAAAAGAATTCTCGATTACCGAAAAGCAGTCATTGGAGTTCAGGGTTGATATGTCGAATTTTACCAACACCCCGGTCTTCAACTTCGGCCAAGAGTTTAGCGGCCAGCACACCGCCGGAGCGTCCAATTATGGGGAGATCTTCACCTCCCAGGGAGCGCGCAGCATACAGTTCGCGTTGAAATATCAGTTCTGAGCGCGATGGCCAATCCCATTAGCCTACTTGCCGAGCCGCCTTGAAACCAAGAGGCGGCTCCGTTTTGTCGAAAGTCGCGATCGCCAATTTACAGAAGATTTTTTGAAACCGTCAGCCGTCAGTCGGTCGTGGGGGCGACTTGTAGTGCGCCTTGCTCGTGGTTTAACTCTCTAGCCATCCGCCAGGCGCATATCGTAGCAATCAGGACTAGGAATATTCCCAACGGCCAATGGTGCATCAGCAATTTGCCCACGCCGAATAGGGCGCTGTAAACCATCGCACAGCCTAGAATCCAGCACCAAAGATTACGGCCAATGTCGTGTGTTCTCGGAATTTCGGGAGCCAGCCTAGCAATGGCGCTCCAGCCGGTGACGTCCGGCTGCACCTTTCGATAGAAAGACAGCAAAATGCTTTCCGGCTCCCTCTTGGTCAGGACGCTGACAGTAATCCACACAATCGTAGTCACCAGCGTTGTAGTCAGAACATCTTTTGCGAACAGCACTGTATCGGACCCGTTGAAGATTGTTGGGCGCCCCGCCACCGCTTCTGCCAGTGCTTGCGAATGCAAAACAAGTGTCAGCACCAGGGCGGTGATCATCGCGGAAATCTCACTCCACGCGTTGATGCGCCACCAATACCAGCGCAGCATGTACACACTACCTGTCCCCGCTCCGACCTGCAGCACGACCTGCCATCCTGAACGAATGGAAGCTAGCTGCGCGGAGACGTAACCGGTCAAAACGACCAATAAGATCGTCACGATCTGCGAAATATGAACGTAGTGGCGCTCGGAAGCGTGCCGGACCAGAAAACGTCGGTAAAAATCCTCCACGATATAGGATGTGCCCCAGTTCAGTTGTGTTGCGATTGTGGACATGAACGCAGCCAGGAAGCCCGCCACGATGATTCCCCGCAGGGCGTGCGGGACATGATCGTTCACGATCATCATGTAGCTGCTCTCCGGATGCTGAAGGCCGGGATACAAAACAATCGCCGCAAGAGCCGTCAGAATCCAAGGCCAGGGACGTAGGGCATAGTGTGCGATATTGAACCACAGAACGGAAAACAATCCCTGACGCTCGTCGCGCGCACTGAAAATGCGCTGTGCGACGTACCCACCGCCGCCCGGCTCGGCTCCGGGATACCAGAAAGCCCACCACTGGATCCCCAAATACACCGCGAAGGTGATGACGGGTAGTGTCCACAAGGTGTCGCTCACGAAGCCCTGCGAGAAGTCTGGTAGAAACGCTAGCGGATCGGAACCTCCATTTGTCGCACGCAATGCGCCAATTCGATCGATCATCGATTGCATGCCGCCCACAGCTCGAACGGCGTAATATGCAATCGCAATCACGATTCCCATTTTCAAGACAAACTGAAACATATCGGTCCACAACACACCGGAAAGCCCCCCGAGAGATACATAGACGCCCGTAAAAGGAATAAGAAAGAAAATGCAGATAATTAGCGCTTTGCCATCCATCCCAGAAAATCCTGGCCCAAAAACTCGGGTGAGCGCGCTGGAAGCAATGCTGAGCAGGTGCCAACTTTGCATCGTCGGACCAAGGGTGGTCCCCACGATATTAATCATTGCCTTGGTCACCCAACCGAGAATCAGACAATTCATCAACAATCCGAGATAAATGGCGCGGAAACCGCGAAGAAATGCAGCAGGCTTGCCAGAGTATCTCATCTCAGCGAATTGCACATCCGTCATAAGCCCCGATCGGCGCCACAACCGGGCGAAAAGGAACACAGTCATCATTCCGGACGGCAAAAAGGCCCACCAGATCCAGTTCCCCGCAATTCCTTGCGTGTAAACCAAGCCAGCGACAAGCAGGGGAGTATCGGCTGCAAACGTAGTGGCCACCATGGAAGTGCCGGCCAGCCACCAGGGCACTTTTCGTCCGGACACGAAGTAATCTTCTGAACTCTTGGCAGCGCTTCGACGAAAGTAGAGACCCAGGATAAGAGTAATTGCGAGGTAACCAATAATCGCGGACCAGTCGAGCAGTGTAAAACTCATTGGCTTAACCTTATTGCATATCTATTCTGCGCGGGAAGCAATACGAAATAGAACTGACGTGAAACAGTTGATGGCAGTTCTGCCTGGGAGGTGATCGTTCAAAAAGTTGCGCCAGCTCCACGAATGTGTACTATTCTTCGCGAGGTTCGCATAATTTGTTCCTCCACCGAATCTCAAAAGGAAATGCGAGTCTTCTGGCTCATCTTGATCCTTTGTTTCTTTGCGTATCCGTCTCCGGCTCAGTCAGGACCCCAATCCCTTTTGATGCCAATGCCGTCGAGCATGCGACTGGGAATCGGCGTACTCCCAATTGAGGGGTCCTTCTCAGTCGAACTCGAAGGATACCAAGAACCGCGCATCGATCGTGCCGTCCAAAGATTTCTCCACGATCTTTCTCATGACACCGGCATTCCCATGAGAAATCAAATCGTTCATCATGCGAATGCCACACTGCTGGTCCGTGCCGAGCATGCCAGCAAAGCCATTCAAGACGTAAACGAAGACGAAGGCTATACGCTGGATGTTAGCGCGTCCGGCGCGAAAATCACCGCGCCAAATCCACTCGGTATCATGCACGGATTACAGACATTTCTTCAGCTTGTAGAAGTTACCCCTGGTGGATTTGTCGCCTCAGCCGTGCACATCGAAGACTCGCCTCGGTTCCTGTGGCGAGGTCTCACGATTGATGTCAGCCGTCACTTCATTTCAGTGGACACGCTCAAGCGCAACATTGATGGGATGGCAGCGGTCAAAATGAACGTGCTGCACTTGCATCTTTCGGACGATCAGGGCTTTCGCATCGCGAGCAGGCAATTTCCAAGACTAGTCGAAATGGGTTCGGACGGACAATATTACACGAAGGCCGAGATTCGCGATCTCATCGCGTACGCGAGAGATCGCGGTGTTCGAGTTGTTCCCGAATTTGATATGCCGGGACACAGCACTTCCTGGTTTGTCGGGTATCCCGAGCTTGCGAGTGGGCCGGGTCCATACCGAATTGAGCGTAAATGGGGAATTTTCGATCCCGTAATGGACCCATCGAGGGAGCAAACGTACAAATTTCTCGACAAGTTTATCGGTGAAATGGGTGACCTTTTTCCAGACCATTACTTTCACATAGGCGGTGACGAGGTAAACGGAAAACAGTGGGACGCGAACCTAAAAATCCGGGAATTTATGCATGTTCACAACCTGAAGAACAATCAAGAACTGCAACAGTATTTCACTCTTCGGGTTCAGAAAATTGTAAGCAGGCACCATAAAATAATGGTTGGTTGGGACGAGATCCTGGCTCCAGGCATGCCGAAGGACAGTGTTATTCAATCGTGGCGGGGCCCAGATTCCCTCGCAGCGGCGGCAAAGCAGGGTTATGGCGGAATTCTTTCCGGTGGTTACTATCTCGATGCCATGGCGCCCGCGAAGAAATATTATTCGGTGGATCCCTTGTCAGATGCCGGTGCAACACTGAACGTTGACCAACAGAAACGTATTCTCGGAGGGGAAGCTTGCATGTGGGGCGAGTTCATCACCGACGATAATATTGATTCACGAATTTGGCCTCGCGCGGCAGCAATCTCAGAGCGATTGTGGTCCGCATCAGAGGTACACGATGATAATTCGATGTATATCCGCTTGCGCGCGGTGAGTCGCTACCTCGAACAGCTCGGGCTCAGGCACCGCTCAAACATTTCTCTAATGCTTTCACGCATGGCGGGCAACGACAATGTAGCAGCCCTTCTGACGCTGGCAGATGTAGCCGAACCCGCCAACCTCCAGATTCGCGAGAGGGAGGCGCAGCTGGCGGGCGGTATTCAAACAAGCGACACGCCGCTCAATCGCATGGTTGATGCGGTCTCGCCCGAAAGCGAAGTCGCTCGGCGATTCTCTGAAGTGGTGGATCAATTTGTCGGAAGCAACTTTAAGGATGCAAAAGCGAAGTCCGACATTCATGCCCTCCTGCTCGCCTGGCGCGACAATGACAATGAATTGCGCCCCCTGCTTCAGAATTCATTCTTACTTAAGGAACTTTTGCCCGTTTCACAGACTCTTTCTTCGCTGGCTGGCGTAGGACTGCAAGCACTCGATTACATTGACAAAGGCGAACGAGGATCTGATTCTTGGCACGAGGAACAAATTGCAATATTGCAACAAACAGAAAAACCAGCCGCCGATCTGTTTCTTGCCGTAGCGCCTGCTGTTCAAAAACTCGTCGAGGCCAGCACCACATCGGAGAGGTAGACTCCCATGGCTGGCTCCTCGCGCACGGCGCGGGGATTGTATATCCGATTTCCAAAGGCTTTGCGCTTTGGGCGCACTTAGGAAGGTTACTCGCGCAGTTCCAATATGGATTCCCAATTCGCGAGCAATGGCCCGCCAGGGTGTGTAGCCGAACTGCTCCCTACGTGTTCTAGCCCCCAGCCCACACTGACTCCATCACCGGAAGGCTCTAGACTCTACTCCCACCAATGCGCTCAACAGCGGAGCCTATGTCAATTGACTAAAACTACGTGATACAGAAAGGCACCTTCAACTGACGATGGCGCTCCGCGCCACCTGAGTAAAGTCAATGAGATTCTACAAGGGCATTTGCTTCGGTCCGCGTCGACCGCGAGGTAGAGGGCGCGGCGGCGCCGCAACCCCAGCCGATCCAGCTCCAGGCTGGATCTAGCGAGCGCGCCCGGGGCGGTATGCCGCAAGCGGCCTTGGGCGCATGCGGAATCGCGGCCCGAGAGGCGGAGGCACGCGACAGAGGGGCTCGCCGCAGTTGCTGCAAATATCGCGCGGCGTCTGCTCGACGCGCAGCCAGTGACCCCGCGCGGGACATTCCGGATTCAGGCATTGAACGGTCCAACCGGGCAGGTATTGCATGCCGATTCGCCTCGCGCGAAAAAAAATGAGCCGGCAGCGCGCGGAATGGGGCGCGCCACGAAAAGCAGCCTGAGCCAGAACCCCTGCGCCCTAAAAACGGGTGGATTGTGCGCCCAACTTCCTAGTGTGTCAAGCAGAATTGATACTATTAGTAGTGGCAGCCTTCCCCAGCGGCCAAACCGTTGGCAGCTACTTCGATTCGCTGGCGCCCGCTCGAGCGAGCTGAGCCTGAAGATCGTCGACCTTTTTTTGCGCGTCGGCGATTTGCTGCTGCTTGTCCGCGATTTGTTGCTTTTCCTCCCCCAGAGCCTGGGCGCCGGCGGTGTCACGGTCGTGGTTGGGATTGCTGAGGTAGGTCTGCTCGTCCAGCACGTACTTGCGTTGGACGATGTCCAGATCGGTTTTGAGGCTGGCGAGGTGCGCCTTGGCCTCGTCGAGCTTTGCTTGAAGGTCCGCTTTCTCCTCGGGCGCCACCGCTTCAGGCTTCTTCTCGGTTTTCGGCGCTTCGGAGGATTCCGTCGGCGCCGCTTCGCTCGGCGGGCCGATAATGCTGATGCTCTCGCCCGTCTTGGGGATGTCGTCGTTGGTCCAAACCTTTGTGGGTTTCGGTTCTTCTTTCTTTTGTTCCCGGGCGCGACGCGCGGCATCCCCGAGCGACTCCTGCTGGCCGGCGGAGGCGGACTGCTCAGAGGAAGAGTTCTGTCGCGGGGCCGCGTTTGTGAAGGTGGAAACCGCCAGAATGCTGATTGCGAAGCTTGCAAGTCTCATGGTGCGCCTCCGTTGGGCGGCATGCCTCAGAAACATACTAGTCGTACGCGCGGCCGTATGCCAATGGTCATCCGCCACGGCGTCGAAACAGGCAACGGCATTGCTGGTGATCTCTGAAACGGCCAGGTTTCGCGTCCGCTCTGACATGTGTCAGATTATCCTACGGCCACGATCATTTTGCCGATGTTGTGACCACTGAGGACGCCAATCAGCGCGCGAGGCATGTTCTCAAAGCCCTCGACAACCGTTTCGCGATATTTCAGTTGGCCTTCTCTAAGCCATTGTGCCATTTGCGTGCGCCCTTCGCGGATTCGGTTGGCAAACTGGGTCACGATAAAACCTTCGGCGCGCGCCTGCTTGGTAAGCAGGTAAGTATAGGGCCGAAGCCCCAGCTCGGGCTTGCTTGCATTGTACTGGGAGATTTGGCCGCAGATGGAAATCCGCGCGCCAACATTGAGCAGGGGAAGGACCGCATCGGTGATCGCGCCACCGACGTTATCGAAATAGCAGTCGATGCCATGGGGACAAAGTTCTTTCAGTTTCTCAAGGTAATTTGCGGCCGCCTTGTAATTAAACGCGGCATCAAAGCCAAGCTCACGCGTGATCCAAACGATTTTGTCATCGCTTCCGGCAATGCCAACGACGCGGCAGCCTTTGATTCTGGCGATCTGCCCGACGAGCGACCCGACCGCTCCGGCGGCGCCCGACACGACGACTGTTTCACCCGGTTTCGGCCTGCAGATATCGAGAAAGCCGAAACAGGCGGTCATGCCGGGCATCCCCAGGACACCCAGCGCGGTCGAGGGCGGGGCAACGCTCGCATCGAGTTTCTCCAAGCCCTTGCCGTCGGAGACGGCGACTTCCTGCCAGCCCCAATAGCCGGCGACGACATCTCCCAGGTGAAACTGCGGATTTAGGGACTGCACGACTTTGCCAACTGCGCCGCCAACCATCACTTGCCCGATATCGACCGGATCGGCATAGGTGCGAACGCCAGTCATGCGGCCGCGCATGTAGGGATCGACCGAAAGAAACATGCTGCGCAGCAAAACTTGCCCCGGAGTGAGTGCGGGAATCGGCGCTTCGATTAGCCGAAAATCGGATTCCTTGGGCATGCCAACCGGGCGTGCCGCTAGAACAAATTGCCGATTGATGTTGGGTATGGGACTGGCGGTTGAGGCTGTCATAATGCGTGATTATGCCAGAGTATGGGGAGGAGGAGTATCGGACATGAGATCGCATTTGGACTGTGCGGGGCGGCCCCGGCGTGTGGCCTGAACGATGAGAAATGAGCAAAGCTAAGGGAACAATCGCTTTCTTCTTTCTAGCTCTTGCCTTCGCAATCGCGCCGCCAGGTCCCGCTGGTGCGCAGCAGTTGCCAGCTGGAAACCAAGCTCAGCCAGCGCCCTCTTCTCAAAACCCGAGTGCGAGCGGAGGACACGCGCCGGGTGCCGCGTCTAGCGAAGGGCCCGAGAAAATCACCGCCTACACCCTACCGCCGGTGCTGTATGAAAAGGCGAAGCAGCTCGAAAACATCCGCCTGACGCTTTTCATTGGCGCGCCAATCTGGACGCTTTGTATCCTGTGGCTCTTCTTGCTCGGGAAGCTGGGACCACGGTATCGAGACGCGGCCGAGCGCGCGTCTTCGAAGTTATTTGTTCAAGTGCTTGTCTTCGCGCCGCTGTTTGTTCTCACTTTGGACACTTTGCAACTGCCCCTTGCTGTGTTTGAACATTGGGAGCTGCGCAATTACCGCCTCTCCGTGCAGGGATGGAGCTCATGGGCGCTCGATTGGCTCAAGGGTGAACTGGTGGAGGTGATCATCGCATTTATTCTGATCTCGATTTTGTACGCGGTGATTCGCAAAAGCCCGCGACTCTGGTGGCTGTGGTTCTGGCTGCTGCTGCTGCCGCTGGTCGTGCTGCTGAGCTTCGTTCAGCCGCTGGTGATCGATCCGCTGTTCCACAAATTTGAGCCGCTCGAGCAGAAGGATCCGCTTTTAACCCGGGAGCTTGAGAAAATGGTCCAGCGGGCCGGCCAGAATATTCCTCCTGAACGCATGTACTGGATGAATGCATCGGAAAAAGTAAACGAACTAAACGCGTATGTGACCGGAATTGGCCGCTCGAAGCGGATCGTCTTGTGGGACACGACGATAGCCAAAATGAGCAGGACGGAAATCGTGGCGGTCGCCGGGCATGAAATGGGCCACTACGTCCTCCATCACATTCCCAAAGGGCTCGCGATTTATAGCCTGGCCAGCCTGATCATCTCGTATCTGGGATACCGCTCGGTCGCAGGGCTGCTGGCTTGGAGAGGCACGGCGTGGGGAATCCGTGGTAGCGAGGATTTGGCCTCTTTGCCAGTCCTGCTTGTGATTCTCACCGTCTTTGCCATCCTACTCACGCCTGTCGGCAATGCCCTCAGTCGCCATTTTGAACACCAAGCCGATCAATACTCGCTCGAAGTGACGCACGGGCTGACGCCTGATTCGGGCCAAGTGGCGGCGCATTCCTTTCAGGTGCTCGGAGAAGTGGACCTCGAATACCCCGATCCGGGCCGCCTGAATGTCGTGCTTACCTATGACCATCCAGCGATTCGTGACCGCGTTCAGTTCGCGCTCAGCTACGATCCCTGGAAGCAGGGCGGGCAGGGCGAATTTGTCCATTAAGTGCATGCGTGGATGCTCATCTGGATGCCGTGGCGCGGGCGCAGCGTGACCAACGGTTCGGGAACGACCGAAGCGTTGGCCGCTAGCCGGAAGCGGAAGCGTCGCGCGAGAGTGGCAATGACGATGGCAGCTTCTTCGAGAGCAAAACCCTCTCCGATGCAGCGCCTGGGACCACCGCCAAAGGGGAAATAGGCCCCGGGAGGCAAGCGGTCGGACAGGCCCTCGAGCCAGCGCTCAGGGCGAAACTGCTCCGGATTGTCGTAATAGCGCGCATCGCGATGCATCACCCACTGCGAAAAGATGATCGTTGATTTCGGCCCCATGCTATAGCCGCCGATCTCGCAGGGTTCGATCACCTCCCGCGCCATGATGTAGGCGGGCGGGTAAAGCCGCAGGACTTCCTTCATCACCGCTTCGAGATACGGCAGCTTTGGCAGATCCGATATTTCCATGGGACGCGCGCCGAGGACGCCACCGAGTTCCTCTTGTAAACGAGTTCCCACTGGGGGGTTTTCGCTGAGCGCGTACCAGGTCCAAGTGAGCATCTGCGCGGTGGTTTCGTGGCCGGCCAGGAACAACGTCATGGTTTCGTCGTGCAGCTGTTGGCGCGTCATTTGTGCGCCATCTTCGTCCATCGCGCTCATCAGCAGCGCGAGCAGATCATGGTGGTTCGAATTCCCCTCTTCTTGACGCTCGGAGATAATCCGATACACAAGCGAATCGATAAACCCGAGTTCGCGGTTGGCGCGGAGATTGCGCGGCGTCGGCCAGGTTTCGGGAATCCGAAAGGGCAAGCGCTGGCGGCTCAGCGAATAGCGCATCAAGAACGTCATGGCCTGGCCCACGCGACGCGCCTCTTCCGGAAGCGTCGTGCCGAAAAGCGTGCGCACGGCGATCTGCAAGGTGAGTGAGGTCATTTCCTGCCCGATGTTGCGCGTCTCGGCGTTTCGCCAGTCGCGAATGTGCCCTTCGGTAATTTCGAGCATGGTGGCTGCGTAGTCATTTAGGCGAGCGCGGTGAAAGGCGGGCTGGGCGAGACGCCGTTGCCGCCGCCAAAACTCGCCCTCGCTGATCAGCAGGCCCTGGCCGAGCAAGCGCGCGGTGACCCGCCGGGTCAGCTCGCTCTTATGAAATCTGTTGTGTTTGATGACCAGGACCTGGTTGATCCAATCGGGATGATTGAGCAGAGTGCGCTCCTGCCCCATCACATAAAAGCGTACGATATCACCGTACTTGCGCGCCATTTGGCGCAGGCCTTCGAGCGGATCTCGGCGCAACTGCCAGGCCATGCCGACCAGCGGCAGGCCTGGGGGTCCCGGAGGAAGGCGACGGCGGCTAGCCGCCCTCTTAATTTGCGTCTCTACTCGCTCCACGGTCATCTGATTCTACGGCATGGTGGCCCTTTGGCGCTTTCACTCAGATTCGATAAGATAGCAGTTCTCTCAAATAGCCGGAAAGAGACTTCTATGGCCCTCGAAAAGCCGGAATGGCTGCTTCAAACAGAAGGGATTCTGGAAACGCTAAATCAGGGCGTGATGGTCGTCGACGATTGCCAGCGGGTCAATTTCATCAACAGCTACCTTGAGGAAATCTTTGGCGTACCCGCGGAAGAAATGATCGGCCACGTCGCCTTGAAGTACTACGCGCCGGAAGAGCATGAGTTCATTCTCGCCCAGATCGCGGAAAGCGAAAGGACCGGGCAGCACCGCTTCGAATTCGTGTTGCCTCGCAAGGACGGGAGCCGCTTACCCGTCGTCATCGCCACGCGCCGTTTCGAGGATCCTGACGGGAGGATGTTTGCCATTGTGACGTTTACCGACATTTCCGATCAGAAGCGCGCCGAGGCGCTGCTGCGTGAAGTGAACGTCAAACTCGAAGAGCGTCAGAGGCAAATCGAGGAGGAGCTGGCGCTGGCGGCACGCGTCCAGCAGACCCTGGCACCGCACTCGCTCGTGTGGGGCGGGCTGCATGTTGACGCCTACTATGATGCCGTGCGCACCATTGGCGGAGACTTTGGTGTGGTCAGCCCAATCGAGGAGGAGCATTTGAACCTGCTCGTGTGCGATGTTTCGGGCCACGGCATCGGCTCCGCCCTGGTGGCCAACCGCCTGTACACCGAAATCCTGAACGAACTGCGGGGCAGCGCACCGCTTGGAGAGATGCTACGCCACGTCAACCGCTTCCTCATGCAGAGCATCGGGAGCTCGGTTTTCTTTCTGACCGCTGCTGCCGCGCGAATCGACCGCGGGGGCCGGCGCATGCTGTTCGCCGGAGCCGGACACCCGCCAGGGATGGTCGTTTCACCAGGAGAGGCTCCTCGCTTGCTTGAATCGCGCAGCACTGTGTTGGGTGCCCTGCCGGACGCGGTGGATGGCGAAGCCGTCCTCGACGTGGGCCTCCAGCAGGGCGATCGTGTGGTGCTCTACACCGACGGCCTCACGGACGTTTTTGACTCGCGCGGTGAGATGCTGGGAGTGCCCGGCCTGGTGGAGATTGTGCGCGAAGCGGCGCTCCAGCCATTCGCGGAGATGAAGCGGCACATTCTTGATCGCGTGGCGCAGTGGCGCGAAGGGCCGCCCGCCGATGATGTCTCGCTTGTCCTTGTCGAAGTGGCCTGAGGTGCCGGCGTTATAATTAGCCTG
>Ga0306920_100002605_pt1 | contig 22804 bp, 18 predicted proteins | sample flu12Cox44000170_FD_204666 | JGI IMG/M metagenome (GOLD analysis project Ga0306920, IMG submission 204666) | Lab enrichment of tropical soil microbial communities from Luquillo Experimental Forest, Puerto Rico - flux4day.12C.oxic.44.000.170 (v2)... | ecosystem: Environmental > Terrestrial >...
TTCGCGTTCTCATCGCCTCGCTGCAATTCCTCTCCGAACGGATTGACCTTCTCGATCGTGAGGTCGCTCGTCGTGCCCGCGAAGACAAGGAAGTGCGTCGTCTGACGACGATTCCTGGAGTGGGTCCCGTAATCGCTACGGCAGTGGCAGCATTAGCACCGCCTGCGGGCGCTTTCAGGAGGGGCCGCGACTTCGCGGCCTGGGTCGGGCTCACGCCGTCGCAACGCTCCAGCGGCGGCAAGCAAAAGCTCGGTGCGACCTCGAAAATGGGCGAGCGAACGCTGCGGCGCCTGCTGATCATTGGAGCGAGTTCCGTTGTTCGCAAGGCTATCAAACACGGCACCCAATCGGGGTCCTGGCTTGGGCAGATGCTGGCGCGTAAGCCACGGATGCTTGTGATCGTTGCACTCGCCAACAAGATGGCACGCACCGTTTGGGCCTTGCTGGCGACGGGTGAGATCTATCGAGCTCCGCTCGCAGCGGCGTAAAGCCCCCGCGATCAGGAGGCGTCGGAGGCGTCGGAGGGTCGAAAGGAGAGTATGGCGCACAGTCAATGAGAGACGGGATCGGGAAGCCAGTTTTTCACACTGCGCCTCGAGCGCGTGGGCGTGATTTGGAGCCGGTCCGCGAACTCCCATACCGGCCCGCGGCAGATGAACGGCCGCAGCAAAGGCCGAACAGATGTCAGCACCTGACTACGCGCGATACCGTCCCCAAGATTCTTCTTGCGCTCACGGAGGCGTCCACAGATGTGAAAACGCCCTAACGTGATAGTTTAGTGTCCTGCTATTGGGGGCTGGCGGGATGAAACGTTTCGTGGAAGGCGAGGACCGGCGGCAAGGAGCGTTGCTCCCGGGCGTAGCGCTGCACCCAGCGCATGATCGTTGTATGCGCGATCGACAGGCCGCGCTCGGCCATCATCTCCACCAGGTCGCGCAGACTGAGCTTGAACCGAAGATACCAGCGCACGCACAGGATGATGACTTCGCGGTCGAAGTGGCGACCCTCGAACAGCTCCGCCACCGCCTTCACCTTGCTCATCGACGACCTCAGCCCGTTCCGCATGCCAGCCTAGCTGATCGGACCGCATCATTTGCACCAGAGCCGTGAAACCGACGTGACACTGCACGACGCGAACGCATCCTACGCAGACACCGCATCCTTGTGGCCTGTTCGGTGTGCAGGGATCTGCAGTTTCCTATTGTCCCGAAATTGACAGCGCGCTCGCGGGATACCGGCTGTAAGGATGCGTAGTTTGCGTAGTTTGCGTTTACGGAACGGGTTCGACGCGAAAGAAACCACCATTTTTGGCTTCATCAGGGGCGTATCGCAACACCAGCACGTGCTTGCCCACCAGCACCGGGGCATCGATGAGGGCCTTGAGCCGCCATGTCACGGTCGTCGAGGTAATGATCGGAAGCAGCTTTCCGGCGGCCTGTTCGAGCGCGGCTTTGAACTCGATGGCGCTCGTCTCGGCCTCGCCGGCATACGACGAAACATGGCTGGCCTTGAAGCCGTTCGGCCATCGACTCCACAACGCGTCAAGCACGGTGGCGAGGGCGCTCGTCTGCTCCTCATCCTGTTCTCCGTCCAGAAACATGGCCTTGAAGCTGATCTTCGATGCCGGGCAGGTCGGGTGCTTGTCGGCAACGAACCATTCCGCCTCTTCTGCAGCCAGCTTGGCGGCATGCTCGACGGCCGAGCCGACGAGATGCCACCACGTCTTGAACCGGGTTTCGGCCGGCGGCGGGTTTTGGGCGCGTAACCGCGGGTTGCCCAGCAGGATGGTATACAGCGCGCAGAGAATATTGCCGCGGTGATTGATGGTCCACGCGATCGGGTCAGGATGCGCATAAAGGCGGTTTTCCGGGTCCGGACGATCCACTGCGAGCCGAACGTGCAAACTCCGCGACGCGAGGTCACCGCGCGGGGCGATATTGTTACCGGTAAAAAGCATGACGGTAGTGGCGGGAACCGTGCGGATGCCGGTCTCTCCGAGGACGCGATCGCTGTAGAGCAACGCAGTCAAACACTTTTCGATTGACGGGCATGATATCAGCGCGCCTCGCGGGATGTTGTCCCATACGACCGCGGCGACACCTTCGCTGAGGTATGAGAAAAGGGCCTTCCGCCTTTCTTCCTCGCTGGTCGACCACGCGGCGGCGGGGGTGTGATAGCCCGTCGCGGCGACGAACAGCATCTGCAATGTCGTGGTCTTGCCGCCGCCGCGCTGTCCGGCGGTGACGAAGAACGCTGGCCGCTCCGGCAGGAGAACCCGTTCGAGAATGGTAAGCGCCGCGGCAATAACAATACATTTGCCCGCGTAGTCGGTGGAAACGTCACAGAGCCACACGTCGGTTAGGAAGCGCATTGCCGCCGAAACCGCTGACGACGTGCAGTCTTCCGGCACCGGCAATGCCGTAATCAGCTCGGGCTGGAGGCGAAATATGATGCCGCGCTTGCGGTCGAGTCCTTGGGTCGCGAGCAATGTTCCGTCAGGCAGTACCAAGGGAGAGGTCACAATCGCTGTCACCACCGGCAGCTTTGAGTTCCTGTATTTCATAAAGTGCCGGACGAAGATCGGGTTGAGCGCGACAGTGCGCTCGTCGCCGTCAGCATCCCTCTGGTAGAATTCGATCTGGCGCTCAATCAGGTGCGCCATGGAATATTCGTCATGCCGCGTCAACAGCGGCATCGCTGGTGCCGGCAGGCGGGTCGGCTTCGTCAATTTCAATGTCAGTCTCCAATAATGCGTGCAACATAACCGGAGAGCGATCCTGGATCTCGGTCGGGCACCCTTCAGCATCGCGCATTGGCGGTTCGGATTGCTGCAGAGCCGCCAGGACCTCATCGATCGCCGTCACGACCGGTAAGCGTTCAGCATCGGGTAGCGGCGCGGGAAGGCGCGGTCGTGGATCGGTTCGTTCAGCAAGGCGCCGTTCCTGATGGTCGTGGGCCAGCCGATCAGCGTGTTCTTCCCGTGCCCGTTTCAGTTTGGCGTTGAGAGCGCGCTTGCCGATACCAGCGCGGTTGCTGACCATATCGCGAAGCCGCTCGACTTCATCATCGTCGAGGTCTCCGGCGAGCACGAGACGCACAAACAATTCGGGCAGCCCGTCTATCGGTGCCTTCATTAATGCCGCTTCGATGCTGCGGGCGTCGTGCTTCAGCTCGTAAATGATCCGCCCGTGGGCGAAGCTGTGTATCCAGGGCGAGCCGTCCGCTCGGCGCATGATCCGGGCCTTGCAGACGCCATATTCGACGCCTTCGAGCGGATCGGCGAGGGTTTCGCCTTCGAACCGCGCAGGGTTCGCCAGCACGTCGCCGACGGTGGCGCCGGCTAGTTCGGGGGCATCGAATGGCAGGATCACATCCGGCAAAAGAATGCCGGCACACTGCCGTTCGACAATGATGCGCGCTTGGGCCAGGTCCGTGCCGGTGCGCTCGGCGACCCGCTTGGACTGCTTCTCGATGAAGTATTCCTTCGCTTCGGCGACCTCGGGCGCGAGCGGGTGCTTCTCCTTGGCTCGCATTTCTTTGAGCTGTTGCTCCTCGAGGATGCTGAGCGGCGGGCAGGCGGCAACCGTATCAAGGGGCGCGCCGTCAATGGGTATCGGGCGGCGGCTCCCCTGGTCCTGCGCAAGCGGCGGTACCAATATCGGCGGCCCTTCGAAGACCAGCCGCTCAGGACGACCAACGACGCGGTCCACGATGCTGCGTTCAAGAAATTGCCCGCCGGCGCCGACAATCATCCAGCCGAACCCGGCCAGCGAACAGCGGGCATGCAGGTTTTTCAGGAACCGCTCGATATCGGCGCCGTCGCGGACGGCGACGAAGACATGCATTCCGTTCGACCCCCCGAGATTTCCGCCGGTGTCGGTCCGGTACAGGCCCGCGCTGGTTGACCGGCGCAGCACTCTTGCCGCCCGCGCCAGCTCGGGAACTATGGAGACCAAGGCCGGCCAAAAGCCGCCGCGCTCGTCGAGTCTTGCCGCCACGTCGGCCGGCATACCTTTTGTGTCGTAATCGAGCAGCGCAAACGCCGCCGTGCCGGGGCGGTAAATGATGTCGCTGCCAGTGCGCGCGATAATATCGGGCCGAGCCGCGCCGTTGATTTGGTCGAGGCTGCGTTTGGTGACGATCTCGACCTGCTCGGGCAGGCCCTGGCGCAATGTGCCGAGAGCGAGGGCCTCGGAAGAGTGCATCCGCTCGATCAGCTCCGCCAGTTCGCCAACGCCGACGAGCTCGACGCGCCGCGCAGTGCCGCGCGGCATGATGCACGCGCTGCCGTCGCTCTTGATGGTACCGTCCGGCGTCAGCGAGATCTGTTTGGTGAGCGAGCCGTCGTGCTTCGAGAACACCGTGATCTCGAACACTGGATGCGCGGTCATGGCGCGAACGCCCGCTGGCGGCGGAGAATGTGAGAGACCCAGCGAGGGTTGTACCCGTGGACGCGCGCATAATGGCGCAGTTGGGCTTTGGAGAGCCCGGCATGGACTGCCTGCCAGTATGACATCCTGGCCACTGCATCGAGCCGGTCATCGCTCAACTCTTGTAGCTGGTCGTCGACCTCAGCGATCTCGCGCTGACGCCGCACGACTTCGCCGTTGGCCAATACGGTGAGCGAATGCTTCTTGGCCTTCTCGATACCGGAGAGCGACCACTTGCGTTCTTGATCCGGCAGACCATGCGAGACGACGTTACCAGCGTGATCCAGGACGATGAGCGCCTGTTTGCCTGGTGCCGGACGCGTCCCGCGACCGACTTGTTGCAAATAAAGCGTCAAGCTCTTCGTAGGTCGCAGCAGGATGACGGTGCCGACGCTTGGCACATCGAGCCCTTCCGAAATGAGATCGCAGCTCGTCAGCACCTCGACCTCGCTGGCGCCGAGTCCGGCAATGAACCGGTCACGATCAGGCGCGCTAAGGCGACCATGAACGCAGGCAGCGCGATATCCAGCCCGCCGAAACGTCTCAGCGATCCGCTCGGCGTGATGGGCGTCGCAGCAATAGGCAATTGCCGGGTGATGATCGGCATGAAGTCGATACCGTTGGATTGCATCACCGGCAATCTCGGGTCGGTCGACGCGCGCGACGAGGTCGGACACGACGTAGTCTCCGGCTCGGCTCTTAACGCCGGTGAGATCGAGGCGCCGGCTCGGCACGAAGCAGCGCGTCGGCGCGAGATAACCGGCAGCAATCAATTCCCGCATCGAGGGGCCGGTCACCAGCGCGTCGAATACACCGCCGGCCTCGACTCCGAGCCCTTTCCCATCGAGTCGTGCCGGGGTCGCAGTGACGCCGAGTAGCCTGGCGTTGGGTTGGCTATCGAGCACCTGCTGCCACAGATCGGCGCGTGCATGGTGGCCCTCGTCGATGACGAACAGGTCGACATCGGTGAGCGCTTCGCGGTGGCGGGCGAGGGTCTGCACGCTAGCCACCTGTACCGGTTCCTCTGGGCTGGTAGGAAACCCGGCGGCTATGATGCCGTGTGGCACACTGGCCCATGTGAGCTTCACGGCAGCCTGTCGGAGCAGTTCGCGGCGGTGGACCAGGACGACAACACGGCGCCCCTTGGCACGCGCACTGCGCGCCACTTCAGCAAATACGATCGTCTTTCCGCCGCCGGTCGGCATCATCAGGATCGGGGCGCGCCTGCCCGCGGCGTAGGCGCGGCGCAGTGCCTCTATACATTCGATCTGATATGGCCGCAGCCCGAGAGCTGGCGCCGGGGTGGGTGATGTGATAAATGATCGGGATCGCCGCCCAGCGATAGCCCAATCGGTCCGGGTGCCGCCGCCAGCGGCACCGGGCCTAGCTTTTTCCGGCATAGTTCAGACCACCGCCTGATTGCCGTCGGCTTCCGCTGCCCGGTCTCGTTTGGAGGCGATGTAGCCGTCGTATACGGTCTCGTCCCACGCGATACGGCCGGCCCGGCCCTCGCCGAGCTTGATCGGCCGGGGGAATTTGCCCTGAGCGATCAGGCGCTCGGTGTGTCGCCGTGAATAGGGATGGCCCTTCTCGGTGCAGAGATCCCGAAATGTCAGGAGACGCATAGCGTCCTCTCGCGTCGGTTAATGACGCGGGACTGCCTACTGGTGCCGCGACGATCCCGCTGGCGAAAACCCGGTGCCAGTTATGCTCACGCGGCCCTGTTTCTCAGATCAGAAATTTTCGCCCCGACGACCGTCGGCGCCTTTTCGCACTGCGGACCAATAGCGCCGCAGGGCATAGGCTGCTGCTTCGCTCGGGTCTGCCGAAACGTCCAGCCATTGAAACGTCGAATGCACCAGATCGCCGAAGCCGCTGTTATCGCTGCGGCCAGGCTCTGGTGGCGAACCAGAGGCGCAGAGCCAATCGAGCGCGAGATGCATCACCAAATCCCGCCGCGCGCTCTCGCCGGGCCGACCGCCTTGATTCTTTGGATCAGAGCCGCCGCGCACTGTTCCGGCGATCATCGGCTCCATTTTAAGCCGCGAGCGTTTTCCTCCGGCACGGCTGCGCCCGGCGACAATGCTGGCGCCGTCGGCAGTCAACACCTGCAGCGCCGTAACCAATTTGCGACCGTTCGCCGTGGCACTCCAATCCAAAAATCGATCGAAGGCGTGCTCAGGCAGATCGGAAATCCCGGTTCCTATATTTTCGCGAAAGAGCCTCGAAATGACCGTTGGCGCCCGGCGGCCGATATATTCGGCCGCTTTCGGGGGTAGCCGCTGCAACCGCGCCCGGATCAAGCCGATCGGCGGATCATCGTCGTGCGCCAACTTCCAGAGCGACCGTAATGCGTCGTGCGCCGCGCGGGACGTGCCTTCCGGCCCGGCGGCAAGGAAATAGTCGATCGATGTCTCGATATCGCCCACGAGTCGGTCAAACTGGTTCGACGGGAGCTGCACCTGTCCCTTGGAGAGACAATCGCGTAACCGCGCCCGCTGCTCCGCATCTAGCCGGTATCCGGCTGTTCGGGACATAATGCGCCTCCTGTCGGCGCCCCTGTGGGTTATCGGCGCGGCGGCCCGTACAGGAACCGGGCTTCTCGGCGGCCAAACCTAGCCGCGCCGGTGTGAATGCTACCGCGCCCCGCTGCGCAGTGGAATGACGTTCGCTGGAGCGGGGTTGACGATCGCAGCGAGCCGCACCGCCCACCGCTCCAAAGCATCGCGCTTTTCAGGCAAGTAAGAATAGAGGTCGTAAACGCCTTTGATGCCGGGGCGAGCGTGTGCCAGGACCGCCTCGGCCACGACATCGGACACGCCCAGTTCCGGCAATTTGGTGCGCACCGTCCGGCGTAGATCGTGAAGCGTCCAGGGCGGCATCGGTTCAATCTCGGCGCCGTCCGCTTCCTCGCGGCGGATCTCTTCGACGAGGCAATCGAGTTGCCGCTTGAACTTGCTGAAGCCACTGATCGGTCGCTCGCCGTGGGTAGTCGAGAATAGGTAACCGTGGCGACGGGTCGGCTGTTTCAGCCTCTCCCGCAGCAGATCGGCGGCGGCAGGCGCAAGCGGCGTCACATGCGGTTTCTTCATCTTCATCTTTGCCGCCGGGCTATTCCATAGTGCCTTGTCGAGATCGGGTTCCGCGCGCTGCATCGTCGCCGTCTGAGAGAGCCGCTGCGCGGTCAAGAGCAGCAGGCGGACGAGATCGCCGTAAGGCCCTCCAAACCGCTCCACTGCTGTCCATACGGCCCGGATCTCGCTTTCGTCGAGAGTGCGCTGACGCGGCTCCTTTGCGCCGATCAGTTTCTTCGGCTTCAGGCTGTCAAACGGGGACGCAGCCAAGTCAATTTCATCCTGGTCGAGCGCCCAGCCGAACATCGTCTTGGCGATTGCAAATGCGTGATGCGCCGCCCACGGACCGCCGCTCACGCGGCGTCGGCGGCCGGGATCGGGCTCGCCGCCCCGGTTCATGATGTCTCGGATCAGCTTGGCGGCATCTCTGCGCGTGATTTCGCCGATCGGTCGATCCCGCCATTTGGGGAGAAGTTCGCGGCGGATGATCGCCTCGAACTCGCCCGCGTTGCGCAGGCCGCGGCGCTTCATGTCTTTGATGAATTCCTCGGCGACAGCGCCGACCGTGTTGGCGAGGCGCTCGGCTTCCTCGCGCTCGCGCCGCTGCTGCTCCTCCTGATGGCGTCGCTGCTCCTCCTCGCGGCGCCGCTTTTCCTCTTTCGGCGAGGTCCCCCCGAGAATGAGGCCCAACACCCGCCGCGCCTCGTCGCGCGCCTTCGCGAGCGGCAGCACCTCAGGATGATCGGGATGATAGCGGCCGATCGTGTGGCGGATCGGCTGCTTTTGTCCCGGCAACCGCCGCATCACGATGAACGAGATGCTTGCCGCCCTGCCCTTCGCGTTTGGCCGGTCGGTGACACGGACGCCGAAGCCCGGCACCGTTGCATCCCAGATCACATACCGTTGCCCGGCCTGCGCCGGCTTCACCGCCTTCAATAGCCGATCTGTGAGGATTTTCTTTTGCGAGTCGCTGCCCGCGGCGGATTGTGTTGTCATGGCCGTCGGTTTCTAAACCTTCCGATAGCTTGATGCCCAGGGTTCGGGGCAACGCTGGGGCAACAAGTCACTGCGTCTTTCGGTGTCGCGTGGTGTCACATAAGATCGCATAGGTTGGAAAGGTTGTCAACTATTTAAGGCGGTTAGCGATGAGCTGCGTCGTCTCTTGTCGCATCGCAACGCAAGTAGACATGGGATTTGTAAACCGAAGGTCGGGGGTTCGAATCCCTCACCCGGCACCAGCAATTTGCAGCATATAGGTGGCGGCCCATGCGGCAAAACAGCTTTGGTAAGCTTCCGCGAGTCTCGGCGCTGACTTTGGGCGGCGGCGGCATTGGTATGGTGTGGGGCGAAACGACATTCGACGAATGCGTCGCGACCGTGCATGCAGCTGTTGCTGCTGGGATCAACTTGATCGACCTGGCGCCGCGCTACGGGGACGGCAAAGCCGAGCGGGCCGTCGGCGAAGCCTTCGCCGGCCGCCTGCCCGGCGGGGTGCGGGTCACCAGCAAATGCAATCTCGGCAACGCCCCGCCTGAAGAGATCGAGCAGCTTCTTCGCCAATCCATCGACGGCAGTCTCCAGCGGCTGCGACTGCCGCGGCTCGACCTCTTTTTTCTCCATTCGAATGTGGTGCCCGACAAGAGCCACATAGCGCAGCGGCCCGATGCCGCCAGCCGCATGACGCTCTACGAAACCTTTGTCGAGCATGTCCGTCCGGTTTTCGAGCGATTGGTTGGCGAAGGTCTGATCGGTGCGTGGGGCCTGACCGCTATCGGCCACCCTGACACGATCATTAAGCTGCTGGGGGAACGTCCGGCGCCCGCGGCCGTGCAGTGCATCGCCAATTTGCTGGATTCGCCGGGCGCGCTGAAGTTTTTCGACGGCTCCGCGAAGCCCCGCACCATCATGACAGCAGCCCGCGCGAACGGGGTCGGCGTCATGGGTATCCGCGCGGTGCAGGCGGGTGCACTGACCCAGCGCAATTGATCGGTCCTTGCCCGCCGACCACCCAGAAATGCGCGATTTTGACCGCGCAGCCGGCTTCCGAAGACTCGCCGAGGGGCTTGGCACCACTCCCGCCGCATTGGCACATCGCTATGCTCTATCGCTCGACATCGACACACTCGTGCTCGGCGTAAAGAACCGCCGGGAGCTAACCGAATGCATAGCCGCGGCTGAAGCTGGCCCGCTGCCCCAGGAGCTGCTGGCCCGCGTCGATCATGCGGTCAACGCCGGCTGAGGAAAGCGCAGGCCTAAGAGGCGCCCTTTCTGGCCGAACGGCAAACGCTTTCGACCAACAAGATCAAGCACCCGAAAAGCAGCACGGCGCCGCCGACCAGCGGATTGAGACCGGCAACATCGACCACAGATCCCGCCGCCGCGACGATCGCGAGGACCGCTATCGTCAGCCACTTCTCAGCGGCGAACATGCTGATCAACTCGGCGGCGAGTTCTTTGAGCATCGTCACTATGCGAACTCCACGGCAAGTCTGCGGGCAAGGGTGGAGCCGATCATCCCCGCCCCGAGGAACAGGGCGGCGAACAGTAACAGCGCCAGATCCTCCCCCGGCCAAGCGATCCCGAGCCCTTCGCCGGTCCAGAACACGCCAAAGGAAGACAGCATGACGCCAACGCCGAATTTGAGCGTATTCTCCGGCACACGGGAGAGCGGCCGATGAACGATCGCCCCCGCAACCAGAACCACCGCGCAGGCAGCGAGCGCACCGAGGCTGGCGGGAACCAATAGCCCGCGTCCGGCGCCCACTGCGATGACAATGAAGACGACTTCGAGACCTTCGAGCAGCACTGCTTTGAGGGTGGTAATCCCGGCCACCCATTGCAGGTTTTGGCGCTGCCGGTGCGCATGTTCACTGAGCTCAGCGGCCTCGGCGGCAAAGATAGCATCCTCATCGTGCAAGGGAATAACGCCGGCGGCGCGCAACGACGCCTTTCTCAGCCAGCCCATACCGAACAGTAGCAGCAATATCCCGATCGCCAGCTGCAGGGTGGTGATCGGGACGCGGTCGAGAACCGGCCCTAAAATCAGGACGATACCCGCCAGCACGGCGAGGCCGGCGGCGGTGCCCAAAACTGCGGGTCGCCAGCCGCGTAATGTCGCAACGGCGAGCACAATCGTGAAGGCCTCGACCACCTCGACGAGCGAAGCGAGAAACGCTGCACTTACTGCCGGTACTGCAGTAGACCAGGCCATCAGGATCCCCTCGTCATCGGTTCTCGTCATGCGCGTCGAAGACGCGCTGCGCATAGTCGTCGAGCCGGCTTTCGCAGCTTTTGAGCCGCTCTGCGGACGCGGCGGCCAGCCCGCCGCCGTAAAAATCCAGCTTTCTTATCTTTTCGAGCCAGCTTTGGAGCTTCTTCAGATCAACATCGTTCTCTTCGAGCTCGTTGTAGGTGAAGTGCTCCTTCGCCGTTTCCTTGGCGATCTCGCTTTCGAAATCGTCACATTTGTCGAGGAATTCGCGATAAGCATCGTCGCGATCGGCCTTGAAGCGGGCGACGACCTTGTCCTCCTGGGCCCGGTCAAGGGCGACCGTCTCCAGAATGACCGCATCGCCTCCCATCTCGGCGATGTCATTCTCCAAAATCTTCAGCCGCCGCGCGTGCTCATCGGTCTTGGGTAAGAGGCAGACGCCATTCTGCAGATAGACGGCACCCATGCTCTTCAGGCGCCGCCACAACGCCACACGCCTCGCCGCCGGTTCCGGCGGAACCTTGTAGGTCAGAAGGAGCCAAGGGAACGTACGCATCGGCTATAATATGCGATACTGCCGTAACATTTCAAGAGTAACACTTCACAACGATTGGCCGGTCTGCAACCGGGGCGTGAGCACAACTAATGAGCCTTATTAAGGCCATCAGGGGCGTCTGGACAGTGACCGGCCGGACGGCAGAGCGCCTCCGATAGATCAGAGCAGGTGGGAAGCGTCAGCGCCAACGAGACGACAATCGCAAAAAGGGCGAGGATTCGCCTGGTCATTTTGTTTGATCCCTGTGCGGCGACGTCACCCGCGGTCGGCTACACGGTATCCTTTTGGGTAGTTTAAGGCGGCGGCGCTGGCGCGCGTCATTGGCGGGCTGAGTTCAGATTTGACGAGGTGTGATCGGAACGCGGCCTCCGCAGCCGGCTTATCTCGGGCGGATCCAAGGCGGAAACAATTCTTCGGGATCGTTGACCCAGACGAACGGTATGCCGTGCTGGTCTGCGCAGTCCACAGCGAACCGGAACTCTGTCTCTATGGTTCTGCCGAGCTTGCTCTGGTCAATTGCTATTCCGCTCTCGGGAAAGCGCCAACTTGCCGCAGCATTATCGGGATCAGTCGGGCTCCGGCAGACTTTGAATTCGATACACCGGGCGCCACCCGCTTCTCCCTTCTCGTCAATGACCGCAACCACAGCCGGCTCCTCCATGTAACGGGCTTTACCATTGCGGCTCTTTGGCGGGCCACGCCCGACAATGATCAGCATTATGTCTACGCCGCAACCCTATGATATGGGGTGCTGCCGTGGTGTGTACGCCAGGCCCAAATGAGCGGCGATGCCGTGTAGCCGCTTGTCATTCGTCCACAGCTCTGCCCCCTTCGGTCAGTCGCGCCCCGGCGAGCAAATGGGCATCGACATAGCCAATTCCACGCCCGAACAGGCCATGGCGACCGATGAAATGCAGGACTTCGGCATCGGTGGCGATGCCGGAGCGTGGCAGTCCGACAGGGCGTTTAGCACGATTTCGCGCCCACGCAGATTGCCCAACGCGAGCTCACCAATAACGAACGGGTGCGTCAAAACCATCCCGGCATCAAGCCAGCCGGCCAGCGCCTTTTCACCGGCGCGAAAATGATCGACCCAGACGGACGTATCGACCAGAATCACGCGGGGGTCGACCGTCGCCGCGGCGGCGCCTCCAGGTCAGGTTCGCTGCCGCCCAGGCGCGCCAGTCGCCGCGCGCTCTCGCGCTCTATGAGAGCCTTCAGCGCCTCGCGGACCAGGCTGGATTTCTCCTTCAGGCCAGTGAAGGCCTGAGCTTTGGCCACGAGCTCATCATCGAGCGCTAATGTCGTCCGCATTCACGTCTCCGTATTTGGCACGATCTCATCATCATTTGATACCGATTCCAATGCTGATTCCCGCTGAGCAAGGATCTGCTTGTTGACCGACCCAATTCGACCGCCCGAAAAGTGGCATTGAGGGTAATCCAGTGTCGGAAGTCCGACTGGCGGCTTCCGGTCGATCCCAGCCATCGATACCATGTGGCAATCGGCGACCACGTCGCAGAATTTCGCGCAATCTCGCAGAATCGGTGGGATGGCGGAGGGAGCGTCCGCCGAATAATCAAGATAACGCCAATGTTGTCAGATAATTGAGATAAAACTCGTCGGATACTCCCCCATTTGATCCCCTATCACCACCGCACTAGGTCGATATGCCATGATACAACCAGATACTGGGCATGCACTTTAACGCATCCAATCGGCGCGCCGCCACCCTTGGTGCGGGCACATCGAAGACGCAGGCGAGCGAAGCGCCGCGACCGCCGCATTACCGGGTCGCGTGGAGGCGACGGACGCCGCTTCTGCAATGGCTCGGCCCCCTCGCCCCGCCGCCGGAATAATTCGATAGCGGCTATCTTGGTAGCCGATTCCGGTAGGAGATGCAGGCCATCGCTCAATTGAATGCACCGCTCCTTCAAGTTTCGGCGAGGTGATGGGACGCGCGCGGATGGCCCGTTGAGGAAACCTTCCATCCGTTTTACTGGGTGCTGGGTAACCGGTCGCGCTCGCTGCCGAATCGGTATCACATCCATCTTACCGTTCAGAGCGGCAGTGGTTGCAGGTGTCCGGCTTCGATAAGCGCGTTGATATGCCGTTCGATGGCGGCTGCAATGGCGCTGTCCGCCGTCACAATCCCGATCTCTATATTGCGAAGCTGGGCCGCCTCGGTCAGGTTTGCCGATCCAATAAACGCTTTGGCACCGTCGACCACGACGCATTTGGCGTGAAGACTGGCTCGCGGCCCATCGCCGCCGGCAAGGCTGCGAGGATCGTAGAACAGCTCGGGCATCCGCGGCCCTGGCCATTCCTGACGCATAAAGCGTTCGGCAAACCGCCGCAGCAACGCGTCCTTTCGCGTCGTGTCGCCTGGGGCGCGCCGCACGTCGAGGCATAGACGAACCGCCAAATCGGGGAGTTGCCGCATACGCTGGGCAAGGACGGCGAACACCTCGCGCCCCTGTTGGACAGCGAAGCCGATAATCAGCACCCGCCGCTCGGCGGTGGCGAAAATCTCTCTGAGCACGACGCCCGTATCGCGCGTGCCACCAACCGCATCAGGCCCGCTTGTCACGAGTTCGAGAGCCGCCGATCGTTCCGGCGATGACCGCTCGGCGGCGATCGCTCCAACCAGCAGTGCCGCATGTTCGGGCGCAAGGCCGGTCGAGAGCAACGAACACAGCTCTTTCGCGGCATCCTCGCTGACCCCCGGTACCATGTGTCGGATCATGAAACTCGAAGCGTCGGCGGCTATGTGGCCGAATCTCAGCCCGCGAGCGAGGTCGCTCAACGCGCGCCGGGATAGCGCGCGAAGGGCTGGGATCGGCTCCGGGCTCACAGAAAAAGCGCAGCGTCGGCGACGGCCAGCGTCGGCACGACGAACGCCCGATCGAGCCACTCATTTTGCTGTTCGCAGCTCGTCTCGGCAATCAGCAGACAACCGTGGCAGGCAGCGCCGTGCAGATGCATCGGGTCGTATTCGCTCGCCGGATCATGTTCGGCGCAGACCGGATCGTTCGAGCAGAGCCGAGCCTCGTCGAGCGCCGCGAGAAGATGCTCGCCCGCCCGTCGGCCAGCTTCCACCAGGCCGCCAAGGGTGCCTTCAGAGCCCGAGGTGCCAGTGTGGATAAGAATTCCGTACATGCCGATGTCGGTGAGCGCGTAGATGCGCTCGCGCAGCGCCGCCGCTGGATAGCCGCAGTCGAGCGCAATCCTGGTCAGCAACATATGCGCAAGCGAATGCAGCATAATGTATGAGGCGCCGAGGGGTTTTCGGTCCAACCCTGGGCGGTCTTTCTTCCACGCAGTGATGCCGTTGAGAAATTGCGTGCCGCGCCGCTGGACTCCTTCCTTCTCGCGCCAAGCCCCAATCGCCGTGGCCGAGATCACGACGAAGATCCCTTCACCGCTGTTTTCAATAGCGGGGAACCATTGCGGTTCCGACGACAACGCGGCAAGAGCTACACCCTCAAGGTCAAGCTCGCCTTTTTCATCCGTGCCTACTGGCTCGAACCGTGTAAAGCCGACGAGTGCCATGACCTCACGCAGACGATGCACGAGGATGACACGGTCGATAATATGCAACGTCGGATTATTGTTGGGGTCCCACACTGCGCGAGATAACGCCTCTGCGAAGAACAGGCTATCGGAATCGTCGCGGCCGCGCGTCCCAGCAGCCACATTCAACACCTCGAATTCTGCCTGCTTCACCGAGACATCGACACCGCCGCCGGCGGCTGATCGACGACGCTCGATTAACGCCATCGCCTGTTCATCCGTCAGACCTTCGAGCGCCTTCGCGACATCGGGGATGGTGCGAAAAGGTGGCAGCGTCGCAATAGTCGCGGCGCTCAGGATATGCCACACCGCATCCAAACGTGCGGTCAGCGCCGGGTCCTCTTCCGGCAAGGACAGCACGCTGAAGAGCTGCGGGAAATACGCGTTGCTCGCGCTGCGCACCAGCAGCCGGTAAGGTTGCTTGCAAGTCTCCTCGGTGTTTGGACCGAGCCACGGACGTTTACCTTGGCAGGTGCCAAGAGACCGACTCTCGATGCCAAGCGCGTCATACAGTGACCGGGACGTGATGCCGCAGTCACAACCGACCACGGTTTCCGCAATGTCACCGGTTGTCCCGCGCTCTTCGATCCACATGCGCCGACCGCAGCTCGGGCCTCTTTGCCGGTGAGCAAACGTCCGCCAGTCAATGTCGTCAAGATGCCCGGCCGGACAGCCGCAGACGAAGCGCACAGGTACGACCTTTTTGGGGCGGGACCTCTCCTCGTCGTCGGGGAAGCGCCCGGTGCTGTTGAGATCAGACCACCGCACTAGCCGTCGGCGCCGCCATTGTCCTCCCGGCCCGGTTGGCCTCGCTTCCTGAACCAGGAACCAGGTCGGAAAGATCCGCGCGCCGATCGTCGAGGTCTTCACGCCCGGACGATCATCAAACGGCGGTGGCTTGACCAGCCGCACCGAGGGCAGCCCGAGTTTTTCTCGCAGCTTGGCGACGAGGCGCGGCTCCTGCACCTCCTGTCTGCCGCCGCTGAACCGCCAGCCTTGCAGTCCCTCGATTAGCACAGCGCGGTCGGGGAGATCGACCATCGCCCCCGGCCCGAATGTGGTCAGCACCTGGCTTTGCCGCAGAAACTCTTTCATGCGCCGCCTCAGTCGATTTCGGCGCCGGTCGGCGCGATTTTACGCAGCAACACCGCAGGCTCGACATCGCGGAACGATCGCGGCGCTCGAAAGCGGCGTTCCCGAAGGTCGGCAAGTTCGAGACCCGGTTCCAGCACCTCGTGCAGCAGCGTCTTGGTGATGCCCGGTTCTTTGCCATACCCGAAAGTCGTGCCGTCAATGTTCCGGTCGTGCGCGAGTGAAGCCCAAGCGTCCAGAAGGCTTGCAGCGCGGGCTCGCACTTGCGCCGCAAGAGCCGCAGGCGTGCCGGTCTTGTGGCCCAACACACGATCGCTGATAACGTCGGCGGCCCAATCCAGTTGCTGGCGCATCTGGTCGGCAGTCGCGGCGGCTGAATTCGGGGTCAGGGCGCGGTCGGCTAACCGCGTCATGCCGACAATCACGGCAGCGAGCGCTCGATCGAGCGCGCGCGGCGCAAACGGCGTGACGCTCGTTGCTTCGACCGCCCGGTAGAAGGCGGCATGCCAATAGGCAAAGCGCTCGTAATGCGACCGGTCGCGCGGCTTGTTCATATTCAACAGCGCGATGACAAGTCCTGGCCGGATAGGATCACGGCCGATCCGGCTGGTCGCCTGAATGTATTCGCCTGCAGTCTTTGGTTGCCCCGAGACCAGCATTAGCCCGAGACGCACGACATCGAGACCGACCGAAATCATGTTGGTGGCGAGCGCAACATCGACCGCATCGTTCTTGTCAAAATTGTGGCTCAGGCGTGCCTTCGTGTCCGACACCTCCGCAGTTGGAATGCGTGAGGTCAGCTCTAATGGATCGTGCATCGAGCGGTCTGCGAACCGGACCACCGGGTCATTAATGCGCTGCCGCGTGCTGTATCGCGTTGCCCGCAGCCGTACTTCATCCTCGACGATCCGGCGCGCGCTGCCGAGTTCTCGCAACGCATTGAAATACCCGACGATCGTCATATACGGGTCTGCAGCGTTAATCTTACCGGGTGCATAGGCGGTGATGCCGCCTTCGTCGTCCCATGCTCTTTTTGCGGCAGCAGCGAGCGTCGTTGCCGCCCGCAAAAACAGCACTTTGGGGCTGCGTCCAGGCGCCGCCAGTCCGACGTAGAGGCGCGAGCGATCCGGCGCGAGATCGGTTTTGGCAAAGAATGAATCCGTCCGATCCGGCGCTGGCGGCGGGAAAACCGCAGTACGCGAACGGTCGAACAACGCCTGGATTTGTGTCTGAGCCCGTCTCACGGTCGCCGTCGAGGCGACGAGCTTCGGCCGGATTCTCTTCCCATCGACATCTCGGCAGCAAAGCGTTTCCAGCGCTGTCTCGTAGAGCCCTGCAATGGAACCGAGCGGCCCCGAGATCAGATGCAATTCGTCCTGGATGATGAGCACGGGCGGCGGCAATGGCCCCGGCAATGGCTCACCGCGGCCGGGATCGAGGGCACCGTAAAATCCGTCTGCGTCGGCACGCTCGACGCGGCCAAAGAACGACGCGACCGAGCCCTCCCACGGCATCGCCGCGAATTTGTCGACCGTCGCGATCAAAAAGGCCGGCAGACGGCGGTAGATCGGCTCGTCGACGGTCAGTATCGGCAGGCCGGGAGTACGCGAGAAATCGCAGCGGCGGTTAGAGCACACCAGCAGCAAGTTCGTCGGGTGGGCCGAATTCGGTACTAGCCGGAAGGCATCGGGCCTTAGCTTCTCGCTACACCACGGGCAGGAATCGATCGGGATCGGCGGGAAGCTCGAACTGTTCGCCGCATACCGCAGGACCTGGATGCGCGCCGTGTGCTCGTCGTTATTGCCTTCCTCGCCCATCCGGTTCGGCGTCGCGCCGCGGCCGACCCAAAGCCCGATCTCGAAGGGCCAATTGCCAAGTTTGGCAGCGTCGGCCCGACGCGCTAGCTCAAGCGCACAAACGACAGCGGCGGCGCGCCCGAGTTGATCGAGCGTGAGCAGCCGCAAGGTGTACCGCATCAAGACGGCAAGGCCACAGCCGCCTCGCCCCGCGTGAGACAGCCGTCGCCAGACCATCACAAAGGCGGCGAGGCCGAGATAGGCTTCGGTCTTGCCGCCGCCGGTCGGAAAAAAGAGCAAGTCAACGACTTCGCGATCGTTGTGCTCGGGAGTCACCAAACCCCGAAGATTCAGCAGGATGAACGCGAGCTGGAACGGGTACCACTGCGGCCGTTCATCAGGCCGCCGCCTGCTCGCCGCCGCCGCAAGCGCCTGGTTCATCAGACGAAATGCGTCGAGCACGCGGCTGTCTGTCAACAGCCCAATCCCATCCTCAATGCGCTCAGCTGCGCGACGGGCCTCGGTGAGCAGTGCTGATGCAACGTCTCGCCGTCGGTTTGATAGGCCGGAAAGCCGCGTTCGCTGTTGATCGATCCAGTCGCGATAGAGCCTCGGCAGGCTTTCGAGCGCACGTCGAGCAGCAGCGGCGTCGGGAAGCGCGGCGAGCGCTTCCATGCCAAGCTCGACCTCGCTGATCTCGTTCGGGATCAACCGCGGCACGAATGCTGTAGGCAGCCAGCACGTGCGCACATGACGGCACGCGCCGGTTACGGCATCGCCTTCGGCGTCGATTGAGACATTGTGACCAACGGCCCAATCGACGACATCCCGGTAGTGCAGATCGGCAATCCGCGCATCGTCATCGTTGGTATCCAGGCCAGATAGATCGGCGCGCGCCACGATCGATGCCGGGCTGTCGATTTCGATCTCGGCCTGAAACGCCGTTGCCTCGTCTTCAAACTCGTCTGGTGACGGCGCACGGCGATTGACGAGGAACAGCGAGACTGCGACTACATTGCGGCTGCCCGTTTCATCCCGTACCTGCGTCGGGCGGACGTGACGCGCAATCTCAAGGCCGTCGGTATCCCCAAGCACGATGGGCGGTCCGGCTCTGAGCGGCACGTCGCAGGTCACCACCCGCTGCTCGCGCCGCCAGTGCACCTCTTTTCGTCCGCCATCCCGCTCGGATTCTTCGCGGTGGTACTCACCCCAACGGCATGTCACGCGCAACGCTTGTGTCTTGGGCTCGACAAGCAGGCTCAACCCCATCGACGAGGGCAGAGAACGCGGGTTCGATGCGCCGCGATCCGGGGTCTCGTCGTCGTCCGCGCCGGCTTGTTCGGCAGTGTCCATTTCCTCTTGTGGGTCACGGGCCTTCCGGCGTGACGGCGTGTCGACCGGTACGAGAAAGCCCGTCAGATACCAGCGCGATGGCGGATCGGGCAGCACCTCGTTGACAAGCGCCGTGTCGCGGTAGCTCGGCCCGATCAGATCGAGCCGCAGCTCGGTTGCCAGTCTTGCGCGGATTTCAGCGCTGTTCGCCATAGCTCCCCCTGCCGACTTCTACCGATCGCCGAGGACGAGCCGTTCTTCCTCGGCGCGTTGGGCGTTGAGCGCGAGCAGGCGCGCCAGCACCTCGTCGCGCACCGGCTCGGGCCAGCGATAACGCCACGGCTTGCGCCGGCGCCGGCCGTTCTCCGCCTCGTCATCCTCCCATTCCAGTTCGAACTCGCATCTCGGGCGAATGTCGGTCCAGCCATAAGCATCTAGGACCGCTCGATCCATTGCGTCGTGCAGTCGGCGCAATTCGCCAATGGCATTTGACCGCTCGTCGGGATCGTGGAAGCGGTTGTAGACCTCAGTCAGCCCTTTGTCGTATTCACGCATCAGAGCAGCGCGAAACTCATAATACGCTTTGCCTACGGCTTCAAAACTGGTGCGTGTCTTCCAATTGTCAGGGAATGGGTATGTCTCGAAACAGTCCGACGGCGTGTAACGAAGGCGGTCCTCAAGCGACGATCCTTGAAACGCATTCCAAACCCCATGCACTCGGCACTGGATGGCTGTAAAGGCAGACCACTCTTCTACACAGAAGACGATCAACGTTTGATCGAATGCAGTTGCTGAGGGGAGGAACACAAAAGCCTTGTGCAGCCCGGTATTCGCACACACCAGAACTCGGCTAAGACTGGATGCCTGCCTGTACAACGCTGGCGTGAACCGTCCCCACCGCCACCAATACTTTCGCCGAATGTCGGCGTCGCGATTGCCGCGCAGCGTCATGCGTTCGGGCTTAACTTTCTCTTCAACAATCTTCATCAGTTCAGGCCATTGTCGTGCCTCCTGTTCCGAGAATTCTGCAAACGAGATGATGAATCTCCTCGCCCTCGGCTCGGGCATATCGTTGAGTTCGCCGCCGGCTATGTAGGGAATGAGGACTACACGGTTTTTGGCGCTTGAGGACAATAGCTGCCGCGCAAGGTCTGTACGGCCCGCACCATTTTCCTTTGGCGGGTCCGAGAAGATGAAACCATCTCCCATGATGACTCCGCCTTTGAAGGCAACGTTCTCATTTTCAGTCAGACGATCCGGCGCATCATCGAGAATGCCTGGAAGCAGGTAGGCTGAAATACGTTCGACTACGCTTCCATCTAGATATGCGCCATTCGACAGACCATCACGCTGAAAGTGAACTGTGCTGACGACGACGGCGGCCTCGCCCGGCCAACGAATTCGCTTCCTCGCTGTATACACAATGCCGTCGTGCGTGCAAATGAAACGCAGACCGGTACTTCTCGTATCACCTTGGGCAATGGAATTAGTAGCGATGAGCCCGGTACACCCGTTTTTGCGAAGTAGCAAAAAGGCACGACGGAAAAAATGTGCTATCAGATCGGAATTGCCGTGCGCGCCGGGATGCAGCGTCTGGAGCCAATCGAGATAATGATCGGCGTTGACAGCGATCGTTGTGTTCTTGCCGGCAAAGGGCGGGTTGCCGACGATCGCGTCGAAGCCGGGGTTATCGCGATCGAATACCTCGGGGAATTCGAGCGGCCAATGGAACGGCACAACCGCCGGCATGCCGTTGCGCAACGCGACGACATCTGGCCTGAGCCGGTCCTGCCAGCCGATGCCTTCCTGCTCGACTTCTTCGCGCACGCGCAGCCGCGCTTCCTCGCGCGCCCGCGCCTTATCGGCGGAGAAAAACGCAGCGATCACTGCGTCTCCGATCATCTTCGGGTCGGCAAGCGACCGCTCCGCGCATGCGAGCACAAACCGCTGCTGATCCTCGGACGCATCGTCGAGTGCGGTGCGGATGCGATCGCGTTCACGCTCGATCTCGGCCAGTCGGTCTCGCACAAGGACGTGTAGCAGATCGAGCGGAGCCTCGCTGGTCTCCGGCATCCAAGACAGCGCTTCGATCTGCCGCCGGTCGAGCCCGACGAGTGAGTCGCCGTGGCGGATGCAGTGATCGAGGAACGTGAATTCGTGCTCGCGTGCAAGCGTCGCGAGCCACAGCGACAGTTTGCCGAGTTCGGCGGCGAGTTCGTTGCGGTCGACACCATACAGGCAGCGCTGCACAACGAGCCGTTTGGCGTAAAGCAGCGCATCTTCATCAGCCGGCACCTCAGGTCGAACGTCGTGCGCCTCCCATGCCTTCACCAGCGCGTCGGCGAGCTGGCGGCATGCCTCGACCAGGAAAGCGCCCGAACCCATCGCCGGATCGAGCACCTTCAACGACAAGATCTGATCCGGCGTCGCGCGCGGGCCGAGCTTCTCCAGGATCGGCCGCAACGTTTCGGCAACGATTGGCTGCGTCAGTGAGCGCGGCGTGTAATGCGAGCCCGAACGACGCCGCTCGTCTGTCGCCTGCAGCAGCGGTTGCCCGACGGGCGCCAGGGTTGGTGTTGCATCCTCATCGATCTTGCCCGACAGCGCGTCCGCCAGCCCCTCGATCGTGCCGGCGCCAGCGACCGCCTTTTCCTCCTTCGCGGTCAGTGCCGCGACTTCCAACTCGCTGAGGCGCTTTTTTCGCTCCGAGGGCTTTATCGTGAGCAACGCGTCGATATCGACAATGACCCCGGCGCCGTGGTGGCCCTTGCTGCGCAGCACCAGTGACCGCCCCGACCGGTGCTCAATGCGAAATCCCATCACCGCCTGGTAGACCGAGCCGATCTCCTCGACATCGAGCGTGCGGTAGGAAAGCCGTTCGCCATCGAGCACGAGCAGCCGTTCGAGCACCCGCCAGATCGTGCCGTCGGAGAGCAGCGGCAGCGTGCCCGGTGCCTCCTCGACCTTACCGCGGCCCTCAAGGAACGGGAAGCGGTCAGGGTCGAACAGGCGGCCCTTGCGCGCGACAAATCGGAAACCGTCGCGACCGCCACCGCCGTGGATTAGCCGGAACAGCGAAAACAACCGCGCCCACGCGCCGTATCGCCGATCCATCAGATCATGGCCGTGGCGGGCAGCATCGTCGCGCAATTTCTTGAACAGGCCGCGCAAGCCGTAATTCTGTTCGTAGTTCGCGTCCACCGGCATCAAATCACGGTCTTCGGCGTAGAGCACGAACACGAGTCTCATCAGCACTGTGACGAGCCCGGCATAGAGGCGCTGCGGGTCTTCGGCGGCAAGGCGTGCGATTGGTGCTGTACTGTCTCGCCGCAGCGCATCGGTCGCGACAAAGCCGCGCAGCAGCTCGTGCAAAGCGCCGAGAACCTGACGAGCGAGGCGGGTGGAGACGTTATTTTGCACGGTTCGGCTTTCGGCAAGCAGACTAGCAAGGCGCTCGCCGGCCTCTGCACGGAACATCCGGTATTCGCCGAGCAGCAGGTCAAAGGCAGCGAGGATCGGCCGGCCCATGACCTGCGCCATATCTTTGATGCGGAACGTAATGTGTCCCGAAGTCTCGCCGGCCGGTGCATGGACCAGTCGCACTGCTTCCGGTGTGCAGAGCAGGCCGGTCGGGATACCGGTTTCGCGCAGTAGCCGCTCGAACCGGATCTGCGGCGATGCTGTCCAGCCGTCGATCGGGTTGGCCGGTGCATCATCGAGGTCGGTACCCGGCGCTTCGC
>Ga0306920_100002607_pt1 | contig 22802 bp, 19 predicted proteins | sample flu12Cox44000170_FD_204666 | JGI IMG/M metagenome (GOLD analysis project Ga0306920, IMG submission 204666) | Lab enrichment of tropical soil microbial communities from Luquillo Experimental Forest, Puerto Rico - flux4day.12C.oxic.44.000.170 (v2)... | ecosystem: Environmental > Terrestrial >...
CTACCAGCGCCGCGTCAAGGGGCGACGTCTCAGCGACTTGTGATTCCGGGTACTAGCGCTGCTCTCGCTGGTGGCGCACCCCTACGCCTATCTGTCCGCCTGGGCGTTCCTCGGCCTTGCGATGCGCATGGCGCTCTACGACGCGGCGTTCGCGGCGCTGGTGCAGGTCACGCCGTGGCGCGGCCGCCGGGCCATCTCGTACCTGACCCTGTTCGGCGGCCTCGCCTCGACGGTCCGCCCACGCGCTCGACATCCACTATGGCTGGCGCGGGACGCTGCTGATATTCGCCGCCGCGAACCTGTTGGTCTGTGCGCCGCTGCATTGGGCAGGCCTTGCCCGGCGCGAGGCGGAGGCGCCCGCGTCTCGGGTCCCTGCGCCTGACGGGGCCGCGGTAGGCGCGAGCGCGCCCCTGGAGGGCGCAGCGCGCCTGTTCGCGATGTTGCTGTTCAGCCTCATCGTGGCGGCGAGCGCGGTTGTGTTCGGCGCCATGGCGGTGCATCTGGTGGCGATGTTGGAGGCTTCCGGGCTCGCGGCCGGCGTCGCCGTGACGATCGCCTCGCTCAAGGGCATCGCGCAGGTCGTCGGCCGCATCTGGGATCTGACGCTCGCGCGCCAGTGGCATCCGATCGATGTCGGCCGCGTCTCGATCTTGCTCATGCCGCTTTCGTTCATCTTGCTGATGCTGGGCAGCGGCAGCTTCGCGTCGGCGCTCGCCTTCACTTTGCTGTTTGGCATTGCCAACGGCCTCGTCACGATCGTGCGCGGCGCCGTGCCGCTGGCGCTGTTTGGGCCCAAAGGATACGGCGAGGTGTTGGGGATCCTGGCCACGCCCTATCTGCTGCTGGCGGCGCTCGCGCCCGCTGTCGTTGTCGAGCGCCATGGCTATGGCATCGGCGAAGCGGTCCTGTTGGCAGCCGGCCTCTTGTCCTTCCTCGGCATGGAGGCGATGGCGCTCTGGTACCGACGCCGTCGGCGTTAGCGAGCGCACTCCCTGGCACAGCCGACCTGATGACGCCGGGCGCTCGCGCGCTCAGACCTTTGAGCTCGTCACGGCAATCGGCGGCGGAGTGCGCAGGGTCTGGTAGACCACGCAGTAGCGCTCGGTCAGCCGCATCAGCGTGGCGCGCTGCTCCTCGCTGAGGTCGCCGTCGATCTCGAAGCTGAGGCGGATGTCGCGGAAACCCACGGGCGCCTCCTTGGCGACACCCAGCGTGCCGCGGAAGTCGAGGTCGCCTTCGGCGCGGATGCGGGCGTCGCGCACCGGCAGCTCCAGCGCCGTCGCCACCGCATTGAGTGTCACACCGGCACAGGCCACCAGCGCCTCGAGCAGCATGTCACCCGAGCAGGCGCTCATGCCGGTGCCTCCGGTCGCGGGATGCAGACCCGCTTCGACGAGCGTTTTGCCGGTCTCCACCCTGCAGGTCACGCCTTCGCCAATGCGCCCTTCCGCCTGCAACGTAACAACGGCCGCTGTCGGCGTGTGCCGATAGCGGTCCTTGAGCGGGGCTTGCAGGGCCTTGAGGGCGTTGGCATCCATCACGAAATTCCTCCACTGATGGCAGCGCCAGCCAGCATACAGCAGACGGCGCACTGCCAGCTGCTAGCGGCAACCGGCAAACTACGCAAGCGGGGATCGGTGGCGATCGGAGCGCGAAAGGGTCTATAAAGACGCCGCGAGGTGGCGCGGGTTCCACGATGCGTGGCGGAGGCCCGAGGTCATGGTTATCATCGATGCGCAGGTGCACGCCTATGAGCGCGACCATCCTGGCCGGCCGTGGGCCGCCGTCCTGCATGGTCCGCCGGAGGTCACGGGCAACGATATGGTATCGGCCATGGACGCCGTTGGCGTCGAGGGCGCGCTGCTGGTTTCCCCGTTCACGATGTACCGCTACGACGCCAGCTATGCCATCGAGGTTCACGCCGCCCATCCCGGCCGCTTCGCCTTGATCAAGCCGGTCGATCCGGCCGATCCCGCGGTGGCCGATACGATCGCCGCGTGGGCCGCAAGGGACGGTGCGGTCGCCGTGCGTATCATGATGACGCGAGGCGTGTCCTCCGATCCGGCCGACCCCGGGATCAACCGCGTCCTGGCCGCAGCCGCCAAGCACTCGCTACCGGTCAACCTGCTGTGCTGGGGACGCCTCGAGCAGGTGGAGCAGATGGCGGCCCGCAACCCCAACACCATGCTAGTGATCGACCACTTGGGCCTGCAGCAGCCGTTCGAGCCGCCGCCGCCGAAGGAGCCCTTCGCCGATCTGCCGAGGGTGCTGAAGCTCGCCACCCACGCCAATGTTGCGATCAAGATCTCCGGGGCCTGCACGCTGTCGCATGAGCCATACCCCTATAACGACATTTGGGCGCCGCTCGCCCGCATCTTCAGTGCCTTCGGCTTCGATCGCTGCATGTGGGGGACCGATTGGACGCGCGCAGTGGCGTTGCTGACCTACCAGCAGGGCGTCGATGCGTTCCGCCTCACCGACCGCCTATCGGACGGCGATCGGGCCGCTCTCATGGGTGGGACCTTGCAGCGCGTGTACGATTGGTCGCCGTCAAGGACCCGATAGGGCGGGGAAGGCTTGGATGAAGGCACCGCCGTTCTCCTACGTCCGGGCGGCATCGATAGCCGATCTATTTGCTAAGTGGGAAGCAAGCGGCCCGGATGCCCGCTTGTTGGCGGGTGGCCAGTCTCTCCTCGCCAGCCTTGCATTCCGCCTGTCGGAGCCCTCCACGCTCATCGATGTCACGCGCGTGCCCGAGCTCGGGGGCATCGCCGCCGTGGGCGGGAGGGTCCGGGTCGGCGCGCTGACCACGCATGCTGAACTCGGCGGCAACGAACTCGTCCGCCAGCAAGTACCGCTGCTGGCCGAAGCCGTGCCGCTCATCGCCCATCCCGCGATCCGCAATCGCGGCACCGTCGGCGGCTCGCTGGCCTATGCCGATCCGGCCGCAGAGCTGCCGGCTTGCTGCGTGGCGCTCGACGCCATGATCCTCGCACGCAGCGCCAGCGCCGAACGGCGCATTCCGGCGGCCCAATTTTTCACCGGCCCTTACATGACGGCGCTCGGCGAGAAGGAGTTGATCGCTGCCGTCGAGTTCCCTGCCCGCGAGCAGCAGGAACGCTCTGCCATTCTCGAGCTGGCGCGGCGCACCGGTGATTACGCCATGGCGGGTGTGGTGGCGAGGGCCCAGCTAGAGGGCAGCGTGCTTGCCGATACCAGGCTCGTCCTGTTCGGTGTGGGGGAGGCGCCCATCATGGCCCATGCGGCGGCGGCGATCGTGACGGGCCGGCCCGTGACGGGCGAGACGATCGGGCGGGCTCAGGCGGCGCTCGACACCGATCTCAACCCGCCTGCAGATCAGCATGGCAGCTCCGAGATGAAGCGCCATCTCGCCCGCGTTCTCCTCGGTCGAGCCCTGCGGCGGCTCTGCGGGGTGGAGGAGGCACGCGCGGCATGAGCACGGCCCTCAACGTCTCCCTTACGGTCAATGGCGAGCGGGTGTCGCGCCGCGTTGAGGCGCGCCGCCATCTCGTCGACTTCCTGCGCCTCGACCTGGGGCTGATGGGGACTCGCACCGGCTGCGAGCACGGCATCTGCGGCAGCTGTACGGTGCGCGTCGACGGCAGGATCGTGCGCGGCTGCCTGGTGCTGGCGGTCTCGCTCGATGGCGCGGTTGTCGAGACCATCGAGGGCGTCTCCGACAGGGGCGAGATCCGCGACCTGCAGGAGCAATTCATCGCCCGCAACGCCTGCCAGTGCGGCTATTGCACGCCAGGCATGCTGATGACCGCCGCCGATCTGCTGCGCGACAATCCTCGGCCGACGCGCGCCCAGATTCGCGAGCACCTCTCCGGCAACTATTGCCGGTGCACCGGCTATCACGCCATCGTCGATGCCGTCGAAGCCGCTGCCGCCGGACGCAACGCCAGGGCGGGGCCATGAACAAAGTCATCGATCCGGGGTCGGTCGACCGACCCAACTCCTACATCGGCAAATCCGTGCCGCGGCCCAACGCCAAGAACCTGGTCGAAGGCCGGGGCCAATACGTCGACGATCTAGTCCTTTCGCGCATGGTGCATGTGGCGTTCTTGCGCAGCCCACATGCGCACGCCACCATTCTCGCTATCGACGCCGGCTCGGCACTGGAGGTGCCAGGCGTATTGCGCGTCTTCACCGGTCGCGACCTCACCCAACACTGCGAACCGTGGGTCGCCACGCTCGCGCATCTCAAGGGCATGAAATCCGCGCCGCAGCGCCCTCTGCCGCCGGAGCGCGTGACCTGGGTCGGCGAGGCGATAGCCGCGGTAGTGGCGGAAAGTCGTGCGGCGGCGGAAGATGCAGCCGCACGCGTGCGCGTCGACTATGAGCCGCTACCCGCCGTGGTGGACATGGAGAGCGCGCTCTTGTCCTCGACGCCGGTGATCCATGCCGAGCTCGGCGACAATCTGTGTTTTCAGCGCGTCAATGAAGCGGGCCAGGTCGACGAAGCCTTCGCCCGCGCACACAAGATTGTCCAGGCTACCTTCTACAGCGGCCGGCATACGGGCCTCACCGTCGAGCCGCGCTCGATTGTCGCCGACTACAACCGCGCGTCGGGCCGGCTCACCGTCTACCATGCGACGCAAGCGCCGCACATGATGCAGGCAGTGCTCGCCAAGCAGATGGGGTTGCCAGAGGGCGACGTGCGCGTCATCTGCGGCGACGTCGGCGGCAGCTATGGCATCAAGGTGCACGTCTATCCCGACGAAGTGGCGATTGCCGTGATCGCCAAAATCATGGGCCGGCCGGTCAAGTTCATTGCCGACCGGTTCGAGAGCTTCTCGAGCGACATTCACGCCCGCGACCATCGCATCAGGGCGCGTATGGCGGTAGATGCCGCGGGGCGCATCAGCGCCATCGACGTCGACGACCTGACGGGTATCGGCCCCTACTCTGTCTATCCCCGCACCAGCGCGGTGGAGGGAAATCAGGTGGTGAACCTGGTCGGCGGGCCCTACGACTTCGCCAACATCCGTGCCAAGACCACCGTCGTCTTCCAGAACAAGACGCCCACCTGCCAGTACCGAGCCGTCGGCCACCCGATCGCCACGGCTGTCACCGAAGGCCTCGTGGACCTCGCCGCCGAGGCCCTCGGCCTCGATCCCGTCGAATTCCGCCGCCGCAATCTGATGAAGGACGGCGGTTACCCGCGTACCTCGCCTGCCGGCATGAAGTTCGAGGGCCTCAGCCACGAGGCCTCCCTCACCAAGCTGCTCGGCCTGATGGACTACCCGGCGCTGCGCGACGAGCAGGAGCGGTTGCGGGGGCAGGGTATCCACCGCGGCATCGGATTGGCGAGCTTCATCGAGCTCACCAACCCAAGCCCGTTCATGTACGGCGTCGGCGGTGCGCGCATCTCCGCGCAGGACGGCTGTAGCGTGCGCATCGACCCCGACGGCTCCGTCGTGGCAGCCACCGGCGTCACCGAGCAGGGCCAAGGGACTGAGGCCATCATGCGCCAGATCGTGGCTGAGGCCGTCGGCGTCCCCATCGCGCAGGTGCGCGTGATCACGGGCGATACGCTCACCACCCCCTACGGCGGCGGAACCTGGGCCTGCCGCGGTGCCGGCATTGGCGGCGAGGCCGCGCTGCAGGCGGGCCTAGCTGTGAAAGAAGCCGTGTTGAAGGTCGCCGGCGCCATGCTGCAGGCGGGACCCGAAGCGCTGGCTCTCGTCGATGGCCAGATCGTTGAGCGCAAATCCCGGCAATCACGCATGCCGCTCTCCGAGCTTGCCCGCATCGTCTACTTCCGCGGCGACACGCTGCCGCCCGACCTGCCGCGCGAGTTGCTGCAGACACGCCACTTCATCACCAAGCAGTATCCGTTCGCGTTCACCAACGGCGTGCAGGCCTCTTGGCTCGAGGTCGACGTCGAGACCGGTATCGTGCGGCTCCTCAAGCACTGGTGCGTGGAGGACTGCGGCCGCGTAATCAACCCGCTGCTGGTCGGTGAACAGGTGCGTGGCGGCATCGTGCAGGGTCTTGGCGCTGCGCTCTACGAGCACTGCATCTATTCGCCTGAGGGCCAGCTGCTCGTGGGCTCTATGGCGGATTACCTGGTGCCCATGGCGGCCGAGATGCCCGACATCGAAGTGGGCCACGTCGAGACGCCGACCAAGGAATCCCTGCTCGGTGCCAAGGGTGCGGGCGAGGCAGGCACCGCCGGCGCGCCCGCCGCTGTCATGAACGCCATCAACGACGCGCTGAAGCCATTTGGCGCCAAGGCGTTCGCGCAACCCTTCACGCCGGAGCGCATTCTCGCCGCTCTCGGCAAGGTCCCGACGCGCTCCCCCGAGCCGGCACCGTCGCCACCCGGGATGGCCTCGCCAGCATGGGCCGCACCGCCGGCGAGCAAATCAGGCGGCTTTTTTGCTCGCATGTTCCGCCGCGTGTAGCCCCTGGGCTGGGTCCACTCAGCGCCGAGCCAGCGGCTGGCGACATCGGAGACTTGCGCCGGGTCGTACCTGCCGCTACCTACCGTTCGATCGCTGCGGCGGAGTGTGCTTATGACCGTGAAATCACCGCGCTTCGACACGCTCTCCCTCCACGCCGGCCAGCGCCCCGATCCGGCCACGGGTGCACGCGCGGTGCCCATCTACCAGACCACGTCCTACGTGTTCGACGACACGGAGCACGCGGCAGCGCTCTTCAATCTGGAGCGCGCCGGGCACATCTACTCGCGCATCTCCAACCCGACAGTGGCCGTGCTCGAGGAGCGCGTCTCGGCCCTCGAGGGGGGCGTCGGGGCGGTCGCAACCGCCAGTGGCCAGGCGGCGCTGCATCTCGCCATCGCGACATTGATCGGTGCTGGCGGGCACATCGTCGCCTCCGCTCGCATCTACGGCGGCTCGCACAACATGTTCGTGCATACCCTGCCGCGTTTTGGCATCACGACGACGCTGGTCGATCCGCGCGAACCGGCGGACTTCGAGCGGGCCATCACCGATGAGACGCGCCTCGTCTTCGCCGAGACGCTCGGCAATCCCGGACTCGAGGTGCTGGACATCAAGGCTGTCGCGGCGGTCGCGCATCGGCATGGCCTGCCGCTGGCGGTCGATTCCACCTTCGCCACGCCCTATCTGTGCCGGCCGATCGAGCACGGCGGCGATATCGTCATCCACTCCGCCACCAAGTTCCTGGGCGGCCACGGTGTCGCCATCGGCGGCATTGTCGTCGACGGCGGCCGCTTCGACTGGGCGGCGTCAGGAAAGTTTCCGACCATGACAGAGCCCTACGCGGGTTACCACGGCATCGCCTTCGCCGAGGAGTTCGGACCTGCCGCCTTCATTGCGCGCGCTCGCGCCGAAGGCTTGCGGGACTTCGGCGCCTGCATGAGCCCGGCCAACGCCTTCTATATATTGCAGGGCATCGAAACGCTGCCCGTGCGGATGGTGCGCCACGTCGCCAACGCGGACGCCGTCGCGCGCTTTCTCGAGAAGCACGCCGCGGTCGCATGGGTGAAGTATCCGGGCCTTGAGAGCCATCCCGACTATGCGCTCGCCAGGCGGCAGATGCCCAAGGGTGTCGGCGCCATCATGAGCTTCGGCATCAAGGGCGGGCGTAAGGCCGGGGCAAAGCTGATCGAGCGGCTCAAGGTGTTCTCCCATCTCGCCAACGTCGGCGACGCCAAGTCGCTCGTGATTCATCCGGGCAGCACCACGCATCAGCAGATGAGCGTCGAGGACCTCGCCAAGGCGGGCGTCGGGGAGGAGCTGGTGCGCCTCTCGATCGGGCTCGAGGATCCGGCCGACCTTACCGACGACCTCGCCCAGGCGCTCGCAGCCTCGCAGAAGGGCTGACCGTCATGGAGCTGACGGTCCAGGGACGCAAGGTGCATGCGGCGACCGGCGGGCGTTCATTCGCGACGGCCGCGCCGGCCGTCGTGTTCATCCACGGCGCGGGCTGCGACCATACGGTGTGGCAGCTGCCGGCGCGCTGGTTTGCCTGGCACGGCCATTCGGTGCTTGCCGTCGATCTGCCGGGCCACGGCCGCTCCGACGGGCCGCCGCTGGGCTCGCTCGCCGACATGGCGCGCTGGGTCGGCATGGTGCTCGATGCGGCAGGCCTAGAGCGGGCAGCCCTCGTGGGCCACTCCATGGGTGCCGCGGTTGCACTCGAAGCCGCGGCGGCCATGCCTGAGCGCGTGACGCGCATCGCCCTCGCCGGCACCGCCGCAGCCGTGCCCGTGCACCCAGACCTGCTGCGCGCCGCCAAAGAGGAGCCCGAGCGCGCCTACGGGATGATGACCGCGTGGGCGCATGCCACGGCGGCCAAGCTCGGCGGCAATCCCGCGCCCGGCATGTGGATGACCGGCGGCACGCTGGCGCTCTTCGCGCGCAACCGTCCGGGTGTCCTCAATGCCGATCTGGAGGTCTGCAGCGCTTGGAGGTCGGGGCCCGAAGCCGCGCGCAAGGTGCGCTGCCCGACCCTCGTCATCATCGCCGGCAACGACATCATGACGACGGCCAAGGCCGGGCGGGAGCTCGCCGGCCTCATTGCCCGTGCCAGATCGGTCGTCATCGCAGACTGCGGTCACATGCTGCTGGCGGAGGCGCCCGATGCCCTTCTCGATTCGCTCATCGACTTCTTCGATGGGCGCGAGAGTCGCATGGCCGAGGCCACCTCGACGGCACCGGGTTAAGTCGGGCACCGAACCTCGGCTGGTGCTGGGCGCGCTCGGGGGGGACCTTCAGCGCGACCTACGCGGCAAGCGGCGTCGGGGCGGGTGCGGGTCCGGGCTGAGTGTCATGCTGCGGAGCACACAGCGCCTTGCCAGGGCCGTACTGCGCGAGCAGGCCGCTCAGCGCCTCGTCGACCGCCCCGAGCGCCTGCGCGGCGCGGGTGTGCAAGTCCACGATGGTCTCAACCTGGGCGACGCCCCGCTCGGCGATGGCCGCCAGCTTCTCCCACTGGTGCTGCGGGTCGGTCGGTCGGGTGCGCGCACGAGCGGGCTGGCGCCGACACCATTCAGCTGACCGATAGACGCGCGCGGTAGGGGTCGGCCTGGCGCCACTGGCAAAGCCCAGCGTGTGCACGGCGAGCAGCGTGCCGGTCACGATCAACATCCAGCCGAGGAGGTTTTGCCATTCGGCTTGCAGGAGCTGCACGGCAGGTCGCATGCTGGGATCGACCCTCACGGTTTGGCGATAGGCGGGGGTAGACGCGCACGGGCGGTGCGGTGCCACCAACGATCACGCGCCGAATGAGGGCGCACGGGACGCACGGAAGACTGTGCGCCGGTCCACGCTGCCGTAGGGAGGTTAACGAAGGCTTAATTTATCCGGTGATTTCAGCGGCTTATGGCTGGTGATGGGCGCGATCGAGTGCGCGTTGGCCAGCCGCTGCCAATGCGGCGTCGCGGTCTTCCGCAGGTCGTGGATGGTCCACGCGTCAGGGAGCCCGGCTGGTTCGCTGACATCGGCGAACCGCAAGCCGATGCGGCGTGCAAAGCGTGAAGCAGAACAGCCGTCCCGCGCCATTCAGCATGGTGGTGTTAATTGCTCGGCAGCCGTTGTCTCAGCGTGCCTGGATGCCATTGGCGCTGTAGACAAAACGGCGGGCAACTGCACCGGATCGACGCCTTGCAGATGCTGCGGCGGCGGCCAAGGGGCGGGCATCGCCACCGAGGCAAGGGGTCTCGGACCGATGACGTCGATATCCACGAAAGATCACGGGTGTTGATGCATTGGACTCGTGACAAAGGAAGAGAGCTGGATCGACCAACCCTTGATTGCTCTAAAAGAGGTGTGGCCGAATTGCATATGCGACCCGACTAAGTGTCCAGTTGCGCAAATAATCTGTGGAATAGTCCGATGGAAGAGGCGATCACGGAGCCCACCGGTGCGCCACTGGAGATCAGGTCGATGGAGCTCGATATCCGCGGCTTACTGACGGGGTTTGCCCTATCCGCCGCGATCGGCGTCGTACTCTATGTTTATCTGATAACAGGGTAACCCGCAGCCGCTCGGCGCCGGTCGTCGCAGTCAACGGCGCATAAGGCGTCGAGTGGGCCAGCTCCGTTCGGCTACCCGGCGATGGTGTTACCCCTGCCCGACCGATTGGGGCGCCCGCACTCGCCTCGTGGCGCAGTGAGAACGAGCTGGTCACCGACGTCGCAAATAGCAGCCCGCAGGAAGCCCCCCGACGGGCGGCCCGCGATACTTGGCAGCTTCGCGACCGCGAGTTGAGCCTGGATTGCCAAATTTTCATCGCGGCAGCCCTTTGGCGCCGATCGTGCTCCTAGGTTGAACGATGGGAGATGCCCCACGCTATGGCAACGTATCGGTTGAAGCTCGAAACAGAGCCCGCGCTGACGGACGTCAGGTTTCTCCTCGATCGTCTCTACGAATACAACGTCGAGCAGACTGGTCGAGACGACGGGCAGTGGCTGGCTATTTTCTTACGCAATGAGAAGGACCAGATAGTGGCGGGTCTCTACGGGTGGACTTGGGCAGGCTGGCTGAAGATCACCGATTTCTGGGTTAGCACCGAAGCGCGTGGGCAAGGCCGAGGCCGCGAGATGCTGCTGATGGCAGAGGCCGAGGCGCGCAAACGGGGGTGTTCCCGCGCAACGCTTGATACATTCAGTTTTCAGGCGCCAGACTTCTATCGCAAGTTTGGCTATCGAATCGTTGCCACTATTGAAGGTCTTCCAGAAGGTCATCGACAACACACGCTGGTGAAAGATCTGACGTCGGGAGATCCGTCACAATAGCCACTGACGCCAATCAGCCCGACGACGTCTGTCATTTGTACCGCACGACCTGATGTATGGTCCCCAGGCGGCGTTGATTGCCGAATGCTTCACCCCGAGGCTGCGGTACAGCGGCTCCTCGATCGGCTATCAGCTCTCCTCGGTCATCTCCGGCGGGCCGGCGCCGTTGATCGCTACCGCGCTGCTAGCCGCCACCGGATCAGCTACGTCATCGCGCTGTACATTCTGTTCTGCGCGATCGTCAGCATTGTCGCGACTGCGCTGATGCCCGACTACACTAACCAGGACATTGCCGAGGAGCACGACAAGCCTTGATCAAATACCCGTGGCCGCCGGCTCGAGACGACCCGGCGATCTAGGTCCGCAATCGATTGCGAAATATTTGGCTGGGAGGTGTTCAGGTGTCGCGCTGCCTCCCCCATGCTGCCAGCTTGCACGACGGCCGGGGTCCGCCGGCCGATGCGGTCGCTCATTTGCATGACACTTCCCCATATGACAATGCATATGGCATCATCAAACAATAATATTATGTGCCTGTTACAGCATTCAAGTATCCTTCAAGCCTGGGCACGCGGAACGCCTGCGAGACAAAACCCTTCGTATGCGGACCGAAGGAGGACGCTATGGAACGTCGCTGTCGTCAATTTCTCGCTGCCCTCTGTATTGCGGCCATAGCCACCTCCGCCATGGGCGAGATCCCCAAGCGCGGCGGAGTCCTCACGTTCATGATCCCCGCAGACGCGCCGCCGAGCTTCGATGGCCACCGCGAGACCACCTTCGCCACGGTGCAGTCGGCGGCACCGTTCTACAGCGTGCTCATCCGGGTCAATCCGAGTAATCCATCGTCGACCACAGACTTCGTTTGCGATCTGTGTACAGAGTTGCCGACGCCGACCGATGCCGGCAAGACCTATACCTTCAAGATCCGAGAGGGTGTGAGGTTTCACGATGGAACGCTGCTCACCGCCGTGGATGTGGCGGCGAGCTGGCGCAAGATCATCCACCCGCCCGAGGGACTGACGAGTACTCGGGAGAGCCATTATCTGATGGTCGACAGCGTCGAGGCGCCGGACCCGACCACTGTGGTGTTCCGCCTGAAGTTCGCGACCGGAGCCTTCCTGCCGGCGCTCGCCGAACCCTTCGCATGGATCTACGAGAAAGCCATCCTCGACAAGGATCCGCGCTGGTACGAAATGAACGTCATGGGCTCTGGCCCGTTCAAGTTCGCCGGCTATGAGGCCGGCCAGGCGATCAAGGGCGTGCGCAATCCCGATTATTATCATCCTGGGCAGCCTTATCTCGACGGCTTCACGGGCATCTATGCGCCCAAGCAGGCGGTCCGCATCGATGCGATCCGAGCCGACCGCGCGGCCGGAGAGTTCCGCGGCCTGCCACCGTCGTCGCGCGATCAGCTTCAGCGCGAGCTAGGCGACAAAGTGGTGATGCAGAGCAGCGACTGGAACTGCGGCAACGTGGTCACGCCTAACCACAAGAAGAAGCCGTTCGGTGACCTGCGGGTCAGGCAGGCGCTGGCACTCGCCGTCGACCAGTGGGGTGGTGCACCGGCACTTGCCAGAATTGCCAATGTGAACACAGTGGGCGGCATCGTGTTTCCTGGTTCGCCGCTGGCTGCCACCCGGGCGGAGCTTGAGACGCTGGTTGGGTACTGGCCCGACATTGAGAAATCGCGTGCCGAGGCGAGACGCCTGTTAAAGGAGGCGGGAGCCGAGGGACTTGCATTCGAGCTCTTCGACCGCAACATCGACCAGCCCTACAAGTACGTTGGGACGTGGTTGATCGACCAGTGGAGCAAGATCGGGCTGCGCGTGACGCAGCGCGTTGTGCCGATCGGTCCGGCTCACGAGGGGTTACGCAGCGGCAGCTTCGACGTCGCCCTCGAGGCTAGTTGCAACAGCGTGGTAAATCCGCTGTTGGATGTCCAGAAATACCTGCCGCGCTCGGTTTTCACCGAGAATTACGGGAACTACGACGATGAGCCCGAGATCGATCTTTACCAAAAGATGCTGCGCGAGACCGACAGTGTGAAACAGCGGGCGCTGATGCGCGATTTCGAGAAGCGCGTGCTTGATACCGAAGCACACGAGATGGTGGTGACTTATTGGCGCCGGATCGTTCCGCTGCGCTCCTATGTGAAAGGCTGGAAGGTCGGCCCTAGCCACTACGTCAATCAGGACTTGGCCAACGTGTGGCTCGACAAATAGGAGAACATCCATCTTCCGAACGAGTTCTTGAATGAAATACCAGGGGTATTGCTGCATCGCCACGAGGTGTGAAAGCTGGGGCCCGCGCGTGCACGCAAGTTGCCCCAATTCGATCGCTCTGTCGGTGCGACACGGTCACCGTCGATTTTATCGCTTGTTCGATGACATCATCGGCCCCAGTGATTGAAGCGGACGGGACTTGGAGCCCGATCGCCGTAGCGGCTTTGAAATTGACAATCGGCGCTACTTTTGTGGACTGCTGCACAGGCTGATTGGCTGGTTTCTCCCCTCTGAGAATCGGTCCCGTGTATACGCCCATCCAACGATGTGATTGTCTAATCGTTCCTCCGTAGCTCACACGCTCTGAACTCCCGGCGCCTCACTCGACCTCTCCATAATGAGAGATCAGAATATCAGATGTCTCGTAAAGCACTCTCCGGCGATTGGGTGCGAAACAACCGGCGCCAGAGTTGACGCCCTGCGCCAATAATTGCCGTCAGCAGATGCAAGGAAAACCCGCTCACTGCCTTGAGTTTGTTGCGAACCTACCGCATGCCGAGAATTAGGGGCATGCCACCAGCCGCGCGCAATGTCACGCGGCTTACAGGCTCGGGTGCATGGCCCGGTACTGTCTCAAAGCGTGCTGCGCGCACCAGCGTGCCCAGAAGGGCGACCCCCTCGATCAAAGCGAAGGCCATGCCGATGCAAATCCGCGGTCCGGCGCCGAATGGCATGTACTGGTAACGTGAGATTTTGGCCTCATTCGCGGGCGCAAAGCGGGCGGGCTCGAACCGGTCGGGGTCGGACCAATGCCTCCGGTGGCGCTGGATGGCGTAGATCGGGATGATGATCTGGGTGCCGGCCTTAATAGGTAGTCCCCCAAGCTCAATATCGACTGTGGCTTGCCTCGACATGATGGGCGCGGGCGGATAGAGCCGCATTGTTTCCTTCAGCACCTGCGCGGTGATTAAGAGCTTATCGATGTGATTGGATTCAAGGGGCCCCTCGCCCGCCACCGTGACCACTTCTTCCAGGATCTGGTCCTGCCAATAGGGTGTCTGGGCGAGTAGATAGAGGGCCCAAGTAAGCGCTTTGGCCGTCGTTTCATGGCCAGCCATGAGGAAGGTCAGCAAATTGTCGATCAGCAGCTCGTCCGACATCTGCGCGCCGGTTTCCGGGTTCTTGGCGTTTGCGAGCCGCTGCAGAAGGTCATCTGTGCCGACAGGATCAGCGCGTCGGTCCGCAACGAGGGTCGCAACGGCGGATCTGAGCTGCCGCTGGGCGGTAAGCATCTTGAACATGCCCGGGTGTGGCATCCAGGGCGGCAACCCGAAGTTGGCGTACGCCACCTGCCAACCGAGCGGCTTCTGATAATCGAGGCTGGAGCGAGCTATAAGCGGTCGAACATGCGCATCACCGCCCGGCAGAAGCGTGTGTGATATCACGTCAAAGGTAACCAGCGTCATGTCACGATCGATGTCGCGCGGCCGCCCGGGGGTTGCTGCGCGCCATTCGACCAAAAGACGCTCGGCTGCTTCCACGATTGTCGGCACGAAGCCAATGAGGTCAGCGTGGCGAAAAACCGGCGCGGCTGTTTGGCGTTGCCATTTCCAATCGCTACCGTCGGCCGTTAGCACCCCGTTCCCGAGCAGCGGTCCCAAGATTCGCTTGGTAATTGGCGTCCGTCGGAACCCATCGCGCTTATCCAACAGCACCATCTTGATGAGCGAAGGATCCGTGATCCAGCAGACAGTGCGGCCTGCACGACCACCCAGAACGATCCCTTCGTCGTAGACCGCAGCGGGGAGGATGCGCAGGGGATTGCGCAACAGTGTTGCAAAGAAGGATAAGGCGCTAATTGGTCGCTCAAGAGGAGGGACCCGGGGCGCGTACACCGGAGCGGGTGTCATTGTGTCAGAGGAATTCCGCTCGATGTCGCTCAGCGTGGCCGCTGTCATGTTCGAAGCCCTCGATCGCACCTCGGTTCCAGGGCGATAGCGCCCGCCGCGCCAAACTTTTGCGATTCAAGGTCCGCTGCACGCGCGTTCCGCCCACAGTCGGCTTTGATGCAGCTGCCGGTCATACGATACCGATGTAGAACCGATCAGATCCTAAGTAAAGGCAATGAGGTCCAAGTGTATTGTATTGAGACCAACATGCTGATCGATGCTTGGACCGGCACAGAAAGCTGCCGCACAGGAACTGACGTTTGCGAGAACCAGATCTCCTATCAGGGTACGAGTGCTGGGACGTCGCACTTCCTCGACGGGCCGATGAGCCGGACGTCTACAGCCGTCGACTACCTGACAACGCTTCCCTACGGCGGACGCCGATCGGATAGGCGTCGGCTTCGATGGATCGTTGCCTCAAGGCTGTGGGTACAGCGAGCGCGGTCAACGTCGCGAGCGCGACCCGGAAAGGATGGGAAGGCAAAGGCTCGGTAGCTGATCTGTTCACGACCTGGACGCGCTCGCGAAACAGGGCACGGTTGAAGCTGTTTTTTTGGCAAGGACAAGCCTACGCCGGGTCGGACAACAGCAACGACGCCTGGGCGGGCGACGTAACATTTTTTGCGGTTCCGCCTGGAACGCTGATAGCGTCGGAATACTCAGGCTGTCGCCAGGGCGACGAATACGTCACCACACACGACAACGTCTTTGCGAAAGTGACAGGCGGCTTGCATACCATTCCATCTACCGCCGAAATCTTCACCAGCATTACGCGGCTTACATATATTACCAGCCTTTTGGGTCAGCCGCTGAAGTAGGAGCGAATGCATAAATGCTGACCGGCCGAATGGTCGCGCCCCGGAGGAGCGTTCCCTGCCATTTCCGGTAATACCTTCCTGAGGCGATCCTGCACGCCCCTCAACGGTATCTCTTCCGTCGTCGTATTGAAACGGTGGACAGCACGTTGCGTCGATATTTCATTGCCGCAACTGCACCCAATGAAGTTGTGCCAAATCCGGCAAGCCCAGCAAAGAATCGCGCCTATTCGATCGCCCGGTCGGCGCGCGCGAGCCCGGTCGCCAGCACTTCGAGGCCGACGATCGGCCCAGGCGCCCAGGCCGTGTCGCCCCCCTGCGCCGGGTCGACCGCGAATATGAGCGAAGATGGCCACCAGAAGGTCCCCGCCGGTCCCCATTGGTGTTGAGGTCCGCGAGTGACCGGACCGCTATCCGGGCGCGTTGGCCGTTCACTCGGCCGCAGCCGACTGCTTCGCCTTGCGCGCTTCGATATTCGCCCGAGCTGCTGCGCGGCGCTCATCAAATTTGGCGAGTCGCCGCTTCGGATTCGCGTGCACGAGGTTGTCCGCTTGCCCAGGGTTCTTCTGCGACCCCGCCCAGCCATGGGCGGCAATGTCGAAAATGATGCCTGAAAGGTCGGTGTGTTTGACCTCGTAGCCATCGGGATTGTTTGGGTCGCCCATGATCCATGTGGCGCCAGTGTTGCGCACGATCTTGCCCTGTTCGACAACGTCGTCGACCCAGAAGCCAATGTGGTGGATGCCAACGAAATCCTTGCCCGTACCTTGCGACGCCGCGTCAGTCTTGAACTTCAGGAGGGCAAGATTCACGATGCCATCCGTCAGGAACACGCCTTCGGCGAGCGCGCTGTCGAGCTCCGTTACCTCCTCGAGCCCGAGCGCCTCCTTATAGAACTCCGCCGTCTCCCATGGGTCCTGAACGCTCAATGCGACATGGCGGATACGGCCCTTCATTTGCTTCGCCATTGGGAACCTCCAGTTTGTTGTAGCCGGGCTGCAGCGGGACAAGTGTCGACCTTTGCCAGCAGTAGTGCAAGAGGACTGCACCGTTACCCCGGGCGCGTCGCACGGCCAGATGGCGTCCGCAGGTCCTCATACAACAGACTTGATCAACCTATGATTAGCATCGGCCAGGCTCCATCAAGGGGCTTGCCGAGCAAGCCTCGGATCAGCTCCGACGCACGCCACGGCCAATTGAGCGTGCCGCCGGCGGCGGTGCGTTTCGGCGGCACCGCGGCAACCGCAATCACACGCACCGGCTTCGGGTCGGGCGCCAAGAGCCAGCTGCGCTTCGTCTGCGGCTGGCAGCACATCGCCGGTGGGGGCTGCCCTAACCTGCATCCCTGCTCCCTCGCTCGTCGCTACCACCGCGGCCTTGTTTGGCGCAGGCCATGAGCGCCTTGCCGGGAGGCTGGATCTGCGCCGGTAAGCGGCACAGGTAGGATTGGTCGGTTCAACCCACGGGTTGTCGTCGTCGCACCCTTGCGACCACTTCGCGTGCATCGCGCTGACCTTGCTCCGCCCTCCATCAACTGATGCGCTGCGCGCCGCGCAACAGCGCTACACTGCGATTTTGCCGATGGCGATGCCGACGCGGCCTTCGGAACCATCGTCGGTCTCTGGCGCTCTTACGCACTTTCGTTCGGACTGAGCCTCTCGTCTTGATCCTGCTTCGGCTTTTCCGTCGGCAGAAAGCCGCCTGACTGGCGGTTCCAGAGCTCGGCGTAAAGGCCACTGCGGCGCAGGAGCTGCGCATGATCGCCCTCCTCGATGATCTTGCCCTGATTGAGCACGATCAGCCGATCCATCGCCGCAATGGTCGAGAGCCGGTGGGCGATCGCGATCACGGTCTTACCCGCCATCAGGTTGAAAAGCTGCTCCTGGATCGCCGCCTCGGCTTCGCTGTCGAGCGCGCTCGTCGCCTCATCGAGAATCAGGATACGCGCATTCTTGAGTAGCACGCGGGCAATGGCGATGCGCTGCCGCTGGCCTCCGGAAAGCTTCACACCGCGCTCCCCGACGCGCGCGTGGTAGCCCTTGCGGCCGTCCTTGTCCTCCAGTTCGAGGATGAACTCGTGCGCATGTGCGCGCTTTGCCGCCTCGATCGCCGCCTCCATACCGGCGTCCGGTCGGCCGTAGAGGATGTTCTCCAACACGGAGCGGTGCAGGAGCGAGGTGTCCTGCGTCACCATGCCGATGGCGGCGCGCAGGCTCTCCTGCGTCACCCCAGCAATGTCCTGCCCATCGATCAGGATTCGCCCCTTCTCCAGATCGTAGAAGCGAAGGAGCAGGTTGACGAGCGTCGACTTGCCGGCACCGGAGCGGCCGATCAATCCCACCTTCTCACCCGGCCGGATGGTGAGCGATAGCCCGTCGATGACGCGTGCCGGGTCGGCACCGGGTAGTCCCCTGGCGCTGCCGTAGTTGAAGCCGATGGCATCGAAGCGGATTTCGCCTCGATAGACCACGATATCGCGCGCCTCTGGGCGGTCGACGATGCCGTGCGGGCGGGCGACGGTCTCCATGCCCTCCTGCACGACGCCGACGTTCTCGAAAATGCTGGTGACGAGGTTGAGCACCCAACCCGACATCTGGCTGATGCGCAGGACGAGCGCCGTTACGAGCGCGATCGCGCCGAGCGTGATGCTCTCCCGGCTCCAGAGCCACAGCGCGAGGCCCGTGGTGCCGGCGATGAGTAGCCCGTTCAGAGTGAACAAGAGGGCAGTCATCAGCGTCGTGAGGCGGACGTAGCGGCGGTGCATTGCCGTCTGCTCCTCGAAGGCGGCGCGCGCGTAGGCGTCCTCGCGCTCGGTGTGCGCGAAGAGCTTCACGGTGAGAATGTTGGTATAGCTGTCGACGATCCGGCCGAGCAGCATGGAGCGCGCCTCGGAGGCATCGGTGGAACGCTCGCGGATGCGCGGCACGAGCCAGGCGACGATCCACACATAGGCGGCAAGCCACACAAGCAGCGGGACCGTGAGACGCAGGTCTGCGGCCCAGAACAGCGCCAGCGCGCTCAGCCACTGCACGGCGACGAACACGGCGGCATCGCTGAGCTGGAGGATGGAATCGCGCATCGCCGGCGCCGTCTGCATTACCTTGTTGGCCACCCGCCCTGCGAAGTCGTTCTGGAAGAAGCCAAGACTTTGGCGCAGCATGTGGCGATGCGACTGCCAGCGCACCCGCGCCTGGAACGGTGGGGAGAGCACCTGGCTCTTGGTCAGCTCGTAGCCCACGAAAATCACGGGCCGTGCGATTAGCACTACGAACGCCATCCACAGCAAGAGACCCGCATGATCGGTAAAGAGCGACGCGGGGTTGGGGATGCCCTGGAGCAGGTCTATGAGGTCGGCGACGAACTTGGCGAGCGCCACCTCGGTCAGCGCCGCGAGCAGGTCGAGGACCAGCACCAGGAGGAACGCCGGCCAGACGGGCCGCACGAAATGCCAGTAAAACGTCCACAGCGGCCGAGGTGGACGTTCGATCACTGGGCCCTTGAATGGATCGATGCGCGATTCGAGCCAGCGTAGCATCTCGCTTCCCCAACTTGTCGGCGGTTCGAGGGTCACGCAGCACTTGCAAATGGGCCGCATGGGATCGCCGGCGGAGCGATGGTGCCGCCAGCGCGAAACCGGATGAGTGTGGTACCGTTCGTGTGGCTGCGGTCCAATTGCTCCGCTACCACACGCTCCGCACCTAGCGGTCGATTGTGTCTATTCTGCAGCTTTGCGCCACGCAAGTGCGGGCGAGGATTCCAGGAGGTGTCAAAAGGCTGACTGCCTGCCCATCGGCGCGCTACAAGTACCTCGATTAGCTGGCGGAGTAGCTGCGGCCCCGAAGGCTTTAGAGGCGTGCCATAGGCGACACGGCACGAACGGTCGTGAGCTAACGTGGGTCTCCGCCCGCGCCAACGACGGGACGAGCGCCAGCCAAAGCAGCGTGCTACCTTCGGGGATTATCATGCCGTGAGACAAGACCCTTTTTTGTAAATTCACCGACCGCAAGGACATAAAGGTCGAGGTCGAGACCGTAGGCTCGCTTCCGACCAGCAGCACGGAATCCGAGGCGGTTCGCAACTGCTTTGGAGCGACGGTTGTCCGGATCGATAACGGCGACGATTTGCTTGAGCCGAAGGCACACAAAACCATGGTTCAAGATTGACCTTGCGGCCTCAGTGGCAAGTCCCTGTCCCCAGCATGACCGGGGGAGCCGCCAACCGATTTCGATCTCTGGTCCTTCTTCAGCAAGAGGGATGAGCTCGATCCAGCCGCAGAACACCCTGGGCTCGCTCTTTTTTTCGATTACCCAGTAGCCGAGACCCGGTCCAAATATCGTGCGCGTGCGGTCCAACAGAAGTCTGCGATGCTCTTCGGGATCGAATGCATCGCGAAAATTCGGGTGCAGGTGGCGGCGGACCTCGCGGTCACTGTCCATCTTCAGGCAATCTTCAACATCGCTTGGCCGGCGCGGTCGAAGCACCAGTCGCGAGGTCGCAAAAGACGGAAGTTCGCGCATCGCAGTTTGAGCCCTGAGGAACCCCCTCCATTGCTGAATTCGCGCCTTTAGGGCGCAAGGTCAAACCGCGGCTGGTGCACCCGAACGTCTCTTGAACCTGGACAGCTGCCCAAGTTGTTGCGGTGCCGAGACTTTCCGCCTGGTGCCGGTTCCTCTCGTGCGCTGGAGCAAGCAACGATGGTTAGAACCCGTTCAGAGCGTGTCTGCACCTATCGAGTAAGCCCTTGCCCGCGCCATTTACAACCAGAGGTTAGAACAGATCCATTGTGCCGGCTATGCTAACCTGCCCGCCATCGCTGACGTCCGGCTCTTCTGCAAGCAATGCCTCGGCAATTATTGTGGGCCACGACACTGTAAATCTTGCCGATCTGGGTGACCGGATTCTTGCGCCCGGGCGCTTCAATTACCATGGGCCGATCGCAGCTCAATGCATGTTGATGGGCTAGATCGGATCATCAATCGCAGATCCCGCGCTCGTCCATGTCAAGCTTTCAACCCGTGACAAAATCTCCGTTGCTCTGTTCGCACGACGTGCCGGCGAAATCGCCCGCGCACATCTAGACCGGACCGAGTTGGTTGATGACTTCATAGGCTGTGATCAGCCCATTGGCTCGATTGCCTCTCAGCCTCACCGAGGAATGTGGTGGACGGGATTGGCCATGATGGTGACCGTGCGCCACGAGGGCCGGCTCCATTCCGTGCGGCGCTCCGATGCCCGCGTGAATAATGTTCAATGAATGCCGCAGCTTCTATTCTCTCCATTTTGCTTTTTCTCCGAATCAACGCGCGATGCAACATCCGAAATGCCATCCTGCTTGCGCATCGTCCACTGCACAACGAAGATGTGGCTTGCTTTGCCGGCGCCGTGTCGGCCGGGTGTCCGTGAACAAGGCCTAGGGAGAGGGACGAGGCGATGACCGCGGGGCAGGCCGCTGCATCCGGTGCGAGCGAATTGACCGCAACCGAACGCAGCGCGCTGAAGAAGGCGGCGTGGCGGCTGTTGCCGCTGCTCACCATCGCCTATCTCTTCAACTATTTCGACCGCACTGTTGTCGGATTTGCAGCGCTGACCATGAACCGTGACATTGGGCTGACCTCGAGCCAGTTCGGCTTGGGCGCCGGCCTCCTGTTCATCACCTATTGCCTATTCGAAATCCCGAGCAACCTCGTTCTCTACCGCGTCGGCCCACGGCGGTGGCTCGCGCGCATCATGATTACCTGGGGTATTATCTCGGCCTCGACCGCCTTCGTCGTCGGACCCCACAGCTTTTATGCCGCCCGCCTGTTGCTGGGCGCCGCCGAGGCGGGCTACTTCGTCGGCGTCACCTATTATCTCTCCGCCTGGTTCCCGGTGCAGGTCCGCACCCGCATGCTCGCCTGGTTCCTCGTCGGTATTCCGCTGTCGACGGTGATCGGTGGCCCGCTCGCGGGGTTGCTGCTGCAGCTCGACGGCGTCAGAGGATTTGCCGGTTGGCAATGGCTGTTCTTCGGCGTGAGCCTGCCCTGCGTGGCCTTTGGGCTGATCGTCTACGCCGCGCTGAGCGACCGGCCGCAGGATGCCAAGTGGCTCGCCGCCGCAGAGCGCGATGCGCTCGTCGCCATGCTCACGGCCGAGACGCGCGAGCGGCAGCGGTCGGAATTCTGGCCGGCGGTGCGCGACCTGCGCGTCCTCATCCTCGCCGGCGTGCAGTTCTGCTTCACGCTCGGCTCCTACGGAATCGGCATCTGGCTTCCGCAGATCGTCAAGGGTTACAAGTTCTCGGACCTCGAAGTCAGCCTAATCGTCGCCGTGCCTTATCTTTTCGCCTCGGCGGCGATGATCGTATGGGCTTGGCATATCGACCGCACCGGCAAGAAGGTAGCCAACCTCGCCGTCGCCTGCTTTCTCGGCGCGGTCGGCTTGGTGGCGTCGGTGCTGCTCACCGGCTCGCTGCTGGTCGCGCTCGCGGGCCTGACCATCGCGCTGGTCGGCGTGACCTCGGCGCGCGCCATCTTCTGGAACGTGCCAACGCGGTTCTTGACCGGCATCGGCGCCGCCGGCGGATTGGCCTTCATCAACACCATCGGAGTATTCGGAGGATTCGTTGGCCCGAGCATGATGGGCTGGCTCAAGGATTGGACCGGCTCGTTCACCGCCGGCTTGATGGCGATGGCCGCTATCATGCTGGCCGCAACGCTGCTCGCCGCCTCGCTCAAACTTGTCGTGAAGCAGGAGTAAGGCAAGGTCTGCATAATCCTGACCATTGGAAATACCGGCAGATAAACACCGCTTCACCCCGGGAGCCGCCAATCGCACTCGGGCCGGTCGGTGCAGTTAGCCACATAAAAGGGCGGTTGTAACTCTGCGAGAGGTCCCCTTGTCGTCATCCGCCGATATGCGGCATCGCCTCGGTGAAAGCCAGCCATGCTGGCGTTCCGCCGAGCGGCCTACGCAGCAGGATAAATGCGCTCATGCCTGCCGCGCCGATCCACCAAGCGCGATGGCCGACCCCGGCGCAACACGGATAACGCTTTTTCGGGTTCGTCTGGAACCATGCCGTGGCCAC
>Ga0306920_100002608_pt1 | contig 22798 bp, 20 predicted proteins | sample flu12Cox44000170_FD_204666 | JGI IMG/M metagenome (GOLD analysis project Ga0306920, IMG submission 204666) | Lab enrichment of tropical soil microbial communities from Luquillo Experimental Forest, Puerto Rico - flux4day.12C.oxic.44.000.170 (v2)... | ecosystem: Environmental > Terrestrial >...
AACCTCTCGACAACCCGTTCGGCCCAAGGTTGTCACCTATGTAGCCGGTACATTCTGTAACCTATGTCTCCGGGCTGGACCCCAGGAACTCGTGGCGCGCCCTGAGGGATTTGAACCCCCGACCCTCTGATCCGTAGTCAGATGCTCTGATCCACTGAGCTAAGGGCGCGCTTGGCGGGAGCGGTGCTCAATGCATGCACGGCCATCCATTTTTCATATTGTGGAGAAGTTGCGCAAGGTGGCATCATGGCCGGCGCAGCGCCGGGTGCTCGTCTCACAATGAAAAGCAGGCTCAAGCCTGCACCACCTTGAAGTTAACCTTGAGAATGGTTCAGGCCGCCATTGGCTGAGCCACCGGCAGCCAGACGGTTACGGTAGTGCCTTCGCGCAAGCGGCTCTCGATGCGAAGGGTTCCGTGGTGCAGTTGAACAATGTGCTTGACGATAGCCAGGCCGAGCCCCGTACCGCCGAGTTCACGGGAACGGGCCCGGTCGACCCGGTAAAAACGTTCTGTAAGCCGCGGAATCGCGGCGGCCGGAATGCCTTCGCCACTATCGGCCACCACGAACTCAATTCCCGGGAGATCAGGCGGCAGCGCCGCGCCGTCAACACCGTTGAGACGCGTGTGCGCTTCCACCGCCACCGATCCGCCGCGTGGGGTGTACTTGAGTGAATTGTCCAGCAGATTAACCATCACCTGGTGAATGCGGTCCCGATCAATGGTAATGTCCGGCAAATCGCGCGAGGACCTGACTACCAGTTCGATGCCCGCGCGACTGGCCTGCTCACGCATCAGCTCCACCGCTTCTTCGAGAATTCGTGAGGGCGCGAGAGGCTCGAACTTGAGCGCAGTCAACCCCCGTTCCAGGTCCGACAGCGAGACGAGGTCGTCGATAAGACGCGCCAGCCGCCGCGACTGGCGCTCGATAATGCCAAGAAACCGATGTTGTGTATCGGGATCGTCCACTCCCTTCTGCAAGGTTTCGGCATAACCATACAGTGCCGTAAGCGGCGTGCGCAGTTCGTGCGTCAGGTTGGCGATAAAGTCGGCGCGCACCGTCTCGTAGGCGCGCAGCCGCGTAATCTCATGAAAGACGAAGACCCGGCCTCCACCGCCCGCAGCAAGACGTACGGGCGCGGCGCTAACCTCTAGATAGCGTTGGGCCGGATTCTGAATTGGTACCTCGGCGGTGATCACCTCGGTGGGGTCGGGCGAGGTAGCGCGCGCGATGAACTCCTGCAAGCGAGCGTCACGACAAAGCTCGATAAAATGACGGCCTGCATAACCCGCCTCCGCTTGCAACCCGAACAGTCTGCGGGCGGCGCCGTTCAGGAGCACAATTTCACCGTGCGCCCCCGTGACCACTACCGCCTCATTCATGTTGCGCAGGATCGCGTCGAACTCGCCGCGCTGCTCCTCGAGCGTATCAAGCTCGCCGGCTAGCCGGTCGGCAGCTTCAAGCAGGCGCCGCTCGGCGCGGCTCATGAAATCGTGCTCGGTGGTGCCGACGTGGGTCGGCGGTTCGTGCCGTTCGAGCGCATCGACTAACGCGCCAAGACGCTCGCCATGCGCGCGCCATGACCAAACTATCGGCCGGCTGGCAATCAAACCGGCGGCGAGGCCGATAACGACCGCCACCGCGACCCAGCCGGCCCATATGGAGCCGTTTGCGGCGAGGACAATGAGCGCCACTGCGGCCGGCAGTCCGCTCAATAGTATGGCTGATATCAGCCGGAAGCTAAGTGGCCTATCCAAGCGCGTCCGGATTAAAGCGATAACCGACGCTGCGCACCGTCAGGATCAGCTCCGGATTGGAATCGTCGCGCTCGATCTGCTGGCGCAACCGCCGGACGTGAACGTCGATGGTGCGTGGTTCGACGAAAGTGTCACGGCCCCAGACCAGGTCGAGCAACTGCTCCCGGCTGTAGACCCGTAGAGGATGTTGGACAAAAAACCGCAGTAGTTCAAATTCGCGCAGGGCAAGCTCCTTTCTCTCGCCGTCGACGAAAACCTCGTAGGTACCGAAGTCCATTTTCAGCCGCCCGCGTTCGAACAACGCGGGCACCAGATGCTCAGAGGCGGCGTTGACTCGCCGCAGCAGAGCCTTAACGCGGGCGACAACTTCGCGGGGGCTGAATGGCTTAACGATATAGTCATCGGCGCCCATTTCGAGGCCGAGTACCCGATCCACTTCGGAGCCCTTGGCGGTCAGCACGATAATCGGCAATTGCGCTGTCTCGGGCTGCGCTCGGAGCCGCCGGCACAACTCAAGGCCGGGCATTCGCGGCAGCATCAAGTCGAGCAGCACCAGATCGGGTGCGCGCCGCGCGATCCGCTCGAAGGCTTCGGCACCGTCCGCCGCCTCTTCCACGGCGAAGCCCTCCTGGGAGAGGTTATAGCGGATGAGTTCGCGAATATCGCTCTCGTCTTCGACCACCAGGATTTTTTGCCGGATGCGCTCACGCGCCTGTTCCGCCGTGGTGCTCATGGCCGTAGTTTCTTCTTGTCCATGTGGCGAATTGTCCTCCCCTTGACCATATAGACCACCATTTCCGCTATATTGGTTGCATGGTCGGCGATTCGTTCGAGATATTTCGACACGAACAGAATCTGTGTCGCGCGCGAAATGGTGCTTGGATCCTCTGCCATATAGCTCAATAACTCGCGATAGATCTGATAGTTAAGCGCGTCGACTTCGTCGTCCCGCGCAATCACTTCTTCGGCTAGCGCAGTCTCGTCCCGCACAAAGGCGTCCAGACTGTCATTAACCATCGATTGCGCAATTGCCGCCATCCTGGGGATGTCAATATACGGCTTCAGTTGCGGTTGCTCGCTCAATTCAAGTGCGCGCTCGCATATGTTGACAGCGTTGTCACCGATGCGTTCCAGGTCGGTGGTTATCTTAAGCCCGGTCGTGATGAAACGCAGATCGCGCGCCGCTGGCTGATGCAAGGCGAGCAGGCGTATACACCGTTCGTCGCTCTCAATATCCATCCGGTTGACTTCGGCGTCACGCGCGATCGTTTGCCGGGCTTTTTCAGTATCGCGTTCAACCAGGGACTCCACCGCGTCGGCAATCTGACGTTCGACCAGACCACCCATCTTGAGCAGGCCAGCGCGCAAGCCGCGCAACTCCTCTTCATACTGACGATTGGTATGTTGCGGCTGGAAGTTGTCCATTTTGTGACTCCACGACACTAATCACACTGCCGGACCAACCTGACGATCTGCTTCATCACTGAATTAGCCAAAGCGGCCGGTGATATAGTCCTCGGTCTCGCGGCGAGCGGGATTGGTAAAAATCTGCCGGGTTTCGCCGAACTCAATCAGGTTGCCGGTATACATAAAGGCAGTGAAGTCCGAACAGCGCGCCGCCTGCTGCATATTGTGAGTTACGATGACAATAGTATAGTTCTCTTTGAGTTCGAGCAGTAGTTCCTCGATACGAGCGGTCGAAATCGGGTCAAGTGCCGAGCAGGGCTCGTCCATCAGTAGCACTTCAGGCTTTACCGCCAGCGCACGCGCGACGCATAACCGCTGCTGTTGGCCGCCGGAAAGGCTAATGCCGGGCCGGTTCAAACGGTCTTTGACCTCATCCCATAACGCCGCCTGGCGCAGGCTCTGCTCGACAATCCGATTGCGCTCAGCGCGTTTGAGGGCGACGCCGTTGAGAGTGAGTCCGGCGGCGACGTTGTCCGCCACCGACATGGTGGGAAACGGGGTTGGCCGCTGGAAGACCATCCCGATCCGGCGCCGCACATCGACGGGATCAATCGCAGAGCCATAGATGTCATCGCCGTCGAGCAGCACCTCACCTTCCACCCTCGCTCCTGGTACGACTTCGTGCATGCGGTTGAAGCAACGTACCAGCGTCGATTTACCGCATCCGGACGGTCCGATTATGGCGGTTACCTGATTAGCGCTAATCGTCACGTCGATGTCGTGCAGGGCATGATTTGAGCCAAAGTAGGCATTCAGGCGGCGAGCTACCAATTTTTCCGACATGAAATTTCTTTAAGCTGACCCTGCCCACGTGCAGCAATCGCTAAGCTCATCGGGCTACTCGGGCGGAGCCACGCGTGATCCATCGTACCCCTACCTCAAGTGCGAGCACGATAGCCGTCAACACCAATGCCCCTGCCCAAGCCTGTCTTTGCCAATCGGCGAATGGCGATATGGCATAAGTGTAGACCTGCACGGTCAAAGAAGCGATTGGCTGGGTGAGAGCGGTGGACCAGAAGCGGTTGCCAAAGGCAGTAAACAACAGAGGCGCGGTCTCGCCGGCTACGCGCGCGATAGCCAGAATGATGCCGGTGGCGATTCCGCTCGCTGCAGCGCGGGCAACCACCGATAGTGTAGTCCGCCAGCGCGGAACTCCCAAAGCCAGTGCTGCCTCTCGCAGTTCCGCCGGCACTAGCAGAATCATTTCTTCGGTCGTTCGGGTTACCAAGGGTATCATGATGATCGCGAGAGCTGCTGCACCAGCGAGGGTCGAAAAGCTGCCGGCCGGCTGCACGAGCACCGCATAAACGAAAATACCAATCACAATGGACGGGATACCCATCATTATATTGGCGGCAAACCGCACCGCCCGCGCGAGCCATCTGGCGGGGTTTTCGGCAACATAGATGCCGGCGCCGATTCCCACCGGGACACCCATTACGATGGCGACGGCGACCAATTCGAACGTCCCAATGATAGCGTTGGCCATCCCGCCGCCGGGTTGTCCTACTGGCGTAGGCATCTTGGTGAAAAAGTTCCAGTTAACACTCGATGCGCCTTTGCTTAGCAGATAGCTGAGGACCAGGAACAACGGCACCAGGGCGAGCACCGTCGCCAGCACCGTCAGCCCAACCATGAAATTGCTCTTTAACTTCCGCAGGAAGCGTCGGCCGGCGTGGCTCGAAAGCGCTCGGGTTTTAATCACTCCGTTCATGCTCGGCTATACATTCGTCGCCGAACCCGCTTCGGCAATGAATCTCGCACCTGTTTCCTCGTTCGCCTCGCTCCGCTGGCGCGTCAGCCCAGCTCCATGCCTGTTCTCATAAGGGTCCGTGGAATCGGTACCGAGTGGCGCCCAGCACCAGCGCGCGCGCGACCATGTTCAGAATTAAGCCGAACGCCAGCAGCACCAAGCCCAATTCGATGAGGGCCGCTACGTTGAGTTCGGTCATGGCCTCCACGAATTCATTGGCAATCACGCTGGCCAGCGTCGACGATGGGGCGAAGAGTGAAGCTGATATCACTGGCCGATTGCCGATAACCATCGCCACCGCGATAGTTTCCCCGAGCGCACGCCCGAGCCCGAGCATAATCGCGCCGATAACTCCCGAGGTGCCATACGGCAGCACCGCCATCCGGACCATTTCCCATTTGGTGGCGCCGAGCGCGAGCGCGGCCTCGCGTTGGCTCTGTGGCACCGCTCGGAAAACGTCGGTACACACAGCAGCGATATAAGGCAGCACCATAATGGCGAGGACTACCCCAGCCGTGAGCATCCCGACAGAAACGCGCGGCCCAGCAAACAAAGGGATGAAGCCAAAGTAGCGCGACAGTTCCGGCTCTACCCAATCACGCAACCAGGGACCGAGCACAAAAATCGCCCATAAACCATAAACTACGCTTGGAATCGCTGCGAGCAGTTCGACCAGGAAGCCGAGCTTGCGGCTGAACCATTCAGGCGCCATCTCGCTCAGGCATAACGCGACGCCCAGACTCAGCGGCATGGCGATCATCAACGCAATCGCTGACGACACGCCAGTACCGTAGATAAAAGACAGCGCGCCGTATTGATCGGCAGCCGGATCCCATTCGGTGCTAGAAAGGAAGGCGAAGCCAAAATGCCGGATCGCCGGCATCGCTTTGACCACTAACTCGGCTACAATCCCCGCCAGCAGCGCAAGTATCACCAATGCCAGAGTGACGATTATGCCGGAGAAGAGCGAATCTCCGATCGAATGGAGGCCAAAAGCACGCCGTGCAACTGCCGCTTCCTGTAAGCGGAGCTGCTCTTTGAGCGTGTCACCTGGATTGAGCAAGATCGTCCGCCGCCGCCCCGCACGGGGCTCTAGTAACACTTAAGGTACAACTGTTACGGAAGTGTTAATCCGCAGCGAACGAACGGTGAAAAAAGCTGTTCTTCGGCGACCTGGTTCGATAGACGTCACGCTAAAAGAACATGCGTGGGTCGCATACGACCGCAACTTCAAGCCGCACAGCCGCGATTGGGCCGCGCTTCACCGTCCTCACGCGTTCAAGATTGGCAAGGTGAAATTTACCAGGTGTCGACGCAAGGCCGCTTTTTGCCCGCGCGCGAAGGCGGCGTTGGGAGCAAACTTAGAGCCGAGTTTATCCATGTGCGCGAATCCGCCGGATCGATGACATCGTCGAATTCGAAATGCGAAGCGATATTCACAGCCTTACCAACTTCATACATTCGCGCGACCAGCTTGTCATAAAATGCTTTACGCTCGGCTGCGTCGTTGATCGCGGCTATTTCATTGCGATAGCCGAGCTTGACGGCGCCTTCCAGGCCCATGCCGCCGAATTCACCCGTCGGCCACGAGACTGTGAACAGCGGTGCCTTAAAGCTGCCGCCCGCCATTGCTTGCGCGCCCAGGCCATAGGCCTTGCGCAGCACGATGGTAAAGAAGGGCACGCTGAGACTGCCGCCGGTCACGAACATTCGTGCCGCATGACGGACGAGTCCGGTCTTTTCGATTTCAGGCCCGACCATTATTCCGGGAGTATCGCACAGAAACAAAATGGGCAGATCGAAAGCGTCGCAGAGCTGCATGAAACGAGTGGCCTTGTCCGCCCCATTGCTATCGATCGCACCGGCCAGATAAGCGGGGTTGTTTGCGATAAGGCCGAGCGGGCGCCCTTGGATACGCGCAAGCGCTGTCACCATACCCGGACCGAATTGGCGGCGCAGTTCGAGCACGGAATCGGCGTCGGCAATGGTTTGAATCAAGGCCCGGATGTCGTAAATGCGCAGTCGGTTCTCCGGAATCGAGTTGCGCAGCAGCCGCTGGTCGGCACAACTCCAATTGGGCAATTGACCTTGAAAATACGAGAGATATTTCTTGGCGGCGCGGACGCCATCGGCTTCGTCGCCAACCGGTATATCGACCACGCCATTCGACACCTGGACGTCGATTCCGCCAATTTCCTCGGGACGGTAGACGCCGAGCCCGCCGCCTTCGATCATGGCCGGACCACCCATGCCAATGTTCGAATTGGCGGTCGCGATTACCACGTCACAGCATCCCAGGATCGCTGCATTGCCGGCAAAGCAGCGGCCCGAATTAATTGCAATCAGAGGCACGAGCCCGCTCAATCGGCCGAACAGGTGGAACGCCATCGTATCGAGCCCGACCGCGGCCAGTCCGTCGGTATCGCCCGGGCGACCGCCGCCGCCTTCGGTGAAGAAGATCACCGGCAACCGCCATTTTTCGGCTAACTCGAACATGCGATCCTTCTTGCGATGATTTTGGCCGCCTTGGGTCCCTGCCAGCACGGTGTAATCGTAAGACATGACGATGCAACGAGTCCTCGACTGGTCGAACAGGTCGCCGTTGACTCTACCGATGCCGGCGAGCATTCCATCGGCCGGTGTGCGCCTGATTAGGTCATCGAGGGAACGGCGCCGCCGCTGCGCGGCAATCACCAGCGGACCATACTCAACGTAGCTGCCCGGATCGCACAGGTCCTCGATGTTTTCGCGCGCGGTACGCTGCCGGGTTTTCCGGCGGCGTTCAACTGCCTCGGGACGTGTCCTGTCCAGTCCAAATTCGTGCCGCTCGATGGCGGCGGCGAGATCCGGCCGGACACGATCGAGATCGAGTTGCTCCGCTTGAGCGACATCGGCCGCACTGACCTCGCCTGGCTCGATGAAGATCAACGGATGCCCTTCGAAGACGGCGTCGCCGAGAGCCACCGTGATCTGGCGTACGGTCCCGCCGACCTGCGCGTTTATCACGTGTTCCATCTTCATCGCTTCCATAACCAGCAGTTGCTGACCGATACGCACTTGTTCGCCTTCGCACACTTCGAGGCTCACGATCGTGCCCTGGATAGGAGCGGCCACCGGGACCGTGTTATCCGATCCCTCGGCGTGAGCAACGGGCGCAGCGCCGGCCGCCGGGCCATCGGCAGGGGTGCCTTGGGCGCTCTTGCCTAGATTCAGCACGGCCAGCGGGTCGGTCGTATCGATCCTCACCCCGGCCAGGCGCTTCCCGGGAACCTCGTGCGGTATCGGTGAGGCCTCGAGGAATAGTCGGCGATGGCGCGAATTGCCACTGGAAGCCAGCTCGACGATGTGTTCATCGACAAATCGGGTGTGCAACTTATGCGTGGCGAAATCGCGGCTGGCTAACAGATTTTGCAGAAACCCTAAATTCGTCAGCACCCCATCGATTCGGAATTCGCACAGCGCCCGATAAGTCTTTCGTACGAGCGAATCAAAATCATCGTCGACGGAATGAACAATCAGCTTGGCCAATAGCGAATCGAAGCGGACACTGGGGGCGAATCCGCTATAAGCGCACGTATCTACCCGAACTCCAGAGCCGGATGGCGGTTCGAACACCAACAGCGTGCCGCCCGACGGCTTGGCGATGCCGTCCGGCTGCATTGTCTCCATATTGATTCTCACTTGCATCGCCAAACCTCGCGGTGAGTGAGCGCCCTGTCCCATTTCCATTTCCGCGAGTGAGTAACCTCCAGCCAGCTGGAGCTGAAGCTTGACCAGGTCGAGACCGGTGACTGCTTCGGTGACCGTATGTTCCACCTGCAGGCGTGGATTGGTCTCGATAAACGCAAAGACGGCGTGTTCGCTGTCGTCGTCCACGTCGACCAGGAATTCGAACGTGCCCAGGTTTTGGTAATGTGCCGCCTCCGCCATCCGCAATGCGGCTGCGGTCAATCGCTCGCGCAAGCCCGGCGCCAGGCGCGGACTGGGCGCTATTTCCAGCAGCTTCTGGTGGCGGCGTTGGATGCTGCACTCGCGTTCGCCGAGATGGATTACGTGACCGGAACCATCCCCCGCAATCTGCACCTCGATATGGCGTGCACGGGGCATCATCTCTTCGATGTAGACGGCGTCATCGCCAAAGGCGGCGCGCGCTTCGGACTGGCACCTCGCGTAAGCATCCCGGATTTGACTACCGTCTAACACCTCGCGCACGCCACGCCCGCCGCCGCCCGCGACCGCCTTGATCATCATTGCGCCGCCCGGCGCGAGGCCGGCGAAAAACTCAATAGCTTGCTCGACGGTCGCCGAATGGACTGTAGCCCGCAAGACCGGGACCCCGCATCGCGTCGCCCATGCGCGAGCGCGCAGCTTATCACCGGACAATTCGAGAATTTCGGGACTGGGCCCGACAAACGTGATTCCACCCTCGAGGCATCGTTGGGCAAAGCGAAGACTCTCACTGAGAAAACCGTACCCCGGATGGATCGCATCACATCTGCAAGTCTCCGCGACCGCGACCATCTGCTCGATGTCGAGGTAGGCGGCCGCTCCAGTGCCCTGCAATGCGCACGCTTCGTCAGCCTTGCGCGTATGCAGTGAAGCAGCGTCGTCTTCGGAAAAGACAGCCACTGTTGCAATCCCCATGTCAGCGGCCGTGCGAGCAATGCGGATGGCGACCTCGCCCCGATTTGCAATCAAAAGACGCTTCGGAATCATGCGATTATTGAAATCACCTCATAATAACGCTTTGAAGCCTGGCTCCCGAACCGAAGCCTAGCATGCGCCAGCAGCGAGGATGAGACCAGGCGCAAGCGCGCAAAGGCTGTGCTGATGCTCACCGCAGTGTGCAATGACGCGCCGGCCGCAGCGACGTGCCACGAATCGGCTGGGAAAAATGAATTCCGATGTTTCTTCGCATTGCTGGACCGTGGAATAGATTCGCCCATCCCGCGGTCCAGAGTGTAGACGAAGGAAACCCCTCACGCTTTAGGTTCGTGCCCTGCCGAAATTTCGCCTCAGTAACCTTTCGGCGCGGATGCAGCAATCAAAGACAGTGGAGAGAGTGAGCGAGGGAAAACCATCGGCACATTTCCCGACCCAAGAACGCGGGCAATCTCAATGACGCCGCATAACGAATCAGAATCTCGCTGTGAACCGGAATCAGTCCTTCCTTCGCAATTCTTCGCCGGTCGAAGACACAAGGAAGCCGAGGACGGGGTGAGGCGCCTCTTGCTGGCGGTGTTGACCGACGCAGTGCGCTGCTACCAGGTGGGTCTCGATGCGCAAATGGCCTCCGTGCGCAAGCGCGCATTTCGAGAAGCCGAGCAGTGGTCATTCAATCCGAGAATCGATGGTCCATTTTCGTTCGAAAACGTGTGTGGCGCTCTCGATATCAGTCCGCGCTATCTGCGCGATACGCTGCGCCGATGGCGGGCCAAAAGACTCTGCGGCACTGGCGTCACGGTTATCCGCCGTTCTTCCGTCATCTTAGTCAAACGCATGACGCCGGCCGGCCGCGCCAAGGGGGGGCAGCTTCTTAGCGAGGAATGATAAACGAGCCGACGGCAGGTCCACTGATAAGTTGATGCTTCGCTTCGGCCAGACCCGCTCCCGTTCGCGCAATAACAGACACTTAGAGAGATTCCCGGTGGAGCTTGGTAGGATTGTCGTGGCGAGAACCTTCGGGGCCGCTCCTTCCAAAGGGAGGAGTCATCGGATCAATGCCGTGCGAAACCAGTCGTCGCTGCAATTTCCGCGCGAGGAGACTGGTTTCGCCCCGGCCGGGCGAACCGACGCTGGTCACGCGGCGTTAGCAGTCGCTTCAACGTCGCCCGCTGAGTCACAACACCCATGAGCCTGTGGCCTTTAAGGTCATAGACATCGACCGTGCTTAGATAGCTGATGCTAGCGGTGTTGTTAAGCTGGAAGCGATGGCTGCAAATATAGTAGAGGTCATTATCTGCCGATTCGTACTCAACGACCGCAACCCGCGCACTTACTACTCTGATCCTTGGACCATGAACAATCTTTTGGTCCTGCGGACTATAAAGTTCACTGGCAATGAATACTGTATCACCGTGGCGGCCAAAGACCACACTCACGCGATCCGGAGTAGTGCCGACCAGGTCCGGGCTGAGACGTTGGATTGAGGAATGAATATAGCCTCCCCAATAGCCTATAAAGTCGATGCTAGCTTTGGGTAGTTCGAGGATATTAGCTTGTGAGCTGTTTGTGGGAAATGAGCTTATGGTCCGCCCTGCACGCTGAAACGGATACACGGTCTTAGAATCAATTAATACAGCGGCGGGAGTATGCAACGCGGCAGCTGAGCGTAGCTTAGCCTGCGTCAATCGCAATGCCGCCTCAATCCCGGCCGCCAATGAGACAGTCACAAGTGCGGTAAGAGCGAGGAACCTGAAAAGACGCAACGTCGTGCTACCGTAAGCCATCGGCCGGCTCATTGCAAAGGCTTAACAAGTAAAGAGGCCTCCGGCATTTATCTTCGAGGGCCGAGGCGCTTGGATGCTGGTGGTTCTTTAGACTGATGAGGGCAAAAGAACCACAGGACCCTCAGCCTACTTCCCCTGGTTAGGGAGAACAATGTCCAGCACTACCGATTTCAGTCCCAGGTGCCACGAATTCCCTCCTGTGGCTATCCACCGAAATACTCCCTCGGGTTGTCCACCGTGAGTTTCCGTATGGTTTGTTCACTCACTCCGCCCTTGCGCAGCGCCGGCAGTATATTTTTGCAGATGTGCGCGTAGTTCCAGTTCGGGCATTTCTCGACCATCTGCAGCATCGCCTTCGACTGCCGTCCGAGCATGCATGCGACAGCGTCATGCGAAAGCATTATCCGATCAAAGCCGACCGCCAGCAGTCCAAACAGGGAGGCAAGGCGCATTTTGTCAGGGGCTATGGTATCGATTCCAAAGCGGTCAAATCCCAGCCAGGCGCCTCGGTTAAGAATATCGAAGTAGTACCTCATATTGCCGACACCACAGGCATGGCCGATCAGCACGCGGTTAAAGTCGACCCCTTCGGACTCAAAGATATCCAGCGTCTCGCGCCCAAACGGCGACAACTCGTTGTTATGACAGAGAATGGGCGCGCCGGTCGCCTTGTGGGCGCGCGCCGCAGCTTTGAGCGCTTTCTGTTCGTGCCTAGTGATCTCGGTATCCACCGTCCATCCCGGCACTCCACCGGTCGCAGTCTTGATGATGCCGGCGCGGACGCCTGTCTGATCGATACCTTCGGTCAATTCGCGCACATAAATTTCGGCGATATCGTCCGGTCCAATCATGCGGAAATGAGTGGGAAAGCCGAGCGCCTCGTTGTATACACCGGTGGCGATGATCACCCGCATGCCGGATTTATCAGCGGCCTCGGCCGCCAATTCCGGATTACGTCCCAGTTCCATGGGGCAGGGGTCGACGAAACTGGAAACGCCGAGGCTGCGGATTTCTTTGAGTTTCGCAACGATGTTGGCGAGTTCGCGAGCGCGGTCAAAGCCGGCGTTGTCGAATTCCCACCCCGGCATTCCGGCGGCCAGATGTTCATGAATCAGAGTGAAGCCGAGCTCGCGAGGCTCGCATTTACCCAACACGGTGTTGATTGACATCGAATTGCCTTCCCGCGTGCGCCAGTTCGCACGCTCCGTGGTGCAATCTCATCCTTTTGTGCCGTGAGCCCGTCCCGCCGCCATCCTGAGCGGGCGCTACGAAGAATCGCTTCGCGTAGCTCGTTCACTTCGCCCAGGATGACGGACAAGGGCTCGCCTTCCACGTGAGGGCGCCGGCGCCTTCGCCCTCTAGCTAGATTGCCCGGTAGGCGGCGAATGATACTGTTGACGACCGGGCATTGGGATCGCAGATCACGTTGACGACCGAGGGCTTGCCCGAGGCTTTGGCTCGCTCGAGCGCGGCTCTGATGTCCTGGGGTTTCTCGACGTATTCGCCGTGAGCACCGAATACCTCGGCCATTTTGTCGTAGCGGCTGAAGCCGAGATCGCGCCCAGCCGCCATCCCTCCCAGCGCTGCCCATCCGCCGTTGTTGACGACGACGTTCAGCACCGGGATGTTGTGCCGAATCTCTGTATCGATCTCCATCCCGTTCATTCCAAACGAACCGTCACCGCTGAGCACTATAACCTGGGTATTGGGCTTGGCGACCTTCGCCCCCAGGCCGAAGGGCACTGCAACTCCCATACATCCATTGGGACCGGCGTTGACGCGATGGCCCGGGGTGTGAGTTGGGATGGTTTGACGGGCGAAATTCAGGGTCTCATGACCGTCGACCACGATAATCGCATCGCGGTCCATGAACTCACGCACCTCCTTGAACAGGCGCATCGGGTGGATCGGCACGGCATCCGAGCTCCAGAGAGCGCGGGACTTCTCTTCGGTCTTCTTGTCGTAGCCGCGCAGGGTTTCCACCCAGGGAAGTTCCTTGCGCCCCTTGAAGGTGTCGCGTCCTTCTTCGATCAACTGTCGCAGCACCATCTGGGCATCACCGACGATGCCGAGTTCGACCGGACGATTGCGTCCGATCTCTTCGTCGCTGATGTCGACCTGGATAAACTTCACGTCCTCAGCCCATCGCGGAGGCTGGCCGAAGCCGATGATGAAGTTAAAACGGGTGCCGACCACCAGCACCACGTCGGCTTCCTTCCAGGCCTGGTTGCGGGCCGCGAGGAAACTCAGCCGGTGATCCTCGGGCACAACGCCGCGTCCCTGCGGGGTCGTGTAAAAGGGAATCCCGCTCAGATCGACGAATTCCTGCAGTTCTTTCCATGCCTGCGACCAGAACACTCCCGTCCCGGTCAGAATCAAGGGACGCTGGGCCTGCTTGAGCAATGCGATCGCCCGCCGGATCAGGGCAGGATCGCCTGATAGCCGTGGCACCTCGTGCGGCTTCTTGAAGAACTGGACTTCGTTGTCTTCGACACGCTTGTAGAGCACGTCACCCGGCAAGTCGACGTACACTGGGCCGGGCTGGCCGCCGGTGGCGATACGAAACGCTTTGTTGATGATTTCGGGGATGCGCCGGGCATCGATCACGCGCTCGGCCCATTTGGTGATCGGTTTGAACATCCCGACCTGGTCCATCTCTTGAAAGGCGCCCATGCCGTCCTGCGCCACCGCGCTGGCGCCGCCCAACGCGACCACCGGCACTGCGTCGAGAAACGCATTGCCGACGCCAGTAATCAGGTTGGTCGTGCCGGGTCCTGAGGCGGCGAAGCAGACCCCGGGCTTGCCGGTGACGCGGCTGTATGCATGCGCGGCCATCGCCGCCGCTTGTTCGTGACGAACGTCGACGGTTTTAAACATCTCGACACAGCGCACCGCGACGTCCACCATCGGTCCACCGGTGACATAAAAGGTGGTATCCACCCCCTCGTCCTGAAGAGCCTGGACAACCAGATCATTGCCGCTGACCTTAGCCATGGTCGGATCCTCCTCGTACCCATTAAGTAGCGCTAATTGGGGGTTCCCGTCCAAGCACCCAGAACGCTTGCGAGCGGAGCCCTACGGCGCGCGTCGCCGACCTCGGTTTTATACGATGCCGCCCTCGACCTGGCTCAAGAATCTAATCAAGCGCGAGAGATTGCACTACTTAGGAACTCAAGCACGATGCGGTTGAACTCATCGGGCCGTTCGAAATAGACCGAATGCCCGGCGCCCGGAACCTTGACAAACCGCGCATGCGGAATTCGACGTGCCATCAGTTCCATAGTTTTCGCCGGGGTCAGCACATCCTCCTCGCCGACCAGCAGCATAGTTGGGACGCGCCGCTCGATAATTGGCCCGACCCGATGCCGCATCGCGCTCAATTTCGTCAGCAAATCCGTAGGAACGTGCACGTTGAGACCGGAAATCTGCTGATAAAGAAAGCATCTGGCCGGCTCGCGTTGGGGAAATTGTGCCGAATATGCACGCTGCAGGACCACTGTCAGCGGGCCTGGCATCGTCGCCTGCAGCGACTTCATCTCGCGTGCCACTTCCGGGTCGTCGATTCCAGCCGTGGTATCGCAAAGCGCCAGCGCGCTTACCCGGTCCGGATATGTGCTCGCGAAGCCGAGCGAGGTCCATCCACCCATTGATTGCGCGACCAGTGCCGTGCGCTCGATGCTGAGATGGTCAAGCAATTGCCGCAAGTCTTCGATGAAGGCATCGGCCCCAGGACCATCATGCAAATCGCGCGAGGACCCGAACCCGCGATGATCGAAGGTGACACAGCGAAAGTGTTGCGAGAGAGGTGGAACTTGTTGCCACCAGCTTAGATGGTTACCACCAGCGCCATGTGCCATTACCACCGCCGATCCTTCGCCGTGAATTTCATAATAGAGCTCGATGCCGTTAATCCGCGCCACCGGCATAACTTTGACCTCCTGACTACCCTTTAGGGCTCCACGTTGAATTGTGAAGGAGACCTTCCACCGACTAACCGCGCCGATATCGAACAGTACTAGAGTTTTCGAATACCCGGAACCCTTTGTGGTAGCGCCGCTTCAAGGTGATTGAAAAACCGTTTGGCCACGCATCGGCCAGCGCCGCATTGCCTGTCAAGCTAAGAGCGGGGCTTCAAGCAGCATGGTCCCCCGCCACGGAGAATGCGCCCAACCGAGACCCCCATCTTGCAGAACGTTCTTTGACTTGGACGGCAATATCGACTAATCAGCCTCTCGGATCGGGTGCAAAATCTGCTGGCGGAATTTTGCACGTCACGATGGCGTACCGGAAGGGAGAGCGCGATGAGGTTCGGCCTTTTCTATGAAATCCAAGTGCCGCGGCCATGGACCGACCGCAGCGATTACGACGCCTACCAGCAGGTGCTGGCACAGGTGGAATATGCGGAGCAGATGGGATTCGAGGCCTTCTTCACCGTCGAACACCATTTCCTTGATGAGTATTCGCATTGCTCGGCGCCCGAGGTGCTCTATGGCGCAATCGCACAACGCACCAAGAAGATGCGCATCGGGCATGGCGTGAGACTGCTGCCATTTCCTTATAACCATCCGGTGCGCGCCGCCGAGCAGGCGGCGGTGCTCGACCTTCTTTGCGACGGGCGGCTCGACTTCGGCACTGGGCGCTCGACCAGCCGACTCGAACTGGAGGGCTTCGGAATTATGCCCAACGAGACCCGCGAGCGCTGGGAGGAAGGTCTTAATATCGTCAGCCGCATCTGGCAGACGCCGCGCGACGAAAAGTTCTCGTGGGAAGGCAAATACTTCAAGATTCCGCCGCGTTACGTAGTGCCGCGGCCGCTGCAAAAGCCGCATCCGCCGTTATGGCTGGCGTCGTCGGGACCGGAGACCCACGAGTTAGCGGGCAAGATGGGCCTGGGGCTGCTGGCTTTTACCTTGCTCATCGGCCCCGAGGATCTGGCCAAGCGGATTGCGCTTTATCACAGCGGGATTAAAGAAGCGAAGCCGGTCGGCGCATTCGTTAATGACCAGGCGGCGACTTTTGCTTTGGGATTGTGCGCTGAGACCAACAAGGCGGCAAAAGAAGCGGCGGCGGAATCGATCATGTGGTATACGCGCAAAGCCTTCGAATATGTGGGCTCGGTACTGGCCTGGACCGAGGAGTTGGGCGGTGGTAAGGCGTTGGCCACATATGAGTACATGAAGAAGATGATGGGAGTTGATCTGAACGCGATGAGCTACGATTACATGGCCGACGGCAATATGGTCCTGTCAGGCGATCCGGAAACGTGCCTGCGACAAGCCTGGACCTATCAGCAGGCGGGCACCGAGATGCTGCTCTGTCACATGCAAACTTACAAGGTGACCCATCAACAGGTGATGAACTCGATAAGGCTGATTGGCCAGCACGTGATTCCATACTTCAAGTAAGCGCCTACCGGCCCGCGACTGATGGCAAGTTGCAACGGCCATCGCACTACCTGGAGTTCATCAAGTGCGGCAGAAAGATTCGCCCAGAAGGGGAGATAGATGTCATGGCTGATGATCCGGTTGCACGCTATCTGCTCTCTGCGTATCCAAAAAACCTTGCTCTACGAGATGGAACTGCGGTAACCCTGCGCACACTTATACCCCAGGATCGCGCCGAAGTGGGCGAGTTCTTCGAGCACGTTCCCGAGGAGGACCGCGCCTTCCTGAAGGAAGACCTGCTCAACCGCTACGAAGTCGAAGTCTGGCTTGACCAGATCGATCTCGACCGCGAGACCGTGATTGTCGCGCTGGCCGGCAAACGGATAATCGGCACCGCCGTCCTTCAACGCCAACGCCACGGATGGTCCCGGCACGTGGGCGAAATCCGAATCGTCGCCGACCCAACCTTTCGCAGACGTGGACTGGGGCATGTGCTGGCGGATGCGATTATGGATCTCGCGCAACAGGCAGGGTTGGAAAAGCTCCTCGCCGAGATGGTTTCAGACCGCCCCGAGCCGATTCGCGTCTTCAAGCAACTCGGTTTCAAAACCGAGGCCACCTTCAACGATCAGGTCAAGGACCGCCACGGCAGTACTCATGATCTGCTGGTGATGGCCCATTACATGCCGCTGGCGGATGCGCCTACCCGGCACCGGCCGACCGGACTAGAGTCGAAGCAATGAGCTGATAGACATGTAACTTCGTGCGACAGTGAGACAACCTTAGGGGCTTGTTCACGCCGCGCCGCGTCAATTGCGGACACAATCGACAGGAGTGCGAATCATCCTGCGTCGCAGCCACCAGCAATCCGCAAGTCCTGGCTCTTTTATTCCAATCAGCACCCGCCGATAGGCAGTACGCGTCAACCCGTTCTGCCGTGACGGCGAACCTGGCTTCCGCCAAGGTGGAGGTCGCCGCGAGGCTATTTGCTGCGGCGAAACGCGAGCTCCACCGGTCCCGTTCAAAAAAAAGCCTCTCGTCAGACACGCGAAAGAAAGTTCGCGCGAGATGACTTCTCGTCATTGGGAACGAACTCTCGAATTGGGACATCGGCGCGGGCCGAAGTGGATGTTCTGTCCTAAGGCACCGACAAGCAGCGGCACGCCCGCAATCCGGCATATAGATTGCGACAGCCATAGGCGAAGACCCTTCAAATGGTGCGCGAGGATACAAACATAGTCGGCGTACCAATGGAGCCTCGGCATCCACTTGCCGAAGGTTCACTAACTCGGACCGCCCGGCTTTTACATGCTTTTCGTCGTCGCCCTCGGTGGCTCGCGCTCGAACGCCACCTAATCTTGCGAAAGAACGAAAAGCCGAATTTCCCGCCCCTTAACCTCGGCGCCTATTCGGGCGAGTGCGTTGTCGAGGCGGCCTTCGACGGGGACCTCACCCTCGACCACATTAGCGGGAATTGCAATGTAACTCTCGAGAGCCGGCACGGGAGCATCACTGTCACCCACAAGATAGAGCAAGGGGCTCAAGCAAAGCTCAAAGCCGCCACGGCGGTGGCTATAGGCGAAAGCATCGACGAGCACGCGATCGTTCAAATTGCCGCCGCAGGCGACGTGACGATCGGTCAATCTATCGACCACAACTCGCATGCGACGATAACCTCGCGCGAGGGTAAGATCGACATCGGCATGAAGATAGACAACTGTAGCAAGGCGAGCCTTACGGCAGTGACGGTGCGCATCGGCCAAGACATAGACCAACATTCCAACGCCATCATCACGGCCCAAACTGACGTAACTATTGACGGGGGCATCAACCAGCACGCGACCGCGGACATCATCGCGCTCAAGGGCGCGATCAGTATCGGGCAGATGGTCAAGGATGGTGTCATCGCCACCCTCACGGCGGGGAAAACGGTGCACATCGGCGAGAAAGTTGACCACCATTCGCGAGTCACCGTCCTCGCTCACGGCGATGTCACGATCAGCGAGAAAATCGATCAAGACTCAGTCGCGCAAATCACTTCAGTCAGCGGCTCCATCAGCTTCGGGCAAGGGTTGAGTGGCAGCGCGACCGCGACGCTCACCGCTCATAACGGATCCATCAGCATCGGCGGCTCCGTCGATGGAGGCTCGACCGTCAACTGGGCCGCGCACGATTTCAACTGCCCTCATCAGGACGGCATCATCAAACGCATCTGACAATGTGGAGTGGCGACCATTGAGCGCCGCCCCCAAACTCCGGCAATTTTGCATTTCAGCCTAGTCCTGGGATGAAGGAGGGTGGTTTCGCCAACAACCCGAAGGCATCGCCCTACCCGCGCTGATTCAGAAATGGCTTATGATTGCGTTACGCGTACGGTGGTACGGTTCGGCGTTTTGGGTTCGTCTGCTTCCGCTGGTGGGCGTGCTTCTTGCGCCATCGTGTTGGCCGCAATTCCCTGGTCGATATTTTCATGGGCTTCGGTTCTTGGCAAATGCCTGACTGTATTCGTTCAATCTGATCCGCTCTGCAGTTTCGGGATCGCTTGGAGATTCGGATGTAGCGCCTTGAGAGGATTCAGCAGGGGGTGCGTTTTCTGCACCGGCGGGGCCGCGCAAACCCTCCAGTTCGCGAAATTCTTCCAAGTCGGGCAGGCTTTCCAAGTCTTTCAAGCCGAACAGCTCCAGAAAGTCGGGCGTGGTCGTATACACTATGGGGCGGCCCGGCGCGTCCTTGCGTCCGGCAATTTTGATCAGGTCGCGTTCAACCAGCGTATCGAGCACTCCGCCGCTGTCGACGCCGCGCAGTTGTTCGATTTCAGGACGGGTGATTGGTTGCCGATAAGCGATAATCGCCAGAGTCTCCAACACCGCACGGCTGAGGCGAGGCGGCCTGGCCGACAACAACCGCCGCACATAGGTAGCGTGCTCGCTAGGAGTGCGCAATTGATAACCTCCGGCGATTTCCTCCAGCAGGATGCCGCGTCCGCTGCTTGCGTACCCAGCCGCCATCTCGCTCAAAATCTTGCGAATCCGCTCGCGCGGCACCTCCTCGAGCGCATTAGCCAGCTGGGCCAAGCTGACAGGCTCGCCGGCTGCGAACAGCAAGCTTTCCAGGATCGACTTTAGTCTTTCGTCGGCCCAGCGGGCGTCGTTCTCTTCAGCAGCGCTCTGCCCGGTACTCTCGCACGTCACGGCGCCAGCTGGGCTCGCCTTCACTCCCCGCCCCCCTGCCCCAAGTTCATCGGTCTCCAACTTCGTCCTCCGCAGTTTCAGCATCGCCGAGCTCAGCTACCTCGCGTGCAGTGGCTCCGCTGCCGAAACGCGGACCACGGCTGAGATAGATCGGCCCCGGACGTTCTTCCTGCCATGCGGTGACCTCGCCGCGCCGGATCAATTCCAGCAAGGCAAGAAAAGTCGCGATTATCAGCGCACGGTCTGTGAGATCGTCGAACAGCGAAATGAAATCGATGCGCGCACCATCTTCGAGCGCTGCCACGATGCGCGGGATACACTGCGCAACGGGGATATCGCGGAGTTCAATGCTGCGTGGTGCGCGATCTGCCAGCCGCTTCAACACCGCAGCCATCGCCTGCAGCAGGTCAAATATCGACACCCGATAAGGCGGCCTGGTTTGGTCCTCTTCAGGCGGCTGCTGGCGCGGAGGCGCGAAAACATCGCGGCCCAGCAGTGGACGTTCACCCAGCTTGGCGGCCGCTTCGCGGTAGCGTTGGTACTCGAGCAGCCGTTCGACCAGGTCGCGCTTAAGGTCCTCGGCTTCCTCGGTGTCGGCTCCTTGTGGATGAGGCAGAAGTGTAAAGGACTTGATTAGCAGCAGAGTCGCCGCCATCACCAGGTATTCGCCGGCAACATCGAGATTCAGCTCCTGCATCAGGTTCAGATATTCAAGATATTGCTCGGTGATGACGCTGGCGGTGACGTCCTGTGGATCGAGTTCAGCACGCTTAATCAAGTGGAGCAGGAGGTCGAGCGGTCCTTCGTAAACCGGCAGGCGGAAACGCAACTGAGTATCGCCGTCAATCCTGGTGCTCGACCTTTCACCGCTCATTCTAGTCACTCTATGGACAGCTCGCCGACTCCTTTGCCCGGCTCTGCTATGCCAATAGTACCCGCATAATCGCCCTGATGACTGGATATATCATCGCCTCGAACCAATCCGTGTACAGCAGCAGCACGAGCAGCAGGAAGCCAAACCGTTCGAGTCTCGCGTAGCCGCGCGCCAAAGCCGTGGGCATTATCCCGGCCAATACGCGTCCCCCATCCAGCGGCAGCAGTGGCAGCAGATTGAACACCCCCAGCATCACGTTTACCGCCACCGACGCTTGCAGGAGGCGGGGCAGAACATATGCGCTCATGCCGGCGAGTGAAAACGTACTGACAAATTTGAAAGCTATCGCGCTGGCCGCAGCCAGCGCAAAATTCGTCAGGGGCCCCGCCGCCGCCACCGCCACCATCCCGAGCCGCCGTGGACTAAGCCGGCGAAAATCCACCGGCACTGGTTTGGCATAACCGAAGACCGGCAGACGCAGAAAAAGTAAGAGCACGGGCAGCGCGACCGTGCCGATCGGATCAATATGATGGATCGGGTTAAACGTCAGCCGGCCGGCCCGCGCGGCAGTGTCGTCGCCGAATGCAAGCGCAACCCGGCCGTGCATCACTTCATGAAATACAATAGCCAGAACAGTCGGCACCGCCCATATCAGAAGTACAATTGCGAATGCCTGGCTATTGCCCAACTCAGTTGTATCCTTTAACGTGGCCGGCCAGTTGACCCAGCGCGCGTGGATGATATGTGCGATGGACTTTGCGCAAATGGGTCCGAGACAAGTGCGTATAGAGCTGAGTAGTAGAAATATCGCTGTGCCCAAGCATCTCCTGCACTGCCCTTAAGTCCGCACCTCCTTCGAGCAAATGAGTAGCGAAACAATGCCGCAGCGTATGCGGACTGATCCAGGCCAGCCGCTCATCGACGGACGCCCATCCCTTCAGCGCCTTGAAGAAGCCCTGACGCGTCATTGGGCGCCCCAGCCGAGTGATAAAGGCAGCCGCGGCCGGGCGGACCGCCGACGCACCGGCGCGCTGGCCTCTTCGTCCCGCCGCCGCAAGTTGAGCTTGCGCCGCTTTGTGCCGCGCCGTGAGATAAGCCGTCAAAGCCCGCAAGGCAGCTCCTCCCACCGGCACGACTCGCTCTTTGCCCCCCTTGCCAAACACGATCACGACTTTACCGGCGAGATCGATCTGATTTAGCCGCAGCGCGACCAGTTCAGAAACGCGCAGGCCGCAACCATACGCAATCTCGAGCATCGCGCGGTCGCGCAAACCGCGCAGCTTGCTAATGTCAATTGCCGCGAGCAGCAACTCGATCTCCGTAGCACCCAGGGTGCGCGGCAATGCGCGGGAATGACGGCGCAGTTTAAAATTTCGCGCCGGGTCGTGTTCCAGGGCCCCGCTTTCCAGTAAATCGCGAATCAAGCCGCGAACCGCGGCGAGGCGGCGGCGCTGGCTGGCCACCGCGAGCCCCCGCACCGCGAGGTGTTCCATATAAGCCGTCACCACGCGCGTATCCAGCTCATTGGGCGCTATCCCATGAACGCGGCAAAATTGCTGGAAGTCGTTCAGGTCGCGGCTGTACGCGTCGAGCGAATTACGGCTGAGGCCACGCTCGACCGTCAGCCGAATCACGTGCTGATCGATTAACCGGTCCCAGTCAAGTCTAACATTCCCCTCCCTCAACGCGACTTCATGCGCCATCGTTTCTCGCCCTAATCCTTTTGCGAGGCCGCGGCATACACGTTCTCAGAGCCGCGCGCAGTGGACCTGTCAGACGGAGACGCTTCGGTGCCGCCCGGTTCCTCCTCCAGGCGCACCGTTAGCGCATCGCGCAGCGCTCTCATTCGCTCGAGTTCGACGATTTTGTTCCCGGCGCGGTCGCTGACGTAGAAGACGTCGAGCGCCTGGTCCGCGTTGGTCGA
>Ga0306920_100002611_pt1 | contig 22788 bp, 17 predicted proteins | sample flu12Cox44000170_FD_204666 | JGI IMG/M metagenome (GOLD analysis project Ga0306920, IMG submission 204666) | Lab enrichment of tropical soil microbial communities from Luquillo Experimental Forest, Puerto Rico - flux4day.12C.oxic.44.000.170 (v2)... | ecosystem: Environmental > Terrestrial >...
GGACCTGCGGGAGTTGCTGCGTGCGGGCACGGCTAGGCAGGTCCTTCGTAGGGGTGGGCGGCTGGTTGTCATTAGCTTCCATTCGCTGGAAGACCGCATCGTGAAAGACGCGTTGCGCGATGGTGCGCGCGAGGGCTTTTACCGGGTTTTAACAAAGAAGCCGGTAACTGCCGATGAGGAGGAGATCGATCGCAATCCGCGTTCGCGCAGCGCAAAACTGCGAGCAGCGGAAAGGATTAGATAGTGCCGGCCCTTAAGGCGGCGTGGTGGCGCGGCTTTGAAAGGGGGGGGGCGGCTTTGGCCGTCCTGCGAGATTTGCACATTATCCGCAGAGATTTTCACAGGCGCGCGGTGGTGGTGCCCACAGGGTAGGACGGCTTTAACAGGAGGCGAAATGGCGGCCGGAGTGCTTTTTCCTGCTATGACAATGTCGGATATGGACGAAAGAACTCAGTCCATGCAGCAGCCGGTAGGCATGTTCATCGGCACCCCTGAGATCTATTTTTCCAAGCGTATCGACAACTCCCGTGTGGTTCGGGTTATCGATCCTAAGCGCCGCCGCGAACTGCTTTCGTTTGCCGTCACGCTGAGCGTCCTGCTGCTGTTGGTCATCGTCTATGTCTGGCAACATTTCAGCGCGATTGAATATGGCTACAAGATCGAGCAGCTTAAGTCCGAGCACGAAGCCATCATGGAATCAAACCGCGCGCTGAAGCTGGAAGAGGCGTCGCTGCGCGACCTGTCTCGCATCGACATTCTGGCGCGTCAGATGGGAATGCAACCACCGTCTGTAGGACAGATTGAGGTAATGGAAACGTCAGCGACCGATTCGGAAGCTCCGGTAATGGCCCGAGCAAGCGGCATCATGGTGGTGTCGGCTGTGCAGTAGAAGATGTTTTTCTCTACGGATTAAGGTATCCCACAAAGTGGGATAGCCCTCTTGCGACGCGCTCCTGTGTCCTGTTGGTCCACCAGCTGTTTTAGGCTGGGAAGTCGGAATGCTAAGGACGGCATAATCTGGCCTAGGGTCCTTCGGGCTGCGCCCAGGGCGGGCTGCAGTCCCGGATGAGTGCCATTTTTTGAGTTGAGTTCCTTGAGGACAGCACAAAGCAGATTTCTCGCGGGCTGCAGCCCGCTCGGGATGACAAACAAATTGTAGGGCAGGCGATGGCACGGCTGAAGCCGTGCCCTTTCAAACGCTAGGGAGAAAGCCTTTCCTACCAGTGGAGCCTCGTTGCCAAGCCGTCAAAAGGCCGAATCCAAAGCGCCCGGCAAGCGGCTGATCATCCTTTGCTGTGTGCTCATTGTTTGGATGGTGGCGGTGTGTTTCCGCCTGCTGCAGATGCAAGTGATGCACTATGGCGACTGGGTGCAAAGAGCACTTCGGCAGCAGAGCCGCACGATCAACGTCGAGCCCCGCCGGGGGATTATCTACGACCGCAATGGCCTGGAACTGGCCATGTCCATTGCGGTGGATTCGATCTTCGCGGTACCCAGTGAGATTCCCGATCCCGAGAGCACGGCGAGCATTCTGAGCAACGTGCTGCATACCGATCCCGATGACATACTGGCGCGCATGAAAGGTTCGCGGAGCTTTGCCTGGGTGATGCGCAAGGTTGATGCCGACACCAGCGAGCGAGTGCGCAACCTGAATCTGAAGGGGATCTATTTCCGCAAGGAACCGAAGCGCTTTTATCCCAAGCGCGAATTGGCTTCGCAGGTGCTCGGCTATGTCGGACTCGATGACGAGGGCCTGGGTGGCGTTGAACTGGAGTTCAATGACGATCTTCAGGGAATTCCGGGGCGCGAACTGATCTCGGTGGATGCGCGCCGCAAGTGGTTTGGACGGGTGGAGCGGCAGCCGGACCCGGGACAAAATCTTGTGCTCACGGTTGACAGCACCATTCAGTACATCGCCGAGAAAGAGCTGGCACAAGGAATACAGGACACCAAGGCCATCACAGGCACCGTCGTGGTGCAAAATCCCCGTACCGGCGAAATTCTGGCGCTCGCAAACTGGCCAACCTTCAATCCGAACGTCTTCAGCCAGCTTCCGAAAGAAGCGCTGAAGAATCGCGCGGTGAGTGATGTTTACGAGCCGGGCTCGGTTTTCAAGATCGTCACCTACTCGGCAGCCATCGAGCAGCACCTGACGCGCCCCGAAGAGCTGATTGATTGCCAGAAGGGCTCCATCAACGTCTTCGGCATGCGCATCCGCGATCACGAGAAGCTGGGGACCATCAGCGTCGCGCAGGCGCTGGCTCATTCCAGTGATGTCGCGGCGATCAAAGTGGGCATGCGCCTGGGCAATGAGCGTTTCGATCACTACATCCGGGCTTACGGATTCGGGGCCACCACCGGCATCGAGCTGCCCGGCGAGACGCGCGGACTGGCCAAGCCGGCCAGCCGGTGGTCGAAAGTGTCGATCGGCGCCATCTCGATGGGCCAGGAACTCGGCGTTACGCCGTTGCAAGTCATTTCGATGATCTCAACAATCGCGAACGACGGTGTGTATACCCCGCCGCGGATTGTTGCCGGGGAATTGCCGCCGAATGCGGGGCCGAAGCCGGTGGTCTTCCATCCCGCGCAGCAGCGGCGCGTGATTTCCACCGAAACTGCCGTCACGATGAAGAAGATGATGGAAGGCGTAGTCCTCTTTGGAACGGCGCGCCGTGCGATGCTCGAGGGCTACAGCGTGGCCGGTAAGACAGGTACCGCGCAGAAGCTGGATCCGAAGACCGGGACGTACTCCAAGACCAAGTACATCGCATCGTTTGTGGGCTTCGCCCCGGTGAATGAGCCGGCACTGACAGTTGCTGTCATCCTCGATTCTGCGGAAGGCCTGCACCAGGGTGGTCAGGTGTGCGCGCCCGTTTTCCGCCGCATTGCGCAGCAGGTGCTTGAGTACATGCATGTGCCTCATGATTTGGAAGTAAAGAACGATGCGAAGCGACAGAGGCTGCTTGCATCGGCGAAAGAGGCGGACCTCGATGAATCTTCCGACCACCTGGGCACGCCGATGGTGATGGACGACAACGACGCCAACGGGATGCGGGCGGCGGCCACAAGCAACATGGCTGCGCGGGCTTCGGGTTCCAGCGTTCCGCAAGTTATTCCGGCAGCCGTGCAACAGCCTCCCACAGCGTCGGATGCCACAGCCTTCTCTGCTACTCCTACGTTGTCAGGATTGGGCACCAACATGCCAGTCCCGCCCCGAATCTTACCTGGCGGCACAGTCGTGCTCGACACAAACAGCGGGATGCTTGTGCCTTCCTTCCTCGGTAAGAGTGTGCGCGGGGCCGTCGAATCAGCCCAGCAGGCGGGCATCGAGATCAGCGTTCTCGGTACCGGAATCGCGCGCGAACAATTCCCGCCAGCCGGAAGCCGCCTCTCCGTCGGCCAGCGCGTGACGCTGCGCTTTGCGCGCTGAGGTCCAGACCCGTAGGTCCCCTCTTCGGCAACTCGCAAGCAGGCTGTGTTACCCCACCAAATCAATAATCGGCTACTTTGAACTTCAAAATAGCGCACCACCACAGTTTCCGGTGGCTCTCCACTCGAGATGCGAGCCTATAATGCACTCAGAATGAAGTTTTTACGGCTACTCGATGGCGCGGAGTACATGGTTCAGCAGGGAGATCCGCTGATTGCGGGACTCGACTACGATAGCCGCCGGGTAAAGCCCGGCTGGTGTTTTGTAGCCATACGCGGCGAGAAGACCGACGGGAACCAATTCATCGATCAGGCCCTCTCGGCAGGTGCGGTTGCAATTGTCAGCGATTCGCTGCCGCCGCGACCCGGCGTGGCATGGGCGCAAGTTCCACACGGACGCCGTGCGTTGGCACGCCTGAGCGCGAACTTCTACCATCGCCCCGCAGAGAAGTTCAAGACTACCGGCATCACCGGCACAAACGGCAAGACGACCACGTCATTCCTTCTGCACCGCATGTTGCACGCTGCGAATCGGAAGGCCATGCTGCTGGGCACAATAGAGTACCGCATTGACTGCGAAGTCTTCCCGGCTCCTCACACGACCCCCGAGTCGCTGGAGTTGAATCAGATGTTTGCGCGCGCCCTCCAGGCGGCCTGCACTGAGGCGGTGATGGAGGTCTCGTCGCACGCCCTCGATCAGGGGCGTGTGTACGGAATCCCGTTTGACGTGGCGCTATTTACCAACCTTACCCGCGATCATCTCGACTATCACCAGTCCATGGAGAACTATTTTGCGGCGAAAACTGTGCTGTTCAAGGGATCGGGCGTAGAGCCTCCGCGGGTGGCGGTGATCAACATCGAAGATCGTTACGGGCAGGAACTGTTGAAGCAGTGCAACAAGCATGAGGAACTGATCACTTACGGAATCGAGCGTGGCGACTTTCACGCGCGTGACGTGAAGATCGAACACTACGGTGTGAGATTTAGACTCGTCATGCCCAATGGAGAAATTCCTATCTACAGCCCCCTGCTCGGACAGGTGAACATTTATAACCTGATCGCCGCATCTGCCGCCGCGTACGCACGGGATATCGAACCCTCTGCCATTGCAGAAGCCGCCGACCAGAATGCGCAGGTGGCTGGACGGTTCCAGCGGGTCGATGCGGGACAGCCGTTTACGGTCATCGTTGACTACGCCCACACGCCAGACGCCTTGCTGAATCTCACCGCGGTGGCGAAAGATTTTCTACAGCAGCGCGGAAGTGCGGGGCGCGTCATCACTGTCTTCGGATGTGGCGGCGATCGCGATCGCAGCAAGCGTCCGCTGATGGGCGAGGCCGCGGCCAGCGCCAGCGACATCGTTGTGCTTACCAGCGACAATCCACGCAGCGAAAGTCCCGTGGACATCATCAATGATGTCCTACCGGGCATTCAGCGTACCAGAACCAAGTACAGGCTCGAGACCAACCGAAAGAAAGCGATCGAACTGGCCATCAATGAGGCCCAGGCAGGTGACATCGTGCTGATTGCCGGCAAGGGGCACGAGAAGGTGCAGGTCACCAGTGAGGGTACAGTGCCGTTCGATGATGTTGAGGTCGCGCGAGCAGCCTTGCGCCATGCCGGTTATGGGGCATCTGAGACGGTCCATCCGGCTACGGTATGAAGCTGCCGCTATGGCAGGCCGCGGAGTTCATGCTGGCCACCGGAAGCTTCCATGGCGAGGCGGTAGCCAGCGGATATTCCATTGACTCGCGCACTATCCAAGCGGGCGATCTATTTTTCGCAGTCAAGGGAGAGCGGCTCGACGGGCATGACTACGTCGAGGCCGCGCTTGCTAGCGATGCAGTGGCGGCGATTGTCCAAAAGGACCGGCTCGACCGTTACCCAGACAGGTCCTGCCTCCTGACGGTTGACGACGCGCTCGTGGCGTTGCAGCGGCTTGCCGCTGCTGTTCGACGGCTCTGGGCGAAGCCTTTGATTGGCGTGACAGGATCAGCAGGAAAAACCACGACCAAAGAGATCATCGCTCAGGTTCTCTCCACACAGCATCATGTGCTTAGGTCGCACGGTAATCTCAACAATCAATTCGGGATGCCGCTTCAATTGCTGAAACTGCAACCTGAGCACGACCTGGCAGTCATCGAAATGGGCATGTCGCATGCCGGTGAGATCCGGGAACTGGCGCGCCTGGCTGAGCCTGATTGCGGTGTGGTAACGCTGGTCGCGCCGGTACACCTTGAATTTTTCGACTCGATTGCAGAAATCGCCCGCGCCAAGTATGAGCTGATCGAGTCGTTGCCTGGGGAAGGGACCGCGGTACTGAACGCCGATGATCCGTATGTGTCTCAATTCGGCCGCGACTTCCAGGGCAAAGTTGTGACGTTTGGGATCCAGAAACCGGCCGACGTAATGGCTAAGAATATCGAATCCTGCGGGGCTGCGGGCTCGGTATTCGAGGTCGTGGTCGATGGCGAGCAAGTACGCGGTACATTGCCGCTTCTCGGCGAGCACAGTATCTACAACGCTCTTGCCGGTATCGCAGTGGGCTTGCAGTATGGTGTATCCCTGCAATCCGCGGTCGAGTCCGTGGCGACGATGAATCCCGGCGACAAGCGCGGAGAGGTGATCAGGTATGCGGGAGCGACGATCATCAACGATTGCTACAATTCCAATCCAAAGGCACTGGAGAGCATGGTGCGATCGCTGGCGCAGGTGAAGGCGCGGCGGCATATCGTGGTTGCGGGCGAGATGCTGGAACTCGGTCCGGCGGGCGAAACCCTGCATCGCGACTGCGGACGGCACATGGGGCACCAGGGTATCGACAAGCTGCTGGGCGTGCGGGGATTGGCTCAGGCAATGGTGGAGGGCGCGAGAGAGGCGGGTGTAGACGCCGAATTCGTTGATAGCCCCGAGCAGGCGGGCGAGTGGTTGCGCACCACCGTGGAACCCGGCGATGCGGTGCTCCTGAAGGCATCGCGCGGGGTGCGGCTGGAGGTTGCGCTGGATGCGTGGATGAGGGTGTAGGAGTGGTGCCGATGATGGGCCACAAAAGCGTCGCCAAGATCGCCTGTCGTGCGACGCTCAAAAAAACAGCGCCCTCGGCGCGGCTCAGCCTGGCGGCACATCTGTCGTCCCTACGGGACTCTGATCTGTGACGGCGCGATACCCAGCGCTCCCGCGCTGGGCTAGACTGTGGTCTCGGCTTCGCGGAGTCATAGCGTCGCAGACATTGATTATGCAAAACGGGGAATGATTTGCTCTATTGGCTGCTGTACCAGCAGGGATTTCTGGTCTTCCATATCGGTCCGTTCCGCATCTTCCGCTATCTCACTTTCCGTACTACGTTCGCCAGCCTGACAGCACTTTTTATGGGACTGATCGTCGGTCCGGCTGTGGTGAAGCGGCTGCGTGAATTTCAGATCAGCCAATACATCCGCGAAGAAGGTCCGAAGGCGCATCAGAAGAAGGCGGGGACCCCGACCATGGGAGGTGTGCTCATCGTGGTTGCAACAATTGTGCCGACCCTGCTTTGGGCCGACCTGAGCAACCGCTTTGTATGGATCGCTGTGGTCTCAACGCTGGGGTTCGGCTCCATCGGTTTTGCGGACGACTACCTGAAGGTTGTCCATCGCCGCAATCTGGGCCTTACGGGACGGGCCAAACTCGGCTACCAGTTCCTGGCCGCGTTTGCGGTGGCCGCAACGCTTATCGGACTACAGCACTTCGGACTCTACTCGACCCACCTCATCGTGCCGTTCTTCAAGAAATTTCGCCCGGACCTGGTAATTGCCAGCCTGCAGCACACTCATCTATGGCCGCTGGCGTTTCTTCCTTTCTTCTTTTTCGTCGCGCTGATTATTGTCGGCGCCAGTAACGCGGTGAACCTGACGGACGGCCTTGACGGGCTGGCGATCGGATGCACGGTTATCGCGGCGGGCGCACTTACCGTGCTTACCTACGTCAGCGGCCACGCAATTTTCGCCGATTATCTCGAGTTACAGAAGATGCCGCAAATCTCCGAACTGACGGTCTTTTGCGGCTCGATGGTCGGATCGGCCATTGGATTCCTCTGGTACAACGCCCATCCCGCTGAGGTCTTCATGGGGGACGTGGGCTCGCTCGCGCTGGGCGGCGCGATCGGAACAGTTGCCGTGCTCATCAAGCAGGAATTGCTGCTGCCATTTATCGGAGGAGTGTTCGTGATTGAGGCATTGTCGGTGATCTTGCAGGTAGGGTCGTACAAGCTGCGCAAGAAGCGAATTTTCAAGATGGCGCCCATTCATCACCACTTCGAGCTGCTGGGCTGGAGCGAATCCAAGGTGATCGTGCGCTTTTGGATTGCCTCCCTGGTGTTTGCACTCTTTGCTCTCACCACGCTGAAATTGCGCTAGGACCATCCGAAAATGGCACAATGACGAATTGGGCTTCGCGGCTATGGATTTGAACGGAAAACGCGTGCTGGTCGTCGGTTTGGGGAAGTCGGGCGTAGCCTCCGCACTGTTCCTGCACAGGCAGGGAGCGCGGGTTTCTGTATCCGACGCCAAGTCCCCCGAGCAGCTCCACAAGGAAATCCCGGCTCTACTCGATGCCGGCATCTTTGTCGAGACGGGGCAGCATGGGGAGCGAACGTTTCGAGAGCAGGACCTTATCGTTGTCAGTCCCGGCGTACCGTTCGATGTGCGGCAGTTGTTGCGTGCGCGCGAGCGCGGAATAGCGGTGATCGGCGAAGTCGAGCTGGCGGCGCGTTTCCTGAAGGGCAACATCGTTGCCATCACCGGCTCGAACGGAAAGACCACCACGACGGCACTTACGGGAGACGTGATCGCCGCTTCAGGCCGGAAAACGCTGGTTGGCGGCAACATAGGCACCCCGGCCATCAGCTTCGTCGAGCCTGCGAGTGAGGATACCTGGGTTGTGCTGGAGATCAGCAGCTTTCAGCTCGAAACCATCGAGACTTTCCGTCCGAAAATTGCCACGGTGCTGAACGTCACCCCCGATCACCTCGACAGGCATTACACCTTCGAGAACTATGCCGCCGCCAAGGCACGCATCTTTGAGAACCAGGCCCCCGAGGATTTTGCTGTGCTCAACGCTGATGATCGAACGTGCGTAGCGATGACGCCGAATCTGAATTCAGGGGTGTACTGGTTCAGCCGTGCGCGCGAGATGGAACACGGAGCCTTTTTGCGCGGCCTGGACATCGTTTGGCGCGACGGTGACACTGAGCACGTGATCATGCCCGTCAATGAGATCGCGCTGAAGGGAGCTCACAACCTGGAGAATGTTCTGGCGGCGGCAGCTATCGGAATGCTTGCAGACGTCGATCCTGCCGACATCCGGCGCTCGGTCAGCGAGTTTCGAGCTGTCGAACACCGGCTGGAGTACGTCACCAGTGTCCGCGGCGTTGATTATTACAACGACTCAAAGGCGACCAACGTGGACGCGACCATCAAGGCACTGGAATCATTTCCCGGCCGCATTCACCTCATCCTGGGTGGCAAGGACAAGGGTAGCGACTATAGCTTGCTGAATGATTTGCTTCGCCAGCGCGTGAAGCGCGTTTACACCATCGGAACCGCCGCGGGAAAAATCGAATCGCAGCTACGCGGAGCTGAAGTAGTCCACGCCGAGACACTCGACTCCGCCGTGAAGCGCGCCAGCGGACTGGCAGCGGCCGGCGACGTCGTCCTGCTTGCGCCGGCCTGCGCCAGCTTCGATCAGTTTGACAGCTACGAGCATCGCGGGCGCGTCTTCAAGCAACTGGTTCGCGGTCTGGCGGCGCGAGAGCACGAGCGCGAGGGCGTGGGTACCTCCAGCCGCGTAGGTGACCGCTAATGGCCAAGCGTGCGAGCGTCGACAAGTGGCTGTTCGGCGTTACCCTGCTGCTGGTGTGCGTAGGACTGGTGATGGTGTTCAGCGCATCGGCGGTGATGGCCAAGGAGCGCTTCGGTTCGCCTTACAGCTTCCTGCTGAAACAGCTTGCCTGGGCTGCGGCTGGAGTCATTGCGATGGCCGTGGTGATGAACATCGACTACCAGCAGCTTCGCAGGCCTGCTGTGGTGTTCACTTTTCTCGGAATGACGTGTCTGCTGCTGATTGCGGTGTTCTTCTTCCACGATTCGCATAACACCCACCGCTGGATCAAGTTCGGCATGCTCTCCTTCCAGCCCTCGGAGCTAGCCAAACCGGCGATCATTCTTTACCTGGCGTATTTCCTGGAAACCCGCTGGCAACAGATCGCGGACTGGAAACATGTACTGGTTCCGGCCGCCGGGCCGACCGTGCTCCTGGCGCTCCTGATCATCAAAGAACCCGATCTTGGCACCGCAGTAGCTTGCATGGCGATCACCGGCGCCGTGCTGTACGTCGCGGGCATGAAGATGCGCTACTTCGCATATGCCATTGCGGGCTCGGCGCTGCCCCTATACTTCCTCATCGTACGGGTGCCCTGGCGCTGGCACCGCATCATGGCGTTTCTTGATCCGTATAAAGATCCGCAGGGGCACGGGTTCCACGTCATCCAGTCGATGATCGCGGTGGGTACCGGGGGTCTCGCGGGCGCGGGATTGATGGAAGGCAAGCAGAAACTCTTTTACCTGCCCGAACCGCATACGGATTTCATTTTCGCCAATATTGCCGAAGAGCTTGGGCTTTGGGGATCACTGCTGATCGTGGTTTTGTTCAGTATCTTTCTTTATCGCGGCGTGCGCGTCGCCCTGCGCACCGAGGATCCATTTGCACGTTTTCTCGCCACGGGCATCACTGCCATGGTTGTGGTGCAGGCACTTATCAACATCAGCGTGGTTCTCGGCATGATGCCGACGAAAGGTATTCCCCTGCCGTTCATCTCCTACGGGGGCTCGTCGCTGTTTATTACACTGGCCAGCGTAGGCGTTTTGCTCAACATCACACAGCAAACAGACTGACATGCGAGTGATCATGGCGGGAGGCGGCACAGGCGGCCACGTCATCCCGGCACTCGCGATCGCCCAGGAGTTGCGCTCGCGCTATGCCGCCGAAGTGAAATTCATTGGTGCAGCGCGCGGCATGGAAAAACGGCTTGTGCCTGCTGCCGGCTTCGAGCTGCACCTGGTGCGGGTTGGTCAACTGAACCGCGTCGACCTGGCTACGCGACTGAAAACCCTTCTTGATTTGCCGCGCGCTGTCATCGACTCTGCGCGCTTCATTCAGGATTTTCGCCCGGACGTGATCATCGGTGTCGGCGGTTACGCATCCGGCCCGGCAATGCTGGCCGGCGGCATTCAGAACGTGCCCATGGTGGCATTCGAGCCGAATGTCATCCCCGGCTTTGCAAACCGCATTGTGGCGCCGCTGATACGGACAGCAGTAGTGCAGTTCAAAGCGACTTGCCGCTATTTCCGCAACTGCCACATCACCGGCGTTCCGGTGCGTCGAGCGTTTTTTCATGTGCCGCCCAGACCGATTACGGGGCGCCCTACTCTTCTGGTATTCGGCGGAAGCCAGGGGGCACACGCGATCAACGTTGCGTTCCTCGAATCGCTTCCGAAGCTGGCAGTGCTGGTGCCGGACATCCACGTCATCCATCAGACGGGCGAGAAAGACTACGTCGAGGCGCAAACGGCATATCTCAAGGCAATGATTTCGGCGGAGGTTTCTCCTTTTATTGACGACATGCCGGGCGCCTTCGCCCGTGCCGACCTGCTGGTGTGCCGCTCGGGCGCGAGTACGGTCGCTGAGGTTACGGCTGCAGGCCGGCCCGCTATGTTCATTCCATTGCCGACCGCCGCGGATGACCATCAGCGGCAAAATGCCGCAGCGCTCGCGGATGCGAGTGCGGCCCGGCTGCTCCCTCAGGCTGAGCTCACCGGTGATCGGCTGGCACTGGAAGTGAGTCAGCTACTCGGAAATCGTGCTCGCCTGGCGCAGATGTCACAGGTCGCGCGCAGCCTCGCGCACCCAGACGCCGCAGCGGAAATCGCGCGCATCGCGGTGCGGGCCGCTGGCGTAGCAGGCCAACACGCGGTAGCCTAATCCATTCAGCAGGCGCCGCGTTCGGCGCTTTCCTCATAATGTTCGCGAAGATACAACGTATCCACTTCGTAGGTATCGGCGGCATCGGCATGAGCGGCATTGCCGAAGTCTTGCTGAACCTCGGCTACAAGATTTCCGGCTCTGACCTGAAACTCTCCCCCGTCACCGAACGCCTGCAGAGCCTGGGGGCGTTCATCTTTGAAGCCCACCGTGCCGAGCACATCACAGGCGCCGAGGTTGTGGTAGTCAGCTCGGCCGTTCGCGATGAGAATCCCGAAGTCCAGGCCGCTCGCGAACGCCATCTCCCGGTGATCCCGCGCGCGGAGATGCTGGCCGAATTGATGCGCCTGAAATACGGCATCGCTGTCGGTGGCATGCACGGAAAGACAACCACGACGTCGATGATCGCCGCGGTGCTGGCTGCCGGGGGTCTTGATCCCACCGTTGTAGTTGGCGGCCGAGTCGATGCAATGGGCTCCAACGCGCGCGTCGGCAAATCGGAGTACCTGGTGGCCGAGGCCGACGAGAGTGACCGCTCATTTCTTAAGCTCTCTCCCATCATCGAAGTCGTCACCAACATCGATCGCGAGCACATGGATTGTTATCGCGATATGGAAGAGGTGCAGCAGGCATTCCTGCAATTCATGGACCGTGTCCCGTTTTACGGGATTGTGGTGGCCTCCAACGACGACGATGCTCTACGCGGGTTGCTGCCTTCGGTGCGCCGTCGCGTGCTGAGCTATGGCACTCGGGAGGACTCGGATTTTCGAATCGTCGGCGCCGAGCTATCTTGCGGGCATAACGACGCACTGGCCCTGAGCAGCTTTCGCGTGCAATATCGAAGCGGGGACCTCGGCGTGTTCCAGCTGCGCGTTCCCGGAGAGCACAATATTCGCAATGCAACGGCAGCGATAGCAGTTGGGATGGGCCTCGATGTTCCCGTGAATTGCATTCGGGAAGCCCTGGCACAGTTCAACGGGGTCGATCGCCGCTTCCAGTTCAAGGGACGCGCCGCAGGCGTGACAGTCATCGACGACTACGGACACCATCCGACGGAGATCAAAGCCACGCTTGCAGCCGCCCGGCAATGTGGATTCAAGCGCGTACATGTGGTTTTCCAACCGCATCGCTACAGTCGGACGCAGTCGCTGATGGACGAATTTGTGACCGCCTTCAGCGGCGCCGATTCGCTGGTGCTATTGGAGATTTATCCTGCGAGTGAGGCGCCAATTCCTGGCGTGACCAGCGATGTTCTGGCTGAGCGAATCAGGGCTGCCGAGGGCCGGCCAATTCAGTGTGTCGGCTCGTTCTCAGATGCCGCGCACGTCGTATCTGAGGCTGCGGGGCCTGGTGACATGATTCTCACGCTTGGGGCAGGCAGCGTCTCGCAGGTCAGTACATTCGTGCTTGAGGCTCTCCAACAGCGAAGCTCCGCCAAAGCGAGAGTGTCGGGGTGACGATCGGCTTGCATTGAGCTCGCGACGAGGCGTTCGACGTTACTTCTGTGGTTCCCACAATCGCTGATGGCGCTCGCGATGCAAATGCGTCCCCGCAGCCTAAGTGAAAACCGATATAGTGAGGCCAACACGCGGATTTACTGGCGTTTCACCCGGTTTTCATGGCGCGCAAGAATACTTCCATCATCACCGACGAAGAATTTGAGGCGGGCGCATCGCAAGCGCACTCTACTTCCTCGCGCTTTGATGATATTCCGCTCGACGGCCGTCTGCTCGAGCTGGACGATGAAGCGGAATCGCCATTTCTGCGCGGGCAAAAGCGGGTCCCAGTTCGCCGTGGAACGCTTCCGCGCAAGGCATTGGATCGCGTTAAGACCCTGCTGGTGTTGTTGCTGCTGGCGGGATCTACCTTCCTGATTGCAATAACGTTGTACCGGTACGCGACGCAATCGTGGCGCTTTCGGCTTGACTCCAGCGACGACGTCGACATCCAAGGCACGCATAGCCTCACTCGCGCGCAGGTGCTCGAAGTTTTTGCTTCCGACATCGACCGGAACGCGTTTTTCGTTCCCTTGAACGAGCGGAAGAAGCAATTGGAACAGATTCCCTGGATCGAATCGGCGTCGGTGATGCGGCTGTTCCCAAACCGGCTGGTGGTGGCGGTGAAGGAACGCACGCCGATCGCCTTCGTCGAACTGCACTCGCACATCGCGCTGATTGATGCCCAGGGCGTGGTCATGGAATTACCCGCCGGGCAGCAGTCGCACTACTCGTTTCCGGTGATTGTCGGCATGACGGATACCGAGCCGCTCTCCACGTGGGCCGCCCGCATGAAGATCTACCGCCAACTCATCCAGGAGCTTGATTCCGGCGGCACGCAGTATTCGCGCGATTTGAGCGATGTCGATCTGAGCGATCCCGATGACGTGAAGGCCACGGTTGCTGATCCCCATGGTGCAGTACTTGTACATCTTGGGTCTTCGGACTTCCTCGAGCGATTTCGCATTTATGTTTCGCACGTGCAGGAATGGCGCGCGCAGTTTCTGGTTCTGAAGTCCGTCGACTTGCGCTACCAGCACCAGGTCATCGTAAATCCCGACGAGGCAAGCGGAAGCCCGGCCGTGAATGCGGGAGCTGAGATGTCAGGGCAGAAAGAGCAAGCGACCGCGGTGAAAAAAAACAAGCCGGCAGGACAGATGAAAGCCAAGAAACACAACTAGACCATGGCCAGTCAAACCGAAAACCTGCTTACAGTGATTGATGTCGGAAGCGCCAAGACCTGTGTCATCGTCGCGGAGGTAAACGAGTATGCCCTGCGTTATCGCGGACACGGCATGTCTGATTCCCGCGGCATGCGCAAGGGCATCGTGGCCGACCTCGACAAAGCCGTTGCGTCGATCAAGACAGCAGTGGAAGAAGCCGAAAACGTGGCCCAGGCCCCGGTAGAACATGCCGTAGTCGGTGTGGCAGGCTCGCATATCCGTGGCGTGAACAGCCATGGTGGAATTTCGCTGGGCTCACGTTCCCGGGAGATCAGCCGCGAAGACGTTCGCCAGGCGGTGGAGAAGGCGCGGAGCATTTCGCTGCCCGAAGACCGCGAGCCACTGCATCTGCTCCCGCAGGAGTTCATTCTCGATGGGCAGCCCGGAGTACACGATCCGGCAGGGCTGATGGGCAAGAAAGTTGAAGTTCGGGTGCACGTCATTACCGCCGGGACGATGGCGATTCAGAACGTCGTGACCGCCGTCAATCGCGCCGGCATTCACGTTGACGACACGGTGTTTGAGGCCCTGGCCTGTGCCGATTCTGTTCTCCAAACGGATGAGCGCGAACTGGGTGTTTGCCTGGCCGATATCGGCGCAGGCTCGACCGATCTGATTGTGTACTTCGAAGGCGTGGTGATTCATACGGGTGTCATTCCGGTTGGTGGCGACCATTTCACAAACGATGTAGCCGTCGGGTTCCGTACACCGCTGCCTCACGCGGAGAACATCAAGAAGATGTTCGGCTGCGCCATCGTCACACGCATTGCCGAAGGCAACGAGATCGAGGTGCCCTCGGTTGGCGACCGGCCGTCCCGGCTGATGCAACAGCGCATGCTCGGAGAAATCCTCGAGCCGCGCTCGCGCGAACTGATGGAACTCCTGCGCGACCACTTGCGCCAAGCTGGGGTGTACGAGCTCTTGGGAGCGGGCGTGGTCTTCACCGGCGGGGGATCGCGCCTGAATGCGCTGCTGGAGACGGCAGAAGACATCCTGCGGCGGCCAGTGCGGCTGGGTTATCCGGTACCGATTGCCAAGCTGCCGTCGCACCTTCTCGAACCAGAATTCGCAACCGCCATTGGCATGGTTCTGTACGGACACCGCGCGCGACAGGTGCCCATGAACATCGATCGGAGTATTGGGGCAAGACTGAGGGCGCTGTTCGCTCGCCAGAACGCGTAAACCCCTACCACATTCGGCGCCGTGCAGCGGCGCAGCGGAGTAACGATGATTGAGGATTTCAACGCCAAACCAGAGAATGACATTCGCATCCAGTTCAATGACGAGACGCTGAATAGCGCTCGCATCAAGGTGATCGGCGTTGGCGGCGGAGGCGGCAATGCCGTCAACCGCATGATTGAGTCACGCCTGGAAGGAGTTGAGTTCGTGGTCGCCAACACCGACCTCCAGGCGCTCAAGCTGTCGAACGCGCCGGTGAAGATCCAGCTCGGCGTGAAGCTGACGAACGGATTGGGCGCCGGCGCCAATCCCGAAGTCGGCCGCAAAGCGGCGCTGGAAGACGCCGACAAGATCATCGAAGCTCTCGAAGGCGCGGACATGGTCTTCGTTACCAGCGGTCTTGGTGGAGGAACCGGCACGGGGGCTGCTCCGATCATCGCCTCGCTGGCAAGTGAGATGGGCGCGCTGACCGTAGCCGTTATAACCAAGCCGTTCGCCTTCGAAGGCAAACGCCGCCAGAACCAGGCGGAGCGCGGGCTTCAGGAACTGATCGACTCCGTCGATACGACCATCGTCATCCCGAACGAGAAGCTGCTGGCGGTCGCGAAAGACGCCGGCTTCTTCGAGTCATTCCGCGTTGCCGATGACATCCTGCGGCAGGCCGTGCAGGGCATCTCCGACATCATCACCATTCCGGGCATCATCAACCGCGACTTCGCAGATGTGAAGACCATCATGGCCGGCATGGGGTACGCGGTGATGGGGACGGCGACCGCTCGCGGCGAAGATCGCGCGAGCAAGGCGGCGCAGGCGGCCATTGCCTCTCCGCTGCTTGAGGCGGGTGCGATCGATGGGGCGCGCGGCATCCTCATCAACATTACCGGCTCCAGTTCGCTGCGCCTGGCCGAGGTAAACGAGGCTTCCACCATCATTCAGAGCGCGGCCCACGAGGATGCCAACATTATCTTTGGCGCGGTGCTCGACGAGAAGATGAAGGACGAAGTGAAGATCACCGTGATTGCCACCGGCTTCAAAGACACACTGCTCGGCCCCGAGCATCACACTTCGGGCGCGAGTTCGGTGTTGCACAGCGCTCGCGCAGCCTCAGCCAACGCGACTTACGAAGTAGCGCCGGTGCACGCCCCGGAGCGGGTAACGGTGAAACCCGCAATGTCGGCTGAGCCTGCCGAGCCGCGCATTTCGCGGTCAATATCCTTTGTTCCGGAAATCGTTGACGATTACGAACTGGAGTCAGGTGTCGTGCGCCACGCGCAACCGGCGGAAGAGGCTCCGCGGGTAGCGGAAGCCGGCTCTGGTCGCGAGGAGATGCCGGCAATCGAAACCATCGCGAGCAGCGTGAATATAAAGTATGATGCCGATGATCTGGAGATACCGGCGTTTTTGCGAAAGAGGGGCGAGGCGTAGCTGGGTTCGGTACTGCGCAGTAAACAACTCCAGCCCAGCGCGGAAGCGCTGGGGACGGAGTTGGTCATTGAGTCCCAGCCCCTTCAGGGGCGACACCAGGCTGTGGTTCGATGCCGCCGGCGTTCGGCGTAGATCGACCATAGCCGCGTCCGTATTAGAATTGTGCTGGCGGTGTGGGTATGGTGCAGTCTCCAAGGTGCCGCTTCCTAGTCCTTATGCTTGCGGCACTGCCTGCTCTAGTTACTAGCGGTTGCGCCGAACAACAGCCCCCGTGCAATCACCCATTTTCAGAACGGTGGGCCGTGTTTGACAGTTGCCGGTACCTGCCTGTGAGTTACGGCGTAAGGCCGCCGCGAGCGATCTCGCATCCCGACCCGAGCTTTAACCTTCCAAGTACCGCCCTGCGCGATGGAACAATGGAATTCACCATCGCTATCAACAAGGAGGGCTTGGTCGAGGCGGTGCGGATCCGGAGCTCACTGACGCCGCAGATGGACGCAGACGCAGTGGAGGCGTTGAGGCGCTGGAGATTTCAGCCGCCATTGAACAACGGGCTGCCGGTCCAAGTCCAAATGCCGGTTGAGATTGGCTTTCGGCGATATTGAAGGTGGCGAATAGGGCTTCCCATCCAAGATGCGCACTGCGACTCTGAGCTTTATACTGACGAGCCTTTTCCTCCATAATCCCCTGCAACTGGCTGCGCAATTAGGAAGACCATCCACTTCCTCTTCCGTATCGAATCAGCCTGCAGACCTCCCCGACGACGAGGCTTTCGCCAGTTACCAGCGCGTCACCGGTGGGATCACACCGCCCAAGGCGACGCATGCTCCCGATCCGAAGTTTCCTGAGCTGCCCGCGGATGCCGAGCAGAGAGGAGTGGTCGTCATGCTGATTGGCGTCAATGCTCGCGGGAAAGTCGAACCGGTGCGCGTCCTCCGCAGTACAAATGCCGCATTCGAGAAAAGCGCCGTCACAACGGTAAAGACGTGGAAGTTCAAGCCTGCCAAGAAGGACGGCCAGCCCATCCCAGCGCAGCTCACGGTGGAAATGAAGTTCGAGAAATAGAGCGTCGCCCCCCAGTCGCATGGGACGGAACAACAACTCAGTTCACGCCTGCCATGCCAGGTCCAATCACAATCTGTGGCCCGCCACCAAAGCTCACCCGAGAGGGTGGAATGTTCCTCAGCTCCGACTCTGTGGGGGCCCTCCAGCACCACGCAAAGATCAGCTTGCGGTAGCGCGTTGCCACAATGACTTCAGCCGCACGCTGCTCCAGGTCGTGAGCGGCAGGCCCCGCGGCAAGCGTCCCCTGGTAAACCGAAAACAGCCGTCCCCCGGATTGAATCAGTCGGTTTGCCTTGATCTTGCCAAAGTGCCCGAGCATCTGAAGATATTCGCCAAGCGACTCGGAGCCCAGCCGATCGGTCGCGGAGGCCGGCGCAGGCAGCCCCAGGCACGACTGGTCCAGCGCCCTCAGCTCCAGATACGTTCCGTTTCCGGCGGGCGCGTTGGCCCGAAACAACGCTCGCGCACAGGACTGCCAGAGAGATTGGAGCCGCTCCTCAAGGGCAGTTTCGCCGGGATCGCCGCCCGCAGGCTGTCCGATGATCTTCCAGTCTGTAGGCAGAGCGTACGAAAGATCCAACTGAGGCATGCGGAACTCGCCATTCGCCATATAGTTTCCTGCCGGGATGGTCTCCTCCGCGGGATGGGTACGAATGGCTTCGTCCACGATGGCAGTCGGAATCGTCGGACCGTCGGTAAAGGTTCCTGCCGGCGTGAAGGCCTTCCCCTCTGGCGTAAAGAACGTCCCCGCATCGTTGGTGCAAAAGACACGCACCGCTTCGATCGACTGACGGGATTTCTCCAGAAACGACTTATCGTTTGTTTGGATGGTGAAGTGCACCTGGTACTCGCGGATGCGGGCGGAAAATTGCGTGCCCTTCACGTCGCCAGCGTGCTTGTCCACTCGCTGGAGATGGATGGGAGCCGGCGTGTATTCCAGTCCGTTCAGGGGCGATGCACCCGGTTTGCTTTTATTGATCTCGTCAATGCGCTCCTGCTCCTGCTCAGGAGTCATGTTGCGGCTATCCTCTTCTCGATGCCCGCCGGCTGTGACGACCAGCGTTCCATAACGCTTGCCGTCCTGAAATCCAATCCCCAGCAATGCATGATCTCCCGGCAATCGTATTGGGAGCATAATGCGATGGCCTTGAAGGGGAATCGGCAGATCGAAGGAGAACCCAAAGTACAGGCTGGTGTATGTCTTATCGTTGAGCAGTCCGGCTTCCGGCAGCAGTCGCTCGCCTTGCACCGTCGAGCTGTTCTCCTGACCTGGAAGCGTGCGATTTGCCAAGCGGCTGCTTTCGTTGGGAACGTGGCATTGCGCACACAGCGGCGTGAACGTACAGCCAAGCAGCACACCGATCAGTATCTGCGGGAATGCAGCCAAAAGAACACTGTTCCACTCGCGCAAGCAGTTCAGGTACAGCGAAGATCTCCAGACCGAGCCCATCGAAGTAATCTTCCGCAGCAATACGGAATGAGCGTAGTGGCGTGCGCCCATCATTACAGCAAATCCACGCGATCATCAACTGCCCGGGCGCGGTGCGTGGGGCAGTTTATCCGTGCCTGCCCGCTGATGAAGATGAAGACCGCGGAGTAGATTCCCGCAGGAGAGTCCGCTTGTAAGTGGGATGCAGCTACGTCGCTTTCGGCGTGCTGTTGTCGCCAAATTCAAGCACGTTTCATATTTTCGGGATAAAATCTCGTCACTGCGTTTCGCGCTCTTCCGGATACTCTGAAAGGTTATCGACCCAAGAACCTACTTCCATTTCGAAAGGAGCAATCGCCATGGCAACTCTTGATGATCTCAAGCGCAAGTACGCGGGCGTCTTCCAGGTGCTCGAACACGACGGCGCGACCGTCCAGACTGTCGATATGCAGGGCGACAAGTTGCACATTGTCGCAACCGTAGTTTCCGAAGCCAGCAAGAACCGCATGTGGGACGCAATCAAAGCTGCCGATCCCACCTTCTCCGATCTGGTGCACGAGATCACGGTGGCGCAGGGCGACCAGACCTACACCGTGAAGTCTGGCGACAACTTGTCGAAGATCAGCAAGCTCTTTTACGGCGACGCGAACAAATATCAGAAGATTGCGCAGGCCAACGGCCTCGATAATCCTGACAAAATCCGCGTCGGACAGACGCTGACAATTCCTGCCGCCTAGCACGCAAAGCCGGCCGGAAGGTCGATGGAATCGGCACCGGCCGGCAATGACCTATCGCTTCCTTCTTGTCCTGCTGCTCGGCACTAAGCCTGCCCCCTCACCGTCCCGCCCGTGTTGTTTCCGATAAATCTTCTCGACCTGCTCGATGGTGTCGATTTCGGCGGGAAGCTTGTCGCGTCGGATTCGTACGATCCTGGGAAAGCGCAGGGCGAATCCGCTGTCGTGGCGATCGGACCGCATCACTGCGTTGAAGGCGACTTCCAAAACGATCTTCGGCTCGACATCGCGCACGTGGCCGTAGTCGGTCACGGTGTGGGCGAAGAACCACTGCGTCATCTCGTTGATCTCGACGTCGGTGAGGCCGGTGTAGGCTTTGCCGATATTGACCAGGCGCTCGCCCTTGCGCACCGCAAAGGTGTAATCGCTGAGCACCTGCGCACGCTTGCCGTTTCCGAATTCGGTGCGCGTGACCACAACATCGAGCGTCGCCAGCTCGCGTTTCAGTTTCAGCCACCAGCGACCGCGGCGTCCGGGCATGTACGGCGAGTGCACATCTTTGATCATCAGTCCTTCGTTGCCGCGCGCCATCGCCTCGGCGAAGAGCTGCTCGAGTTGCCCAGCGGAATCAGCGCGCGTGGTGGGAGCACGCAACACCCATCCTGATAATGGCTGAGGCTCAATCTCGGGCTCAAACAACAATCGGCCTTGGGAGCTGATCACTGGCCGAGGCTCGACGCGACTGGCGCCGGCGAATATGCGGTCGAGGATCGCCGAGCGTTCGATTAGCGGCTTCTGCAGCAGCAGCTCGCGGTCGGCGTAAAGCACATCGAAGACGACGTACGCCACGGGAACTTGAGCCATCAGTTCCCTGCTGACTTGTTTGCGTCCCAGCCGTTTCTGGATTTCAGAAAACGGCATCGCATGTCCGCCGTCGGCCGTGTGCCGCCAGGCGACGACTTCGCCGTCAAGGATCAACTCGCCGGGCAAATCGCTGAGCGGAGCAGCTAATTCGGGAAATGACGGCGTGACCTCGTCGAGAGTGCGGGAGAAGATGCGCACCCGCCCATCGGAACAATGCGCCTGGGCGCGGATGCCGTCGTACTTGTCTTCGACCAGCGCATGCTCGAAATATTCGAACGCTTCGGCGGCATCGCCAGCGGGACTGGCCAGCATGAAACCTATGGGATGGAAGAGCCGCATCCGCGCGTCTTCGAGCTGATGCGCGGCCGCAAGGCGCAGGGTCTCGCCGATGTCGCCCAGCAGCATATTGGCGCTCTGCACCTGCCCCAGTGGCTCGTTATACGCACGCGCAATCGCCTCCTCGACCAGGCTTTCCTTCAGTCCGATCCGCAGGTCTCCGGTAATGATCTTCAAAATGTACTTGGCTTCGAGGGGAGTCGCGCGCTCCAGTAGCGCTCGCAGAATTTCGCCCTTGGCGTTGGCCGTACGCGTGGCGGCGATCTGATCAAACGCCTCGCGGACTTGCGTCAGCGATAAGAGCCCCGGTGTTCCGGACTTACCCCAGGTTAGCCCAGAAGCAGGGTGAACCCGTCGACGAGCTTGGGGCAGGCTCTGGGGCACCGGAGTGGGATGGCGATCCACCATGACCTGGTACACCGCTGCGCCAAGATCGCCGGTCTTGCGATAGCCCGCGCCCAATTCATTATCGAGGGCGTGAGTGACCTCTTTCACCACCTTCCACAGCAGTGCGCCGCCCACTTGCAGCGTGCGTTCTTCGAATGCAGGAAACGCCCGGCCCGACAGAAACACCGCGGAGATCGCAGCACCGTCGAGTTCGCACGAGCGGAAGTAGTCGGCCAGGATCGCGGTCTTCTCCAGCTTTTTGGTGGTCGCGCCGATGCGCTCGGCGGTCTCCGCCAGCCGCTGCATCCGAACATGGTAACCGGAGGGACAGGCTTCTTCGCCGCTGCTCATAAGTACTCCGACAGCCAACGGCCAGCGGTACGAGTCTGTGTGAGAACCGTACCGTCGCTGGCGCGCCTCGCCGGCTTCTCGGCGAGCAGGCGAGAATCGAAACCCAGTCGCCTCAGCTCCCCGTACCGTTTCTACACGACCGGCTGTACAAACCGAACCACTGAAAGCATAATGGTTCGCCCAATGTAAGGAGAAAGCTGCGATGAAGATCTCGCTCCGCGTGCCCGTTCTGGTTTGTCTGCTGACCCTCGCCAGTTTGGCGCAGTCACCCTCGATTCCCGCTCCGCCAGCTACGGAGAAGCGCCCCGTGACTGATGAATACCACGGCGTGAAGGTTACCGAAGACTATCGCTGGCTCGAAAACTGGGATGATCCGGCGGTGAAGCAATGGAGCGCGGCCCAGAATGCACGCGCTCGGGCGTATCTCGATGGGCTGCCTTCGCGCAGCTCTATCAAACAGCAGCTCAAAACCATGCTCGCCGGCACCTCGGGCTACTACGATGTCGAATACCGCGGCGGAATACTCTTCGCAATGAGACAGGTCACATCGAAGCAGCAGGCCTACCTGATAGCCCTGCGCTCGCCCGACGACATGGACCATGAGATGGTCGCGGTCGATCCCAACACCATGGCCGGCAAGGAATCGATAGCGATCGATTTCTATCGGCCTTCACTGGATGGCAAGCTGGTGGCCGTGTCGCTGTCGTCGGGCGGATCGGAAGACGGCACAGCGCATGTTTATGATGTTGCAACCGGCAAGGAACTGCCTGACCGCGTGCCGTGGGTAAACTTCGGCACGGCCGGGGGAAGCATCGACTGGAACAAAGACGGCACTGGGTTCTACTACACCCGTTATC
>Ga0306920_100002612_pt1 | contig 22782 bp, 17 predicted proteins | sample flu12Cox44000170_FD_204666 | JGI IMG/M metagenome (GOLD analysis project Ga0306920, IMG submission 204666) | Lab enrichment of tropical soil microbial communities from Luquillo Experimental Forest, Puerto Rico - flux4day.12C.oxic.44.000.170 (v2)... | ecosystem: Environmental > Terrestrial >...
CGACACCCAGGTTGCATTCAACCTATTGGAGCGATACGGCTCTGCGAGCCGGCAGAACCTCGCTCGCGTGAGGAAGGCTCTTCGTGAAGAGATCAGCGGATGCGTCGAAAACCAGAGCGCAGTGCTGCCGGCTTTGCAGGTGCTTCATGCGCCGACGTTTTACGGCATGATGTTTTCTGCCTGTGCCGAATTGGATCCTGGGGTAACGGATGCCGAATCGGTCAGCAACGCGTGTAAAGAGGCTGGATTTTCCGTGGCCAGGGATGAGGACTGCACCCCAAGCAACGTCAGTGCCGCGGGAGAAAATACCATCCAGCTTGGCGTTCCGCAATCGGACCCAGCTGTCTACGGGACGTGGTGGTTTTGGGGAGCGGCAGATAATGTTCGATTACCCGCGTGGAATGCGGTGAAGCTGGCGGAGCGGCTCCTGTGAGGATCGGACCTTTCGCTTTTGGGGTTGTGGTGGCAAGCGCTTTCCTTTCGAGCTGCGGCTACCACGTTGCGGGGCGAAATGAGGGGCTACCAAAAAGCATTCATGTGATTGCCGTGCCGGCGCTCGAGAATAAGACCACCAGCTACAGGATCGAGCAGAGATTGACGGCGGCGACGGTTCACGAGTTTTTGGCGAAGACCCGGTATCGCGTGGTGTCCGACCCGGCCAATGGCGATGCTGTCCTGCGGGGGAAAGTGTTGGGTCTCGAAGCCGTGCCGCTGCTGTTTGATACCGCGACCGGCCGGGCCACGACGATGCTGGTGACGGTGAAGTGTGAGGTCACCTTTGAAGACCGTGAAACAGGAAAAGTACTCTATCACACGGACAACTTTCTGTTTCGCAACCAATACGAGATTTCGACCGATGTAAAAAGCTTCTTCGAAGAGCAGGATCCGGCCTTGGATCGCCTGGCGCAGGATTTTGCGGCGCGGCTGGTGGCGGCGGTCACGGAGAACTACTAGCAACGCTAAAAAAACCTAGCTCCCTCCCTCGGAATGCTTCACTTTTCCAGGGTAACACCGGAGTAAGAGAAGAATTCGGAACCGGCAAGCTAATCTGCGTTTGCCCTTGATCGGAGAGGAAAGACGAAATGGCGCGGATTTCGGCCAATGAGTTGTTGGCGCGGCTCGGGAAGGGGAGACCAATCCCAGCAATTTTGCTGCTGGGCGAAGAACCTTATCTGCGGGACCGTTGCCGCACGTTGTTGATGGAGAGATACGTGCCCGATGCTGCGCGGCCGTGGGCCGTGTCGCGATATTCGGCCGACCGCGGAGAGACGCAAGCGGCGCTCGAACAGGCGCAAACCATGGCGATGCTTTCGCCGGTACAGGTGGTCTTCCTCGAGGACGCCGAGGCCATCGAAAGCCTCGGAGGGAAAAGCCGCGATAACGCCGTCGAGCTTCTTACCGCTTACCTGAAAGATCCAGCGCCCTTCACCGTGTTGGTGATCGAAGCGGTCGAATTGGATCAGCGCATGCGGTGGGGAAAGTTGCTGACCGAGAAAGCGCTGGTGGTGGAGTGCGGGCTGGGCGAAAACCTGAACGAGCGCCAGGCCGCCGCGGTGGAGCTCGGTCGCGCGATGGCTAAAGAGCAGGGCGTCGAATTCGAACCGGGAGCGGCCGAAGACTTGGCGGAGTTCGTGGCCGCGGATTTGATGCGGCTAAGGACGGAAATCGACAAGCTCGTGACGTTCGCGGCAGGAAGAAAACAGATTCGACGGGAAGACGTCGGCGCGCTGGTGGTTTCCGAGAAGACAACCACGGTTTGGGAATTGGCAGACATGCTGGCCTCCCGCCAGGGCAAGAAGGCTCTGGGATTTCTGGACCGCCTGTTGCGCGAAGGCGAAGAGCCGCTGCAAATGCTGGGCGCGATTACCTGGATGTACCGGAAGCTGATCGAGGCGAGCGAACTCGGCGGCGTCGCGAACGGCTGGCAGGCGGCGCGAGCGCTAGGGATGCGGCCGGAGCAGGCGGTGTTGGCGCTCGAGAGCGCAAGGAGAATCCCGAAAGCGCGTTTGCTCGCGGGATTAGGCGCGCTGCGGCGAGCCGATGACCGGCTGAAAAGCGGCAGGGAAGACGCGCGCGCGGTGATGGAGTTTTTGGTCACGGAGCTCACTGGTCCGGAAGCCTTGGCGGCCCGCGGTTAAAACCGTGGTGCTCGAACGGTAGCGTTTTCTGAGCGCCAGCTTTCAGGCGCGGTCGAAAACCGCAATTTGGGAGTGGCGGACGCGGCGGTCGAAGCCCGTGAGCAGAGCCGCAGCTTCTGGAGCGACGACCGCGGCTTCGAGGTCGGCTCCGGCGAAGGCGCGAACAGCCTCAAGCGAGCGCCAGGTCGTCTCTACGAAAATTTCGGCCTCCTGCTGGGTGCGACGGACGGAGACCGCAGCTCCTAGATAGCCAGGAAGGCGGCGAAGTTCCGGCAAAACCTTCTTGGAAAAGTGCTCGAGGTAGTTGGGCAGCTGCGCTTCGGTGGCGCGCGCCGACCAGTGGCGGAGGATTGCGCCTGCTGCCACCACGGAGGGAGATCGTTGATCGTTGCCGACGACGACTTTCCAGCAGCGCACTTCCCATTTCCTGACCAGACCGTTCACGACATAGGGATCGTTCCGGGCGAATTCCTCCACCTTGCTCTTGTCGGTGGCGCGAAAAACCAGCAAGGCGCGGTCCACCGGATCATCGAACGCGCCGGCCAGAAGCAATTCTCCTCGTTCGCGGGCTTCTCTCGCCATGCGTAAATGCATCTCGCGGAATTCCGCGCGCCGCGCGACGTAGTCATCCACGGTTTCATAGATCAAGGCGTAGTAGTTCATATCCGGCTCCGCTCGAACAGCGAACCAGCAATTGTAAAGGCCATCTCTTGTGATTTGTTCCGCAGAAAATAGAAAACGCGGAACCCCGCCTGCGTTTCGACTTCGAGCATTGAAAGTTGAAGATGGGAAGAGAAACGAAAACTGCCCTACTTCGCGGCCTTGGCTTTAACGGCGTTGTAAGCAAGGGTTAAACGCGACTTGTAGCGGTTGCCGGTGTTTTCGTGCAACACGCCTTTCGTAATGGCCTGGTCGATGGCAGACATCGTGGGATGGAGCAGATTGCCTGCCGCGGTGGGGTCGCCGGCGGCGAGGGCGGTGCGAAAACGTCGCATCATGGTGCGGACGCGGGTGCGGTTGATGCGGTTGACGTCGGCCCGTTGACGAGCTTGCGCCGCGCGCTTCAAAACTGACTTTTTCTTCTTCTTGATTTTGGTAGGCTGTCCCTGAGCCATCTATCGCTCCTTAAGCGTGTGATTCAAATTTCTAACGTTAAACGAGGGTTCCGCCTTTGTCAAACGAAGCAAAAAGTCGGCTGGGAACGACGCTGCCGCCACAGCCGGCGCGAGCGAAGGCTTTTCCGGCCCGGAAATCGAACAGGTCATCGTTGCAGGACTGTACACGGCGTTCAACGCGAAGCAGCAATGGACCACCGAGATTCTGCTGCTAGAAATTCAGGGCGCGCGGCCACTCAGCGTGACGCGCGCGGAAGAGGTCCAGTCCATTCGCGAGTGGGCGAAGACCCGCGCCGTACCCGTGGATTAAGCGTCCTCAGACGGGAACTTTTCGATACGTGCGTTGGCCTGCTCGAAGCGACGCAGCATCTTGTCTCCATCGCAGGGCTGTTCCACCAGCGTTTCCGCGTCCCACTCGCTTCGCGGGATTCCAAAAAAGTCGCCACCATAGATGTGGATGGCGCCGGTAAGGCGTGCGATCGGATTAGTCACGGAATGGATGATGTCCGGCCCCAGCGGAACCGTATCTTTTTCGCAGAGGGCCTTCGCGCCAGAGGCTTCGAGCTTGCCGGCCGCGTCGCCAGGCAACCGGCGCCAGAAGATATTGTCTTCGCGGCCGGTGTAGATGCCAATGACCGCCCACATCCTGTGATTGTGCGGAAGCAGGGTCATCCAAGGTGCCCAGATCACATTCAGGATCGTGAGATCGCTTGCCCGATAGAGTTTTTGCATCTCTGCTCGCTTAGGTTCGCCGAGGGCGGAAAGAACGGAAGCGCGGTCGGAGACTGCTCTGGCCAATGTCTCGCGAATAGCCGCCTGGGGTGTGCGTTCCCGAAGCGCCTTTTTGCAGTCAGAGATAAACTGGTCGAGGTCAAACTTCATCGGAGACCCCTTCGAAAACCGGAGAACTTCGAGAGTATTGTACTCCGAGAAGCAGGTTGGCCGAGAGATACCCATGGCCGGCTGGGGAAGCAAATACATTGAGCTGCTCGAGCAAGGAAACGCCGTGAAATTCAGGCCCCCTGGAAACGGCATGAGCGGGAAGATCGAAAGCGGCAGGGAACCGTTTCCAGATCGGGAGCGATATAGGTCAAATAAGCGGGTGGACATCAAGCAGAAATATCTTTGGCATGAATACGGAGATTTCATCTTGAGGCGTGTCCGACTAGCACAAACTAGCACAAACGTGGCTTGACCGGGACACAGGGCTGGGTTAGGGTGTAGAGAGTTTCTCCTAGGTCGGCCGCCAAGCCGCTACGTGTAACGAGGAGGACTCCTATCGGCAAACCGGTTCCGGTAACCCGAGAACCTTCCAATTGGATGCGACGTACCGTTCACATTTCCGGACAAATTGAACCCTTCTTTGGCACGCTGGATGAAAACGTGCGCCTGCTTGAGGATTCGCTCCAGGTGCGCACGCATCTGCATGACACGCGGCTGACGATTGAGGGCGAACAGGACAGCGTGGATCGCGCGGTGACCATAGTCGAAGAATACAACCACTTGACGCGGCACGGGCGCAAGCTTACTTCGTCGGAAGTAAAGTCGCTGATGCGCGTGGCGACCGAGGAGCCACACGAATCGCCGCGCGGAATGTTCGAACACGGCCGCGCGCGCTCGTTTGGCAAAAAGCAGGTTACCCCAAAAGGCGCGAATCAGCGGCATTACATGGAAGCGATCGAGAAGCACGACATGGTTTTTGCTACCGGTCCCGGCGGCACGGGCAAAACATATCTTGCCGTGGCTATGGCTGTGAGCGCGCTGCTCACCAAGCAGGTGAACCGCATCATCCTGGCGCGTCCGGCGGTCGAAGCCGGCGAGCGGCTCGGATTTTTGCCGGGGACGTTGCAGCAGAAAATCGATCCTTACATGCGCCCGCTGTACGACGCGCTGTACGACATGCTGGATGCGGACAAACTGGAGCGCTTCCTGGAAAAAGGCATCATCGAGGTTGCGCCCTTGGCCTTCATGCGCGGGCGCACGCTGAATGATTCGTTTGTGATTCTGGACGAAGCGCAAAACACTACCAGCGAGCAGATGAAAATGTTTCTCACGCGGCTGGGGTTCAATTCGAAAGCCGTGGTTACCGGGGATGTGACGCAAATCGACCTGCCACAAGGGAAGAAGAGCGGGTTGATCGAAGCGCTGGAGGTGTGCGGCAAGATTGAAGGCATCGGCGTGGTGCAATTCGGAGAGAGAGACGTGGTGCGGCACAACCTGGTGCAGCAAATCATTCGCGCCTACGAAGACTACGAAACGGCGCATCCGCAGCGTGGCGGCGCGAACGGGAAAGCGGCCTCGGCTAGAGAGTCCGGGAAAGAGTCCGAGCAAGAAATTCAGCAAGGATGATTCTAAATCAGCAGCACGAGGTGCGCGTGGCGCTCGGCCCTCTGGTATCGTTCTTACGCCGAGTGCAGAGGGAACTCGGCTTGCAACCATCCGGCGTGACCGTTTGTTTGGTGAGCGACGCGGCAATGGCACGGTTGAACCAGGACTTTCGCCGGAGAAAAGGACCGACCGACGTGCTCTCGTTTCCAAATGTTGCGAGGCGGAAACCGGCTCGCGTCCGGCGCCGCATGCACGCGACCAATCCCGGCAGGAATGAGTCTTTGGGAGACATCGCCATTTCGCCGGCAACGGCCCGGCGTTACGCGAAAAAACAGGAACGTCCGCTCTCGAGTGAGCTTCGCGTGCTGATTCTGCACGGTGTCTTGCACTTGCTCGGCTACGACCATGAAACCGATCACGGCGAAATGGATAGAATCGAGCGGAGGTTGCGCAAACGCTTCGGGTTGACCTGATGTATCTAAGCTGGATCTATGCGCTCAGTGTCGTGCTGGTGGGTCTCACGCTGCCCATTTTTTCCTACCTGACGCTGATTTACCGCGAATTGGGGCGCATGACCACAGGCCGCGTTCACGAACATCTGGATATCTTCGAAGCGGAAATCGAACCAAAGCTGAAAATCAGCCGGCGCAGCGGCGGCCGCACATTCCGCATCCTCGGGCATTTCTGGCTGGCGTTTTTGGTGCTCGAGACGACGCGGGGCGTGGTGTACTTTGTTCCAGGCACTTGGGAATCGCTGATTGAGTTTTGCGTGTTTGTCATTCTCGAAGTGGTTTTCGCCATGCACTTTATTCCGGACATGTTGCTGTACCGCACCACGGGCCGCTGGCTGCTTCCCCTGCTGCCCCTCATTCGAGGCGCGATGTGGCTGGTCTGGCCAGTGCGCGTGTTTCTGGAAGGTGCGGAATCGCTGGCGCGGATCTCCGAACAGGAAGCAGAAAAGACCGCGGAGCAACGCACCGAAGAGGGGATTGAGGCGCTGGTGGAAGCCGCGGAGGAAGAGGGCATCATCGAGCCGGAGCAGGCGGATTTGATCGAGCAGGTGGTGGAATTCAGCGACAAGCGTGTGCGCGAGGTGATGACTCCGCGGCCGGATATCGTGGCAATTTCCGCAGAGTCTACCCTCGAGGAGCTACACGCCAAGGTGGTTGAAACGAAATTCAGCAAGATCCCGGTGTTCGAGAAATCGCTGGACGACATTTTTGGCGTGGCCTTCGCCCAAGATCTTTTGCAGATCGCGGATCCGGATTTGCCCAAGCGAAGGGTGCGCGAGCTGGTGAAACCGGTCTTGTTCATGCCGGAAACCAAGATTGGATCGGACTTGTTGCGTGAGATGCGGCAGAAGGGCCATCCGCTGGCAGTGATCATTGATGAACACGGAACCGTGGCGGGAATCGCCACGGTGGAAGACCTGGTGGAAGAGATCGTCGGGGAGAGCGGTAACCACGGAAAGCCGCTCGCACCGGACGTGGTTCGCGAACCGGACGGCGGATTGGTCATGCGCGGAAGCATGGCGATCGCTGCGGTGGAGGAGTTGTTGGGTGTGCATTTTGGCGAGGAAGCGGATGAGACGGTGACCACGTTGGCCGGCCTTTTGAATCATGTCACCGGCAAAGTGCCTGCGTCCGGAGACAAGATCGAAGTGGGAGGCCACCGGTTTGAGGTGGTGGAAGCAAACCAAAGGAAGGTGCTGCGGGTGCGAATCCGCAAGCAGATGAAAGCCGTTCCCACAAACCAATAGGTAAGCAAAAACATTGCTGAGGTGGAGCCACCTGCCAGGCAATCCATCTCTCGAGGGAGGACCGCGGATGCTGCGTGTGAAATCAAGAGAGCTGTCTGCGCTTTTGGCAGTCCTTGCTGTTTTTCTGACGATCGTAGCGTCGTCGGCCCCCGCGCAACAAAAACCAGCGGCGGAAGAACCCGCCGTGGACTTCGAATGGGCCGTCAAGATTCCCATGCGCGATGGAGTGCAGTTGAACGCGACAATATTCGCGGCGCGCGGGCAAAGAGAGCCGCAGCCCGTGATTTTCACATTCACGCCATATATCGGCGATTCGTATACCGACCGTGCGGTTTACTTTGCCAAGCATGGCTATGTGTACGCGCTGGTGGATGTGCGGGGACGTGGCAATTCGGGAGGGGAATTCGAGCCGTTTGCGAATGAAGGCCGTGACGGCTACGACGTGGTGGAATGGTTCGCAAAGCAGCCCTATTGCAACGGGAAGGTGACGATGTGGGGCGGCTCTTACGCGGGATTCGATCAGTGGACGGTTCTGAAAGAGTTCCCCCCGCACTTGGCCACCATCGTTCCTGCCGCAGCCGCGCATCCCGGTGTGGATTTTCCGTTTCAGTACAACATTTTTGCTCCTTACGACATGCAATGGCTCACATTCACGAGCGGAGTGACGGGCAACGCCAACCTTTTTGGAAGTAGCAGTTTTTGGGCTAGCAAAGCCGGCGAACTGTACACGGCGCACTCGGCATTTCAAAGCTATGACCGGCTGGTGGGAAATCCGTCGGCGGTGTTTCAGAAATGGGTGGCGCACCCGGTCCCTGATGCATATTACGACGCGATGGTGCCTTCTCCCGAACAATACAAGAAAATCAGCCTGCCGATCCTGACGATTACGGGACATTACGACGGAGATCAGCCGGGAGCGTTCACCTACTACAAGCGGCACATGCAATATGGAACGGCGGAGGCCAAGGCCAGGCATTACCTGATCATTGGACCGTGGGACCACGCGGGAACTCGCACGCCGAAGGCGGAAGTGGGGGGATTGAAATTCGGCGCGGCAAGTGTTCTCGATCTCAACAAGCTGCACACGGAATGGTACGACTGGACGATGAAGGGCGGTCGAAAGCCGGAGTTTCTGAAGAACCGCGTCGCGTATTACCTGGTTGGGGCGGAGGAGTGGAAGTACGCGGATAGCCTGGAGAGCCTCACAAACACAAAGAAGACATTTTATTTGAGCTCGAACGGTGCGGCCGCTGACGTCTTTCATTCCGGGGCCTTGCGTGAGAGCAAGGTGGACGGCGGTGCTGCGAGCGATGCTTGGATCTACGATCCGCTGGACACCCGCCCTGGCGCTGTGGGGCCCGAGGACAATCCCAATTATCTGACGTCCGAACGGGCGGCGATGAACTTGTACGGAGAAGGGGTGGTTTATCACACCGAGCCCCTTCGAGAATCCACCGAAGTAACCGGATTTGCCAAGCTGAAGCTATGGTTGAAGATGGACGTGCCGGACACCGACCTGGAGGCGGACTTGTTTGAAATTCTGCCTGACGGCGCCTCGGTATCACTCACGAGCGCGAGCATGCGGGCGCGGTATCGCGGGTCTCTTCGAGAAGCGAAGCTCGTGCCGGCCGGAGCGACCGAGGAATACGTATTTGACAATTTCACTTTTTTCTCGCGGCGCATCGCGAAAGGAAGTCGGTTGCGGCTGATCGTGAGTAGCATCAATTCGACGGGGACAGAGAAAAACTACAATAGCGGAGGCGTGGTCGCGGCGGAGACTGGGAAAGACGCGAAGACGGCGCATATCAGCCTGATTCACGATGCCGAGCATCCCAGCGCCTTGGAGTTGCCGATCGTAAAGCCCTGATGCGAGAAGAAGAAAGCGTTGAGAATAAGCAGGCGTTTCGTTCGGGATTCGTTGCGATTATTGGACGCCCGAACGCCGGAAAATCCACGCTGGTCAATCGCCTGGTTGGGCAAAAAATCGCCATCGTCACCTCGAAGCCGCAGACCACACGCAACCGCATTCAGGGAATTGTGACGAGCTCGGCAGGCCAGATCGTTTTTATCGATACGCCTGGCTTGCACGAGGCGAATTCTGCGCTGGGCAGGCAAATGATGCAGGAAGTGGCCGCGGCCCTGGAAGGAATCGACGTTCTTCTGCTGATGACCGATGTGAGCCGCCCGCAGCCCACGGCGGACGAATTGCTGTTGGAAAAGGCCCGGCGGTTTCGCGGGAAAACCATCCTGGCGCTGAACAAAATCGATCGCTTGCCAAAGCCTAAGCTTCTCCCATTGATGCAGTCGTTTGCCAAGGCTTTCGATTTTGCCGCCATCGTGCCAATTTCCGCGCTAAAAGGTTCCGGCTGCGATGAATTGCTTCAAGAGATCTTGAAGCATTTGCCGGAGGGTCCGCCGTATTTTCCGGAAGACCAAGTAACGGACCAGCCGGAGCGGTTCCTGGCGGCGGAAATCATCCGAGAAAAAGCGATTCAGAGGATGTACCACGAGGTGCCACATGCGCTGGCGGTGTTTGCGGAAAAGTTTGAGGAGACGCCCAAGCTCCTGCGGATTGAAGCGCTGATAAACGTCGAGCGAGACTCACAAAAGAAAATCCTGATCGGGCACAAGGGGGAAATGATCAAGAGAATCGGAACGGAAGCGCGAAAAGAATTGGAGCGTTTCTTCGGAACAAGAATCTATCTTGGGCTGCACGTGAAGGTTGCGCCTGACTGGCGCGAAAATCCTCAGAAAGTAAGAGAGCTCGATTGGCGGCATCAGCTCGAAGGGCTGGGAGAAGCCAAGGATCCGGAAGAATAGGGGGGTGGCTTCCGGTGTCCCTTGCTGTCACTTAGTAGGCCCCCGCTTGACGCAAGGGCTCATTTTGCGCCGAGTTAGTAGACCGACGGCGCCGCGTTGCGGCCATATCCACCGAAAGTCCAGCGCACCGAGACGGTGGTGTAGAGGCCGTAGGGACCGGTGGTACGGAGATCGGCAGGGCCAAGAAGGCGGCGGTAACGTCCGAGATAGTCGACCTGGTGCTGGGTTAGGCGCAGCTCGAAATTCCGCGGCAACTGGTATGCCGCGCCCATGGCTCGGTCATACGCGATCGGCTCCATGGATTCTTCGTAGCTGAGCTGAGGTATGTTTCTCCCGAAGCTGAATCTTGGCTCGAAGAACAAAACCAGATGGCGCGCGAACGTGTGGCCCAGGGGCTGAATCTCCATATATCCGCTAAACATGTACCGCGCATAGGCGGTGCACTGGGAAGCGGCTCCGCCGGCGGAGACAGGTTGCGGAAACATGCAGCGGCCTAGGTCCGGCTCGTTATGGGAAGGCGCCACGGCAAAATCCGTGTAGCCGCGAATCCAGTTGTGTGGAAAAAGGGCGGAAGGCTGGGAAGGTTCGGCCCTGCGACTAGAGGAGCTGACTGCTTCGTCATTCACTGTTTGCGTGACGGCAGCGGGGGCCAGAGGGAGGGAGAGGGCCGACAGAATCAGAGCGATTTTCTTCACGCGGTCTCCTTTTTCGATCGATCGCGATGGAACAGACCCGGAATTTGACGTCCCCCAAACGACGCGACAAGAAAAAGCGGAGAGTGGCTCGGAGGGCCGTAGAACCGCCGCTTTGTCAATTCCTTGTTTCCAACGGCAACCGAATTTGCGAGGATTTTACACGAACAGCGATTTTGCGAAGGGAAAAGAACGGTGCGTGGAATGATTTAGTTAACCACCCCGGGCCTAGTCCGGGGCGGCGATTCCCAGAGATTTCATTTTCCGGTAGAGATGGCTGCGTTCGAGGCCCAGGGCGGTTGCCGTCTGCGTCATGTTCCAGCGGTGCTCTTGCAGCTTGCGAAGGATGAACTCCCGCTCATACGCACTACGGGCCTCGTGGAGCGTCGAGTAGGGATGGTGCGGGCTTTCAGCAACGCCGCGAAAGAGTTCCGGCGGGAGATGATGCGGCTCGATACGTGCCTGGGGGCATACGATGACTAGCCTCTCCACCAGATTCCGCAGCTCGCGAACATTCCCTGGCCAAGGATAGCGCAGCAGGACTTCCATGGCGGACTCGCTGAGTTCGCGGGTTTTCTTGCCATAGGCGGAGCTAAACTCTCTGAGAAAATAGTTGGCTAGCGTGGGTATGTCCTCCCTGCGATCTCGCAAGGGTGGAACATAAAAGGGAATGACGTTCAGCCGATAAAACAGATCCTGGCGGAAGGCGCCGCGGGAGATTTCCTGCTCCAGATTCTTGTTTGTTGCGGCGATGACGCGCACGTCAACGTTCGAAGCAACGTTGGAGCCCACGCGCTCAAAACGCTGTTCCTCGAGGACGCGGAGCACTTTCGATTGCGTGCGCAGACTCATGTCGCCAATCTCATCCAAAAACAGGGTGCCACCGTCAGCTTTCTGGAATTTGCCAATCTTGTCCTCGGTGGCGCCCGTGAAGCTACCCTTGATGTGGCCAAAGAGCTCGGACTCGATCAGCTCTTCGGGAATTGCCGCGCAATTCACTTCCACGAATGGGCCTTTGGTGCGAAGGCTGGCCGCATGCAGGGTGCGGGCCACCAATTCCTTGCCGGTTCCGCTCTCTCCGTAGATCAACACCCGGCCGTTGGTGGGTGCGGTGACGGTTATCTGTTGACGCAGCGCCTTCATGGGCACGCTGTCGCCGATAACCTGGTAGCGGTGGCCCAGCTCGTTTCGCAACAGTAGGTTTTCTTCTTCCAACCGGCGCTGCTGGATGGCATTGCGCACCAGCACGATGATTTTTTCTAAGGAGAGGGGCTTTTCGATAAAGTCGAAAGCGCCAAGCTTAGTGGCTCGTACGGCCGTTTCGATGGTTCCGTGGCCGGATATCATGATGACTGCGGGTGGGTGAGCCAGCGCCTGAATACGGCTAAGAGCTTCCAGGCCGTCGATGCCAGGAAGCCAGACGTCGAGAAGCACAACCTGCAAATCGCCCACCGCGGAGCGTTCCAAGGCTTCCTCGGCGGACGCCACGGCATCCACTTGATAGCCTTCATCCCGGAGGATGAGAGAGAGGGACTCGCGAATGCCAGCCTCGTCGTCGACGATGAGGATGTGTGGCCGCAGCGTCATAGGGCGGTGGTGGACCCGTTGTGGTCCGCAACGGAGGCAGGCGTCAATTCCGCGGCGGGCAACTCGATCACGAAGCGAGAGCCCACCGGAAAATTGTCTTCTACATGGATACTCCCACCATGCTCGGCGATGATGCGCGCGGCGATGGCCAGCCCCAGGCCGGTACCTCGGTCCTTGGTCGAAAAATGTGGCAGAAAAAGCTTGTCTTTGTCTTCGGGGGAAATGCCGTGACCCGTATCGGCGACGGAGATTTCCACCGCCTCGGCGTCGGGAAGCGACTTTGTGGAAACCGTGATTTCGCGGAAAGAAGAATTCTCCAGCGCTTCGGCAGCATTGTCGATGAGGTTCACAACCACGCTGCGCAGCAACCCGGCATCCGCTCGCACCATGGCGATATTCTCCGTGAATTTCGTCTTCAAGGTGATGCCATCAAGTCTTTCCGCAAAGACTTCCACCGCTTCGCGAACGATGGCATTGGGGTTTGCCGACGCGAGTTTGGCCGCGGGGAAGCGCACAAATTGCGAGAACTCATTGACCAGGGAGGCCAGCGTGGAAACCTCCCGTTCAATCAAGCGGGAGCATTCCTCGACGAGCTTGGCCAATTCCGAGTCGGTGGAAGTCGCGGCTTGTGAGGACTCTCGTTTTTCCAGGAATCGAGAGAGTCGCTGCGCGGAAAGCTGAATGGGTGTCAGGGGGTTCTTAATTTCGTGGGCGATGCGGCGAGCCACTTCCTGCCACGCCTCCGTCTTCTGAGAGCGAAGCAACTCCGACAAATCGTCGAAGACCAGCACAAAACCCGTATTCGCGCGGCGCGGCCCCAGAGAACTTACCGTAACCGCCAGATGCAGCACGCGCCCCCCGACTACGGCTTCCATTTCCCGGGACACCACTCCCATCCGGAGAGACCTGCGCATCAAATGTTGGACGGTTCGTGCGGAATCCGTACCCAGCAATTCCTCCAGGGATTCGAGCCCGACTGCCTCCATCCCGAACATCCGCGAAACGGAGGTATTGGCGCGCAAAATGGCTCCCGAGCTGTCTAGCGAGATCACTCCGGTAGGAATGTTTTCGAGCACTGTTTCCATCAATTGCCGCCGCCGCTCCAACTCTTGTACGGCTTGTTGCAGGCTGCGGGTGAACTCATCGATCTGTGCCCGGCTGTCGCGCAATTGCGTCGTCATGGTGTTGAACGAGCGCACCAAAACCCCAAGTTCGTCCTGAGCTTGTTCCGGGACCTGATAATCAAAGTTGCCGGAAGAAACTTCACGCGTGCCTTCCGCAAGCGCCTGAATGGGAACCGTGACTTGCTTGGCGAGAAACAGCGCCACCCACAGGACGGAAGACAACAGCAGAACGGTAAACAGCAGAAGGATGAGAAGCATCTGGCGCTTGAGGGCCCGAAGATCCTGCTTGCCCTGATAGTATTCGTGAGTTTGCCTCTGAATGACGGCGAGGCGGTTCAGCACACCCGGGCTGGTGCGGTACGCAGCCACAATCGACCCTACTGGCTTTCCCTTTTCAAAATTTGGCACACGCACGCCGAAGTAATTTTTCCCTTCGGCCTGCCAAACCTCCACGCCGCTCTCGAGCGATCGCAGGTACTCGCCGGACGCGTTGGGCTGCATGCAGATGGCTCCGCGACGGACCTCCGGCTGATTGTCGCAAACCGTCCCGCCGCGGACGGGCTTTCCGCTTTGATCGAGAATCCACACGGCATCCGCACCTTTCGCGAAAGCCTCTTGCATAAAGTCATGGCCCGGCTCTTGCGCTTCCGATTGCACCTGTAAAGCGAGCGCGCGAAGCCGGGGCAGCTGGCCGCGACCTAGGTCAGTCAAGAGCTTTTGCGTTTCTTCGGAAGCAATCTCCAGTGGCTTGGGAAACCACAACAACAGGCTTCGATTGATGAGGGCGTAGCTGACGATGAACATAAACACGATCGGCAGCAGAGACAACGCCACTGCGCCGACCACCATCTTGGTTTTGAAGCGGGCGCCAAGTTGCTCGCGGCGGCGCTCGACCCAAAGCCGCAGTGTGGTACGCCCGAGGATCAGCAGGAAGACCAAAAGCGCGGCGGTGACCAGGCTGGACACTGCGTAGAGCACCATCACTTCGCGCCAGCTCTTCGGGTGGAAGGGCACATCGAGGGAGCCGAAGGTAAACACGGCTGCGAGCAACAAGGTAAGCAGGATTCCGCCGATCCCCAAGCCCCAGCGCTGTTTGGATTCGAGCCTGCTCATCCGCTAATTGGCCTCACAATGTCTGCCGTAAGAAGAATCTCCGATCCCGCAGGCAGAAATCGCTGCTCTCCTGCCGACCGTGTTGCTCATAGGCGGCGGCCAATGAAAAGCGTGCATTGCGGGTGTATGCTGAAGCATCTCTCTGGCAAGATAGCATCCTGAGGAGGCAAGTCAAGATTTCCACCTGTCCCTCGGCAGAAAAACCTGCCCGCGGGGACAGGTATTAGCCAATTCAAAACGGTCCACGAAATTCCGGCTGCCGCTCTTCGTCGTCCTTTGCTAAGGTGGGCGTTGGGTGCAAGCCCTCGAGGGAGTGCTGCGGATGTCCGTCCGTCTCGGCGAGATACTCGTTAAAGAAAGTCTGATAACCCAGGACCAGCTCCAGAAAGCTCTGGAGTTCCAGCGCGCCAACGGGGGCAAACTTGGAAGCTGCCTGACAAGAATGGGCTTCATCAGCGATGACGACATCACCGGTGTGCTCTCTCGGCAGTACGGCGTTCCCTCGATCAACCTGAAGTATTACGAAATAGATCCCAACGTCATCAAGCTGATCCCTCAGGACACCGCCACGCGTTATCAGGTCATTCCTCTGTCGCGCGTCGGTTCTGTTCTGACCATTGCCATGACGGATCCTACCAACGTCTTCGCAATGGATGACATCAAGTTCATGACCGGTTTCAATGTGGAACCGGTGGTGGCCTCCGAAGCGGCCATCGGGGATGCCATCACGCGTTTTTACGGAGGCGCAACCTCCAACACCGAGGAACTCACCAACTTGATGAAAGACCTGGCCGAAGAGGACCAGGAACTGGAGCTGGCGGCGGAGGAGTCTGAGCTGGATACGGCGACGCTCGAAAAAGCGGCCGAAGAAGCTCCCATCATCAAGCTCGTCAACCTGATTTTGACCGATTCGGTAAAGCGCGGCGCGAGCGACATTCACGTGGAGCCCTACGAAACGGAATTGCGTGTGCGTTTCCGAATTGACGGACAACTCCAGACCGTCATGTCTCCGCCCATGCGTCTGAAGGACGCGATCACCAGCCGCGTAAAGATCATGGCCAAGCTGGACATCGCGGAGAAGCGCTTGCCACAGGACGGCCGCATCATGATCAAGTACCGCGCCGAAGGCAAGAAGAAGGAATTGGACTTCCGAGTGTCCACCGTGCCCACGCTGTACGGCGAAAAGATAGTCATGCGGTTGCTCGACAAGGAAAACCTGCGCTTGGACATGACCAAGCTCGGTTTCGAACCTTCGTCGCTCGAAAAATTCCAGCGCAACATCATGAAGCCCTACGGCATGGTGCTGGTGACCGGTCCGACAGGTTCGGGGAAAACCAACACGCTGTACTCCTCCGTCGCCACCTTGAACACCGTCGACACCAACATCATGACCGCGGAAGACCCCGTCGAGTTTCAATTGGGTGGAATCAACCAGGTGCAGATGAAAGAGCAGATCGGCCTGAACTTCGCCGCTGCGCTGCGGGCCTTTCTCCGCCAGGACCCCAATATTATTCTTGTCGGCGAGATCCGCGATTTCGAAACGGCGGAGATCGGCGTAAAGGCGGCGTTGACTGGCCACTTGGTGCTTTCCACTCTGCATACCAACGACGCCCCTTCAACCATCAGCCGTTTGATGAACATGGGCATTGAGCCATTTCTGGTGGCTACTTCGGTGAACTTGATCTGTGCGCAGCGACTCGTGCGGCGAATCTGTGCGAACTGCAAGGAAGAGTTACAAGTTCCCTCGCAGGCCCTGATCGACGCTGGTTTCACTCCGGAAGAAGCAAAAACCACCAAGATTTATCACGGCAGGGGTTGCACGACGTGTGGCAAGCGTGGCTACAAAGGACGCACCGGGTTGTATGAAGTGATGGAAATCAACGATGAATTGCGCGAGCTCATTCTTGTCGGCGCTTCTGCATTGGAATTGAAGAAGAAGGCCATCGAGCAGGGAATGATCACGCTGCGGCGCAGCGGCCTGCTCAAAGTGGCGGCCGGCCAAACGACCATGGAAGAAGTCCTGCGCGAAACGGTTCTGTAGAATTGAGGATGACGGATGGCAGGGATTACGCTCAGCGAGCTGCTGAAAAAGATGATCGAGATGGGGGGGAGCGACCTCCACATCACCACCAATAGCCCGCCCCGGGTTCGAGTGCATGGAAAGCTCCGTCCTTTGGACATGCCGCCGCTCACGGCCGCGGACACCAAGTCTCTCGCCTACAGCGTGTTGACCGACGCGCAAAAGCACCGTTTCGAGGAAAACCTGGAGTTGGACTTTTCGTTTGGGTTGAAGAACCTGGCGCGTTTTCGCGGGAACTGCTTCAATCAGCGCGGCGCCGTCGGCGCCGTGTTCCGCACCATTCCGTGGGACATCAAGGGATTCGATGCTCTTGGGTTGCCCGTCGTGGTGAAAAACCTCTGCGATAAACCCCGTGGATTGGTCCTGGTCACCGGGCCAACGGGCTCCGGCAAGTCGACCACGCTCGCCGCAATGCTGGACAAAATCAACAGCGAGCGCGAAGAACACATGATCACGATCGAGGACCCCATCGAGTTTTTGCACAACCACAAACGGTGCTTGGTCAACCAGCGCGAGGTGCACGCCGATACTCATTCTTTCGCGAATTCGCTGCGCGCGGCGCTGCGTGAAGACCCGGACGTCGTGCTGATCGGCGAAATGCGCGACCTGGAAACCATCGAGTCAGCCCTGCGCATCGCCGAGACCGGTCACTTGACTTTTGCGACGCTGCATACCAACTCAGCCTCTTCGACGATCAACCGTATCATTGACGTTTTTCCGGCCCACCAGCAGCCGCAAATCCGCGCGCAGCTTTCCATGGTGCTGGAAGGGATTCTCTGTCAGGCGCTTCTGCCTCGAGCCGACGGGCGCGGCCGAGTCATGATTATGGAAATCCTTGTGCCCACCGCGGCCATCCGCAACCTGATTCGCGAGGACAAGATCCATCAAATCTATTCCGCGATGCAGACCGGCACGGGACATACCGGCATGCAGACGTTCAACCAGGGGCTTGCCAATGCCTATTTCGGCAAGCTGATCACGTTGGACCTGGCGCTCTCTCGTTCATCAAATGCCGATGAACTCCAGGACATGATTAACCGCGGCGTGGCAACGTCAGGCAACGGGGTAAAAACACCCGTGGCCAGCAGGCGCTGAGGATTGGCCGAACCACAACAAGCCAGCAGGATCGAGGAGATTTAGGAGGCAATTTCATGCCGGACTACAAATATCAAGGAACGAGCCGAAGCGGCTCCAGCGTTAGCGGCGTGATGACCGCAGCGAACAAGTCGGAACTGGCGAGCATTTTGAAGCGCCAGCAGATCACCGCCACAAAAATGACCGAGAAGGGGAAGGAATTCAATATCCCCACGTTTGGCGGCGGCGTTTCGGCGAAAGAGCTGGCCATCTTTACGCGTCAGTTCTCGGTCATGATCGACGCCGGACTACCGCTCGTCCAGTGCCTCGAGATTCTCGCGAGCCAGCAGGAAAACAAGACCTTTCAAAAAGTGCTGACCGGCACGCGTGCCCAGGTGGAAGGCGGCGCTACGCTTTCTACCGCTATGCGCAGCTCCCCGAAGGTCTTTGATGCTCTGTATGTGAACATGGTGGAGGCGGGCGAGACCGGCGGTATCCTCGACACCATTCTTCAGCGGCTCTCCGCTTACATCGAAAAGAACGTCAAGCTGCAACGAGCCGTGAAATCAGCGTTGGTCTACCCGGTGGGTGTCTTGACCGTCGCCGGGGGCGTGATCACCCTGCTTCTCTGGAAGGTCGTTCCCATTTTCGCGACGTTGTTTGCCGGTCTGGGTGTGGATCTTCCGCTTCCCACGCGAATCGTCATCGCGATGAGCCACTTCATTGGCAGCATATTCGGGTTCCTGATTCTTGTTGCCATGGGCGGTGCCATTTTCGGGCTTAAAGTTTGGTATGGCACACCGCAAGGTCGTTTCGCACTGGACACGATCATCCTAAAACTGCCGGTCTTGGGCATGCTGATGAGGAAGATCGCCGTTGCCCGCTTTACGCGAACTCTGGGAACGCTGATTTCGAGCGGCGTGCCAATCCTGGAAGGATTGGATATCACCGCCCGGACCGCGGGTAACGCGGTCGTCGAGAGGGCCTTGATGAAAGTGAGAAAGTCGCTCGAAGAAGGCAAGTCGTTGACCGAGCCATTGAAGGAATGCGACGTTTTCCCCGGCATGGTCACACAGATGATTGCGGTTGGCGAACAAACCGGCGCCATGGACGCCATGTTACAAAAGATCGCCGATTTCTATGAGGAAGAAGTGGATGCGGCGGTGAAGGACTTGCTAACCGCTCTCGAACCCATCATGATTGTATTTCTTGGCTTGGTGGTGGGCGGCGTGGTCGTTTCGATGTACTTGCCGCTGTTCTCGCTCATCGGAAAGCTGGCCAACCACTAATCGGGCTGCGCCCGCACGTCGAAAACCTCTCGAGAGGGCGGCGAGCTAATCTCCGCCCTTTGTTTTCCTACCTGGATTTGGGGACGCCCTGATGGCTCGAGAAGGGCGCGGGGACACCATGGACCAGAGTTTTGCGACAAAAGCCTGGCTGGAATGGCTGGCGCGTGTCCGTCTGCTGACGATCACGCTCATTCTTACGGTGGGGGTCGTCTGGCCGCAATATGTGCCGGGTTTGAGCTCCAACCGGTTTTTTCTCACGCTGATCATCTTCTGGATGACGCTCGGAATCCTTCATCTGATTCTGCTGCGGTGGCTTCCCCGGGCATCCTGGCATGGCGGCATGCAAGTGGCTGGCGACGTTCTGATGGTCACCCTCCTGGTTTATCTGACCGGTTCGCAGGAGAGCTATTTCATCTCCCTCTATTTGCTGGTCATCATCGTGGGCAGCATCGTTTTTTCCCGTCGCGTCGCGTTCTTCAACGCCGCGGTCTGTTTCTTGCTCCTCGCTGCGCTGACGCTTCTGGCCTATACCGGGAAACTGCCTCGAACATCCACGGCGCTGCCATCGATCGAGAGCCTGCGCACCTGGCTGGTCATGAATCTCTTGGGTTTCCTGGCGGTGGCCTATCTGACCAGCCTGCTTGTCCACTCGCTCCGAAGCAAGGGACGGGAACTCGAGGAAAAACGCGAGGAACTTTCAAGCCTCCAGGATTTTACCCAGGACATTATTCATTCTATGCGTGGGGGCTTGATCACCACGGACCTTGAAGGAGTTATTCTGCTCCTCAATCGGACGGGCGAGGAGATTCTGGGACATCGGTTCGCCGATGTGCGCTGGAAGAAGCTTCAGGAGCTGAATCAGGATTTTTGGCTCCCCGGGCAATATTCGAATGTCGAGAGACTCTCACTGAGAGAAGAGATCAATTTTCGGACTCCCCAGGGTGAGGTGCGCTATCTGGGAATCAGCGTGTCGCCGCTGCGCCTGGGAACAGAAGAACGCAGCGGGTTTGTCTTCAACTTTCAGGACCTTACGGACTTGCGCCGGCTGGAGCAGGAGGTGGCGACGAAAGAGCGCATGGCCGCGTTGGGACGTCTCTCCGCCGCAATCGCCCATGAAATCCGGCAGCCCTTGACGGCCATGGCCGGTGCGGTAAAAGAACTGGCTCGCCTGGTGCCGCTGGAAGACGATGAAAAACAGCTGGTTAACATTGTGAGCCGGGAATCCGAGCGGCTCAACAAGATCATCACGGATTTTCTAAACTATTCACGAGAGAAGACCTACGAGTTTCGGGAAGCGGACGTCCGGGGGCTGCTGGATGAAACTCTGACGCTCGTGGAGAAGAAGCCTGAGGTTGGTTCCAAATTCCAGATCGTCCGGGCTTTCAACGGTCAAGAGCTGCGAGCGCGTGTGGATACAAACAAGATTAAACAGGTATTTTGGAATCTCTGTGATAACGCTCTGCGGGCGATGCCAGCCGGCGGCACGCTTACGGTGAAACTCGAGCCGAATCCATTCTGGCTGCGCATTGCCTTTCGGGATACCGGGATTGGCCTGGACGCCAAACAAAGAGCTAAGATTTTTGAGCCCCTTCAATCGGGGTTTGAGGGCGGCACGGGCTTAGGATTGTCTATCGTTTATCAGATCGTGCAGGCCCACAGCGGGAAGATCAGCGTGATCTCGGAAAAGGATCGCGGCGCAGAATTCATCGTCGAATTACCGCGGGTCGCGTGAGGCGCTATGCAGGGAACCAAAGCCGCAATTAAGGAAGGCGGACGAGAGTTGCCGCACATTCTTGTCGTGGACGACGAGAGATCGATTTGCGAGCTCCTGGAGATCACCTTTCGCAAGGAAGGCCATCGAGTGGAGGTCGCGAGCAGCGCCGAGGCCGCCAAACGCAAGCTGGAATCGCAGATCTTCGACATCATCATCTCTGACATTCGTATGCCTGGGGAAGATGGCGTCGACTTGCTGAAATTCGCCAAAGAAATTGCCCCGAATTCCTTTTTTGTGTTGATGACCGCGCTCCCCGCGCTGGACACCGCCATTGCCGCCCTCAACTCCGGCGCCGACCGCTATGTCATCAAGGATCACAACCACATCGATCAATTGCGCCGCGCGGTCGAGGAGGTCAGCGAGAGCCTCAGGTGGAAGAAGGAGGCCGGTTACCTGCGTCGAGAGTTGCGGCGGCTCACCGGGCTGGACAACATCATCGGACAAAGCTCTAAGATGCGCGCGATTTACGATTTGATTCAGACCGTGGCCCCGCAGTCGAGCCGCGTGCTGATTACCGGGGAGAGCGGCACGGGGAAAGAATTGGTGGCCCGCGCGATTCATGAAAACAGTTCCCGCTCCCAGGCTCCGTTCATCACCATCAACTGCGGCGCCTTTCCCGAGACTCTCCTGGAGTCCGAACTTTTCGGTTACATGAAGGGTTCTTTCACCGGCGCCACCGAAAACCGACAAGGTCTATTCCAGGCCGCTCACGGGGGCACCCTGTTCATGGACGAGATTGGCAACATGAGCCTGACCATGCAGGTAAAGCTTTACCGCGTTCTCCAGGAAGGCAAGGTGCGGCCTATCGGCAGCACGGAAGAGTCTGACGTTGATGTGCGCATTATCGCGGCAACAAACAAGGACTTTGAAAAGGAAATCGCCGAAGGACGTTTTCGCGAGGACCTCTATTACCGCCTTAGCGTGATTCCGATCGAAGTTCCAGCGTTGCGTGAACGTCGTGAAGATATTCCGCTGCTGGCACGGCACTTCCTCGAGCGCTTCCGCAAAACGATGGAGAAACCCATAGACGGGATCGCGCCTGAAGCCATGAGCAAGCTCGAAGACTACGACTGGCCGGGGAACGTCAGAGAACTTGAAAACACGATGGAGCGTGCCGTGGCCTTGGAGACGGGCCAGGAGATTTCGGCGCGAGTCCTGCCCGACAGGATCCTGGGTTATGCAGAAACTCCGCGGGGCGCAACTCAAGGCATCGAAATACCCGAGGACGGCGTGGACTTTGAAAAAGTTGTCGCCGCAACCGAACGCGTGTATCTGCAAGCTGCGCTTGAGAAAGCTGGTGGTGTCCGCACGCGGGCCTCGGAGTTCCTGAAAATCACTTACCGTTCCTTCCGGCATTACGCCAAGAAGCATAGTCTCTAGTTCATCCGAGACCATCAGTGGCACTTGGGCGGAACTATGGGGTGAGTTCTTCCCTCACCTCCGGAGTTAACTTCAGTTGACGTTTAAGGCTTTCCAAATGGACAAAAAGTGTCGACCAAAAGGGCTCATACCGCTTGGGGGTCCATCGACAGATCGGGGTGTCTGCTAGCGTGTTCCATAACTCTTTTATTTTCTGACGGATAGGAGATGCGGCACCGGCTTCCACGAGTGCCACTCAGATTGGCCATCCACATGCCCTAAGTCCGAGCAAGTGCTTCTGGCACCTCAAAATTCCTAAGGAGATAGCATGAAGAAACAGAAGGGTTTCTCCCTTATCGAGCTCTTGATTGTCGTGGCGATCATTTTGATTATCGCCGCCATCGCCATTCCGAACTTGCTGCGTTCGAAGATCGCGGCCAATGAATCCTCGGCCGTGGGTTCGGTCCGCACCATCGGCACCGCAGAAGTGACCTATCAATCGAGCTGGGGCAGCGGTTATGCTGTCGATT
>Ga0306920_100002613_pt1 | contig 22781 bp, 20 predicted proteins | sample flu12Cox44000170_FD_204666 | JGI IMG/M metagenome (GOLD analysis project Ga0306920, IMG submission 204666) | Lab enrichment of tropical soil microbial communities from Luquillo Experimental Forest, Puerto Rico - flux4day.12C.oxic.44.000.170 (v2)... | ecosystem: Environmental > Terrestrial >...
AATCGCAAGAAATCCGGCCCTGCTCCTGCCATTTCCTGCGAAATCGATTACTTCGCTCGCCGCGTTTGGCCAGGCACCTCAACGGTCCCGCGATTCTTCACGGACGACTGCGCCAATCTGTGTTTTGGCGGCATCAAGCGCAACCGCCTCTTCATGGCGGCGAGCCAATCGATCTATTCGCTCTACGTCGAAACCCAGGGCGTCCCAGGCGGGTAGCGGCGGACGCTCCCCGCTCGGGCGGCGCTCGGAGGGGGGAGCACAGACATCACCGAGGCGATGATCGGCATGCCGATCTCTGTCTGCAACGTCATTACCGATTCCGGGTGAAACTGCACTGCGGCGATCGGCAAGCTAGGGTGCTCGATCGCCATCACCACGCCGTCTTCGGTCTCGGCAGTGACTGCGAGTTCCGGCGGCAATGTAGTCCGCCGCGCATGCAGCGAGTGATACCGCCCGACAATGAACTCATCTGGTAAGCCGCAGAACAGCCGGCCGCCGCGTACTCGAACCACCGACGGCTTGCCGTGCATCGGCGGGTCGAGCACCGCGAGCGAGCCACCGAAATACTCCACGATCCCTTGAAGGCCGAGGCAGACACCGAAAACGGGCAAATGGCGCTCGAGCGCGAGATCGAGGGTCTCGGCCATTGCGAAGTCCGACGGCCGGCCCGGTCCCGGCGACAGCACCACCAGATCGAGGCGGCCACCCGCCCGCAGCGCGGCCCGGGCCAGTTCGGGGCGCATCGTCACAACCTCGGCGCCTGTCGTGCGGATGTAATTAGCCAAGGTGTGCACAAAAGAGTCTTCGTGATCGACCAACAGCACCCGCCGCCCCTTGCCGACCTCGGCAGTGCTTGCCGCGGGGCCGACGGGCGCCGCCTTGGGCCCGCGGATCGCACTGAACATCGCCGCCGCCTTCAGGCGGGTCTCGGCCTCCTCGGCTTCCGGGTTGCTGTCGAATAGTAACGTCGCACCGGCACGGACTTCGGCGACGCCGTCCTTCATGCGGATCGTGCGGAGGGTAAGACCCGTGTTCATGTTGCCGTCAAATGTCACGCGCCCGATGGCGCCACCATACCAGCGGCGGGACGAGCGCTCCTCTTCTTCGATGAAGCGGATCGCCCAGCGCTTGGGCGCACCGGTGACGGTAACCGCCCAGGCATGGCTGAGAAACCCGTCGAGCGCGTCGAATTCGTCGCGCAATACGCCTTCGACATGGTCGACGGTGTGGATCAGGCGTGAGTAAAGCTCGATCTGACGGCGGCCGATGACCCGCACCGTGCCCGGCAACGAGACCCGCGACTTATCGTTGCGGTCCACGTCCGTGCACATCGTCAGCTCGCTCTCGTCCTTGACGGAGTTGAGCAATTCGCGGATGCGCTCAGCGTCCTCGACCGGGTCGCGGCCGCGCGCGATCGTGCCGCTGATCGGGCAGGTCTCGATCCGCTTTCCTTCGACGCGGACATACATCTCCGGCGAGGCGGAGACCAGGAACTCGCCCTCGCCGAGGTTGATCAAGGCACCATACGGGGCCGGGTTGGCCTGGCGCAGCCGGTGAAAGACAACACTCGGCTGGTCCGTGCAGCGGTCGGCAAGAAGCTGCCCGCACACCACCTCGAACAGATCGCCGCGAACAAAGGCGGCCTTGGCGCGCTCGACGAGCGCGGCGTACTCACCCGGGCCGTGGTCGCTCTCGACCGGAACACTGGAACGCAAAGCCTCGGCCCGGTAACGAGCCTGTGCAGTCGCCCGCGGCAGGCCGCAAGTCGAGACCCCGTCAACCTCGAATTCGTAACGATGCGTCTCGGAAACCTGCCGCATGTGATCGACGATCAGAATCTCGTCCGGCAGGTAGAGGACGAGGTCTCGTTGGTCTCCAGGCCGCGGCAGGCGCAACGGCATCGGCTCGAACTGGAAGACCAGATCGTAGCCGAAGGCGCCATAAAACCCGAGATGCTGGTCCGCGGCGCTGCCGAACAACTCGACTAAGGCGCGCAGGACGGAAAAGACGGAAGGCTGTCGACTTCGGTTCTCTTCTGAGAAGCGTTCTTCAGTTTGCGCGATCTCGCCGGCAATCCGATCGCGGCCGCGACGCTCAAGTCGGGTTGCGGCGAGGTTGGCGAGGGTGTTGGCGACAGGACTCAACAGAACCCGACCGCGCTCGTTCAGCGCGTCGACCGAGAAATGGCGGCTGCGCGCGGTGAACGCCAGCGGTGGGTCGACAAACCCCATATCCCACCGGGTGTAACGGCCGGGAAACTCGAAACTCGACGAAAACAGCACGCCCCGCCGCGTGTCGAGCGATTGGGCGAGCGCCATATCCGCGGGCTGATATCCGTGATTGCGGATCTCGCGCGTAATGCGGATGCCGCCCTTAGTCGTGTAGCTTGGAGGCTTCATGGGGCTCCTTATCCGGAGGATCACCCGATCCGCGAAGGCCGCTCTGAAACGCGAAGGCCGCCCCGGTACCTCTGGGCGGCCTCAGTCTGAACAAACGAGGATGGCCGCCTTCTAGACGGACCACCACCAAATCGACAATTGCGCCGGTCGCTGCATCACCGCGACGATACTCGTATGCTCGGCCCCCAGCAACTTCCAAAATTCATCACCCGCCGGCCTCCGCTGCATACCCGGCAGCGGCGAGATCGTACTGCAGCGGTCGGCTGAACATCTCGCTGCGGACATCCCATAGCTCCGGGTAGATCGGGTCCTCGAAGAGCTGGCTGGCGGCGCCCCGCAAATATTTGATCCCGCTGGATCCGCCGGTACCTGGGTTGCTGCCAATGACTCGTGACACAGTTGCGAGATGCGCGAAACGCCACTTCCGGAACGCATCCTCCAAGTCGATCAGTTTCTCGCCGAGCTGATACAGTTCCGGCGCGCTGGTGCGATTGCGGTAAACATAGCTCCATGCCTTGAACACCGCGGTGCTCTTCCGATACTTGCGCGAGTAGTCTGCCGACTGTGGGTTCGCGATGCCGAAGGTCGGCAGAGCCCTCGCCATGTATGAGATCACCGCGTCGTAAATTGCCGGCGCGGTCAATGCCGCACGCAATCGCTCTTTTTCTTTATCATCCTGCGCGTTGTCGAACACGTCGACGGTTTGCGTCCGGCCATCAGGCAGTTGGAAGGCGAGAAAGCGGTATTTGAGGCCGAGCTTGTACTCCAAAATTCTGTACTGAATCGATTGAAAGCCGGAGGCGCCGTCACGGCCGACCGTCTCCCGGAACAGGAAAAATTCGTCGGGCGTCAAAGTCGCCATCACATCCCATGACGAAATAAGAATGTGCTGTATTGCACTGACCCGTGACAGCCGCTTGAAGGCAATGATGCAGTCGGCCTCTAGTGCGTCCTCTTTCATCAGGGACTCGATGGCGCAGCCGAGTTCGTGAATGGCGAGCTTGAACCACAGCTCATGCTGCTGGTGAATGATGATGAACAGCAGCTCGTCATCGGAGCCGGTCTGCAATTGCTGCGCCGAGAGGAGCTGCTGCAGCCCCAAATAACCGGCGTAGGTGTTCTTCACTTCGCCAGATTGAAGTTACGCCGCTGCGCCAATGGCCTGCCGGCGGACGAGCACAACCTTCTGTGCCGACCGGCCGAGGAAGTGATAGCCGGACCCGCCTTCGGCCAGCGTTTCGAGAAACTCGTCCGGTTCGGTGATCCGAACAGTTCCGAGAATGCTCGCGCCGCGGCGCAGAAACGCATCGGGCAACAGACTGACTGTCGGGCCGACCATCGTCACGCGCGCCGCCGGCTTCGCCGCGGCCAACAACCCTTCCAACGTGTCGTTGATCAAGGTCGTGCCGGTGATCAGCAATACATCGGCCTCAGGCACGACCGCAGGCGCCTGGTCGGCCGGGCGAAAAGACGGCATCTCCTCGGCTTTGAGCGTCGCCGCATCCTGCTCCAGCACGAGAAACGGCTGGCGGCGGCGCTTCAGTTCGCGCAGGAAGGGCACGAAAGCGCCAATGACGACGACATTATCACCAGGCCTGATGTCGGTGGCATCAAACGCATCAATTCCAAGGCGTAGTTCGGCTTCCGGATGCGGCCGACGGCGCCAACAGGTGTCGGCGAGCGCGTTCATCGCCGCGATGCCGGTCGCGCGGCGTATACCGTGGTTGCCGAACGCCTCCTTGGCGAGGTCGAACGCGGGGCGCCCGCGCAGCTTGCCCGGAAACGGCATGGCCATTGCCGATGTCGGACAGCAGACCGCCTCCGGGATCGTCTTGATTGGCGTGGCGCAGGCCCCGGCCGTACCATTGCTGAGCTTCACCCCGGTAAAGAACAGGCCAACGACGGCGCGCTCCACAACGAGGGAAGCGAGTTCGGATCCGAGGATCTCTGGGATCGCCGCAAGGGTCTCGCGAAGTATCGCTTTCTCGCCGGTTTCCATTCTGGTTCCTCTCACAGAGCAAGCGGCGGGCGCCGGTCAGGCTGGGTTTGCTCGAACGCGCGGGCGGCGCGCAACACGCGATCGTCGGCGTAGAGCGGGCCCACGATCTGCAGACCTATCGGCAAGCCAGCGCGGGTCACGCCGCACGGGATGCTGGCCGCCGGCTGTCGGGTCAGGTTGAACGGATAGCTGAAAGGCGACCAGTCGATCCAATGCTGCTCGGTTGCGGGGTCGTTGAGGTCCTGCCCAACCGGCAAGGCTGGGATCGGCATCATCGGGGTTAGCAGCAAATCGTATTTTTTATGAAACTCCGCTATTTGCCGGCCGAGTGCGGTCCGAACCAGATCGGCCTCGAGATAATCGACTGCGCTGATCCGCTCGCCCTCTTTCGCAGTGACGGCGAGGCCTGGGTCGATTGCTTCCCTCCGCCCGGCAGGGAACCCTCGAAGGAGCTTGGCAGTCCCCGCCGCCCACAATGTGAAGAGCGCTTCGCGGGGCGATGAAAATATCCCATCAACCGTTTCGACGATCGCGCCGAGCGCCTCGAAACGCCGCGCCGCCGCGCCGACCGCAGCGGTTATTTCGGGATCCACCCTCGCGAAACCGAGCGTCGGACTAAAGGCGATCCGCCAGCCGCGCACGCCGCCTTCCAGCCCGTCGAGATAATTCTTGCTCTCCGGTGGCAGAGCGTAGGGATCGCGGTGGTCAGGGCCGGAAAGAACGGTCAGCATCAGCGCCGCATCGGCGACGGTTCGGGCAATCGGCCCGATATGTGATAACAGACCCATCGGTGAAGGGGGATGAGCGGGCACCCGTCCAAAGCTCGGCTTCAGACCGAAAATACCGGTAAAGGCGCTCGGAATGCGGATCGACCCGGCGCCGTCGCTTCCAACATGCAGCGGCCCGATCCCCGCGGCACAGGCCGCCGCTGCTCCGGCGCTGCTGCCGCCCGGGGTACGTGAGAGGTCCCAGGGGTTGCGGGTGATCCCTGTCAGCGGGCTGTCGCCCAACGCCTTCCATCCGAATTCCGGTGTCGTTGTCTTGCCGATTATTGTGGCGCCCGCTTCACGCAACCGTGCCGTCGCGGGCGCATCCTCCGACCAGTCCTGATCCCGCTCGACAATGAGCGACCCGCGCAGGGTCGGGAAGCCGCGCATCAGGATCAGATCCTTGATCGTCACCGGCACGCCGTCGAACGGCCCGGCCGCCTCGCCGCGCAACCAGCGCCGCTCAGACGCGCGGGCCGCCTTCATGGCGCCGTCCCGATCAACGACACAAAACGCGTTGATTTTGGGCTGCAGCGCGTCGAGACGATCGAGGATCAGCCCGGTTGCCTCGACCGGCGACAATGCTTTGCTGCGGTAGAGTTCAAGCAGCTCCACCGCCGATGCGTATGCGATCTCGTTGTCACTGGTCATCTACTCTCACCTTATCCCTTCCGCCACGTGCGGAGGAGTGAAATCGCTGGCCCCGGCTTTTGCACTGTGAACCCGCGCGCGGATCGCGTAAGGTCACGCAGGTACAAGCAATACCGAACAGGGAAGCATGATCTCTTTGAGACACGTGCACCGATTAGCGGCGGCGTTCTTTACCTTTCTCGTTCCAACGATTGGCTGGACCGAGACCGCCCCACAAAAAATCCTAAGGTTTATTCCACAGGCGGATCTGCGGAGTATCGACCCGATCTGGACCACCGCCTATGTCACGCGCAATTTTGGTTACCTGGTTTTCGACACGCTGTTCTCGCTCGACAAGGATTTCAAGCCGCAGCCGCAGATGGTCGATCGCTGGACGGTCAGCGACGACAAATTGACCTATAGTTTCATTCTGCGCGACGGCTTGAAATGGCACGATGGCCAGCCCGTGCGGGCCGCCGATTGCATCGCCTCCCTCGCGCGCTGGGGCAAGCGGGACACGCTCGGCCAGAAGCTGATGGAGGCGATCGCACAGATCCAGGCCGCCGACGAGAAGACCTTCACGATCGGGCTGAGATCGCCGTTTCCGCTGATCCTTGACGCGCTTGGCAAGCTGTCAAGCAACGTGCCGTTCATGATGCCGGAACGGCTAGCTAAGATCGACGCCTACCAGCAAATCCCCGAGGCGATCGGCTCGGGGCCGTTCAAATTCGTCAAGGAGGAATGGGAACCTGGTCATAAGGCGGTGTTCGTCAGAAACACGGATTACGTGCCGCGCGAGGAGGCGCCGAGCTTCGCCGCAGGCGGCAAGGTCGCCAAAGTCGACCGCGTCGAATGGCTCTACATACCCGATACCGCAACCGCCGCTGCAGCGCTCAACGCCGGCGAAGCCGATTGGTACGAACAACCGCCGGCGGATCTTGTCCCGCTTTTTGCCGCCAATAAGGACATCACCGTCACGACAGTCGACCCGCTCGGCAATCACGGCATCCTGCGCTTCAATCATATTCAGCCGCCATTCAACAATCTAAAGCTGCGCCAAGCGGTGCTGAACTTGGTCGATCAGAAGGACTATATGGGCGCCGCAGCTGGCGACCCGAAATATTGGAAGACTTGCGCCGCATTGTTTGGCTGCGGCACACCGTTCGAAACCAATGCCGGCGCGGATGCATTGCTGAAAGGGCCAAATGCCGCCAATGCAAAACAGCTGATCCAGGAGTCCGGCTACAAAGGCGAGAAGATCGTGCTGCTGTCGGCCACCGACCAACCGATCGTGCATGGGCAGGCGCTCGTGACGTTGGACGCACTGCGCAAAGCGGGGCTCAACGTCGAACTGCAGGCTAATGATTGGGGGACGTTAATTACCCGCCGGACCTCCAAAGAGCCGGTCGAGAAAGCCGGCTGGAGCATTTTCCACACCTGGACATCGGCCCCCGATTTCTTCTCGCCAGCGGTCAACCTCCCGCTCCGCGCCAATGGCGAGAAGGCATGGTTTGGCTGGCCGAGCGATCCCAAAATCGAAGCGCTGATCGACGAATGGTTCAAGGCGCCCGACCTTGCCGGGCAAAAGAAACTCGCCGCCGATATTCAGATCGAAGCGTATGCGAACGATGTGCCCTATATGCCGACCGGCCAGTTCGTCGCGCCCACCGCCTTCCGGAAAAATCTCGACGGCATCATTGTTGCACCGGTCGTCTTTCTATGGAACGTCGAGAAGAAGTGATGGGCCGTCTGCTGTCGTCGCCCCCGCGAAAGCGGGGGCGCAGGACCTCCTCCGAAGGAGGCTGCCGCCATAGATTCCCGCTTTCGCGGGAATGACGAGTGGGCGAGTAGGAAATGTTTGCTTACATCGTCAGGCGCATCCTGGCGACGATCCCGGTCATGATTGTCGTCGCGCTATTCGTCTTCTCACTGCTGCATCTAAGCCCAGGCGATCCCGCCGCGATCATCGCCGGCGACACGGCGACCGCGGACGACATCGCCCGTATCCGCGAGAAGCTGGGGCTGGATCAGCCGCTCTACATCCAATTCGGCACCTGGGTCTGGGCTCTCCTTCACGGTGACCTCGGCATCTCGATCTTCACCAACCTGCCGGTATCCAAATTGATCGCGCAGCGGATCGAGCCCACCCTCACCTTGACGATCTCGACCCTGATCCTCTCAGTCGTCGCCGCGATCCCGATGGGCGTGCTCGCCGCATGGAAGGCCGGCTCGTGGATCGACCGCGTCGTCATGGTTTTTGCGGTGCTGGGTTTTTCCGTGCCGGTTTTCGTACTCGCCTATCTGCTGATCTATGTGTTTGCGATCTCGGCCGATCTGCTGCCGGTACAGGGGTTTGTCACGATTGGTGGCGGCCTCTGGCCGTTCCTGTCGCATATCGTGATGCCGACGCTCGCGCTGGGCATGGTGTTCACCGCGCTCATCGCGCGGATGACCCGCGCCAGCATGCTCGACGTCCTCGCCCAGGACTATATCCGCACCGCCCAGGCGAAAGGCCTGGCAAACGACAAGGTGCTGATCCGTCACGCGCTGAAGAATGCCGCCGTCCCGATCGCGACGATCATCGGGATTGGGGTGGCCTCGCTGATCTCGGGTGTTGTCGTCACCGAGACGGTATTCGCGATCCCCGGCCTGGGCCGGCTGACCGTCGATGCGATCCTGCGTCGCGACTATCCGATCATTCAGGGGATCATCCTGGTCTTTTCCGCAGCCTATGTGCTGGTCAACCTGATCGTTGACCTCAGCTACACGTTCCTCGATCCGCGCATCCGCTATTAGGACCGGCGCCACAATGACCGTTGTCTCCACCGATCTTGCTGCCCTCGCCGCCCCGTCGGTGCGCGGACGCGGCGCTTGGGCCTATATCCGCCGTCATCCGACGATCGTAATCGGTGGAACGCTGCTCGGTTTGATGGCGCTGATGGCGATCTTTGCCCCTTATCTCGGCACGGTCGATCCGCAGGCATTGTCACCAATCCGGCGGCTGCGCTGGCCATCGGCGCAATACTGGTTCGGCACCGACATGCTCGGACGCGACGTATACAGCCGCACGATCTACGGCGCCCGCATATCGCTGACCGTCGGGATCAGCGTCGCGCTGCTGGCAAGCAGCGTCGGGCTCGTGATCGGACTCATTACCGGGTTCAGCCGCTGGACCGACGCCATTGTAATGCGCATCATGGACGGGCTGATGTCGATCCCGGCGATCCTGATAGCGATCGCTCTAATGGCATTGACCCGCGCCAGCCTGGAGAACGTCATCTTTGCGATCACGGTCGCCGATGTGCCGCGTGTAACACGCCTCGTCCGCGGCGTCGTACTGACGCTGCGCGAGCTGCCTTTTGTCGAGGCCGCTCATGCGAGCGGCACTGGGTTCGTCCGCATTCTGTGGCGGCATATCCTCCCCAACACCCTGCCGCCGCTCCTCGTGCAAGGCACGTTTGTCGCTGCATCGGCAATGATCGTCGAGGCGATCCTGTCCTTCCTCGGTGCCGGGACGCCGCCCAATATCCCAAGCTGGGGAAACATCATGGCGGAGGGGCGCAGCCTCTTTCAGGTCGCCTATTATATCGTGCTGATCCCAGGCGCGCTCCTGTCGATCACCGTCCTTGCCATCAATCTGCTCGGCGACGGACTGCGCGATGCGCTCGACCCGCGCCTGGCGCGGCGCATGTAGCACATGCCCGAAACGATTGCCGCCTACGTCCCCACGGCGCCGAAGGCGCCGGCCGCCAAGATCGACAGAATTCTCGACATCGCCGACCTGCGGACCTGGTTCTTTACTCGCGATGGGGTGGTGCGGGCCGTCGACGGCGTGTCGTTGCACGTCTTCCCCGGCGAGACGCTCGCGATTGTCGGCGAGAGCGGCTGCGGCAAGAGCGTCACCGCGCTTTCGGTCTTGCGGCTGATCCCCTCACCGCCCGGCCGCATCGTCTCCGGTGCGATCGGTTTTGCCGGGCGTGATCTGCTCGGCCTCAGCGAAGCCGAAATGCGGGAGGTCCGCGGCAACGAGATCTCGATGATCTTCCAGGAACCGATGACGTCACTGAACCCGGTTTTGACGATAGGCCGGCAGATCGCCGAGACCTTGACATTGCATCAGGGGCTCGACCACGGGGTAGCGCTCGCCAAGGCCGTCGACATGCTGCGCCTCGTGCACATTCCCGAGGCCGAACGTCGCATTGGCGAATACCCGCATCAGCTGTCGGGCGGGATGCGGCAGCGCGTGATGATCGCAATGGCGCTCGCCTGCAACCCGAAACTCCTGATCGCCGACGAGCCGACGACCGCGCTCGATGTGACGATCCAGGCGCAGATTCTCGACCTCATGCGCGAACTAAAGCAGAAGATCGATTCTGCAATCGTGTTGATCACCCACGATCTCGGCGTCGTCGCAGAGATGGCGCAGCGGGTTGTCGTCATGTATGCCGGGCGCAAGGCCGAGGAGGCGCCGGTCGGGAGGCTGTTTCGCCGTCCGCTCCACCCCTATACCAAGGGGCTGCTCGCCTCGGTGCCGCGGCTCGGCGCTTCGCTCGATTACGAGCGTGCGCCGCGACTGGCCGAGATCGCGGGGACAGTACCTTCTCTGAAGGAGCCGATCCCGGGCTGCCCGTTTGAGGCGCGTTGCTCCTTCGCGACCGACATCTGCCGCCGCGAAATGCCCGCCTTTGACGAAAAGGAGACCGGACATTTCGCTGCCTGCTTCCACTCCGACCAGGTGGGCGCCGCGTGACGGCTGCCGAACCTCTCCTTTCTGTCCGAGGACTAGTTAAGCACTTCCCGGTCAAAAAGGGCTTGCTGCAGCGCACCGTTGGCCGGGTCCACGCGGTCGACGGTATCTCCCTCGACATCGCCGGCGGCGAGACTTTGGGGCTGGTAGGCGAGAGCGGCTGTGGCAAATCGACCGCCGGCAAGACGATCCTCAAGCTGATCGAACCGACCGCGGGCGAGGTCCGCTTCAACGGCGAGCGCATCGATTGTCTCTCGCGCCATGAAATGCGGCCGTGGCGGCGCCAGTTGCAGGTGGTGTTCCAGGATCCCTATTCCTCGCTGAACCCACGCCTCAAGGTCCGCGAGATTATCGGTGAGCCGCTCGTCAATTTCGGCGTCTCGAGCGGCCGGGAACTGGCCGTAAGAGTGGAGGAACTGGCGCTCAAGGTTGGGCTCCGCGCTGAAGCGCTCGACCGCTACCCACACGAATTCTCCGGCGGGCAGCGCCAGCGGATCGGCATCGCCCGCGCGCTCGCACTACACCCGAGCCTCATCGTCTGCGATGAGCCGGTCTCGGCGCTCGACGTTTCGGTGCAGGCGCAGGTGATCAACCTCTTGGGCGACCTGCAACGCGAATTCGGGTTGTCGTATCTCTTCGTCGCGCACGACCTTGCGGTGGTGGAGCACATCAGCCACCGCATCGCAGTCATGTATCTGGGCAAAATCGTCGAGCTCGCCGACAAGCGCGAGCTCTTCATGCGCCCGCAGCATCCATACACCGAGGCGCTGCTCTCGGCCGTCCCGGTCCCCGACCCCGACGCCGCGAAACAGCGCATCATCCTGAAGGGCGACGTGCCGAGCCCGATCAACCCACCACCCGGCTGCCGCTTCCACACCCGCTGCCCCTGCGCCTTCGCGCGCTGCTCGCAAGAGGAGCCGATAATGCGCGAAATCCTTCCCGGCCATCGCGTCGCCTGCCATCTGCGCGAAGCGCAGCCTGCGGCGGCCGCCGAGGCAATCGCTCAGCCAGCATAGGCTTGGGACGCATAGACCCTCAGCGCGCCCTGATTTAGGCTGCGCGCGAAATCAAGAGAGGGTGATATGCGGTTTGGCATCGGACAACCGGTCACGCGCAAGGAAGATGTGCGCTTCCTGACCGGTCAGGGGCGCTATGTCGCCGACATCGATCTGGTGCGTCAGGCGCATGCGGTCTTCGTGTATTCGCCGCATGCCCATGCGCGGATCCGCGACATCGAGAAAACCGCGGCGGAGCAGGTGCCTGGTGTCTTCGCGGTCCTCACCGGCGAGGAGTGGGCCGACGAGGGTCTCGGCACGCTCGATCCCGAGGTGATGGCGGAGGACATGGGCGGGCCAAAGGGCTACCGCACGCAGCGGGCGCCGCTGGCGATCGACCGGGTACGCCATGTCGGCGAGCGGGTGGCGGTGGTGATTGCTGCGACCGAGGCGCTGGCCCGAGAGGCGGCGGAGTTGATCTCCATCGATTACGAAGTATCGCCCACAGTCGTGCACGGCGCGGACGCAATGCGCTCCGGAGCGCCGCTGGTTCACGAGGGGGCCGTCAACAATACTTCCTTCACGATGCGTATGGGCAACCACGATGCGATCGATGCCGCATTCGCGAGGGCGCATCACATAACCAGCCTCTCGCTCTACAACAATCGCATCACTGCAGTCACGATGGAGCCGCGCGGCTGCATCGCCGATTATGACCCGGGAGCGCGCCGCTACACGCTCTACAGCAGCACGCAGAATGTCCACGGTGTGCGGCAGATCCTGGCGCACCAGATCTTGCATGTCCCGGAAAGCCGCATCCGCGTCGTCGCGCGCGATGTCGGCGGCGGCTTTGGCATGAAGGGCAACGTCTATCCGGAGGAGGCTGTCGTCGTTTGGGCCGCACGCCGCGTGGGCCGGCCGGTCAAATGGATCCCGTCGCGCTCCGAAGCCTTCTTGGGCGACGCGCAGGGCCGGGACCAGAATGTCAGCGCCGAACTGGCGCTCGACGCGGCCGGCAAATTTCTGGGACTGCGCTGGACCGGCTCGCACAATGCCGGCGCTTATATCGAGGGCGCTGGCATCGTCATGATCGTGTTTTCGCTAAAGCTCGCCTCGACCGTCTACGACATTCCCTCAGTGTCGGTGACGAGCAGCCTTGTCTTCACGCATACGTCGCCGACCGTGCCCTACCGCGGCGCCGGCCGGCCCGAGGCAGTCTACATTATGGAGCGCCTCGTCGACCAGGCGGCGCACGAGATGAAGATCGACCCAGCGGAATTGCGCAAACGGAATCTGATCCGCCCCGACGCCTATCCGTATGAAACGTGTACGGGCTGGGTCTACGACACCGGCAACTACGCCGCAGCATTGGCGAAGTGTCAGGCTTTGGCCGATTGGGACGGCTATGCAGCGCGCCGCGCGCAGAGCGAAGCCAGCGGCAAACTCCGCGGCCGCAGCATCACCTACTATGTCGACAATACCGGCGTCTTCAATGAGCGCATGGAATTGCGCTTCGATCCCTCGGGCGAATTGACGATCGTCGCCGGCACGTTGTCGCACGGCCAGGGTCACGAAACGAGTTATGCGCAGATGGTCGCCGACTGGCTCGACCTGCCCCTCGAGAAGATCCATCTCTTGCAGGCCGACACCGACGAGGTCGCGATTGGCCGCGGCACTTATGCTTCGCGCAGCATGATGATCGGCGGCAGCGCATTACGCGCCGCGGCTGACGAGGTCATCGAGCGCGGCAAGCGTTTTGCGGCGCATTTCATGGAAGCCGACACTGCCGACATCGCGTTTGCCGACGGCGCGTTCACGATCGCCGGCACCGACCGTTCGATGCCGATCGAGCAGGTGGCGCAGATGTCGTTCATACCGGTGGGTCTGCCGACAGAGCTCGGCGTCGGATTGCAGGGCTCCGGCGGCTTCTCCCCGGCCCAACCGACTTTTCCCAACGGCTGCCACATCTGCGAACTCGAGATCGATCCTGAGACCGGTGAGGCCACACTCGACCGCTATACGGTCGTCGATGACATCGGCACCGTCATTAACCCGCTATTGGCCAAGGGCCAGATCCAGGGCGGCGTCGGGCAGGGCGCTGGGCAGGCACTCTTGGAGGACATCGTCTACGACCCCGAAAGTGGTCAGCTGCTGACTGGCACATTGATGGATTACGGCATCCCGCGCGCCGATACGATGCCGCGGGTCATGGTCGATTTCAGCCCGGTCCCGAGCCCGACAAACCCGTTGGGCGCGAAAGGCGTCGGCGAAGGCGGCACCGTCGCCGCGACGCCAACCACCATGAACGCCATCCTCGACGCGCTTTCACCACTCGGCGTCACCGACGTCCGAATGCCCGCCACCCCCGAGCGCATCTGGCGCGCAATACGCCAGCGCGCCGACGGCTAAATCACCGCTTCCGGCCGATTAAGAGTGCGCATATCGCGAGGCCTTGTGCGCCGGCGGCGGCAATGAAGACAACCGGCGCCGCGCCGGCGCCCATGCTTGGGGCATTTGCTGCGAATTCTCTGATCAGACCAAAGGCACCGGGTGCGAACGAATAGGCGCCTTGTGCGACGGCAACAGTAAGGGCCACTACACGCGGCACGTCGTGTTTGAGGAATTCGACTTGCGCGATGAGCGGCGGCAATGAGGTTGCGTTTCCGATGCCGCTGCCAAACAGGAGGACCCCTAGAAGCAAGAGCGGAACGCTCGTCCCGGTGGCGAGAATGAACACGAGCGAGCCCGCGATTTGCACGGCATAGCTGGCGCATGCGACGAGCCGTCTGTCGGCATTGGCGGGCATCAGCCAGCCGACCAGTGTGCGGCCCGCGACCGCCGAAGCTGTCGCCAAACCCATCGCCAATCCGGCCTGTTGCGGGCCGAGGGCTGGTACCATCAATGAGTAAAGGTGGGCGATCAGGCCGATCTGCGCAAACAATCCGAAAGCCATTCCGCCGGCAAGCGTTAAGAACCGCAAATCTCGCCAAAGCAACAGCCGGCTTCGCGACTGCGCGGCGGATGAAGCAACCGACGTTGCGAGCGTGCCGAGAGCGTCACCGTCCGGCCCCAATCCCATCCCCTCAGGGGTCCGTGAAAACACCTGATCGGCGAGCCCCCACATCGTAAAGATTGCAACCGTGCCAATCGCGGTCGCTGCGATCGGGAAGCCCAGTGTGCTGATAGCCGCGACCCAGAGCGGCGAGAAAACGATGCCTCCGAGGCTTGCTCCATTATATGCCATGGAGAGCGCCGCAGGTCGGCTTCGTGCAAACCAAGGGGCGACGATTGTGTTGACTGCGGCTGCGCCCATTGCGGCCCACCCTGCACCGCTGAGCAATGTCGCAATGAAGAGTTGCCAGGGCGCTGTCGTGCTCGCCCAGGCGAAGATGCCGACGGCCAGCAGAAACGCACCCGCCTTCGTGACGTTCGGGACGCCGAAATGAGCGTAGAGCGCCGGCAGATTTGCCACGACGACCGCACCAAACACGAAATGTGTCGTTACAGCCGCTGAAACGAGACCGACCGACCAGCCCTTATCGTGATGAAGGGCCTGTAAGTAGACCGGCATCCCATAAAAGCCGATCCCCCAACCAAAGACGGCCAGAACGAAGGCGCCGCCGACGACGCGCCAACCGTAGAAAACATCGGTTCGCGCCGCCCGTAACCATCGGGATCCTGTCTTCAAGCCTGCCAAAACCATTTCGCACACTCACACCCACGCTGGCCCTCAGTCAGGCCGATATCCTCAAGCTCGCGTGTACCGAGTTCATGCAGCCGTCCGCGAGTTTTCGCGCGCTTGAGCCAAATCCGCGCTTTTGCCAAGTTTGCGCGTATGCCATTAGCTACTGCGGTCTGCCACGCTCCCTTCATTCCAGCAGTTTGCGCGGAGAAAACAGGAATTGTTACGGTGATTGCCGAAGCATCTGGGCGACAGAAGGCGTAGAATGTGACCGCTCAATAGAGGATGCGAACGATGGCCAGCCTGTCCACCTTTGCAGAAGTCGCGGCCCTTGCAGGGGACCCAGCTCGCGCCGGAATGCTGCATGCGCTGATGGACGGGCGCGCGCTGACGGCTTCCGAGTTGGCTCGAGTCGCTGGCGTCACACCGCAAACCGCGAGCGGCCATCTGGCACGTTTGGCTACGGCTGGCCTTCTCAGCGTCGAGAGGCAGGGCCGGCACCGCTATCACCGGATAGCGTCGCCGGCGGTGGCACAAATGATGGAAAGCATTATGCAAGTGACATCCGGCCTGGACCGCAGTGGGCCGCCACTATCCGTCGGTCCGAAGGATGCGGCTTTGCGCACCGCGCGCACCTGCTACGACCATCTTGCGGGACGTCTCGGTGTGGCGTTGGCGGATGCCTTGGTCGAGGGCGGCTATGTCGAGCTGGCAAGCGATGGAGGAATAGTGACCGATGCCGGCATCGACTTTTTTGATCGCCTCGGCATGGAGCTGGATTGCATCGAGACCCGCAGCCGCAGGCGCTCGGCACGGATCCTGTGCCGGCCGTGCCTAGACTGGAGCGAGCGGCGCCCGCATATTGCAGGCGCGATCGGCGCGGTCATTTGCGCGCACAGTTTTAGGAAGGACTGGATACGCCGCGCCAATGGCACGCGCGCTGTCATGATTACGCCAAAGGGCGAGCGCACCTTCCGCGAAGAATTTGGCGCGCGGTTGAGCTAGATCCATCAAATCGGTGTCTCTCTGCAGGGCGCCGGATCGGCTTGACCGTTAACCGATCTTCAAGGGCCAGCGGTCCCAGCCAGTGATGGGCCGGCTTTGGCTTTCATCTCCACGTGCTGAACGCCAAAATCGTCGTACGGTTCCGAGACGACTGCGAAACCGAGGCTCGCGTAGAACGGTATCAAATGTGCTTGGGCGCCGAGCGCGATGTCACAATGCGGGTAATCCTCGCAGCAACGCCGGAGTGCTTCCTTCATCAGCATTCGGCCGAGGCCGTCCCGGCGCCTGTAAGCAGCAACTGCCACTCTGCCGATCTTGATGAGCCCAGGGCGGGATGTCGGCAAAAGGCGAAGATAGCCGGCGAGTTCACCCTGGTTCAGAAGCAACAAATGCTGTGCGTTCTGGTCGAGCCCGTCGAGATCGGGATAGGGCGAGCTTTGCTCAACGACGAAAATAGCCTGGCGGAAGCGCAAGATCTGATAGAGCCGATCCGCCGTCAATGTCTGGAAGGCCTGCCATTCCATCTCGATTGTTGGCATGCTGGTCACACCGGTTTGAACGCTTAGGCGGAGGAATGCGATGGAACCGCGCGATTACGGCCCGTTTCCTTATACTCCCGTCAAAGGCCGCTCCAAACTGGAGTGGCTCGACGGCGCGCGGCTTGCGGTTTGGGTCATTCCCAATATCGAATTCTTCCCGCTGACGCGCGGCATTGCCCCTCACCCCGGCGCGCCCATCGGCAATCCGCCGTCGGTGCGCGCCTGGGCGCAACGCGACTATGGCAACCGGGTCGGCATCTGGCGGCTGATGGATGTGTTGAGCAAGCATGGCATCCGCGCGAGCCCGACCCTCAACAGCGACATCTGCGACCATCATCCGCAGATCGTCCGGGCCGCCGTGGAGCTTGGCTGGGAGATCCTCGGGCACAACGAGACCAACAGCATCTGGCTCGACCAACTCGGTCCCGGAGAGGAGCGCCGGACGATTGCGCGTACTCTTTCGCGCGTCGCCGAGATGACCGGTCGCAAACACGTCGGCTGGCTCGGCGCAGGGCTCGCCGAGACCTGGCATACGCTCGATTATCTCGCCGAAGAAGGCTGTCTCTACGTTGCCGACTGGGTCAATGACGATCAGCCCTACTTCATGGACATCGGCGGCAAGCGGCTGGTCTCGATCCCTTACTCCTACGAGATCAACGACTCGCCGCATTTCCAGAACCGCAACGGCACGATCGACGAGTTCGAAAAGATGATCCGCCGCCAGTTCGACACGCTTTACGCAGAGGGCGCGCAATCGGGTCGGGTCATGGCGATCTGTCTGCATCCCTACCTGATCGGCGTGCCGCATCGCATCGCCGGCCTCGACGCGGCACTGCAGTACATCCGCTCGCACGACCGAGTCTGGTTCGCAAGCGGCGAGGAGATCGTGCGCCACTGGCTGCAATCTGGTTCGACATTTTAGGTCACCAAACACCGAGGATGCCGGCGAGGCCGAATACCACTCCGCCACCAATGAAGAGCACCAGCGGATGAAAGCTGGGACGAAACAATATCAAGGCTGTCGACAGCGCCGCCGCGACCCAGACAGCGGGCCCGCCGGGCGATACGCGCATTACGGCGACGCCGCCCGCCAGTATCAGTCCGGAGGCGATGGGAGCGAGCCCACGCTCGACTACCGAATGCCAGAGCGAGCCGCGCCAGCGGCCCCACAACCTTGCCGTGCCATAGACCAGAAGCGACGAAGGGAGGTAGAGCGCGACCGTTGCGGTGAGAGCGCCGGAGAAGCCTGCGACCTTCCAGCCGATCAATGTCGACAACATCGTTCCCGGCCCAGGCGCGGCCCGCGATATCGCAAACAGGTCGGCGAATTCTCGCTGCGTCGTCCAGGCATGGACAGAGACGGACTGATGCTCGATCTCGGCAAGGAGCGCCGCGCCACCGCCAATCGACAGCAGAGACAGAGGCGCGAAGACTAGCGCCAAGGCCAGTAACGTCCGGACTTCGTCAGGCATTGGCACCACGCCGATCGAGGAGCGCGACACAAATGCTGACCGGCGCGAGGCAGAGCACCACCGGTATCATCGGCCAGCGCAGCACGCCAATGCAGACCACGGTCGCAAAAGTGATGGCGAGAGGCCCGGCGCTCCTCGCCTTGAACTGCAGGAGTTTGAGGCCGGTCGCAAAGGTCAGCCCGATCGCGGCGGCAGCGACGCCGTCGAGAACCGCATGAAGCAAGTGATTTTGGCCGATGGTTGTGTAGACAACCGCGAGCGCCAGCACGATTGCCAGCGGCCCTGACAACAGTCCGAGCACCGCCACCAGTGCCCCGGCTCCGCCACGCAGGTGCTGCCCGACCTGGACCGTGAGATTGACCCCGCCCGAACCGGGGACGAGGCGCCCCAGCGCCGCACCCGACAGAAACTCCCGATCGCTTATCCAACAGCGGCGCTCGACGATTTCGCGATGGAGCCATCCAGCGGTGCCGCCACCAAAACTCATCACGCCAAGCCGAAAAAACGCGGCGAATAGCGCCGGCAACCCGATGGTCTCGCTCCGCGGCATATAATCCCCTCCGGCCGGACTAACGTCAGAATTCCGGTCTTAAAATAAGGGAAGAAGCTGGCGTGCTCGCTCTCGAAAAATGGTGACCGGCGGATAACGCATTGCGGCGTCCGCTCCGGCCCGGCATGGTAGAACATGATCGAGCGCCGACCGACCAACCTGGGGAGGACCATCGGAACGAAAAATGCGCGCTACACCGTTACCGTACGCGGGCTCGTGTTGTCGTGCAGGATCGGGATCCGCGCGAGTGAGCGCGAGCGCACCCAGCGCGTTCGCGTATCGGTCGATCTCGACGCCGCAGACGCGTTCCCCGAAGAGAATCGTCGCCGCATAATCAATTATGAGAAAATTGTCGCCGCGATCCGCGGCATCGCCGGCGCCGAGCACATCGATTTGTGCGAGGGTTTTGCGGAGCGGATCTGCGCCGCCTGCTTTGCCGACCCGCGTGTCGAGCGGGTTCGTGCCTGGGTCGAGAAGCTCGATGTCTTCCCAGACTCCGAAGGCGTCGGCGCCATTATCGAGCGGACCCGGGCGCCGGACTAGCGGATCAGCTCGTGGCGATAGCGCGCCATAGGGCGAGCGCCTGGCGGGTTTCGGCAACATCGTGGACCCGCAGTATCTGAACGCCCTGCTCGACTGCGAATAATCCGGCAGCAAGCGAGCCCGGCAGGCGCGCCTCCGGCGGCTCGCCGCGGCTTAGCCGGGCGATTGTCGACTTGCGCGACGCGCCGAGCACGATGCCGCAGCCGAGAGTGTGAAACGCCGCAATCCCCGCGATCAGCTCCAGGTTGTGCGACACGAGTTTGCCAAACCCGATCCCCGGATCGGCCGTGATCTGCGCCCTCGGGATTCCGGCGGCCACGCAAGCCTCGATGCGCGCCTCCAAATATTCCAGCACTTCGATAAGCGGTGAGTCATAAACCGGGCGGCGCTGCATGGTCCGCGGTTCTCCGCGCATATGCACCAGTACTACCGATGCTCCGCGGCGGGCGACCAGCGCGGCGCTCTCCGCGTCGTGGCTCAGTGCCGACACGTCGTTGACGATCCGTGCCCCGGCATCGAGTGCGGCCTCCATGACCCCTTTGTGCCGGGTATCGATCGAGACGACAGCGCCCGATTTCGTAAGGGCGCGCACAACCGGCTGGACGCGCCGGACCTCCTCGCCCGGAGCAAGTTCCCGGGCGCCGGGGCGGGTCGACTCGCCTCCAACGTCGATAATGTCAGCACCCTGTGCGAGGAGTGCCTCGCCATGGGCGATCGCGCGGCCAGTATCGAACCACTTTCCGCCGTCGGAGAAGCTGTCGGGCGTCACATTGACGATGCCCATGATAAGAGGACGGTCGAGTTCGAACCCAGCCCACCGCGCCCGCGGCATCGACAGAAACGCCAGCTGTTTTCTTGCCCGCTCAGCGAAACGCGCACCTGGCCCAGTAATCCACGCCTCGAACTCAGCGATCGACGCCGTAACAGACACCTGCTTCCCGCTGCTCTCGAGGCCTGTCGCCGCGACCAGAGTAAAGGCCAGGTTAGGAAGGGTTAATGGCCGGGCGTTCCCAGAGCCGACGGCCTCTGTCGCGAAACAGCCTTTGATCAACCCGAGCGGCCGCAACCAGAGGCAATCGGTGCTGAGACCCTCCAGCCGGACCCAGCGGAGGTTCATTACTCGTTGCTCCCGAGGAACATTGCGCGATGACAATAAGATGGCGGCCAGTAAAAGTCGCGGGGTGCCCACAGCACGGCGGTCGCGAGTAGCGGAAAGGAACCATATCGAGCGAAGCGGAGATACTTTGCGGCGCAGACCGAGCCGTTAGCCGCGGCGCTCGAAATGGAGGCTGTGCATCAAGCGCGCGCAAGATGAGGAGGATCATTTAGAAGCCAGCCGGGCCTTTGCCGAAAGGCGGCGGCCGATCTTCAAGGGTGGGAAGCGGAGCCTGCCGGAGTGAGGCAAATTTGCGATTAACCCCGCCTCGCCGGCGTGCAATCATGGCGGGCTTCCCAACCACCAACGAGGCCGCCATGGCGAAATATATGCTGGTCAGTTTCAAGACCTGCCCCTGGGTGCAGCGATCGGCGATTGTGCTGCGCGAGAAGAGAACCGAGTTCGAGCTCCGCCACATCGAACCCGACAACCGGCCCGATTGGTTCCTGGCGATTTCGCCGCACAAGAAGGTGCCGGTGCTCCGCATCGACGACGAGGTCTCGCTGTTCGAATCGAACGCGATCAACGAATACCTCGACGAAACCATCTCGCCTCGCCTGCACCCTGAGGACCCGATTGCGCGTGCCGTAAATCGGGCCTGGACCGATTACGTGCCGACCTTCGCGAGCACGGTAACCGCGACTGCTTACGCCGACACCGAAACCGATTACGACAAGGCTGCCGAGCAGATTCCGGTGCCGTTCGAGCGCGCTACGTCTTTCTCGACCGGGTCAGAAGGCTCGGCCATATCGAGAAATTCCCGCGGCTCAAGGCATGGTGCGAAGCGCTGCTCGGTCGCCCCTCGACACATTCCTTCCCGCCTCCCGAATTCGAGACGATGTATCGGGAGAACTTAAGGCGCCGCAACAAGTGGGTTGCGCAGTTCATCGAGCCCGATCGCGCCGCGGCGGAGTAAGCGAGCGCCCACCACACTAGGCGAGGCGGCGTTGCCCACAATGCGGCGAAAGGATATCGCCGCATTGTGCCTTGTCATCACCGCCGCTATTCCAGCCTGCCAGGGTGACAGCAGTGGGATGCTCGTGGCGGCCAACGAGCGGAGCGGCACTGCGGCTGCGGATTTCTGTGCTGCGCGGGAACCGGGACGAATTCTCAGGGCGGATCCGTCAAACTTTCAGAGAACGCTCTCTGGCCTCGCGCCAGGAGATACACTGCTTCTGACTCCCGGGAATTATCCCCCGCTAAAAATAGCGAATCTAAGCGGTGCGCCAGGCCGCTGCATCACCATCACTGGGATGGCAGCGAATCGGTCCGCCGTCGTTTTGGGGGAGATCGGGAACAAGACTGTCGAGATCATCGATTCCAGCTATATCGTCGTCAGCAACCTGGTCATCGACAGCCGCGGGCTCCCCGGCGCAGACGGCATCAAGGCTTCCGCGTCACCCAATCCGGCTACCCATCACATCGTCCTCGACGGCAATCTGATCATCGGTGCGGGCGCCAGCCAGCAGACCGACGGCATTACCACCAAGACCCCGACTTGGAACTGGGTGATCCGGCGAAATACAATTCTTTCGGCCGGGACGGCGCTTTACCTCGGGGATTCGGACGGCACCGCTCCGTTCATTGGGGGGCTGATCGAGGACAATCTGGTCGTCGACCCTATCGGCTACGGCATGCAGATCAAATATCAGATCGAGCGCCCGGTGCTCGCGGGAATGCCGGAAGCGGCGCAAATCACCATCATCAGAAACAATGTCTTCAAGAAAGGCGACCGTCCGTCACCCGACGGCGATCGGCCGAACTTGTTGGTCGGCGGATTTCCCGACACTGGCGCAGGCTCGAACGATCTTTATCAGATCTACAGCAATCTGCTGATCGAGAACCCGCGCGAGGCGCTTTTCCAGGGCTCCGGCCGGATCAGCTTCCATGACAACGTCCTGATCGGCGGCGCACCTGCCGCCGCGGTGTTTCGTGATCATGATTTGCCATTGAAATTCGCCCGGGTATACGACAACAAGATCTATTCCCCGTATATCGGCATCAAATTCGACAGCCCGGCACCCCAGGGCATTTCGGTGTTCGATAATGTCATTGTTGCCGAGACGCCGCTCGCGGGTCTCATTCGCAGCGAACGCGGCAATCTCGTGTCCGAGGCCGCCGGAGCCGCGAATCGGCCCCCACCCCGCTAGTCTTTCAGGAATTATCGGCGGCCAAGGCCGATCGGCTCGCAAGTTTCGATACCGCCGTCCATCAGCTCCTTGAACTGACCGGGCGACGACATTGCGCGCCGCAGCGAGTTAAACTCGAAACCGGGGACCGTTCGCGCCACGGCTCTG
>Ga0306920_100002614_pt1 | contig 22781 bp, 19 predicted proteins | sample flu12Cox44000170_FD_204666 | JGI IMG/M metagenome (GOLD analysis project Ga0306920, IMG submission 204666) | Lab enrichment of tropical soil microbial communities from Luquillo Experimental Forest, Puerto Rico - flux4day.12C.oxic.44.000.170 (v2)... | ecosystem: Environmental > Terrestrial >...
TTAAGCCTGCTTGGTTTAGCCCAGCGTTGCCGAACTAAGTTGATGGAAGCCTTTAGGACGTGCCGGGCTCGTTGCATCAAGTCAACGACGTCTCGTCGTCGCTGCGCATGTGTTTTCATGAGCCGGGTGAACTTTTTGGGGAGATGATCTTGCTCATAGCGCACGATCTTTGTCAAAGGCAAATCGCGCCGTGCCAGCTGTATAGATCCGCATGCGGCGTTCGGCCCTCGGGAGATAAGCGCGAGAACGCCCAAATAAAGTATCGACTATTTACTCTATTCCGACTGTCGATGCCTCGCGCACGCGCGCGCGAGAGAGCAGCATCCGTCCAAATCCGTTGACGCGACGTTGACGTTATGAGCGTCTAAGATGGCCGGTTCCTGTCGCTAGTGTTCGCACATGTCCAAGGGGCAACAAATTACTCGATAGGCCGCAACGAGTTTTCAGTCCACTGCTCTGCCAACTGAGCTACCCAGCCGTGATCGACATCGATCTTGCGTCGCCTCGTGGGGTTTCCACTATGCAACAATGTGATTGTAGGGCAACCCCGAACGGTTTCGGGTCTGCCCTACAAAAATTCCGCAAGCTCAGACGGGGCGGCTCGAAGTGTCCGCGATTCATTGTGCCGGGTAGATTTACCCGTTACAATCGCCCACATGAAGAAGATCGTTTCCACGAACCAAGCGCCGGGAGCGATCGGCCCCTACTCGCAAGCGGTGCGCAGCGGAAGTTTCCTCTTTTGCAGCGGCCAAATTCCGCTCGACCCGAAATCAGGCCAAATTGTTCCCAGCGATATCGCGGGACAGACGCGGCGAGTGTTGGACAACATCGGAGCCGTTCTGAGAGCCGAAGGACTTACTTTCGACAACGTCGTTAAGACAACCATTTTCCTCACCGATCTGGGAGATTTCCAAACTGTTAATGAAATTTATAGCTCGTATTTCAAACAAGGCCCACCGGCCCGCTCCACTGTCCAGGTCTCCGCGTTGCCCCAAGGAGCAAGGATAGAGATTGAAGCTATTGCGAATGGCGGGGAGGCCGAGCAAACGGCGTACGACACTTCCGGGTGAATTTGATAAGGGAGACGCAGAATTGTAGGGCGTCTGTGTCAGACGCCGACCGAATGATAAAATGAGCGAAGACCTTCTCTCGCTTTTCCGCAAAACCGGCGCGCTACTGGATGGCCACTTCGTTTTGCGGTCAGGGCTGCACAGTCGCGAATATTTCCAGTGCGCAATCCTTTTGCAGCATACCGATATCGCCGCGCAGGTGTGTGGACAACTCGCGGATAGACTGCGCGAGTTTGACTGCGACAGCGTGATATCCCCCGCCCTCGGCGGAATCATCGTCGGCCAGGAAGTCGGCCGTTCGTTAGGTAAGCGTCATATTTTTGTCGAAAAAGAGGAAGGAAAACTTGTCCTGCGCCGCGGTTTTCAAATTTTGCCTAACGAAAAATTCATTGTGGTCGAAGACGTCGTGACGCGCGGCGGGCGCGTGCAGGAGACAATTGATATCGTCCGCGCCCATGGTGGCAGCGTCTCCGCAGTCGGCGTGATTGTCGATCGCAGCGGCGAAGACAAACCAGACTTCGGCTGTCCGTTCGTGCGCCTAGTCGAAATGAATGTCGAGAATTTTCCCGCGGACAATCTGCCGCCTGATCTGGCGAAAATTCCCGCGGTCAAACCTGGAAGCAGGTAGGAGCGGTTCACCCCGTGAAATAACCCGAGGTAGGCGCGGTTTACCCGAACCGCCTATTTCACGGGGTGAACCCGAACCGCCCGGGCGATTGAGGTCAATCGCCCCTACCTATGATCGCCGCGGCGGACGCTCTACAATTTCAGCAAATCAGCGAGTTGTTTGCGATCAGTTACCGGCGCTTTGCAGGTGAAATTTTCGCAGACGTAGGCCGCTGGCTTGCCGCCAACCAACGACATGGCGCGGATCGCTTCGTTTTTCTCGCCGAGATATTTCTGGCCTTCATCGCCGTCCGCCAATACTAGGATCGTTTTTGGGAGAAAATGACGATGCACCTCTTTGAGCAGCGCCTTGGTTTCCGGCGCGTCTTTTTTCCCGGCAATCACGATCTGTCGCGGCTTGCTTAAGGAATAATCGAGCGCGACCAGCATTTGCGGCATGGCGCTGGGAAAATGCGAAAGCGTAGTGGCGAACGCGTCGATCGTTTTTCTGGCGCGCTCCGCTTCGGCAGCTGCCGGATCGTCGCGGAGCTGTGATAACCGCAGAAGATTCAGCGCTGCGACCGAGCTCGCAGCCGGCTCCGCACCGTCGTTGTCGTCTTTCATCCGCAGGAACACGCTCTCGTCTTTGCCGCTTGTGCTAAAGTAGCCGCCGCTTTTCTCGTCGAAAAACAGGCGGTCCTGCGTCTCCTGCAATTCGACAGCAAACTTTAGCCACGCGACATCGAACGACGCTTCGTAAAGATCGAGAAGCCCTTGGATCACAAACGCATAATCGTCTGCGAAACCTTCAATATCGCTGCGACCTCCGCGATAATTCCGATACAAAATCTTGCGCGATGAGTCGTATAAGTTTGCGCGCATAAAATTCGCGGCACGCGTCGCGATTTCGAGATAGCGCTCATCCTCCAGCACTTGGCTGGCCCGAGCGAAAGCGGAGATCATCAGCCCGTTCCAGGCAGCGATGATTTTGTCGTCGAGATGCGGGCGCGGCCGCTTACTGCGAATCGCAAATAACTTCTCGCGGCTCTTCGCGAGCGATTTCGCAATCTCCTGTTCACTTTTCTTAAAATGCTCAGCAGTTTCCTTGATCGTGTGGCGTTCGATCAAAATATTTTTGCCACGGAATTCATCCTGCGGATCGCTTTCTTCCGGCGCATTCCCGTGCGCTTGCACGCCATAATGAAAATCGAAAATCTCCGCGGCATCACCAAGCGCTTCGTCGACCTCTTTTTTCGTCCAGATGTAGAACGCGCCTTCTTTTGTTTCGACATGGCCGCGGTCAGCGCCCGCGGCTACAACCGGGCTATCGGCATCTTCGGCGGAGAAGAAACCGCCTTCGTTCGAAGTCATGTCGCGAGCGACGTAGTCGAGAATGTCACGCGCAACTGCTTCGGATTGCTTTTCTTTTGTGATTTGGAACGCGTCGAGATAAGCGATGGCGAGTTGCGCCTGATCGTAAAGCATTTTTTCGAAGTGCGAGACGTGCCAGTAACGATCGACCGAGTAACGGTGAAATCCGCCGCCGATATGATCGTGCATGCCGCCAGCGGCCATTTTGCGCAGGGTGAATAGCGCCATTTCGAGCGCTTGTTTGCCCGAATCGCTCTTGGGATCGCGCGCGTAGAGCCGCGTAAGGAAATTGAGCGTGACCGGCCGCGGAAATTTCGGCGCGTCACCAAATCCGCCTTCCTTTGGATCGTAACTGCGATCGAACTGCTTGTAAGCGACCTCCAAGATCGCTGCGTCGATTTTGCCTTCAGCCGTTGCTGCAGATTGAGATTCGCGCAGCACTGCAACGATCTTGCCGCCTTGCTCGACAATCTTATCGTGATTTTCCTTCCAGGCAGTCGCGACTCTTTCGAACACCTTCTTGAAGCCCGGCTGACCATATCGGTCCTCCGGCGGAAAATAAGTTCCACCGACAAACGGTTTCAAATCCGGCGTCAACCAGACGTTCATTGGCCAGCCGCCACCGCCGGTGGTTGCCTGCACAAAAGTCATGTAAACGCGATCAACATCTGGCCGCTCTTCACGATCCACCTTGATGTTTACGAACTCGCGATTCATGATCGCAGCCACTTCTTCGTTTTCGAATGATTCGTGCTCCATCACGTGGCACCAGTGGCAGGTGGAATAACCAACTGAGAGAAAGATTGGTTTGTTTTCTTTTCGCGCTTTGGCGAACGCTTCCTCTCCCCACGGATACCAATCGACCGGATTATGTGCGTGCTGAAGAAGGTAAGGCGACTTCTCACGCGCGAGCCGGTTCGTGTGCGCGGGGCGCGTAGGCGTGGACTCAGCAAAAGTGTCGCTCGACGTCACTAACCACATTAACGCCAGAAATCCAAAGCGGAAGGGCTTCGCCACGTTAAATGGTTAAACCGTTGAACCCTAAATCCAATGAATAATGACGAAATCCGAAGGACGAACGCCGCGCAATGACGGGGCACAAATGACAAATCGGTAAAGCGGTAGCATCTCATTTTTTCGTCATTCGTAATTGATTCGTCATCCGTCATTCGTCATTTGTCATTGCGTGGATACCACGCATCTCGTTCTTCTGTTTTTCGCCATCGGACTGATTGCGTTTCTCTATTCGTCGGTTGGTCACGCGGGTGCGTCAGGCTACATCGCAACGATGACGTTGTTCGGACTCGCGCCAACCGTCATTCGCCCCACTGCGCTCGTGCTGAACATCCTGGTCGCAACCATTGGAACGTTTCAATTCTGGCGGGCCGGTTATTTCTCGTGGAAATTATTTTGGCCGTTTGCGCTGCTATCCATTCCGGCCGCATATGTCGGCGGCTATTTGCAGCCCTCCACTTCGGTGCTGAGGATTTTGATCGGGCTTGTTTTGCTTTTCTCCGCAGCGCGACTCGTCTTTCGCCGGAGCGATCCGCCGCGAACGTCCCTGCCTTCGTCGCCGGTGGCGATCAGCGTTGGGGCAGGTCTCGGATTTCTTGCGGGGCTAACCGGGACTGGGGGCGGAATATTTCTCACGCCGCTGTTGCTGTTCTGCCGATGGGCGCACATTCGCCAGGCCGCCGCGGTTTCGGCGTTGTTCATTTGGGTAAACTCGATCGCCGGATTGGTTGGTTATTTCACAAAAGTGCATTCTATTCCTTCGCTCGGCTTGGTTCTTGCTGCAGCTGCCATTATTGGCGGCATTGTCGGCTCACATCTGGGGAGCCGGCGTTTTGCCATCAGAGTCATTTCGCTTTGTCTGGCGGCGGTCCTGCTTATTGCGGGAATGAAACTGATTTTCACAAGGTAGGCGCGATTGACCTCAGTCGCCCTGGCCGTTGGGGTTCACCCCATGAAATAGGCGGTTGGGTGAACCGCCCCTATCTCGGGTTATTTCACGGAGTGAACCGCCCCTACCTTCAGTTTCGGCGCGGTGTCGGGCGACCAGGGATTGATTTTGTAATCGGACGTGACGATTTGATCGGTATATTCGCGCAAGAGTTGGCAAAGCGCGGCGAGATTCAATCCATGATGTCGTGGAGCGAAACTCGACAGGTTCTTATCTGCGAGCTGGAACAAACGCACCGCGGGCGGCAAACGCTTGTTGTGCTTCGCGTGCAATGGGTGTTCGAATCGCTTCTGAAGATGAAAGAAGGCGCCGGCAGCTTGGATCAATCCCTTAAAAAAATCCGCATCGCTCGATTTGGTTTTGAGCCACAACTGCTCCAGGACATCGTGCGCTTCGTAGTAGCGTTGTTCATTCCAGCAGTGGAAAAACGCGCGGTAAAACGGGTGCCTTGCAACGTCTGACTGACCCAGATCGACACCATCATCCCCCAGCTCAACCAACAACTGTGAAATCCTCTCGCCTTTGGTCATGGAGAGCTTAATTTGATGGCAGCTCAGAGAATGAGCAAACCACCACTTACCAGCATAACAGGGATAACTTGTGGAGTGCGCGGACATGTCCGCGCTTTCGAAAGCGGTCCCGCAGCCGCGGGATTGCTGCACTCCTAAAATGACCTCTATCACCCTGGCCATTTTGCTGGCCGCCATTGCAATTTTGATTTTGTGCTCCGCACTCTTTTCCGCGGTAGAAACGGCGCTCTTCCTGCTCAAGCGGCATCAATTGCGCCGTTTGGAAGTGCATCATGCCGGGCTCACTAAATTCATTCAGCTTTTCCGGGATAATCCGCGTCGTGTTCTCAATGTTCTGCTGCTGGGCGACGGGCTGGTGAATGTCGTCCTGGTCGTATTGTGCCTTTTTTTTCTATGGGAAGGCCCGCTGGCAGGACGCGTTCCGCAGTGGCTGGCTGGGATTGCGATCTTTGCCATTGTGGTTGTGCTCTGTGATTTGATTCCGAAACTCCTCGCGCTTTCGGCGCCTTACAGGCTCTCAGCGATCGGCGCGTTCATGTTGAAGATATCGATGCCGCTTCTTGACCGCATGGGTCGTGGACTGGAGACGGTCAGCGACTGTGTGGTGGACCTTCTCACGCCTGGGCATCTGCGCACCCGCGCGCGCTTGAGCGATGAGGAATTGGAGACGCTGATTGAAATGGGTGAAGAAGAGGGCGCCTTGTACGAAGGCGAAGCCGAAATGATCCAGGAAATCATCAAGCTCGGCGACAAAACAGCCAAGGACTGTATGACGCCGCGCGTCGATAGTTTCATGCTGCCAGATGATTTGACGAATGAGGATGCCATCGCGCGTCTGAAGGAGAAGCGCCATCGCCGGGTCCCGGTTTATGCCGACACGCCTGATCAAATTCTCGGCATCATCGATGTGAAACTGTTCCTGCTCGATCCATCGGAGCATTACACCGAAAAACTCATCGCTCCCTCCTTTGTGCCCGAGACGATGGCCGCGCTGGAGTTACTCAAGCTTTTTCTCACTCATCCCCAGGGAATGGCAGTGGTCGTTGACGAATTTGGCGGGACAGAAGGAATCATCACCATGGACGATATTGTGGAAGAAATCCTGAGTGATGCGCTACCGCGGGGCGATGTTGCCCTTTACATCGAGCCGCTTGGAAATGGCAGATTTCTCGTTAGCGGCAACGCGCGCCTGGACGATTTACGCGAACATCTTGGTTTTCGAATCAACGCAGAAGGGATCGATACGATTGGCGGATTTGTTTTTACCCGCCTGGGCTATGTGCCGCCGACCGGCACAAAACTCGAGATACCACGTCTTGCCATTACCGTGCGTCGCTCCGGCCGTAAAAGGGTCGAGGAGGTTCTGCTGGAAAAAACAACTGCATTTGAGGCTGCGGCATGATCGTGGGCTTTATCATTTTCTGTTGCTGGGTTGTTTCGTTTTTCTTTAACGGAATTGAAAGCGGACTGCTCTCGATCGACCCGGTGCGGTTGCGGCAGAATTTGAAGAGCGGCGTACCTGCAGCCCGGCGGTTGAATCGTTTGCTCAAACATCCGGAACGATTGCTGGCCACCGTTCTGCTCTTTACAAACGCCGCCGACATACTCGCTCTGCTACTGCTGACGCGGCAGCTCGTTCGGTCATACGGCCACGCCGGGTACTTGTTCGCTCTGGTAATCGCCCTTCCGGTTTATCTCTTCCTGCTCTCAATCTTACCCAAATCGCTGTTCCGGCGATTTCCCTTTCGCGCCTTAGCTCGGCTTGCTGGTGTGCTCGAGTTGGCGTTGATATTGTTTTCGCCTCTGCTCGAACTTGGTGCACGACTTGGCAAGCTGGTCCTGCCGGCTCGTGCCGCGAAACATGCCCGGCTTTTTGCAGCGCGCGACGAGCTGAAGCAGATCACCACGGAAAGCGAGCGCGAAGGGGCGCTCACTTCGACCGAGCGCGCGATGATCCATAATGTCGTGGACTTTAGCGGCGTTAAAGTTCGTGACGTGATGCTGCCCGCGGCAAAAGTCGTCGCGTTGCAGCCGAGCGCGTCAACTCAGGAAGCGTTGGAACTCGGCGCTGCTTGCGATCTGGATCGTCTGCCGGTGGTCCCGTCGGGAGGACAACCATCTGGCCTTGTCAACGTCCTCGATATTCTGCTCGACCAAAACGGAAACAAACCGCTCAGCAATTATGTCCGGCGCATTGTGACAACTACAGAAGAGGAGCCCGGTTACCGAATCGTGCAGCAATTGCGCGCTTCCCGGCTCGGTCTGGCCGGTGTAGTGGACAAGAACAAAAATTTTCGAGGAATCGTTACTATCGAGGATTTGATTCGGCGCCTCGTTTCTTCGAGTGAGGCGCAGGTTTAATCGCGTCCAATCGGCAATACGTCCTGATCGGCAAGAAGTCGGGCGCTACTTACCAATGCGACGTGGGAGAAAGCCTGAGGGAAATTGCCTAGCTGACGGTTGTGGCGTGGATCGTATTCTTCCGAGAGCAACCCAAGATCGTTGCGCAGATCGAGCAGCCGTTCGAATAGGTCTCGCGCTTCTTTTTTTCGGCCGAGTAGATGCAAACAATCCGCCAGCCAAAACGAGCAGGGAAGAAATACTCCTTCGGTACCCGGCAATCCATCGACGCCCTCTTCCTGGGGCCGATAGCGCAGCACCAGGCCGTCTTGCATTAGCTCGCGTTCAATCGCCTCGATCGTGCCGCGAACGCGCTCGTCAGTTGCTGGCAGAAACCCAGCGAGCGGCATTGTAAGAAGGCTCGCATCCAAGGCATCGGATCCATAGACCTGGGTGAAGGCCTTCTTCTTCGTGTTGTACCCGCGGTCGCACACTTCTGCGTGAATTTGATTTCGAACTTTTTGCCACCGGCCAAAGTGCTCGGCAGCCGCGCAGCCGCATTCCTCAACCAGTTTGATCGCGCGATCGAACGCCAGCCACGCCATCATTTTCGAGTGCGTAAAATGCTGGCGGCCACCGCGCACTTCCCAGATTCCTTCATCTGGTTCGTGCCAGTGTGCTTCCAGGAATTTCATGAGTTCCACCATTAGCGCCCAGTCAGGTTCGGTCATCTTGATCCCGGCATGATCAGCCTGCCACATCGCGGCCAGCACTTCGCCATAGACATCGAGCTGGAACTGATTGGACGCTGCATTACCGATGCGCACAGGCGTTGAGTTTTCGTATCCTGATAGCCACGGAATCTCATACTCATCGAGACGGCGTTCGCCGCGCACGCCGTAGATCGTTTGCATTTGTGCGGGGCTGCCGGCGATGGCGCGCAGCAGCCACTGACGCCAAGCTGTGGCTTCCTCGCGATAGCCCGCGCGTATTAACACGAGCAAGATCAACGCGGCATCTCGCAACCAACAGAAACGATAATCCCAGTTGCGCACGCCTCCGATTTGCTCTGGCAATGAAGTAGTAAGCGCGGCGACTAGGCCGCCGGTAGGCGCATAAGTTAATCCTTTAAGCGTGATCAGTGAGCGTACCACCGCATCGCGCCACTTTCCTTCACTTTGAAATTGTTTCGCCCAATCTCCCCAGAATTTTTCGGTGTCGCGCAACGCGTGCTCGGCATGGATCTTTCTCGGCGGGTCTAGGTGAGAAGCGAACCAGGTGAGCACAAACGGAACGCGGTCACCTTTTCTCACGGTAAACTCGGCTACGGTAGTTAGGTCTTTCCCGCACGTTTCAACAGGCGTTCGCAGGATCAACCCGTCGGGGCCTGCAATTGCTTCGAGACCGTCGAAGCGCTTACGCCTCCGCACCCAGGGCACGATCTGCCCATAATCGAAGCGGACGATCAGTTCCATCTGCATTCGCACCTGGCCACGGAATCCTTCGACGATGCGGATGATGTCCGGGTTGGCGCCACGCGGCGGCATGAAATCGATCAGGCGCACCGCGCCGCTCCTGGTTTCAATTTCAGTTTCAAGAATCAGCGTCTCGTCCCGATAGTGGCGGCGGGTTGTTTCAACTTTCTCCTCGGGGAAAAAACGCCAGTGCCCATTTTTCGCTTCGCCTAGCAGCGACGCAAAACAGGCTGGTGAATCGAACCGAGGAAAACAAAGCCAATCGACACAACCGTCGCGACTCACCAACGCACCGGTCTGCGTGTCACTGAGAAACCCGTAGTCCTCGATCTTTGTATTTTCGTTTGCCACTTACCTCTTCCTTTTCCTCTTCCTCTTCCTCTTAATCTTATTCGTATTCCTATTCGTCCTCTTGCTGTAGCGTGCGCTGTCTCAGCGCACAACTCCCGCGCACGCTGAGAATCCGCTGAGGACGCCCGCCTTCGCCGAAGCTACGCCGGACGAGCCGGACACTACAGCGACATCCTTATTCCTTTGCGAGCCTCGCAATCCCATCGCGCTTTAGCCGAAACACAGTCCAATCATCCATTGGCTTGGCGCCAAGTGTGCGATAAAACTTGATCGCCGGTTCGTTCCAATCGAGCACAGCCCATTCCATGCGACCGCACCCGCGATCGCGCGCGATCTTCGCAAGCGCGACAAGCAACGCGCGTCCATAACCTTTGCCGCGCTTCTCCAGCTTCACGAACAAATCTTCAAGGTAAAGCCCAGGCCGGCCTAGCCACGTAGAGAAGTTGTAAAAGAAAACTGCGAATCCAACCGGCAATTTCCCTTCAAACGCCAGTAACACCTCGGCGGCCGGTCTTTCGCCGAACAAAACATCGACAAGCTGTTCTTCAGTCGCGGTGACTTCGTCTGGCGCACGCTCGTACGTAGCCAAATCGCGAATGAGATGCAGGATGACCGGTACATCCTCCACGCAAGCGCGACGAATTATGAAATCAGTAGCCTCTTTCATGCTAGTGCTGATTGTCTTCAACGCGCGGATGGAAGCAACTCGTGCGAGATTATTCCCAGCGAAGCTCCCCTGCAGACCGGATTTGACCACGAACCCCGACAGCTTTCGGGGCTAATTCACACGAATGTTTTCGGTCACGGCAGCGACCGGGCTCGCGAAATCGTTCGGAGTTGGAGTGCCTTGCTGCGCCGGAGCTGTGCGAAAGCGGGCGGCGGTCCGCCACAGGTCCGCACATAGGACGGATTCGTCCGAAGGCGAAACGGATTCGCCATGGCGAACTTGGCACCGCTTTTCTGTCCCAGCGCGCTGGAATTTCTCGAAAACGAAAGAAAAAAGTCTCGACTTACCAGAGCCCGCCGAATGACATCTTAAAAAAAGCGGGACGGATTTTCTCCGTCCCGCTCACGTTCGATCAAACTATCAGCGCGATTAAGGTATACCGTTGAACACGCCCAGGCCCGTCACATCATCCCAGCCTGCGCCCGTGGACTGAGTCGGTGATCCGGAATAATCATTGAAGGTGCGAAGCCGGTCTGCCGTGCCATTACAACCGTCTACACTGTTGTTGAAGTTCCGGCGGGCGACTGCAGTATTGACAGGACCGATATCCCTGAACTTACCGGGATTTTCATAGAAGAATGGATTGGCAAACCCGTGTGGCGAACCAGCTTTCTGGTCCGATAACGCCATGATTCCGGCAACAATTGGGCATGCGAGACTTGTGCCGCCAAGACGATATTCATCATAGTAAGCGCCAGGGGTATTGCCACCGGTGCATGTATGTGGGAAAGTCTGTGTTTGGCCGACGAGATACCCGGTCTGGGCGTCGGCGAGCGCGGCTATATCCGGGACTCCCCTTCCGACGAAGCCGCTACAGAGCGTACCGGCGCTCGCTGCCGGCACTCCCGCTCCCGACTGGTAGGACGGCAGTGAGAAGATACAACTGACACCGCCGCCGGCTCCGGCTTGCCAGAAGGAGCGGTTGCAGACCAGTGTGTTTGGGTTGCAGCTATAGCTGCTCACGCCCCAGCCGGTTTCAAATACTAGATTATGATTCATATCCACCGCGAGGCTGGTACCACCTACCGCCGTCACCCATGGACTTGAGGCAGGCCAGTCTGTTGAGGCAAAGCCCAAATTTGCCGTCTCGTCTCCACTGTCTCCGGAAGAGAAATATATGCCAATGCCTTCGATTGCCCCTTGCATCAACGTGTCATTGAAGGGCTTGATAAAGCCCGGGTGAATATTTTCCCCGAGGAAGCCGTACGAGTTCGATACGATCTGCGCAAGATGCTGATCCACGACGTGGTTCATCGCAGCGTCCAAGTCCTGGTAATTGTTCGGCGCGCCGACAAAAACGACGTTGGCGTTGGGCGCCATACCATGCACAGATTCCACGTCGAGGGTCTCCTCACCATACCAGCCTTGCGGATCCTGCACCGGAAAACCCTTTGAAGGAGGTATAGGACCCTCAGGATGGTTGTACGTGCCCGGCGCTACAACCTGGGTCAAGGTGCCGCCGCCAGCCGTACCGAAAAGCGGAACACCGCGATTGGTAGACCATTGGTTAGCGTCTTGGAGAATCGTTGGCGATGCATAGGCATCAATGATTGCGACGGTTTGCCCGGTGCCGTCACAAGGACTGTTACCACCCGGACCACATCCCGTAGTTGTAGAAATGTTATAGGCGCCTTTGACGTCCGCAGGGGTGTGTCCCTTAATTGTCCACGGTACGGACGCCAGACCAAGAGGATTGTCCGTAAAGCCGGTCGGAAAAGAATATCCTGGTGCCGCCGGCGGAGGGGTGAATGGCACTATGACATCTGACGTCAGAAGCTGCCCATAAAAAGCCGAGAGAGGAGGCGAGTTCCGGAAGCCGGGACTTGGCGGCGCATTGGGGTCGTCCGCCAAGTGATACGTGGTGGCGAACTGGTAGCCTTGATCCAGCCCCACAACGTCTGTAACTAGGCTAGCCAGCGTACTGGGGATGGATACATCCGCTGACGGTGAACGAAGGGCGTGTCCCCACCCTTTAGCCTGATACATGTTAAAGCTGACACCGAACGCGGCTTGCGCCTGCGTAACAGTTCCCTCCGCCGCGACGTAATGATTGTTTTGGGGCGTGTAGGTCAGATTAAATCCTTGGCTTTGGAGCCAGCTCTGGACTTGTGCCACTTGATTGGCAGTTGGAGCGAACTGCTGTCGGAATTGATCGGGTGTCAGGTACCGACGATATGATTTGCTGTGCGGATCGGATACGGCCTGGGCCAAGGCTTCGGCAGCGCTGGCATTATTCCAGCCCAGATAAACGCGGAATCCTACGTAGTCGGTTGCGTTAGCCGCACTGACTTTGTTGCCTGGATTAGCCCAAGGAGGTTTGCTCCCTTTCAGGGTCGATCTCGGCGAGGGTGCGGCGAGAGCGATGATGCTCAATGCAACGGAGAGGAATACTAAGGTTACTGACAGGAGTTTTTTCATAGGTTTTGGTTAATGAAGTTCAGAAGACACAGCAAAACACTTCTTGTGTCAACGCCTTTTCTCTGTAGGAAAAGGCCTTACATAGAACGAATTTGCACCGCAAACGGTTCTGAATAATCAGTAAAACTGCCGGAGCACTGCCACTCTTTGAAATCGCTCTTGTGCTTGTGCGTCTCAATCACGTTCTCATGGTGGCTCGTGTTCGCAGCTGCAAACCAGCGGCGTCCACGCGTCACGTATCAGAATCACGTATCTTATACTCAATCTCATACTGATCTTGCCGGATTGAGACTGGCGTCAGACAACGTAATTTAGCGCGTAGTTGCGCACCAAATTAAGCACTTAGCACGTTTCACGAGGGATAGAGCGGTTGCTGTCGAAACGGCCGTCAACTCTTTGAGGACAACGCGTTCCACCGGACACCGCACCTGCCTACCCAGCCGCTAGTGCGCGAGCGATTCTATCGAGTCCTTCGGCAAACATTTCCGTGTTCACGCCCATGCCGATACGGAAGTGATCAGGCATTTCAAAGAAACGGCCCGGGACTGCTGAGGTCTCGAACTCCGTGCGCAGTCGTTCCAGGAATTCATCTACGTTCCCATTCCGTAGTCGCACGAATGAGGTCGTGCCCCAGTCGGTTTCCATCCCAGAAATGCCGCGTTGTTGCTTCAGAAAATCGCGAAGCAATTTGCGATCTGCTTCCACAACCCGGCGCGCTCTTCCGCGAAGAAGATCGAGATGTTGGAACGTGGCGACGCTGAGGAGTTCGCCGGGATGAACCGGCGTTGCACTGTAAAGATCGTTCAGATGTCGCATCTTCCACGCCAGATCAGGCTGCGCCAGAATCCAGCCGCATCGCAGACCGCTGACACCGTAAACTTTTGTCAAACTGCTGGTGACAACGAATTCCGGCCCGAGACGGAATGATGTCTGAGGCGTGTTCTCATAGACGGCGTCGAGATAAACTTCGTCGACCAGCACGAGCGCGGCGACGCCGCGCGCGGTGTCGCCAATTTCTCGCAGGACCGATTCCGAAGTAAGCGCGCTTGTCGGATTGTGGAGATTCGTGATCACGATGAGCCGCGTCTTCGGCGTCACGCAATGACGAATTTCCACCGGATCGATAGCCCAGCCATTCTCTTCGGCTCGTGAAAAGCGTCGCACGTTTGCTTGCAGGTAGTGAGCGACATCGAGGATTGGTCCATAGGCGGGGTGCTCGATTAAAACTTCGTCGCCCGGTTCGATGATCCCTGCCATAGCGAGATGATTTGCCATGGATGTGCCTGCGGATTCTACAACACATTCAGGATCGACTCGGTGATGAGCAGCGATGGCTTGCTGCAACGGCGCGTAGCCGTAGTCATTAGTGCCATTAATTTCTAGGTCCGCCAAATTGATCGGCAGTTCGCGAAGAGGAAATGGCGCCACGCCGCTTGTTGCGAGGTTGAACCGCGCGCGGCTCTGGGTCTTAGACCAATGCATGTAATCGGAATGCTTGTGTCTCATGAATGTGTTCGTGTGAATGTGATCCAAAGGTAGTAAACTGGCAGCGCAGCCAGCATGATGCACAACGCAATCGCGCTATTGCGGGGCGAAGCAATAACCGCGCTCATAACAATCCCTGCGCATGACAAAACAAACAGCGTAGTCGTGAACGGATGTCCAGGAGCGCGATAGATATTGCGCACTAAGCCGATGTTGCGTCGGCGCAAAATGAACAGCGCTACCGCCGTCATTCCAAAAAAAATAAAATCGACGGTCACTTCAAAATTCAAAATCTGGCCGTACGTGCCAGAGCAAGCGATGATAATCGCCGCGAATCCTTGAAGCACAATCGCCACCACCGGCGCGCCCGACTTTCCGAAGACTTTGCCGACGCCTTTGAAGAAAAGGCCGTCGCGCGCCATCGCGTAGTACACGCGTGGCGCTGTGAGCATGCTTTGGCTCAGGAATCCGAGGGTGGAAATTGTAATGGCGAAGGCGATCCATTGCGCTCCGCGCTCGCCCACCGCGATCCTCATTACGTCCGAAGCAGGAGTTGTTGTTGCGTCGAGCCCGCCCGCGCCGAGCACACGCAAGCACGCGAGATTAACTGCAAGATACAAAGCCACAACACCGCCGACGCCGATTAACAGTCCGCGGGACAAATCGCGGCGCGCGTCTCGCATTTCACCGGCAACAAAAGTGGCCGTCTGCCATCCGCCGTAGGCAAAAGCGATCGGAACCATTGCTGCGCCGATACTTTTCAGGACGCCAAACGAAAGCTGCTGCCCAAGCAAGTTTGCTGATGCAATGCCCGTGCCCTTGGGATGGCCAACTGCAAATCCAATTAGTACCAGGGCCGCGATCGCGCCAATTTTCAGCAACATCAGAGCGCTTTGCACATTGCTGCCGGCGCGCGCTCCAAAACAGTTCACCCCCGTCAAAGTGAGCAGCGCAATTGCGGCGATCGCGCTGTTGTTCCAATCCGCCCCCGTGAGCGCGCGAAAGTAAGATGCGAAAATCACCGCAACGGCGGCCATCCCGCCAGTTTGCGTCACGAGAAGCAGTCCCCAGCCGTACATGAATGCGACTGCCGGATGATATGCCTCGCGCAAGTAAACATACTGGCCGCCCTCCGCGGCCGGCAAGCGCGTCGCAAGCTCAGCCCAGATGAATGCGCCGCACATCGCGATCAAACCGCCGAGCACCCAAACGCTGAGGATCAGGAAGGGCGTATGGACGCGATGCGCCACTTCGGAAGGATTCGCGAAGATTCCGGCGCCTACGATCCCGCCCATCACAATCATCGTGGCATCGAACAATCCAAGCTGACGGCGCGGCTTTGGCGCATCGGGCGTTGTCATTCAGAGTGAAGCAGAAATTTTGTAGGGCGTCTGTGTCAGCCCCGAACGCTTTCGGGGTTCCAGAAATGCCCTACAGTTCATCGCGCGGCGCTGAGTTTGTAAATTCGAAATCGTGGGGTTGCCTCCATCAGCTTTGCGCTTTCGGCCAGATGCTGTGCAAATTCAGGATAATAATCCAGCCACCAAAATGTGTTGGTCGTGAAAACGAGATTCGTCGCGCCGCGGCCGTGCAGCTGCTCAAGATCGGCAATCGCCTCCTGGCTGTCGCTCGGATTGCCGGCGTAGATGGCGTCTTTCTCGAGGAAGTGCCAACCCTTTCGCTGCGCGTAGTAAAATATCGTCGGATCACCCGTGTCCCCGGCAACAATCAGCGCATCGGGCGCCGTAATTCTGTTCAGCTCGAGACCGGCATCACGAAGTTGAGCGGCGGACGGTTCATAGAGTGGTCGCACGTAAACGTAAGCCACCAGTGCAAACGAACCCGCAAGCAATATCGACAATGCTCGTGCCGCAAACAATCGTGCCTGCGAGGGCTCAGTCTTTGGCAGTCTCGAAGGAGCAGACAGGATTGTCTGCTTCACGGAAAACGAGGAGATTTTTGGCCCTAGAAATGCGCAGGCAGCGCCAGCAAAAGCGGCCGTGATTGGTACCAGCGGCAGTTGATACCATCGATGGCGATTGCCATAGCCTACGACGATGACGAAGAGAATCATCGAAACCAGCCACCAATGAAATAGGCGCGAGTTTCTTGATCGTGGTGCAACAAATAAACCAACCACCGCCATGATAGAGAGAATCGGCGTCAGGCTCGATACCGCAGTCTGTCGTAGGGACGCCGCGCTGCGGCGTCCGGTCGGCGCAGCGCGCCGGCCCTACCGTTGCGCTCCTGTATGCGCATCCTGCAAGCGTCTTGACAGGCGAGGTAAAGTCAATCGTACGGTAATCCCGGATCACGCACGAAGGGGGGCTAGCTAGCATGAAATTAACGGCTCGGTTTTGTTCGCCGGCACACGCCGGATCTTTCGTGCTACCATTGCTTATCGGCGTTGCGCTCGGGATTGCGCAAGCGCAGAACGAACCGATCCTCGTGCCTGACGCCGTCGATTATCACAAATTGCTTCCCCTTTTACCAGAACCGCCGCAAGGCTGGACCGCTGATAAAGCCGAGGGTTCCACGGAAGACGTCGGTGGATTCCGGATCACAAACGCGCACCGCGACTATCACAAAGGCGAAGGGGAGAACGCGCCAACTGCAGCGATTAGCGTACTCGATTCTGTTGCTAATCCCGATTACGTCAGCGCCACCACCGCGGCTTGGAATAGCAACAGCGAAACCAGTGAAGGCTACGGCAAATCCGTCACCATTAATGGCAACCCCGGCTTCGAAGCATTCGAAAAAGAAAGCAAACACGCCACTCTGTGGGTAATGATTGCCAATCGATATTTCGTCCAAATCGAGTTGCAGAATCAGGACCCGAAAGAATTACAGGAGTGGATCAAGCGCGTCGATTTGAAGAAGCTCGCGGCGATTAAATGACACTGTAGCCGCCGCCCTGTGGGCGGCATCGTGCCGCAGAAACACTTCAGTCCAGCGCTCCGCACCCGCCTTCGCACAGCTTCGGCGTGGTAGGCAGCGAAGCGGCTACAATTCACCTCTGCTTCTCCGCCTCTCTCGCCATCGGCACGAAGCGCACCGGCAAGGTGACGCTCTCCTTTAGCTGGCCGTTTTTCTTTTCGAGCAAGTAAAGCTGCTGAGCAAATCGCTCACCAACGGGAATGACCATGCGCCCGCCATCTTTGAGTTGATCAATCAGCGGCTGTGGAACCTTGTCGGGGGCACAGGTTACAATGATCGCATCGAACGGCGCCGCCGCCGGCCACCCTTTGTAACCGTCGCCGACTTTTACGTGCACATTTTTGTAACTGAGACGTTGCAAGGTCGCCTCGGCGGCCCTCGCGAGTGGCTCAACAATTTCAACCGAATAAATTTCCGAGACCAGCTCCGCGAGAATCGCAGCCTGATATCCTGAGCCGGTGCCGATTTCCAAAACGCGATCGCCGGGTTGCAACCGCAATTGCTCGGTCATAAACGCCACAATGTAGGGCTGTGAGATCGTCTGATCGTAACCAATCGGCAGCGGTCCATCCTCATAGCTGGCATCGCGCGACTCCGGCGGGACGAATTCTTCACGCGGCACTTTGCCCATCGCGGCGAGCACGCGCTCGTCCTTGATCCCGCGCGCCTTCAGCTGTCGCTCGACCATTCGCTGGCGCTGCGCCCCGAGATCGGCAGCAGAGGAGCCCTGTTGCCCGCAGCCCGTCGCAGCCAACGCAGCAGAAATCAGAACCTGCGCGACAATTCGCATTCCCGAAAAGATAAGGCTGCCTGCGCAGCGGCACAAAGAGGAGGCGCCGTGGGTTTCCCCAAACTTCCCTATCGCATCGCTGCTGCGTTCATGTGACGGATACGGTCGGCGAGCTCCTTCATCACATGCGTCGCAAAGTTCGGCGTCTGTTGAATGAGAAAATGGAACCGCCGTCGATCGATTTTCGCCAGCCGGCACGGGGTCTTCGCAACGGCGTTCGCAGCACGTGGACTGTCATCGATCAACGCCATCTCGCCGATCAATGCGCCTGGCTGTGCGGTCTCGACCACATAATCACCAAGCCGGATTTCCATTTCCCCTTCCAATAACACGTACATCACGTCACGCTTATCGCCTTCCCGGAAAAGGAAATCGCCGGGTGCGAGCTGCGCGACATCGCTATCTTGGCGAAAGAGCTCCGCTGGATTCACGAGGCGGGAGACTACAAAGAGCAAAGGATATCTGCCAAGTTACAATTGTGTGACAGTTTCATCCTGGCCTCTGCGGAGAGCAAATTTCTTCGTGTCCTTCGTATCCTTCGTGGTTAATTTCACCGGTTTTTCATGAACGAAGAACGCAAAACTCCGGAAGAGCGAGCTAAGATGACGGACATCGAGCGGCTTCGCCACTCGGCGTCGCACGTATTGGCGACGGCCATTTTGAAGATTTGGCCGGAAGCGCAGTTCGCTGCGGGACCGCCGGTGGAAAATGGTTTCTATTACGACGTCGATCTGCCGCACCGCATTTCGCCCGATGATTTTGAGAAGATCGAAGCCGAGATGAAGAAGGAGATCAAAGCGAATCATCCATTCGAGCGCATGGAAGTTTCGCGCCACGAAGCGCTGGAGCTTGGGAAGAAAGGCCGGCTCGCAGCGCTGGGCGACCGACCCGAGCAGAGCAAATACAAGCTCGACATCATCGAAAACATTCCGCCGGACGAAAAGATTTCGCTTTATCGCAGCGGCGATTTTGTCGATCTCTGCGCCGGCCCGCATGTAAAGCGCACGGGAGAGATCGGCGCGTTCAAAGTCACGAGCGTGGCAAGCGCCTACTACAAGGGCGACGAGAAAAATCCGCAGTTGCAACGCGTTTACGGCACCGCGTTCAAAACCAAAAAGGAACTCGACGATTATTTTGCGATGCTGGAGGAAGCGAAGAAGCGCGATCATCGCAAGCTCGGCAAAGAACTCGCGATTTTTGTGTTCGACGACGACGTGGGTCCGGGCTTGCCAATGTTTCTCCCGCGCGGAGCAGCGATCGCCGAAGAACTGGAAAAGCTTGCAAAAGAAACCGAATTCGCCGCCGGTTATCAGCGCGTCCTCACGCCGCACATCGCGCGCGAAAGCCTGTACAAAAAGAGCGGCCATCTCCCTTACTACGCGGAGTCGATGTTCCCGCCGATGGAGTTGAAGCGCGAGGATGAGGAATTCGAAACTAAACGCAAACGATTCGACGAGCTCAAAGCGCTTGTCGAATCAAAGCGGGAATCTGCTGATCAGTATGCAGAATTTAAACGTCTGCAGCACGAGCTGCTCGACTCTGACAAATATTACCTCAAGGCGATGAACTGTCCGCATCATCATAAGCTGTTCGCGGCAGTTCCGCGCAGTTATCGCGATCTTCCATTGCGGCTGGCGGAATACGGAACGGATTATCGGTACGAGAAGAGCGGCGAGTTGTTCGGACTCATGCGGGTGCGCTTGCTGCACATGAACGACGCACACATCTATTGCACGCCGGAGCAATTCGAAGCGGAGTTCAACGCAGTCAACGAAATGTACCTGAACTACTTCAAGCTCTTCGGAATCGAGAAATATCTGATGCGCTTCTCAACGCACGATCCATCGAAGCTCGGGCAAAAATTCGTTGATGAACCAGAGCTGTGGAAGCAAACCGAAGAGATGACGCGCAATGTCCTCAAACGTTCCGGGATTGCTTATGTCGAAGTGCCAAACGAAGCCGCCTTTTACGGGCCGAAGATCGACGTGCAGGTCTGGAGCGTGATTGGGCGCGAGTTCACGCTGGCCACGAACCAGGTCGATTTCGCTCAACCGCGCCGGTTGAATCTGGTTTACAAAGACCGCGACAACGTTGAGAAAACGCCCATCTGCATTCATCGCGCCCCGCTGGGCACGCATGAACGGTTCATTGGATTTTTGATCGAACATTACGCCGGCAATTTCCCGCTCTGGCTCTCGCCCGAGCAGGTGCGCATTCTTACGATCAGCGACGAACCGAAGTTGATGGACTACGCGCGATCGATTCTGAATGAACTGCGCGCTCACGAAGTCCGCGCGGAAATCGACGACAGCTCCGACAAGATCAACGGCAAAATCCAACGCGCCGAGCAGATGAAGGTGCACACCATGTTCGTGATCGGAAAGCGCGATATGGACGCCGGCGCCGTGAGCGTCCGCGTACACGGCAAGGGAAATCTCGGCGCCAAACCGCGCGGGGAAGCGAGTGCCGAAATTCTGCAATCGATCCGCGAACGTCGCCCGTAAATCGCGCTCTTTCGCTTGAGCACAGGCGCATCTGGAGCCTGCAGCGTAGTTACTCGCTGTCGGTAAAAACCAGCTTCGCCGACTTGGGAAAATGCCGCCGAAAATATTCTTTGGAATCGAAGGGATAAAAGGCGCCGAGGTCCCGGCCGAGGCTTACGTTCTCACGAAATTTTCGCGGCTGTTCGCGCAAAAACTCAGCGAACTTATCGTCACCCAGGAGATGGATCACCACCGGTACTTCCGATGTGACGTGCGTCTCCGCTGCAGCGCCATCCAAACTAAGAGTAAAAAATCTTATCAACGCTTTCTTGTCACCGCGCGCCGCCGCCCGAGCCAGTTTGTAGTAATTCACCCCTTGCTCGCGCGTTTGCTCAGCGATTTCGTCGCCCGAATCTTCCGGGCCTTTGGGCAAATCATTTTGTGTGTAGAAGAATTTTATGCGGCTGTAATGCATCCAGCCGGTCACACCGGACGCAAGTTTCACTTTGCACCACGTCTCGTGGTCGGTGCGCTGTTCGTTCGTGATCTTACACTCGAAGTCGAACGGTTCGTCCTTTTTCACTTTGGCAACGATTGATGAGTTGGCACTTTTCTCGTTGCGCAAATTCACGTAGCCGTCGGGATCATCGATAACGCCCTTAGACTCGTTCGTACTATCCTCTTCGGCTCGCGACACGCTCAGCGATGGTTCTTGGGCGCTCATGGAAAATAAGATTGTCCCCGAGCACGCAAAGATCAGCGCGACAAATAATTTATTCATTTACTTGGACACCTGGGTCTTCGTTTTTCCGACGTTCTTCACACACGCATAACGCGTGGTTAATTCTAAGAAATTCGAGCGTGCATAGTCAATCCATTGGTCGTTAACATTGGGCAATGAATCCAAGGCGAATCGTGACGGTGACGATGTCGGTCTTAATGTCAGCTTCCGCTTGCGCGGCAAATCCGTTTTTGGATGCGAAGGATGATAAGCCGGTCAGCGCTAAATTCCGTGGAACCGAATGGGGTGAGGAAATTGAGCAAGAGAAAATCCCGCTCACTGCGCGAGTCGTCACGACGCGCGCAGCGAAGATGCCGTGGGGGGCGATCTTCAAAATTGAATTCACGGATTTAAAGTCGCGCGCACCGAAGAAACGCGAAATTCCGCCGCTTTATTTCATCGTCACCGATGACCGCATCGTCCTGTTAAACGAAGAGGACAATGACGCGGCCACTAAGAGGATCTCAGCAATGGAAAAACCGCCCGAGTTCGAACAAGGCTACATTTACGGAATTACCAGCGGTAAGTTCACACATGAAGACGGCCCGTGGACGACAACGATCGAGATCAAAGGTGACGAATGCACTTATCTTGCCAGCCACAATTCCGGTCATTTCACAAAGGTCGTTTGGAAAAAAGGAGTCGGTCTTGTTGAATACGCGGCGGGCTACGGCGCAGAGAGAGACGGCTACCGGCTGAAACGACAGACGTAGCTCGCAAAAACCGTGGACCTGGCCGGCACCCTAAAGAAACGATTCGGTTACGAGCAGTTTCGGCCGTTGCAGGAGGAGATCGTTCGTGACGCACTCGCCGGGCGCGATGTGTTTGTGTTGATGCCGACAGGCGGTGGCAAGTCGCTGTGTTTTCAGTTGCCGGCTTTGATGCGCGAGGGACTGACCATTGTCGTTTCGCCGCTCATTTCACTGATGAAAGATCAAGTCGATGCGCTGCAAACCAGCGGCATCGCGGCGACCTACTTGAACTCCACACTGGATCGGCGAGAAGCAACCGCGCGCTGGCGGGGCCTTCACCGCGGCGAATACCGAATGCTCTACGTCGGCCCGGAGCGATTGATGCTCGATGCGTTTTTGGAGCGCGCGCTCAACTGGAACATTGCGCAATTCGCCATCGATGAAGCGCATTGCATCAGCGAGTGGGGTCACGATTTCCGGCCGGAATATCGTGAGCTGAAAAAATTGCGGAAACATTTACCGGAGGTGCCGATCATGGCGCTCACCGCCACCGCTACCGAGCGGGTGCGGACGGACATCGTCCAGCAATTGCATTTGAGCGAGCCGCGCTGTTACATCGCCAGCTTTAACCGCCCGAACCTGACCTACCGCGTCGTTCCCAAATCGGCGCCCTACGAACAACTGCTGGGGTTCATCCGCAGCCGGCCTAACGACAGCGGGATTGTTTATTGTGCCAGCCGCAAGAGCACCGATTCGCTGGCG